>Ga0256837_1000501_pt1 | contig 32498 bp, 32 predicted proteins | sample 4562384metaG_FD_185976 | JGI IMG/M metagenome (GOLD analysis project Ga0256837, IMG submission 185976) | Hydrothermal vent microbial communities from Guaymas Basin, Mexico - 4561-384 | ecosystem: Environmental > Aquatic > Marine > Hydrothermal vents | place: Mexico: Guaymas Basin | collected... | reverse complement strand
CCCATTTCAAAGACTCAAAGAGTCATGAAAACCTACAAAGATGGAAGCATAGACCTAGAACTTTATATAACAGACTATATGGAAATTATTCCTACCATTCAGAGGTATATGCCCTATATTGGAGTGATAGAACCTGAGGAGTTGAGGGATGAGATTGAAAAGAATATGGAAGTTTATAGAGAGAGATTTTTATGAGTTACTTGGGTTGGTGATTTATGTGTGTTATAATTTAAAATTAAAGGGATATTTTAATGAATAAAAGAATGAAATTTAAAAATATATTTACAGAATATAATGAGAGTATCGAAAAGACACTCAATCTTGACCCCATGGGATTGAATGTAATATGGACACATTTTGGTCAAAGAATATTTGAGGGAAAAATCTCTTCTGCTACTTGGGATGTGAGAAGTTTTAATATTAATCTTTTTAATCATTATGTTATCAAGTCTTTGATGGATGATGGCAATGATGAGATAAAAGAACTATTTAAAAGAGATAAAAAAGTAACGATTGAGAAACTCATCATTTTACTTGAAAATATGGTGATATGGAGTTGGTATAAAGATAAAAATAATTGGGATAGAAAAAATCTCATAGGAACATCAAAAGCTATAAGTAAGTGGAAAGATAAAGAGATAAATATAGATATAATAGACACTATCCAAAATATTGAACTACTCAAAGGTCAGAAGTCTTTGGGAGTTAATGGTCGATATAAGGGTTCATTTGTAAATATTGGATTTTTTGACTCAAATTATAATAATTATTTTGATGATAATGAGATTTTTGAGAAGCTTAAAAAGCTTATGGAAGATAATAAATGTTTAAAACTACTACACGAGAAAGTTATGGTATTTTTTGATAATGGCACAGTTGAAAATATACCAAAAGATGAATACACAAATGCTTTTTCAAAACTAAAAAATTTAGCTAAAGATATAAAAATTAAAGAATTTTGGTTAAAAAATTTAGGACTTGATAATAATGAAGAAGAAGCTATCTATAAGTCAATTTATGAAAAGAACTCTAAGTATATTTATAAAGAAGCTAATGTAATAAACAAGTCTGACAAGTTTGAAACTATTATAGAACTTGAACCAAAATTAAGTTACCTTGATGCACTTTTTAATTATCTTTTATTTTTTGATGGTACAGAAGTGAAGAATATTGAAAAAAAAGATTTTTTTAAAACCTTAAAAGAGTTAGATTTTGAAAATGAAATAGATATAGCCGATGGTGAAGCAAAATATAGGCTTACAGAGTTAGAAAAAGTCGAAGATATAGAATCACTCATAGACTATCATCAAAAGGTCATGACAGATAGAGGGTATGTTTCTTGGATTAAGATAAAAGATGAAAAATTAGTCATAGATTTTAGAAGTAAAAAAAATAAGGAAGAGCTAATTGAAAAACTAAAAGTTGGGCTAAATAAAATACCTTGGTTACATCATTATTATGTTAGTAGTATAAGAAGTATTAGAGAAGGTTTTGAAAATGAAACTATATGATGAGTACAATGAAGTTATTAAAAAAATAGGTAAAATAAAAAAAGCCTATTTCACCACCTTCAATATTGATATAGTATTTGTAGAAAAATATATATTACCTCCTTTGCTTGATGAGGATATAGCTGATAATAAAGTAAGTTTGGAAAATTTAAATGTGCCTTTAATAGAAAAAAATCCTCCTGATATTAAATTCTTTTATAATGCCAATATGCTTTCATCTTTTGATAAAAAGACATTGGTAGAAATTCATCCTATCATGATAAAAGGTGGAGTTTTTCACCCTAAAGTGATTTATTTAAAGGGAGACAAGGCAACTTATCTTTTTGTGGGTTCTGGAAATCTTACTATTAGTGGTTGGGGTAGAAATATTGAAGCATTTAAGATAATTGATATAACAAATGAAACTAATCTTGAAAATCAAGTTTTAGATTTTTTTGATGATGTATTAGAGTTAACAAAATTGCCTAGAGTTCGTAAAACAAGTCGAAATCCAAGCTATAATAACGATGTAGATTTTATTTATAGTTTTGGAAAAAAAGAAAATTCTATTTTATTAAAAAGTTTAAATATAGATAGAACTTTACAAATTTATTCTCCTTATTTTTCAGATGATTTAGATGGGTTATTTGAAAAAGAAGAATTTAAGAATATAGATAAAATAGATATTGTTCCTGATTTGATAGAAAATCTAAAAGTTAGATTAGAACAACTACCAAAAGATAATAGAGTTAAATTTTATAGATTTAAAAAGGAAGATGTAAGTAAGAAAAATGCTAACTCTACAAATCACTCTAAAATATGGATAAGTGATACAAAGTATGCGATAGGCTCACATAATTGTAGTGAAGCTGCTCTTTATGGTAAAAATTTTGAAGCTTCTATTGTAAAAAACTATAATAATAAAGATGACTTTTCATTAGATGGGCTTAAGCCTATTTCAGATATTGAAATATCAAAGAATAGTGATGATGAAGAGAGGATTTTAGAAGAAGAGAATGATAGATTTAAAGTTTTATATTCACTAACAGCTGATTATAAGAACTATGATTTAAAACCAAATCTAATAGATGATATAGATAAAAAAGCTAAATACATTTTACTTCCATCATTTAGTGATTCAATCAAGTTAAATAAAGTTGAAAAATTACCTTATGAGAGAAAAGTAAAAGTTTTTAGAGCTTTGGTTAAAAATAAACTTTTTGAAATACTAGATGAGAAAGGTAGTGTACTTTATAAAGGTTTTATATTGGAAGAAAATGCAAAACTATCTAATAGAATGTCTAATAGTATAGAAACTTTAGATGAAATGTTTTTAGCATTAGCTGATTTAAAATATCCTACAGAAGCTAAATTCTTAGAAAATAGAACAGTTGATATTTTTAAAGTTGATGAAGCATTATATAAACGAAAAAATAAAAGAATTAATGTTAATTATTTTTCTATGTTTATAGGCTTTAAAAACCTTAATGATACATATGAAAAGATTAAAAATGATGAAACGAAACTAGAAAGGTTTTGTTTTACTTCTGCATCTTCATTGAGTGCAATTAAAAATATTATAGAAAAAAAATTAATTAATGAAGATTTATTTATATTTTTAATGGTTAAAGAATTTAATAAATTAATTGGAAAACGAAAGATAAAAAATATAAGTAAAATTGAAGAGCCAAAAATAACATTTAGTGCTAAAGATAAAAAATTTATAGAGGCTATGAAATGAATTTAAATAAATTTACCCCTAATGATATTTTAAAACTTGTTAAGTTTAATGTAGAACCAAATAATCAATGGGTATATAATGAAGAGTGTAAAGATATGTATAGCTATCAAGCAGAGGGTTCTGCTGGTCTTTGGAATAGATTAGAACATTATGGATTGGCAATACTATCTGATGAAGTGGGTATGGGTAAAACCTACCAAGCATTAGCTGTAGTTGCTAAACAATTTGATGAAAAACAAAATTCTAAAATTTTGATAATAACACCAAGGTATGAGGTTTTGAGACAGTGGAAAGAGGAGGAGTATCCGCAGTTTAGAAATCATCATTTATGTTGTAGCAATTTGCTACCATCTTGTGAGAACCTAGATGATTTACAAAATTTATCAGATAGCTTTAATCTTAATACTAAAAGTATTATTTTTGCTAAAACTACATCCTTTAGTCAAAATATATGCATTGAAAAATGTAAAAAGAGTCTTGCAAAATTTGATTTAGTAATTATTGATGAAGCTCAAAAATTTAGAAATTTTGATATAAATTTTGATGAAAATAACAATAGAACCTCAAATGCTTATAATATTTTTAAAGAAAACGATACAAAAATACTTTTGATGACTGCAACCCCGTTGCATTCAAAAAAGAGTGATATTCTCAATATTGTTAATGTTTTTAAATCTAAGTTATTTGATAATTTTAAAGAACTTGAAAAAACACCAGAAAGTATTATGAAATATTTGATGGTTAGAAGATTAAGAGTAATGTCTGGGGTCAATAAGTATCAGTATAGAAAAGAGAATGATATAACTATCGAATTAACAACACAAGACAATGATTATAAAGATGAATTATTTTTTGCAATGTTGCAAAGAGAAATAATAAATAAATCTGAAAATATTAATTTTTCTAAAAGTAAACATTTACTTGATTTATTGGAGGGGACAACTTTTGATAAAAATTATAATGATGAGAATGCAAAAGAAGGGGACAATAATGTAAATAAAATATTTAATAGAGTTGTAGAAAAATTTAAAATAGCCTATAAAATCTTACCTTCAAATCAAAAATATAATCGTGTATTAGATAAGATATGGAAAAGTAAAGAAAAAGCTTTAGTTTTTGTACGAAGACGAGCTTCTGCTATAGAACTTAATCGTCAGTATATAGAAGAGTTTGATAGGATAGCATGGAAAATTTTAAGTGATAATCCTAAAATACCATCACGAATAGATTTTGATAGAGTTTTAGGTGTTAAGAATATTGAAAAAAAAGTTGATTACTTTTTAAATAAGAATTTCATTAATGAGTATTTCTATGATTATAAAAAATATATTAATCTTCCAAAAGGAACAAAAGACAAAACTATTTTAAATGATATGGCAAATAATTTTTTTGATAGATATAATAAAATTAATAAAGTGAATTTTGAAAAGTTTAAAACTAGTATTGAAAAAGAAGAAATTACGGATGATACTGCAATTATTAAATCAAAAGTTTTAGATTTATTTAAAACAAAAAGAAAAGAAAGCTCTACTTCGGCTTCAAGATTTGTTAGAAAATTTGATGAAGGAGGAGCCTATGACAAGTTCTTTACAGAATTTTTACCAAGAGAACTAAACTATGATGAACATAACTATAAATTTAAGTTAATTCAAAGTGCCATACTTCATGCTAGTATAGGTGTCGTTGAATTATTTAAATGTGACATAAATACTAAAAATTATAAATCTTTTTGTAAAGAAGTTTCAGATATATGTAAAAAGTCTAATTTTAAAAAAGAGATTGAAAATTTTATAAAGCATTTTGACAAGTATGAAAAATATCTTACTTTTAATAATAATGCAGAAGAAAATGGAGAAAACAATAAAGAATATGAGACTATAAAAATATATGATGAAACAATATTTTATAATGCACAACCTGCATATTCTTATCTATCAAATACTAAAAATAAAAGCGTTATAGCTAGATTTAACTCACCATTTTTCCCAAATTTACTTTGTGGAACATCCACACTACAAGAGGGCTTAAACCTACACTTACAATGCAACAAAGTTTATCATTTTGGCTCTGCTCATACAATGGGAGATGATGAACAACGCACAGGACGAGTTGATAGAATCCATGGGAAAATGTATAGAGAGTTATCATGTGAGAAAACTCAAAAAGAGAGTAAACTTCATATCTATTATCCATATCTGAAAAATACATTTGATGAAGAAAATCTTAGAAATATGCTCTGCAATAAACGAGCTACAGAACAAAAAATAGATAGATGTGAGATAGAAGCCAATATTGATAATAACCATACAGTTATCACTGCTAATGATTGTGAAAAATCCATCAGTGAACTACTTTATAACAATGAGAATGAAGATACTTCAAATGAATCAGAGCCTTTTGGGTGGAAGATGAAAAGTTAATATAAAAATATTCTAAACTCCCAAACTAAGTAACTCACTAACACTACAATACACTTATAAATCAAAAAGCATTTTAACACTTTTAAGATGCTTTAACTCAAAGGATAAAGATGAGAAGAGATGTGATGTTGATGGCGATAGGCACTGGAGTAATTACACTAGTCATAAAACTGTGGGCGTATTTACCTCATGCAGGTAGCCAGAGTAAAGGTGAATCCATGTGTGAAAAGTCAGGGGGTAAAGTTATAGGCAGAACCATAAATAAAGATAAGGATTTTTTGGTCTTTAAGGAAGGTGAATATATATTAATTTGCTATACACCAAAAACGGATTTAAAAGTGGTGATAGATATAGAGGGTAAATATCTTTGTGGAGAAGATGATAAATGTTATGATATGGCTACGCAAAAGCCTATAACAGTATGGAGTGGTGAGTAGTATACTCATTTGAAATATTAACAATCTCAAAATAATGTGTCGTGAGATGGTTAGAAGAAAAGGACAATAGAATGAAACTACACAATAAAATAAAACAACAATACACTACAAACACGCTAGATACCTTAGTCGTCATGATAGGATACAGAAGCATTAAAAAAGGAAGAAAAACACTTCAAAGTTTTTTAGATAGTAAGAGTATTTATGGATGGATAAAATCTGGTTATTTTGATATGAAGTATGATAGTCACTCCTTTGTAGAAGAGTTAGCTCATGTACTTCATGTAGATATAAGTAAAGAGTTAAAAGAAGCTTGTCATAGGTTAGAACTTGTTTCATCTATGAAGTCACCATACATATTTGTAGATACAAACTTTAAAAGAAGAACAGAGCCTATACATATACTAGGAGCTACAGTAGGACATAGAATAATAGTAGTTAAAAAAGAAGATTTACTTTTTAAAAATGAATATGAAGTGTTGGAAATTATAGGAAATAGAGTTAAAAAACATTTTTTGCATAAAAAAGGCTATTTAGCAGTTTGGGGTCAAATAAAGCAGTATGTTTACCATCACCATAATGGAAAAACATATTTGTTTGATAGTAATGGTGTAGTTAAAAAAGAAGGTATATAAAAATGAATAATTATGAACTTTTACTAAAAGAGAAAAACTTTACTAAAGCAGAGCAGAAATTTTTAATACAAATAGCTGATTTAAAAAATGTAATGCCATTAGATATGGTGGAATTGAGAGAGATAATAGAACTACTAGATAAAAGCATATCATATACTATAGGAGAAGCAGAGAGTCAAAAGATGATAGAAGAACAATGTATAGGTTTTAAAGATGCAATAGCTGTGTATGTATTGGAAGAGTCACTTCTGTTGGATGTGCAAAGGATAACTGAACGTATGTATGCTATAGAACAGCAGATAGATGAAAATACTATAATTCGTGTGAGTCATAAACAAAATTTAAGTATGAATAAATCTGAACAAAAGATTATTTGGCTTGTTATAAAATAATACAGATATAAAATTGGTTTTCACATGGCTTTAAAAGGTTGATATTTGCAGAATAATTATTATTGAAATTATGTTTGATTAGATACATCATATATTAACAAAATTTCGATAAAATAGATGAATTATAAATCCAAGAAGGAGACAGAATGAAAGTATTATTAATAAAAGATGTAAAAGCATTAGGTAAAGCAGGAGAAATTAAAGAGGTAAAAGATGGTTATGGTCAAAACTTTCTTATAGGTAAGGGGTTAGCTAAGTTGGCAACACCTGATGTTGTTGAAAACTGGAAAGCAGAGCAAGCAAGAGTAGCTAAAGAGTTAGCAGATGACCTTGCACGTTTGGCTGAGGAGAAAATTGCACTTGAAGCTGCTGTTATTGTGATAGAAAAACAGTCAGCACCAGTAGGGATAAAAGGTTCTGTAGGAAATGCAGATATCTCTAAAGCTATAGAAGAGCAACTAAAGATTATTTTAGATAAAAAACATATCGGTTTGAAAAAAGCACTTAAATCAACAGGAGTTCATGAAGTTGATGCCAAACTAGGACATGGTATTCATGCATCTCTTAAAGTTGAAATAGTTGGTGTTTAATGTTTCACGCTACAACTATACTTGGGTACAAAGCTGAGGGTAAAGCTGTTATAGGTGGAGATGGGCAAGTCTCTTTTGGTGATACCATACTCAAAGGTAATGCTACGAAGATACGAACTCTAGGTGAGGGTAAAGTACTTGCTGGTTTTGCTGGAAGTACGGCAGATGCTTTTAACCTTTTTGATATGTTTGAAACTATCTTAGCAGAGAAGAAAGGTGACCTTTTTAAGTCGGTCATAGGCTTTTCTAAAATGTGGAGAAAAGATAAACATTTACGTCAACTCGAAGCGATGATGATAGTACTCAATAGAGAGCATATTTATATCTTAACAGGTACTGGAGATGTGGTTGAACCTGAAGATGGTAAGATAGCAGCCATAGGTTCTGGTGGAAACTATGCTATATCTGCTGCAAGAGCTTTAGATAAACACTCAAGCCTTGAGCCTAAAGAGTTGGTAAAAGAGTCGCTTAGTGTTGCAGGTGATCTTTGTATCTATACAAATAAAAATATTAAAATATTAGAGTTGTAAAAGGAAAAATATATTGGATAATTTAACGCCTAAAGAGATAGTCTCTTACCTTGATAAGTATGTTATTGGACAAAATGATGCGAAAAAAACGATTGCTGTTGCATTAAGAAATCGCTATAGACGTATGCAACTTGCTCCTGAAATGCAACAAGATGTAACACCTAAAAATATTTTGATGATAGGTAGTACAGGTGTTGGTAAAACAGAGATAGCAAGACGCCTAGCAAAGATGATGAATTTACCATTTATCAAAGTTGAAGCTAGTAAATACACTGAGGTAGGTTTTGTTGGTCGTGATGTAGAGTCTATGATACGCGATTTGGCAGCTATATCAATGGGGATAGTACGTGAATCTGAAAATGAGAAAAACCAAGAAAAAATAGCAAACTATATAGAAAATAAGATAATAGAAAAACTCTTACCTCCTCTTCCTGTAGGTGCTACTGAACAGAAACAAGCAGAGTATAATGCCTCTTTTTTAAGAATGCAAGAGAAGTTTGCTAAAGGTGAACTTGACCATCTTAAAATCAAAGTTACGATGCCAAATAACCCTACGATGCCAGAAGAGGGACTACCACCTCAAATGATACAAGTACAAGAGTCTATTGTAAAAGTACTAGGTGGTATGGGTAAAAAAGGTCAGGAGAAAGAAGTGTCAGTTGCAGATGCTAAGAAGATTTTGGCACAAGAGGCTAGTGAAGAGCTACTTGATGAAGAGCAACTTAAAGAACTTGCACTTGAAAAAGTAGAGAAGGGTGGTATCGTTTTCTTAGATGAGATAGATAAGGTAGCCGTCTCTTCAAACTCTCAAGGTCGTCAAGACCCTAGTAAAGAGGGTGTTCAAAGAGATTTACTACCCATAGTAGAAGGTTCTACGGTGCATACAAAGTTGGGTATGGTTAAGACAGACCATATACTCTTTATAGCTGCGGGTGCTTTTCATACCTCTAAGCCTAGTGACCTTATGCCAGAGCTTCAAGGGCGTTTCCCTTTACGTGTGGAGTTAGATAGTTTAGATGAAGAGACACTTTACAGAATATTAACTGAACCAAATAACTCATTGGTAAAACAGTACAAAGCTTTAATGCAAGTAGAGGAGTTAGATTTAGTCTTTGAAGAAGAAGCTTTAAGAGCTATTGCTCACTACTCGTTGCTTGCAAATGAGAAAACAGAAGATATTGGGGCAAGACGTTTGCATACAGTAATGGAAAAAATCTTAGAAGAGATAAGTTTTAGTGCAGATGAATATGCAGGGCAAAAGATAACCATAGATGAACCTCTTATAAAAGAGAAAATAGGAAAAGTAGTAGAAGATGAAGATACAACAAGGTATATATTATGATGTTTAATCACGAAAAAGAGACAATAGATACAAAGGCTGGTTTTGTAGCAGTTGTAGGACGCCCAAATGCAGGGAAAAGTACATTACTTAACCATGTAGTTGGGGAAAAACTTGCGATGGTTTCTAAGAAGGCACAGGCTACAAGAAAACGTATGAATATTATTGTGATGCATGAAGACCTTAATGGTAATGAATCACAAATAATTTTTGTAGATACTCCAGGGATACATGAAAAAGAGAGACTACTCAATAAGTTTATGATGGATGAAGCACTTAAAGCCATAGGAGATGCAGATCTTATTGTCTTTTTAGCACCTATTACTGATAAACTTGTTGAGTATGAGAAATTTTTGAAGCTTATAGAGAAGAAAAATACAAAGCATATTGTACTTCTTACAAAGATGGATCATGTAAAACAAGGTGATATTCTTAAAAAACTAGGTCAGTATCAGAAGCATCAAGATAAGTTTGAAGCGATTATCCCTTTCTCCGTCAATAAAAAAGTTGGAAAAGCCCAGCTGCTTCAAGAGATTAGCAAACATCTTCCTCAGTCACCATTTCTTTATGATACAGAGATATTGACTACAGATAATATACGAGATATCTATAAAGAGCTTATACGTGAGTCTATTTTTGAAAATTTGAGTGATGAGATACCTTATGAGAGTGATGTAACCATAGAAAAGATAGATGAAACTGATACCCTAGATACAGTTTATGCAACGATTGTAGTAGAAAAAGATACACAAAAAGGTATGATAGTAGGTCAAAAAGGTGAAGGTATAAAAAGAGTAGGTAAATTTGCACGTCAACAGATGGAGATTTTTTCAGGTAAAAGAATATTTTTGGATTTACATGTTTCAGTTAAAAAAGGTTGGAGTAAAAATAGAGAAGGATTAGAGGAGTTTGGATATATTGTTTAAGAAATTTTAAATATTTATATATAATTTTATGATTGTAAGATGATTTTAATATTATAACATATATAATCATTCAATAAACAAGGAAAATCAGAATGTTTTTTAAAAAAAGTTCATCAGTAAAATCAAAATCTATTATGAAAAATGTGATTGTTCATGATTCATATATTGATAAAAGTTATATTTATAAGAATGACTCTTTTAATGCTTTAAAAAAACTTACCTTTAATACTTCAAACTTTGTAACATCATATATCAATAATAAAGATATGATTATTACGACTATAAAATTGAGTCGTAGTATTCCTGATGAAGATATTGAAGATATTATTGAAATTAAAGCTTATGAAGAGTTGGGTTTAGATCAAGCAATTAACTATTTTATCTCTTCTTATGAAGTTGAAACAGAGGCTGAAGAGAGAGAATTTCATCTTTTTGTAGTTACTTCTGAACATTTAGATGAACTTTATCTACCTGTAAAAAAGGAGACAAAATATTTAGATTTAATTGTACCCGCACCACTTCTTTATAGAGCTCTATATAAAAAAGAAATTTTAGATGTAAATGGCATACATTGTTTTGTATATTTTACAGATAATGATGCCTTTATTACATTTTATAAAAATGGTGACTATCTCTATTCTAAATCTATAGATTACTCTATAGATCAAATTTATGATAAATATTGTGAATTTTTAGGAGAGCCTGTAGATAAAAAAGAGTTTTTAACCATACTTGAGACTGAAGGTCTTAAAGCTACAGATGAGATCTATCAACAAAATTTTATGAAAATATTCTCTGAAGTTTTTATTACAATTAATGATATTGCTATCTATGCAAAAAGAGCTTTTGAACTAGATACCATAGATCATATGTTTATAGGTAGTTCAAGGGGTCCTATTATTGGTTTAGATGATTATAGTCAAAACTATCTTGGACTTCAGTCTTCAGAGTTGAACTTTAATTTTGACATTAAAAATGATGAATGGTATACTGACCAATTTCAATACCTCATGTTACTTAGTTCACTCAATCATATTGAAGAGGGTTCAAGTATTGTAAATCTTACAATATTCCCAAGACCACCATCATTTATGAACCGTACAAGTGGACAATTTATTATTTCTACTTTTGCAGCTATCTCAGCTGGTCTTGCTTATCCTTTGGTCTATCTTTTAGGTTCATATACTAATGATGCTAAAATTTACGCATTAGGGCTACATAATATAGAATTAAAGGCAGAAGTAGTTAAGTATAAGAAAATACTTAGTGATAAAAAGTTAAAGATCTCTGGTCTTGATAAAAATATCGAGGGACTACTTAGTAAATATAAGGCTAAGACAAGTACACTTGAAGCAATTTATGAAAAGAAAGTAAATTATAATCTAAAATCAGGAAGACTTCATGTAATTGCAGATGAATTAAATAAATTTGATGTATATGTTGATTTAATATATACCAATAATGATATTGCTTGGATGTCACTTGTAAGCTCTGATGATAGAAAATTTACTGAGCTTATTAAATATATTTCAGATACTCATTTTGAACAAATAAATCAGATTGATATTGAGAGAATGAAAAAAGACAGTAATAATAATTACTATCGTGGTATTTTAAAGGTTGATTTAAAATGAAATTTGTAGAAGATAAATTAGAAGAATTAGATGCATATTTTGCACCTAAAAAAGAGAGTGAAAAATGGATGTTTATTTTTGCAATAGCTCTTTTTATTGGTTATATAGCTTACATGTATCTTTTGCCTTATACGGAGAAGATGTTTAAGAAAAGTGAGTCTACTAAAAAAACTATTCAAAAAAGTATTGCAGATAATAATATTTATCTCAATTCAATTACTGTAAATGGTAATCGACAATATTATGTGAATAAATTTAATAGAGATATTGTTAATAAAGAGAAAAAAATTATTCATATAAATGAAAAAATAGTATTTATAGATACTAATTTAGAAAAACTATCAGATATGCTTTTCAATCAAAAGAGTTGGTCAAAGTTTTTAAATTCTATTACAACAAAAGCAGAAATACAAAATGTAGAGATAGAATATATTGAAAATAAATATGTAGATAATAATGGTAGTTTTGGTCACGTACTTGAAATTGAAGTAGGGTGTAAAGGTGAATATAAAGGAATTGTTAAGTTTATTAATGAGATAGAACAAAATGTCTTAGTTACAGATGTGTTTGGTACAAGAATTTCGCTTGATCCAAATTCATCACAAGTTCTAGCAGATATAAATATTTCAGTTTGGGGGATAAATTACTAATGAAAAATATTCTATTAATATTACCATTTATAGCAGTTTTGTTAAATGCAGATCTTTCTGTTAACCAAATAGAAAAAATGATTAGCACTATACATTTAAAGAGAGAGGGTGTTAAGCTAACTAAATTAGAAACTACAAAAGAACCTTTTGTTCGTTTAGAAAAAGAGAATAATGTTACAAAGTTTGTAACACCAAATAAAACAGTAAACCTTAAATTACATGCTATTGTAAATGGTAAAGCTTATATTAATAGAGAATGGTATGATATCAATAGTTCTGTTATGGGTTATGAATTAAAATATATAGGAAAAAGAGGCGTTGTATTAAGAAATGGAAATAATATTAAAAAATTATTTCTTAAGAAAAAAAGAGATAATCTTATTTTATGGGAAGAAAGGTAATTGATGAAAAATATGCAAAAATTAATGCTCTTATTTATACTAATAGTTGGTTTGAATAATACTGTATTTGCAGGTAGCTGTTCAAGTAAGTTATTTAGTGTTACTATAGATAGTAAATTGACTATTAGTGATGTTATTGAAAATTTAGCAGAAACATGTGATTTAACTGTTGTGGTTAGAGATGAAGCTGCCAAGAAGAGAATGAATAAAAAGCTTTACTATGTAAAGTTGAAAAATTCAACATTAAAAGGTTTTTTAGGAGTTATTCTTAAAGATAATGATTTACACTATGAACTTAACGGTAATAAGTTAAAGGTTTCATATCTTATAACAAGAACATTTAGAGTACATTATATTTCTGGGCAAAGAGTAGGGAAAAGTAATGCTAATGTTACTATTGCTAACTCCTCAAGCTCTGGTTCGGGTGATGATAGTGGTACAATGTCAAAAACAGGTATTGCTATAGAGAGTAATCAAGAATTTACTTTTTGGAAAACTGTTGAGAAAGAGATTCAACGTATTCTTATTGGTGCAGGCGATGGTAGTACGCATTATGCGAAAACTGGTGGTGGATGGACTGGACCTGATGGTCAAGTGTGGGAATACAATCCTTTAGCTCCAATTGTAAATCCTGAGGCAGGTATGGTAACAGTAACTGGTACAGATAGACAAATTAGCAGAGTTTCAAAATATATTTATGCTTTAACGAAACAGATTAAGCAACAAGTACTTATAGATGTTCGTATTCTAACTGTCAATTTTGATGATAGTACCACTACGGGGGTAGATTGGTCACAACTCTACTCTTTACAGAATATGACTATCAATTCATTGGCAATGGCGCAAAGAGATGTAGCTTCTTATACTTTTGATAGTGTAACTGGTATTACTGATGCTCCATATACTAATACAGGACAAAGTTCTAGTGCAAGTGTTGTCAACATGACAGGTAATGCTAAAGTCTCAGAAATTGTTAAATTTTTATCAACACAAGGTGATGTTAAAGCTATATCTAGTCCACGTGTTATGACATTAAATAATCAGCCAGCACTTATCTCTGTAGGTAAAGAGCTTTTTTATAAATTGAAATCTACTAGTGCTTTAGGTGGTGGTGAAAGTTCTAACACAGCTGAGGGGGAAACAGTTGATTCAGTCTTTGCAGGTATATTATTAGATATTACACCAGAAGTTAGTGCTGATGGTACAGTAATATTAAAGATTAACCCATCAATTTCTGATACAATTAATGATGTTAGTGTAGGAGATACAACAAGAAGTATTCCACCAGATTTAATTAGAAGACAGATTTCATCAGTAATTAGAGTTAAAGATGGTGAACATGCTATTTTAGGTGGATTAATATTCTCAAGAGAAGGAATGAAAGTTAACAAGGTACCTATATTAGGTGATATACCCCTATTGGAGTATGCATTTAAACGTGAAGAGAAAATTCGTACTGTAGAAGAGTTAGTATTTATTATTACTCCTCATGTTGTTAAAACATCTAAATCTGTTACACTAAAAGACCTAGGATACACAAAGCTTAATGAAAAGTAGATATGAAAATGCCAAAGCAGCTTTTATTGATTCTGTAGATGTAGAGGACTATATTGAGTTAGATACATCTATTAAAGTCTATAAACAGTTAGAACATAGTATAGATAAACCATTAAAAATGATTTTGCTTTTTGGTAAACCAGGTACAGGAAAAAGTATACTTTTAAATCGTATTCAAAGTAAATTAAAACATCAAAAAGAGATTCATTATTTTGATATTCCTCCTGTTAATGAGAAGGAATTTTTTCATAAATTATTTAAAATTTTGACTAAGCAGGATTTACCACCTAATACAGTGGTAAACTTTTCTGCATTGGTTGACTTTTGTAAAAATTTAAAAGATAAACGTGAAATAATCATTTTACTAGATGAAGCGCAAATGTACAATAGTGAGATGATGGAAAAAATTAGACTCTTATCTGATAGTAGATCAGTAAAGTTTGTTATCTCATTACATAAAACAGATAATGAAGATTTGATTGCAAAAGAGCATTTTAAATCACGTATTTGGGAAGTGATTGAGCTGAAAAATGTAACAAAAGAGGATCAATTTACTTATATTCATAAAAAACTATTAAAGAAAAATCTCTTTGAAGTTGCCAATAGTATTAAAGAAAAACATATGAAATTAATTCATGCTTTTACTGATGGTAATTATAGAGAGTGTAATAAACTACTTTTTACAATATTTGAAATCTGTGAATATTATGATGAAAATGACCCAAGTAATATTGATTATGATAATATACCTCAAAAGATTATAGAGATGGCAGCATTAAAATTAGGATATATACATGTATGATATAAAACCTTTAGAAGAGGAGTGGAGTAAATACAATAGTAAAAGAAAAAGACCTATGCGTATATTTTTTATTATATTGTTTTTTTTACTCGTATCTTTTTCTTTTTTAAAATATAATAATATTGATATATTTGCTATTATAAATAAAGTCGAATCAGAAAAATTAAAAGATTCTACTCCATCTCTAGTAGATATAAACCATACAAATCCTAAAGAAAAGAAGAAACAGACGCTTATAGTTGTTTCAGAAGCAGGAGTTGTTGATAATACTTTAGGGACAGATGAAGATATAAATATTATTAAAAAACCTAGAGTGCATTTAAATATTATTGAAAGTTCAAATGAAGAGGCTTTTGATGATGTTGCAAAGCGTTTTATGCAAACACACAATATTGATGATTCACTATTTTTAGCTAAAAGCTACTATAATAAAAATGATTATAAAAAAGCAATTTATTGGGCGTTTGAGACAAATAAAATTAATGCTGAAATTGATGAAAGTTGGTTTATTTTAGTGACGTCTAAAGTAAAATTAGGTCATAAAAATGAAGCAATTGCTATATTAGAAAAATATATTAAAAGAAGTAATTCAACTGATGCAAGTAATTTATTGTATAAGATAAAGAAGGGTACTTTATAATTATTGGTACAAAAGAATAGGAGCGATACATGGTAAAACTTATTGAAATGATGCTTGAGGAAAAGCTAATAACTAAGGATGCTATTTCAGCTTTAGTAAGAAGTAGACCTCCTAAAAAGATCTCTTTTGCAAACTTAGTTGCAGAAAAAATGATAGACTTACATTCTGTAGAGATATACCTTGCCAAAAAAATAAGACAAGGTGTTATTACCCTAAGACACTTAGAGAAAATTGAAGGAATTGATATTACTCCAATTCTTGAAGAAGTTGCTAAAGCCTTACATATGGAGTATGTTGATTTAGATGAAATCGAAATTGACATGAAACTTTTTTCACAAGTTCCTTATAAACAATTGATTAAATATAATATTATTCCAGTAGAAGAGAATGATTTAAGTGTACTTATTGTTTTTGATGATCCTTTAGATATGAAGGCTCAAGATACAGTACAGAGACTTTTCCCTAGAAAACCTATAAAAATTGCTATTGCAAGACCTAAGCAGATAAGTCAACATTTACAAAGACTTGAAATTAATGAAAGTATTAAAGGACTTGTAACAGATATACGTAGAGACTTAACTATTGATGGTAGTGAAAATAGTAAGAATGATGATGAATCTCCAGCTGTCTTAAAACTTATTGAAATTATTATTAAATCTGCTATTTATGCAGGGGCTAGTGATATTCACATTGAGGCTACAGAGAAAAGTTGTGTAATTCGTATTCGTGTAGATGGTATGTTAAGACAGAGTTTTATTTTTGATAAAGATATTTTTGGTCCCTTATCATCACGTATGAAGTTACTGTCTAGTTTAGATATTGCAGAAAAAAGAAAACCACAAGATGGTAGATTTTCTACTGTTGTAGGGAAAAATCCATTTGACTTTAGGGTTTCAACACTACCTACTATATTTGGTGAATCTATTGTTCTTAGAATTCTCGATAAATCTAAAGCAATGATTAAACTTGTAGATGCAGGTATGAGTCAATTTTGTTTGGATAGATTTACAGAGGCTATTGCAGTACCTTATGGTATTGTTTTAGTTACTGGACCTACGGGTTCAGGTAAAACAACTACACTTTATGGAGCATTAAATGCAATTAAAGATGTTAAAGATAAAATCATTACTGTTGAAGATCCAGTTGAGTACCAAATGGGTGGATTACAACAAGTTCAAGTTAAAGCTAGTATAGGGTTAAGTTTTGCAGATGCACTGAAGTCTATACTAAGACAAGATCCAGATAAAATTATGATTGGGGAAATTAGAGATAAGGAGACATTGCGTATTGCGATACAAGCAGCATTAACGGGTCACCTTGTTCTCTCTACTCTTCACACCAATGATGCTATTTCTGCTGTAACAAGAATTTTAGATATGGGAATTGAAGAGTACCTAGTAAGTGGTGCCTTAGTAGCGATTCAAGCACAAAGATTGGTACGTAAAATATGTGTTTATTGTAAGAAGAGTACACAACTCCCAGATAGCCTTTTGGTTGATGTACGAAAGTATCTTCCTGAGAATCCTACTTTCTTTGTGGGTGAAGGTTGTAAGGAGTGTGACCATTCAGGTTACTCTGGAAGAGAGATGATATCAGAAGTTTTAACTATAACGGAAACTTTATCAAGAATGATTGCCAATAACGCCTCTAAAGAGGAGATGACAAAGCAAGCACTTGAAGAGGGTTTTATAAATATGTTTGAAGATGGTGTAAATAAATCCTTAGAGGGTAAAACAACAATTGATGAAATTTATAGGGTAGCTAGATTATAATGAAGTATTTTAATGTAACCGTAATGGATAAAGGTAAAAAGAGATTAGAAGTTATTCAAGCTGATAATAAAATAGCTGCTATATCTTTAACAAAACAGAAATTTCCATCTTCTATGGTAGTTAGAGCTGTAGAGACAGCTGCTCCATTAGAAGACACTTTAGATAATTTACTAAAGGGCATAAAGAAGTCATTTAAATCTAAAATACCTTTTGAAGATAAGATATCTACTATTAAACAAATTGCAGTTATGGTTGATGCTGGAATCTCTATTAGTGATACACTGCGTGATGTAGGTGAAAATACTGAAAATAAAGAGTTGAAAACTATTTATGCAAAAATAGATAGTGATATTAATGCTGGTAATAGTATGTCAGATGCAATGGAGCCCTACATAGATGAATTTGGGCAAGTTACTTTAGCTATGACTAATTTAGGGGAGAGGACAGGTAACCTCTCTGAATCTTATCATAAACTTTCAGATATTTTAGAAAATATTAGAGATAATAATGCAAAGTTTAAGAAAGCAATTAGAGGTCCTCTGATTACATTAGGAGCTATGGGTATAGCTTTTACTGTTCTAATTATGGTTGTTGTTCCAAAATTTAAAGATATTTTTGCTAAATTTAAAACAGAATTACCTTTACCTACAAGAATACTTTTAGATTTAGAGTGGGCTTTTAGTAATTACGGTATCTTAATTGTAGGAGGACTATTTTTGGGAATTTCAACAATAAAATATTTTTATAAGAATAATAGGGATTTTAGATTAAAGATGGATACATTAATGCTTCATCCTAAGTTTTATCTTATTAATAAAGCTATTTTTCTCTCAACAATGCATAAATATAATTTAGTTTTTGGTGAGCTAGTAAAAGCGGGTATTCCTGTTGCAGAAGCTTTAGATACAGCTATTGGTATGGTTGATAATTTGGCTATTAAAGAAAAACTACTTGGTGTAAATGCTAATATTGGTAGAGGTATGAACCTTGCAGAAGCTTTAGACATTACTGGACTTTATAAAAATATGCTTTTACAGATGATAAAAGCTGGTGAAGCAGGGGGGCAACTTGATGCTATGCTAGATAAGGTAACTAACTATTATCATATGGAATTTCAAGATTTGATTGATAACTTGTCATCTTATATTGAACCTATTATGATGTTCTTTATTGCTATATTGGTAACATTAATGGCACTTGGAATTTTCATGCCTATGTGGGATTTAGGAAAAGCGGTAGGTTAAAGAGTAGCTAACACTTCTCTTTGTATATAGTTTTAAGGATTACAATGAAACATGCACTGTTACTTCTAAATATGGGTGGACCCAATAATATTGATGAAGTAGAACTCTTTTTACGTAATATGTTTGCAGATAAAAATATATTGACTATGAATGTGTATCTACGTAAATTTATCGCTTATATTATTATCTCAAAGCGTTTGGAAGATGTAAAAAAGAATTATCAGCTTTTAGGTGGTAAGTCACCACTTCCTCTACTTACAGAAGAGCTTATTGGTAAATTAAAAAGTTATCTGGATATGCCTATTTATCCTGCTATGCGTTATGTACCTCCATTTGCAGATGAAGCTCTTATAAAATGTAAAAAAGATGGGGTAGAGGAGCTTATACTTTTTCCTATGTATCCTCAATACTCAACAACTACCACACTCTCTTCTCTTGAAGATATAGAGCAAAGATGTAAAGCGTTAGGGTATGCACCTAAGATTACACTTATAAATCCTTATTATGATGACTATGACTATATCGTGGCTAGTTGTGAAAAAATTATAGAGGCTATAGATGGTAAAGATAGCAAAGAGTATGATTTACTACTCTCTGCTCATGGGCTTCCTTTAAGTATTATAAAATCAGGTGACCCTTATCAAAACCAAGTTGAAGCCAACGTATCAGCTATAAAAATATACCTACATGAACGTGATATAAAATTTCATGATATTAAGCTTGTCTATCAGTCTAAAGTAGGAAGTTCTGCTTGGCTTGACCCAAATCTTGTAGATGTACTACGTAACCCTACACATCGTAAAGTATTAATCTACCCTTTGGCATTTACCCTAGATAACTCTGAAACTCTCTTTGAATTAGATATAGAACACAGAGAGATAGCAGATAAAATAAAATATGATGATTATATTGTTGCTTCCTGTATGAATAGTAGTGAAAAATTTGTCAATCTTATTGTAAATAAAGTAAATAAAATAGTATGAGAACAGTAAGTAAATCTTTTCAATATACAACAGAAGTTAATCGTTCAAAATTTATTACACATCTTGTGACTATAGACGAGCATACTTCAGATAAGTATATTTCTTTGAAAAACAAATTAAAGATTGAACATCCCAAAGCTAATCATGTAGTTTATGCTGTAAGGTACCTTAATGAGTTTGACCAGATAGTTGAAAACAGTTCAGATGATGCTGAACCAAAAGGGTGTGCAGGTGTTCCTAGCTTAAATGTACTTCGTGGTGAAGAGTTGGTTAACTGTGCAGTGCTTATAGTACGCTATTTTGGTGGTATTAAACTTGGTACAGGGGGTATGGCTAGGGCATATGCTTTATCTGTTAAAAATGTACTCAAAGAGGCTACACTTGAAATGTATGAAAAAGAGTTAGATTACTCTTTTGAAACTTCTTATAGCAATGTAGATAAAATGCTATATAAACTTAGACAGTTAGAAATTAAAAATTATGAGCGTGATTTTGGCATAGGGTCAGTTCAATGGAAAATATGTGCTAGCAAAGAGAAGATAGAAAAATTTAAAAATATGTAAGGTGTATTGAGTAATACACCTCACACATTATAGATACATTTTGTATCTATAATGCCTCCTCGTCTTCTTCATCAGTTCTGATACGGATAGTTTTTGAAATATCTGATACAAAGATTTTACCATCACCAATTTTACCTGTTTTTGCAGCTTGGCTAATAGCTTCTATGGCTTTATCAACGTATTCTTGATTACTTACAACGATTTCTATTTTAACTTTAGGTATAAACTCTACTACATACTCAGCCCCTCTGTAAAGCTCTGAGTGTCCTTGTTGTCTTCCATACCCTTTTACTTCAGAGATAGTCATCCCCTCAATACCTGCTTCTACTAATGCCTCTTTTACATCATCTAATTTAAATGGTTTAATGATTGCTTCTATTTTTTTCATATTATTTCCTTATTTCAGTTAATTATATACTACGCTTAAATTCTGGATAAGCTTCAATACCACACTCTGTAGCATCTATACCCTCTAGTTGTTCATCATCTTCTGCACGAAGTACAAATATTTTATTGATAGAATATATCGTAATCCAAGAGAGAGGAAAAACAATAACTCCTACAACAATTATACCCTTTAATTGTGTCCATATACTTACATCTGCTACAAAAATACCAACGGCTAGTGTTCCCCAAATACCATTGACTAAGTGAACAGATAAAGCACCTACTGGATCATCCATTTTTAATTTATCAAATATAGGAACAAAAAGTACTACCAATGCTCCACCAATAGCACCAATAAGTATAGGTGTATATATATCATACTGGTCTGGTCCTGCTGTTACGGCGACAAGTCCACCTAATGCACCATTGAGTATCATAGTAATATCAAACTTTTTATAACGGAAGTATGTGAGTAACCACCCCACAATAGCACCTGAAAGTCCAGCTGTGTTTGTATTCATAATAGTTAGTGCCACTGCATCAGCATTCTCTTTTGAGGAGATAGCTCCTACAGAACCACCATTAAACCCAAACCAACCTATCCATAAAAGTAATGCACCAAGTGTTACTAATGGTATGTTAGAAGCAGGAATAACACGTATTTTTTTGTTTTTAAATCTTCCATATCTGGGACCCATTATAAGAATCGCAGCTAACAATGCCCATCCACCTGTTGAGTGTATAACTGTTGAACCTGCAAGGTCAGAGAGTCCAGAGATATCTAATGCTGTACCAGATAAAAAGTTTGCTCCCCAAGTAAGGTTTACAATAGTAGGGTAGATAAATGCACCTACTACTACGGTAAATATAGCTAAAGGCAAGATACGAGAACGTTCACTCACCCCACCACTCATAATGTTAACCACTTTACTTACAAATGCCATTTGAAACATAAAAAATGCATATTGACTTATACTATTTTGATGATCCCAACTTCCAAAAGCATACTCATACCCTATAAGCATAAATGACATAGATGCTATAGCATATATCATTACATTTACAGTAAGGACTGCAGTTACATTTTTTGTACGTACAAGTCCTGCTTCTAGCATTGCAAAACCTGGTACCATAAAGATGATGAGGGTCATAGCAAAGATAGCAAAGAATGTATCTATAACGTAATTCATTTCCATAATTTACTCCTAATAATTTAATATACTAAGTGTATCTATTATAAGAGAGTATTGAAAGGGATTTTTGATGTAAATTTAAGCAGATATTATCTATGGTGTATGAAGTATGTAAAAAAGTTGATTAAAATTTAATCAACTTACTTTTGCAGCAAGGAAAAACCTTGTGCAAATATGTTTAGAGTGCGTCAGTATCTGTCTCATCGGTTCTAATACGAAGTACTGAATCAATGTTGCTTACAAATATTTTACCATCACCAATTTTACCAGTTTTAGCTGCTTCATTAATGGCTTTAATAGCAATATCTGCATATTCATCTGAACTTACTACTATTTCTATTTTTATTTTAGGTATAAACTCTACCACATACTCTGCACCTCTGTAAAGCTCAGAGTGACCTTGTTGTCTTCCGTAACCTTTTACTTCATATACAGTTATTCCTTCTATTCCAGCCTCTACAAGTGCATCTTTTACATCTTCTAGTTTAAATGGCTTAATGATTGCTTCTATTTTTTTCATATTTAATCCTTATCGTTATTATTACTTATGCGTAAGCAGATATGCTTACGCTATGGTGCTTATAGATTGAAACCTTTTTCACCATGTGTCTCTTCATCAAGACCTTTAAATTCAGTCTCTTCATCTACTCTTCCTCCACCTGTAAGGGCAGCAGATATAAAGTAAACAATGGCTGTCATGATAGCACTATAAACAACAGTTAAGCCTATTGCTTTTAGTTGAGAAAGAAGTTGAGCTCCCATATTGTAATCGTCAGCCATAAGGTATGGAGCGATAAATATAGCAGTAGCAATACTACCCCAAATACCTACAAGACCATGTATCCAAAATGCATCAAGAGAGTCATCTACATTGACTAACTTTTTAAGTTTAGCTACGGCTAAGAATCCTAAGATACCACCAACAAGACCGATGATTAAAGCACCACCTATACCAGCAGAACCAGAAGCAGGAGTAATAGCAACTAGACCAGCAACTGCACCTGATGCACCACCAATAAGTGTTGCTTTTTTGTATACAATTTGTTCAGCAATTAACCAACCAATAACACCAAGAGCAGCAGCAACGTTTGTAATAAGGAATGCATTACCTGCAACACCATCAGCAGCTACTTCAGAACCTGCATTAAATCCAAACCAACCAAACCATAGTAGTGTTGCACCAAGTACAGAAAGAACAGGAGAGAAAGGTTTCATAGCAGTTGTACCATACCCTTTTCTTTTACCAAGAAGCATTGCAACTACAAAACCAGCTACACCAGCATTGATGTGTACTACTGTACCACCAGCAAAGTCCATCTCACCAAAGTTAAGTGTTTCACCACCACCCCATGCCCAGTGTGTTACAGGTGCATAAACAGCTAAAATCCAAAGTCCAACAAAGATAGTAAATGTTGAAAATTTCACTCTCTCAATCATAGAACCAGAAGCAATAGCAACTGCAATCGCTGCAAATGTACCTTGGAAAGCTACAAATAGTAGTTCAGGAATCGTTCCTGTAAGAGATTTATCAGTAATACCATCTAGCATGATTTTACCTGTACCAAAAAAGTCACCTGCACCAAATGCGATAGAGTATCCAGCGATTACCCATACCAATGTTCCAACTGCAAATGCAATAAGACTCATTCCCATTGTATTAAGTACATTTTTAGATCTTGTCATACCACCATAAAATAGTGCTAAACCTGCAGGTGTCATAAGCATTACGAATGCTGTAGCTACAAGCATCCATGCCGTATCACCTGTATTGAGTGTGTCTTCCGCCATTACGGCTACTGGCAAGAGCATTGCCATGAGAGCTAAAAGTTTTAACTTCATTTATATTCCTTTAAAATAGTTTATCAAAGGAATAGTAACATGTATTGGTATTTTTTATAGTAAATGATTGATTAATTTTTAATCAATCATTCGTTTATTTAATATTATTGTATAAGGGGTATCTCTAGCTTGATAGAATGCTCTTTAAGAATACAGCTAATGTGACCTTGACTAGCTAGTATCTCTATCTCATTGTCTGTATCGTGGTATCTACTATTTGCACTAACTAAAAGTTGAACAATAGACTCTTTTTTATTTGCTATGAGTATATGCTCACCGATAAGTAGTTTTAGAGTAATACTCGTAGAGTCTGAAGCCATAAATGTATCTAATATTTTACGTAAGAGTTTTGAAAAACTATTTTGGTCTATCTTAAAAGGTGGTAAGTCTTGGTCGGTAAGAAGCTTAAGAGGGTTGCTATTTTTTGTTTGAAAAAGGGCTATATTTGCTTCAAGAAGGATATTAATATCGGTAATCATCAGTTTATCTGTCTCAAGTGGCATAGGATATTTTACACGTGGTGCATTGTAAAAACGTATAGAGATTTGATCTTCATTTTCATAACCTACTGTAAGAGCATAAAAATGAAACGCATCATAGCTTAAAGAGAGAGAGGTTGTTTTATATCCAAATGTCTGTGGGGCATAAGCTAAAGCTATGTCATAAAGCTCTTGTTTTGTGACATAACCAAATAAAATCTCTGCTACGTTGTTAAGGTAGAGTATCTTACCCTCTGCACTAAAGAGTATAAATGGGCTGTTATCCCACTCAACAAAAGCTTCAAAGTTAATCGATGTTGTGTTCATGTATTTTCTTCCTCAGTGTATTTCTGTTTATGCCTAACACTTGCGAGAGTTGTAGTTGCGAACCATACTTTTTAAGCCCCGCCTTGATAAGAGGCTTTTCATAAATACCCAAATACTCTTTGTAGGCATTGTTTCCATCTAAATGTTTTAAAAGGTAGTTATATATCGCTTGTTCTATATTGTATTCATCCATAGAGTGCTTGATTAAGTGTTCATAGACAGACTTTTTAATGGTTTTGTTATTCTCTTGTAGGTTTATATGTATATCATGTACATTTACGACTTGGTCTTCTAAGATAAGATTTAACTTTGCCTCTTTTAGAAAAATGTTTATCATATGTAGTACATCTTGTGGACGCTCTTTTAGTAGAGGCATCGTATAGATAAAAGCAAAGATATTATCTATAATCTGTCTGTTACCGACGTAGTTTGCTGTAGCTATAATACGTTTATTATCTAACTCAAGTGACTCTTGGTTTGTAAGCTTTTCAAAATCAGTGATGATTATCTCATCACACTCTTTTAATGTCTCTACTACGGCTTCTTGGTCGTTACCTGAGACTATGGGTGCATGAGGAAATAAAGAACGTGCCAAGGTCTTCTTCCCTGTATGAGGTTCTCCTATAATGATAGAGGAGACAAAAAGGGTTTTAGTAAGGTTAAACCCTTTAATGATACTCTGGACTGCTTCTGAGGTGGTGAAAAATGATTCCATAATTTTCTTTTCATTTGATTAATATTTAATCATAACATACTTTTCTAAAATTTACAGATAAACAATAGTTATTTCATTGTAGAATAACTTTATACATATTATGAATATAAATTCTAATACTGTTACGAACTAATAAATTAAATCAAAGAGTAAATATGACCCTAGAAGAATTACAAACAATAGTAAAAACAGAAGTAGGAGTACTCCTATATTTCTCTGGTGAAAACTGCAATGTATGCCATGCATTAAGACCTAAATTTAAAGAAGTGTTCGACAAGGAGTTCCCACAACTAAAGCAGATATATTTGAACGCACACGAAAATGCAGAAATCTCTGCACACTACCAAGTATTCTCTGTACCTACCATGATAGTATTTATGGATGGAAGAGAGTTTGCTAGAGAGGGACGTTCTGTAAGTTTATACCAATTAACCGAAAAATTAAAACGTCCTTATGAGATGATGGTAGAGTAGGGTATAATTTTAATAGTAAAAATAGATTTATACTTTTAAAGGAGAGTCAAATGAGATATACAAAAATACTCTATATAGTTGTAGCTATGCTAATAGCAGGTTGTGGTGGTGGGGCAGATACATCTACAGATACTAACAGAGATACACCTACAGATACACCTACAGACTAAAATGTAAATGCTCCTACTGATATAGCAAGTCTATTGGTGGCTACAGAAACAGCTATAGACAAGCTAGAAAACTACACACCATCAGGTACTTACAGCTATGGCAAAGAGTTTTTTGTGAGTCCTACAGGAGATGATAGTGCCTCAGGAACGATAGATTCTCCACTAGCTTCACTAAAAGGTGCTAGAGATGCAGTAAGAACTTACAAAACGGCTAATGGACTTCCAAGTGGTGGGATTGTTGTATGGTTTAGAGCTGGAGAATATTCATCATTAGAGAGTCTAGATTTTGAGCTTGAAGACTCAGGAGCGAGTGGTAAACCTATAGCCTACCGTGGGTACAAAGATGAGAAAGTAAGAATTATGGGAGCGGTATCTATAGACTCTAGTTGGTTTACTCATGTAAATAGTAGTGATGCTCTCTGGAGCCGATTGGATACTACGGCTAGAGATCACATCATGGTAGTAAACCTCAAAGATCACGGTATTACAAATTTAGGTGAGCTTGGAGAATATCACTATGCATCCAATACACCTCTAGAGCTATTTGATGATACAGAGGCAATGACTATCGCTAGATGGCCAAACAAAGATGAGACTACCAAAATACCATACTATACTGATGATAAAGTGATAATATATGGAGAGAATCTCAGCCCAAATGTAAGTGGAAGCTATACTAAAGTGACAGGAGTAGGTGAAGATGAGGAGTACTATAGCTATGCATCATTTAAAAAAGATGCTTTAGTAGATGGTAAACAGTACTATATAAGACATTACAAAGCTCAGAGTGATGGAGTCAGACGTACATGGGCTATTACAGATACAGACTATCAGCATGCAGCATTTGAATACTCAGGTACAGGATACAGTATTCCTAGGGATTTTACAAGCCACTCTAGTACTGCTAGTGGTATTCCTATGACTGTAGAGTTTACAGATAAGCAGTTTGGATTTGCCTTTATGCGAAGAGGACTTAGTAATAAAAGGTTTGAGTATGTAGGCGATAGACCTAGTAGGTGGCTAAATACAGGAGATATATGGATTAATAGTATGTTTTACTATGCATGGAGGAATGGGCACTATCCTTTAGAATCTATAGACACTGCAAATAGCACTATTACAATGAAATATGATGATGATTTAGCCATACAACAAAAAGAGATTAAAAGACCTTACTTTGTCTATAATGTCTTAGAGGAGCTTAATCAAGCAGGAGAGTATTATGTAGATAAAGATAGTTTCAAGCTCTACTACTATCCACAGAGAGATTTGGCTAGTAGCAAGCTTTATGCATCTATGACAGACGACTACCTTATTAAATTTGATGGTGCATCATATGTAGAGTTCCATGATATGGCACTAGAGATGAGCAGGCAAGATATTGTACGGTTTGTCTCTGGTAGTTATAATACCCTACACCATATGAGATTGAGACTAAGTGGACGAAATTTGGTCTATTTTGAAGAAAAAGCATCACATAGTGGTGTAGAGTACTCTATTCTTACTAGCTCAGGAGAGAGAGGTGTAAGTCTGGATGGTGGTGACCTATATACACTAACAGCAGGTGAGAACTTCATCAGCAATAACCATATCATAGGTGACAATAGGTGGAGTTGGGCATCACATAGTGCAGCTATTAGCATTAATGGTGTGGGTAATATTGTAGAGCATAATGATATTCATGGATACAAATATCAAGCTATCTATTTCAATGGAAATAACTGTTCTATCTCTTATAATAATATTTATGATGTACTCAAATATACAGAGGATGCTGGTGCTATTTATGGTGGTAGAAATTGGCATCATAGAGGCAATAAGATAAACTATAACTTTATCCATGATATCAAAAATAACTATAGCCAACAGATACTAACAGGTATCTATTTTGATGCTACCCTTAGTGGTGAGGAGATAAGAGGAAATATCTTTTACAATATAGATGGCAAAGGAATGTTACAATCAGGAGGTAGAGATAATACTATCGAGAATAATCTATTTGTACATGTGGCTACACCATTCATGAGTATGAACTATGGTATTATCGCATATAGTGAAACTCTAGGAGACTCATTCAATATGCTAGAGAGGGCTTTGAAGTATGACTATACACATGGCATATATGCTACCACATATCCCAAGCTAGCAGCGATACCACCACTATGGGATAGTATCATAGGTACACATTGGCAACTTCCAGAAGGGAATAGCTTCAGATTTAACGCAGGAGAAGATAATCTACGATGGGCACTCAATGGTAGAATAAGATCAGGAACAATAGATATGGAGGTGTATGAGCATGCTCAAATGGAACCAATATCCCAAGAGAGTAGCGACTTTAAACCTCTCCCTTACCCAGAGATAGGAATACAAATACCATAAAATATAAATAGTGGTCATTATAGATACTGAAAAAAGTATACTTTTTGGCTACTCCTAATTTACCACCATATCTAAATTAACCTAATCACTTCTTCGTAACAATAGAGATATTTTCAAACCCTTTTGTTTTTAAAATGTCTATGATGTTGACAAAGTACTGAAACTCTGAGCTGTTGTCCATGCGTAGTGAGATGTGGTCTTCTTTGGGGTTTAGCTCTTGAAGTCTTGCTTCTATGAGTTCAAGTGAAAGTGTCTCTTTGCCATAGGAGTACACTCCCTCTTTCGTAATAGCTATCTGAATGTTCTTTTTGTCTTCTTTCTTTTTACTCTTTGCTGTTGGTAGGTTAACCTGTATAGTTTGGTTTGTTACAAACGTAGCAGTAGCTAAGACGATAACTAGAAGTACAAGAACTATATCGATGAATGGTACGACATTCATCTTGTCAAAGCGTTCACGTCTCATGAAGTTTTTTCATCCTGTGCTATTTCCCATTTAGCTAGCATGACATCTACCTTTACTAAAAGAGCATTGTAGATAACCGTTGCAGGTATAGCTACAAAGAGTCCAGCAGCTGTGGCTTTCAGTGCTAGTGCTAAGTGTTTCATCACTTCACCAGGGTTGATAGTATCTTGCTGATCTCCTATAATGTAAAAGGTAATGATAATAGCTAGTACTGTTCCAAGTAATCCAATGTAGGGTGCATTAGAACCTATGGATGCGATGGTGGCTAAGCGTTTGGAGATGTCTAGCTCTAGGGCAGTTTTGTTGGTGTAGTCTGAAAGTTTTAACCCTCTGTAAAAAAGCATTCTCTCTATGCTAAATGCAAAAGTTATGAAACTGAGAAATACCAGTAACCCAATAATTCCATAATCAATGAGGTCTTTTATCTGTTCTATCGGCACTTTATAGTCCTTATTTTTTTCTTTTTGCATTATATTAAAAGTAAGTTAAGAGGGGGTTAAGTGCTAAAAAGCCAAATAAGCCATTTTAAACTAAATATTATGTTAATCATTTTAGTTAAAAAGTAGTAAAAACCTATTTTAAGATACCTAGCAGGGCTTTTAAGACGTTTTAAGGTGCTTTATTTAAAATGCTTTAGATATAATAAAGCAATTTTACAATAGGGAGTCTTAATGAGCGATTTGTTTGAAGAGAGTCAAAATATCAGTGAGGTATTAATAGAAGATAGCATGAAAGCTAGCTATCTTGACTATTCTATGTCTGTTATCGTGGGTAGGGCGTTGCCTGATGCACGTGATGGGTTAAAACCTGTACATAGAAGAATCCTCTATGCGATGAATGATTTACATCTTTCACATAGAAGTCCATATAAAAAATCTGCACGTATCGTCGGTGATGTTATCGGTAAGTATCACCCACATGGTGACAACTCGGTTTACGATGCGTTGGTACGTATGGCACAAGATTTTTCACTAAGAGCACCACTTATAGATGGTCAAGGAAACTTCGGTTCAGTCGATGGTGATAACGCAGCTGCGATGAGATATACCGAAGCACGTATGACTAAAATAGCTGAAGAGCTTTTAAATGACTTAGATAAAGATACTGTAGATTTTACACCAAACTACGATGACTCTATGACAGAACCCGATGTACTTCCTTCACGTGTTCCAAATTTACTACTTAATGGTTCAAGTGGAATTGCTGTTGGTATGGCAACGAACATCCCTCCTCATAGACTTGATGAGCTTATAGAAGCACTTATCTTACGTATAGATAATCCGCTCTCTACTATTGAAGATGTGATGAAAATTGTTCATGGACCTGACTTTCCAACAGGTGGTATTATCTTTGGTCGTAAAGGTATTACCGATGCTTACACTACAGGGCGTGGGCGTATCAAGGTACGTGCAAAAACGCACATAGAAGAGACGAAGAACAAAGAGATTATTATTATCGATGAGCTTCCTTTTCAAGTCAATAAAGCAAGACTTATAGAAAATATCGCACATCTTGTACGTGACAAACAAGTAGAAGGTATCTCTGAGATACGTGATGAGTCTGACCGTGATGGTATGCGTGTGGTTATAGAGCTTAAGCGTGACGCGATGAGTGAGATAGTACTTAACAACCTTTTTAAGAGTACACAGATGCAAGTGACTTTTGGTATTATCATGCTTGCTATTGTTAACAAAGAGCCAAAGGTGTTTAAGCTTCTTGAACTCTTTGACCTCTTCCTTAACCACAGAAAAACAGTTGTAATTAGAAGAACTATTTTTGACCTTGAGAAAGCAAGAGCTAGAGCCCATATTTTAGAGGGGCTTAAAATTGCCATAGACAACATAGATGAAGTGATAAAAATCGTCCGTGCTTCTTCAGATGACTCTGAAGCTAGAGAAGGGTTAATAAGCCGTTTTAAACTATCTGAAATCCAAGCAAAAGCTATTTTGGAGATGAGACTAGGTCGTCTTACAGGTCTTCAAATAGAGAAAATCGAAAGCGAATTAGCTGAACTTCTTGCACTTATAGCAGAACTAGAAGCTATCTTGAAGAGTGAAGAGAAGATAAATGAAATCATCAGAGAAGAGTTAGTAGAGATTGGTGATAAATATACTACCCCTCGTCTTACTGAAATCATAGATGACTATGATGATATAGATATAGAAGACCTTATCCCTAATGAGCCGATGGTTGTAACGATTACACACCGTGGTTACATTAAACGTGTTCCAGTGAAACAGTATGAAAAACAGCATCGTGGTGGTAAGGGTAAAACAGCAGTAACTACTTATGATGATGACTTTATAGAGAGTTTCTTTACCTCTAATACACATGATACCTTAATGTTTGTAACCGACCGTGGACAGCTCTACTGGCTCAAAGTGTATCGTATCCCTGAGGGTTCTCGTACAGCTAAAGGTAAAGCAGTAGTAAATCTTATCAATCTTCAAAAAGATGAAAAGATAATGGCTATTATCCCAACTACAGACTTTAATGACGATAAAGGATTAGTATTCTTTACTAGAAAAGGTATAGTAAAACGTACAAACCTTTCAGAATACTCAAACATCAGAAGCAATGGTGTAAGAGCGATAAACTTAGATGAAACAGATGAGATAGTAGAAGCTAAAATAGTACTACCAGATACAAAATGGCTCTTCTTAGCGACGAAAAAAGGTCTCTGTATTAGGTTTAAAGTAGAAGATGCAAGAGAGATAGGACGTGTAGCACGTGGTGTTACAGCTATTAAGTTCAAGATAGAAGATGACTATGTTTGTGGTGCTATTACTATTCAAGATGAAAATGATGAAATCTTGATGCTCTCTGAAAAAGGTCTTGGTAAACGTACAACAGCATCTGAGTACCGTGAACAAAACCGTGCAGGTAAAGGGGTTATCTCTATGAAGCTTACACCTAAAACAGGCGATGTGATAGGTGTAGTGATGGTAGAAGAAGATAAAGACTTGATGTGTTTAACCTCAGTGGGTAAAATGATACGCGTTGACATGGAAACCATTCGTAAAGCAGGGCGTAACACCTCTGGAGTTAAAGTAGTAACTGTAGAGAAAAAAGATATTGTTGTGAGTATGGCAAAATGTCAAAAAGAAGAGAATCCAGAAGAAGAGACAGATACAACAAATAATGATAATAAAGAATTAGGATTAGAATAACGTGAAAAAATTTAACATAGCAGTAGTGGGTGCATCAGGTGCCGTAGGTGAAGAGCTTTTTAGAGTCTTAGAAGAGGTAAAGTTTCCTATAGGAGAACTTCTTCCTTTAGCAAGTGCTAAGAGTGTAGGTGAAGAGATAGAGTGTCAAGGTAAA
>Ga0256837_1000500_pt1 | contig 32538 bp, 32 predicted proteins | sample 4562384metaG_FD_185976 | JGI IMG/M metagenome (GOLD analysis project Ga0256837, IMG submission 185976) | Hydrothermal vent microbial communities from Guaymas Basin, Mexico - 4561-384 | ecosystem: Environmental > Aquatic > Marine > Hydrothermal vents | place: Mexico: Guaymas Basin | collected... | reverse complement strand
TTATTTAACTTTATTTCCCCCTCGGGTATGCTACTTATCTCTAAGCTCTCTATCATCTCTCAAACACCTTCTTCCGTTTGAGGATTGAAAGTATATAATATCTTACCCTTGATGTCAAGGGTTTCCTCTAAAATTTTCTAAAAATTCTGAAATTTTGACAATGACCAAATAAGAAATAGAAGTTGAAGGAATAGAAGTTGCTTTTTAATATAAAAAAAAGGTTTCAAATTAAAGTCAACAAATAAAGGAAAGAAATATAGAACATATAAAAGAATGCCCCAAGAAGAAATAGAATTAATATTTAAACTATGATGAAGAGAAAATGGAATTAAGAAAAATTGCTAGAGTATTGGGAAGAAGTTCATCTTCAATACAATATCAATTAAGAAATATAAAGAATTGTATAATGGATTTTTAGCAATGTTAAAAAAATTTCCTATAATTTTTTCTTATTTTTATGTTTAGATGAGACAATAGAGTTTATATTTGGAATAGAGTAGGAGTTACTAAAAGAGGAAGAAAATTTTATTTTTATTTTTTATCAAAGAAGATAGATATTAATAGTTTACTATCATTTAATTTCATTTAATTTTGATTTGCCAAAAGTAAAAAAATATTATACAAATAGTCATTTTGCGTATTCAAATGTATATAGAAATAAGGCAAGTCAAAAAAAATCAAAATATACAAATTTAGTTGAAAATTTAAATTCACAGATGAGGGACAAAATATCTTATTTAGTTAGAAAAACAAAAGCTTATGCTAAATCTTTTGAATAGTTAGATTATAGAGTTGCTATGTTTTTCTTTAATCTTAATTTAAAAGGTAACAAATAATGTTTTCGGTCAGTGCCGAAATTTTTTCATTCTTTGCTCTTTATCCTTTAAAACTCTATTTAATCACTCACATTAATTAGTTACATTCGCTTTGATATACAAAACCCGTTGGAGTTACATTAATTTGTTTACAATGTTGAATATCACATACTGAATTAGTACAAAGCTGGATTTTAACTTTTTCTGTCAATAGTTCTCTTCTTAAGTCCAAAGGGTTAGTATCATTACCATCTCCTTGCAATCCTTCATTTAAATAAACATTGCCGTAATTATCGAATAATAATTTTGAAGAATTAGTAGTATTAATAGAAGAACCATTAAATAAAATTTTTACTATCCCATATTTGCTAAGATTTAATTCTTCATTTCCTTCATTACCAGCTAAATACTTTTTATTTATAGGTTCTTTTGCAAACTCATAAAAAGGATATCCAACCCTATTAAACATAGAACTTGTACTACTTGAAGTGGTATAAGGAGAATCTGAGAAAATTTCATAAAAGTAATCACCATTACTTGTTTTACCTATTCTTAATTGCCACCATTGCTTAAACCAATACTTACTTCTATTGGTTTCACTTACAGTATTAGCATTAGGGAAAGGTTGATACTTATCATCTTTTAAAGCTAAACTTTGTGTATACCTTATATCTCTACTTAATCTATCTGCTGCTAATTTTAATTTATCAGGTGCAAAATTGAAACTAAAAGAAGAAACGATAATACCTATTATAATAATAACAATAACTAATTCAACTAAAGTAAATGCAGAAGAAAAATTACTTGATTTCTTCCGCTTGGTCAATTTGGTAAAGAATATCATCCCATGGATGTCTGTACATTGGCATTCCAAGTCTTTTTTCATCAAGAATGTGCCCGATAAATCCGATACTTCTTCCGAGAATAAAGAATGCATTTAATGTCCCACTTTCGATAAATTCATTAATTTCTTTCTCAGTATATCCTAATGCTCTCCACATGTCAACCATTAAAATACCAATCGTTCCGTCAACGTTTAGAATTAAGTTTTCTTTTTTAGAAGTTGTTTCTTTTTCGACTTCTAAAGCATAATCAAGTAATGGTGTTGCTGGGAAAAATTCAGCTGCATATTTTTTAAGGCCTTCAACTCTTTTGTCAGGATTTCTAACTGATTTAATTCTGTGTCCGATTCCAGGAATTGGAATACCTTGTTTTTTCATATATGCTAAAAATTCTTTTGGACTCATCCCGTTATCATGAGCATATTTGAAATATTTAGCAGCACCGTCAATTGCACCACCGAATCTAGGACCAATTGTTAATAATCCTGTTACTAAGCTTTCCACAACAGATTTGCCAGCTCTTGCAGTAACTTTTGCATTGTGAGCTCCTGATACAGCAGGACCGTGGTCTGCAACAGTTTTTATAACAGTTTCGATAAAGTCAGTCGCCCATTTAGGATATCTTTTTTTGAACCAAAGAAGTGAAATAACATCACCAATGCTGTATCCTGTATCAGGAGTTGCTACTGCACTGATTGGAATTCCGGCATATACAGCTTCTTCTCCTCTATCGTCAGAAATTGTACATACGAAGTTTCTTGGTTTTCTAATTTTTCCTGCAGCTAATGCTTTATTGTAATCTTCAGGAATCGGAGGAACTGTCGGTTCTTCAATTTCTTCAATCACTCCTTCACCTTTTAATTGCTCATAAACACCTCTAATAACTTCAGGTAATTCATTGAAGTTTGCAGGCACATGAATACCGGCTTCTTTCATTGCTCTGTTTTTAGCTTCCGCGGTTTCCTCATCAGCATTTGCACTTGCACCTGCGTGTCCGAACTGAACTCCGCTGCTGAAATGTTTAGCAATTGTTCCGATACACCAACCTATTACCGGTTTAGTAATTTTTCCTTCTTTTATTGCTTCAATTACTTTATATTCTTCCCTACCACCAACTTCTCCAAGAAGAATCATATATTTAACTTTAGGATTTTTCTCCATTCTAAGCATATGGTCTATAAATACAGACCCGACAAATCTGTCACCTCCGATTGCAACACCTTCTGCAATACCGTCAGCATTTAGAGCAATAATATTTGAAAGCTCGTTAAACAGACCTCCACTTCTTGTTACAAGTCCTGCACTTCCGGCTCTGTGAAGTTTTGATTTAACGATGTTTTCAATTGTTCCACCTATGTTTGCAACTTTAAACGCACCGGGTGCAATCGCACCTACTGTTGCAGGACCAATGATAATTACACCTTTTTCTCTTGCTGTTTTATTCATAATTCTTGCGTTTCTCTCAGGAATACCCTCAGCAGTAATCATAATTACTCTGAACTGATTCATATTAAGTGCATCCATAGTAACATCATAAGCAGTTCTAAATGATGCAAAGTTAAGTAATACATCTGCATTTGGATGATTTTTAACAGCCTCTGCTGTACTTCTGTAAATTGGAATCATAACCTCATCAGTTCCGAAAAAGAACTTTTCAAATTTATTTGAACTAGTTGGAGCAACTATTGCTGCAACTGATGGTTTTTCTCTTTGAATAACATAATCATAATCAAGCATTCTTTGAATTGCTGATTTATTATTATTCCAGAAAATTGCCTGTGTATCCCTTGTAAATAATTCGTTAGCCATTATTTCGCTCCTTTTTTATCATCTTCAAGTGCCATTCTTACAATATCAGTAATATGAGTTTCCGGTCCGTAAACTTCAATAGGAAGACCCAATCTTTCAGCTGCCGCTTTAATATCTTTTAGACCTTTTTCATAATTCGGTCCACCACGTCTAACATAAATTCTAACTCCAACATCTTTCATTTTATCCGCATATTTTTCAAATGCTTGAATAATACCGGTAAATGTCTTAGCAACATCCGTAAAGTTTGCGATAGCCCCACCAATAATTAAGATTTTATCTCTACCTTGAGGGTCTTTTTCTCTTGTCATTAAATCAAGCACCGTTTCTGTATAAAATCTTGTTTCATCAGTTGTAGGACCACCTGAATATTCTCCATAGTTTGCTAAATCTTCCACTCCACCTGCAAGGTCAGCAATAGTATCAGCATATACAACAGATGCACCACCACCAGCTACAAGAGTCCAAATTCTACCTTTCGGATTAAGAACAGTTAATTTAAGTGAAGCACCACTTTTTGCATCGGCTTCTGCTATAGCTTTTTCTTCAGGTGATTTTTCCGGCATACCAAACGGTGTCGGGAATTCAATATCTCCCCATTTATCTTTCATTAAAAATCCAGCTGTATCGTCAAGTCTCGCAACCAAATCAAGTAGATATACATTATTACCTACAATTACAACCGGGTTAACTTCAAGATATGCAAAGTTTAGGTCTCTAAAAAATTTATAAAAGTTTACTGCAAAGTTTTTATAAACTTCTTTTTTATCTTCCGGAATGTCTGCTGGAATATTTTCAGAGATAATCTTTTCAATCTCTTCATCAGTTGCATCAATCGGAATTTTAACTTCTGTTACTTTATCCCAATTTTCTTCAACTTCCATACCACCGTGAGCTGAAAGATAAAGCACATCATTTGTTTCATCAAATGTAGTAGCTGCAATGTAGTATTCTTCATCTTCACTATGAGGTGTAAATGGTTCTACGATAAAATGAGTAAGTTCACCACTTTGTCCGCTAAGAAGAGTAACTTTTCCGCTTCTTTTTTCATCAATCCATTTAGCTGCATCTTCAAGAGTCACATCACCCGGTTTATTTACTTTAAATAAAACTAAACCGTTTTTACCTCTTTTACCGAAAAGCATATCCGGTTTTGCAACCAAAGGTTTTTCATTTAACCACTCATACCCGGTTTCTTTAGCTTTAGCTCTTAATTCATCTCCACTTGTTACAAGTACACTTTCAAACGGATAATTAAGTCCACTGAAATATTTATCCCAATTTTGGGCAAAAAGTTTTTTCCCATCATATTCACGAATCGGTTTTTGAGCCATTAAATCTCCTTAAATTTTATTTTAGAAATTGTAACATTTAATCCGTAAGATATAATCCTATTTTATAAATTGAGAAATTTTTTTTTATAGTGTGTTTAGTTTTGAAACATTTATTTTTAAAATAACTTTTTTATTATATATAATGAAAACTTGAGAATTTTTTTTATCATATTCGATAAAATATTTTCCGCCTTTTTTAATACCATAAAAATTTAACGCTCTCACGAAAGCATCATTGTTAGAATACACATAATCTATTTTATTCGATTTTAAAATTTTCACTAAAGGTTTTATAAAATAGTAACTACTCGTAAGTTTCCTGGCAGGTGTGGAAAAATTAAAAAACACTCCCACATCAAAACTAATTAAACTAATTAACAAAACAATAAATAATATTTTATGAATTATTCTAAAGTTAGGCAACCTTACTCTATACGAATTTAAAAACACCTTTACCATACAAACCATAAAAATAACCATAAAAGGAGCATAATCATCAACTTTTATTTTTTGTCTAAAAGAAAGAATCAAAGAAAATAAAAAACTAAACGCCGAAATAAAAAATATCAGATTTTTTTCGTTAAAAAACAAACATTTATAAAGAGAATAAAGAAAATAAATAAAAACAAAAGGTGAAAAAATTAAAAAGTAAATCCCTATTAAATCAATAAAGTGACCTTTTGGCTTTCCTCCTATATCGTAATGAAAATAGAAAAAATTAAAAGCAAATAAAATTAAAGATAAAAATACTAAAGTCTTATTTCTCTTATAAACGGCAAAAAATATTAAACTAAAAAAAAGAGAAATGAAGCTATAATCAATAAAAGCTAATAAAATTAGTACTAAATAAGAAATTTTTCGTAAAGTATGATAAAAATAAACAAATAAAAGCGTTAAAAAAATCAAATAAATAGCCTTATTAATAATAAGAGAAGAGACAATCACACCAGGAATTAAGAAATAAAGATAAGTAGCCCAAAGAGCATCTTTTCTTTTTAGATAAAAAAGAGCCGTATTATAAAAAAGATACAAACTAAAAGCGGAAACCAAAACACCCGGTAAACGAATGGCAAAATCATTAGCTCCAAACATATAAATAGAAAAATCAAGCATATATTTAATAAAAGGAAAGCTTTCCATCCCTTTTACATCAGTAATAGAAAAAGATAAAAAATTTGCTCCGTATAAAAATAAAAAAAGATAGAGTAAAAAAAATATAATAATATGTTTCATATCTTTAAAAAATTATCAATAATCTCTTTTCCATATTCACTCATAATCGATTCAGGATGAAATTGCACTCCGTAAATCGGTCTATCTTTTACCCTTAAGCTCATTATTTCACCATCATCCAAACTAAAAGAAGTAGGAATTATACATTTTGGCAACTTATCCGGATTAGCAACCAAAGAATGATATCTTGTAACCCTAAACTTTTTTGGCAAATCTTTAAAAATATCATCTTCAACGATAACTTCGATTTGAGAGGTTTTCCCGTGCATTAAATTTTTTGCCCTAATAATTTCTCCTCCGAATGCATACGCAATAGACTGATGACCAAGACAAACCCCAAGAATAGGTTTATCAATTTGTTTTATCACATCCACACTTATACCGGCTTCTTTTGGAGTAGAAGGACCGGGAGAAATAATTATTTTTTCCGGATTTAATTTTTTTATCTCTTCCACACTCATTTCATCATTTCTAATAACTTTTAAATTAGCCCCCAATTCCAAACAGTATTGAACAATATTGTAAGTAAAACTATCGTAATTATCTATCATAAGAACCATAAAGTTCCTTTTTTTATAGAATTGTATCAAAATTATATGATAAAATTTTCAAAAAATTTAAGGGTAAAAATGCTAAAAGAAAAACTTAAAGAAAAGTATATAACACTAGAAACAACCCCTCCTAAATTACCGACGGTAGATTTAATGATTGAAAATATAAAAAAAGCCGACATCATTAAATACATAGACGGATTTTCCACAACAGACTGCCCTCTTAGTAAATTAAAATACAACTCAATCATTGCAGCTTTTAAGCTCCAACAGACATTCAAAAAACCGGTAATTGCAACAATGAGTATGAGAGATAGAAATAAAATCGCCCTTCAAAGCGATTTACTGGCAGCAAACGATTTAGACATAACGCATATTTTAGCCCTAACAGGAGACCCGGCAAAAATGAGTGACCAACCAAATACAAAAGGAGTAGTCGAAGGAAACAGCATTTTACTGCTAGAAATAATAAGAGCTTTTAACAACGGAATGGATTACAGTGGAAAAGAGTTTAAAATAAAACCAAAACCGATTACTCCTTTTGCGGTAAGTAACTCTTACGCCAAAAACTTTTCTTATATTGAAAAAAAGATGTATAAAAAAATTAAAAATTATGCAATAGGAATTATAACCCAACCGGTATTTGATTTGGAAATAGCAAAAAAACTATTAGACATAAAACAAAATATCACTAGTGAATTTAATGATGAAAGAAAAGAGTCTGAAATTGTATTCGGATTTTTTCCCATTACAAAACTAAAAACCGCCCAATTTCTAAAAGCTCACGTCCCAGGCATTTTTGTACCGGATAACTGGATAGAAAAACTTATAAAAGCTCATAAAATCAGTGAAGAAGAAGAATTTAAAGTCGGAATGGAATTATCAAGAAAACTTTTTCAAAATATTTTAAAATTACACCCCAAAGTTCATATAATGACTGCCAATAAATTTGAAATAGTAAAAGAGCTTTTTTAAAAAGCTCTTAAATAACTTGCTAAAAATACATTAGAGTACGAATCTGCTCCATTTTTACTAAATTTACTTCTATTATAACTAACTTTTACGCTAGAAACTTTATTTAAAGAGTATTTAACAGCCAATCCATAACTATATTTATAATCCTCTCCCAAATTATAAACAGTAAATCCACCGTTTGCAATTTTATAAGAATTTTTTCCAAAACTTCCATTTAATGTTGTAGCCCACGGTCCTTTATAGTTTTCTAATTTTAAATCAATATCCGTATAATTTGTTTTAGATGTATATCCAGATTTTGAAATATGAATATAATTTAATTTAGCCTCAGCATAAAAAGCTCCGTCTTCTGCATAATAATTACCGAAATTAAATCCATACTTAGGAGAAATTTGATAAACTTTAAAATTATCATAAGTAGACATATAAACATCAACTCCGACATTATATTTTAAATATTCATAATAAGTAGCACCTGCAAATACTACATTATCATATTTATCACTATTATTTTTTTGGTCGATAAACATATTGTGAATTCCGATTTTATAAGCATAATTATTACCATAATAATAATTACCCAAAAGCGTAATATCGGTCTGTTTATAATTAGGAGTAGTATCTTTATATTTTATATATAAATATTCCGTATCCAACTCGAACTTAAAAGGCAAAGAATCTATACTAGCATATACACCTACCAATCCGGCTTTATCTTTAGCGGTATTACCGCTATAATCTATAAAAGCTCCATACGGCATTACGTTCGCCGCCATTAAAGTCGTACCGAACAATACTGCTATAGATAATAACTTTTTCATTTTATCTCCTTTAGTTTATATCCTAAATTTTTTTGATTTACTATTTCAAAACCAAGTTTTCTAAGATGAGAAATCAAAACTTTTATAGAATCAAGACTCTCTATACTTTCACATTCCTGTAGAATTTCTTCTTTAGAAAAATATCTGTTACGATTCTTTATCAACGTTTCTAAAAGTTCTTTTTCAGCTCCACTTAATTTAACGGGGATTGAACTTTTATACAACTCTCTAGCATTAAAATTATATAATAAATCCTTAAATTTAAAAACAAAATTTGTAGAATTTAAAACCTTTTTTTTCAAATATCTAAGGCGTATCAGCAGCTTTTCATATTCATTATAAGAATAACAATAATCACCTACTTCCAAAGCTTTTTTATAAATAAAAACATTACATTCATATGCTAAAAAAATAATCGTACTTTTTACAAAATCTTTTATTTCCAAATACTCTTTAAAATAATTAAAATCTACTACCAATACATCAAACTTTTTATTTAAGACCTCATTAAAAAAAGATTCTTCATTTACTTTTTTTGCATTAGGTATATCCAAGAAAGAAAAATTTAATACTCTCATTTATTAAAATACTCTTTTGCTACAACGTTATTAGGGTCTAGAATAAGTACGTTTTTAAAAATTTCACTAGCATCTCTTTTTGTTAGTTTATAAATTTTACCAAGTTCAACTAAAAACGAAACACTCGTAGGATATATACTCAACATTTTATTCACTAATATTTCAGCTACTTTATAATTTTTTAAAGCTACAAGAGATAAAACTTCATAGTAATTCCCATAATAATTATAATAATCGCTTTTTAAAATCACATTTCCTATTTTTAACGCATTGGAATAATCTCCCATAACATAATAAACTCTCATCATTCCAAGTTTAACTTCCAATGAAGAAGGAATACTCATAGAAGCCTTTTGATAATGAAAAATAGAATTTTTGTAATTTTTATTCAAATAAAAAAGCCACCCAAGCCTTAGATTAACTGTATAAGCATTAGGATATTTATTATAAAGAGGAATCAGAACTTTTATAGCGTCTTTATAATCCCCCATTTTTTCGTAATTATAAGATTTATAATAAATCTTATTTATATCAATTGCAAATAAACCGACAAATAAACTAATAAGCAAAATTATCTTTTTCATTATATACTCTCCTTAACTCAACTCCATCTTTTAATTTAATTTTATCAAAACCTTTCTCATAAAACGAAAAATCAACCTCTCCGAATCTAGATATAATTTTTAGCTGTTCTTTTTTATAAAGAACTTCTTTATTAAAAATTTTGAAATTAAAAGGCAACAAGAATTCAAACAATAATTTCTTAAACCCACTAAATCTAAATTCAAAAGAGATAATATCTTTATACTCAACTTCTTTATTTATCAAAGGGACTTTAGGAGCTAACTTAAATAATTCTTTCAAAAAGCTTTCTTTTCCTTCATATTCATAAAAATAAAACAATTTCTCATCTAAATAAAAAAAGAGCTTATTCTCTCCATCCCAAAAATAGAATTCTCCCTTTTCATTCATTTTTACTGTTATCTCTTTTTGAGAAACTTTTTCTCCATCTTTTAATACGTCATAGTTAAAAACATCATCCAAAATAAAAGTAAGTCTTAATTTCATAGATTTATCAATCACACTCGCTTCTATCTCTTCACCTTTTCTAGGTAAATCATAATAATAAAGTCTATTGTCTTTTATAAAATCCACAAACTTAAAAGGTAAAGTTTCACTTCCCAAAACCCCGTATTTTTGAACTTGAATATGGATATGAGGCTCTGGAGAATATCCACTATTCCCACATTTACCTATAATATCCCCAACCTTAACATAATCTCCAACTTTTACGGTAATGGAATTTTGCATTAAATGAGAAATTTCAACAAAATACCCAAAATCGCTTTTTATAATAATATAATTTCCCCAATTATTAACTCTATCCACATTTCCTATAAAATTATCTGGTAAATCATTACGCAAAGCAATCACATATCCATTGATAGGAGCAGTTACAACTTTTCCAAAAGCATAATAATCCTCTAAAAACAACCCATCATTAGCATATGTTTTTCCATTCTTTTTAATAACAAAATCATAAGCATATTTCCAACTTCCCTTATGAGTCCACTCATCGTCAAAAGTTTGATAAACACTCCATTTTCCGGTAAATGGAAGACTTATTTTAATATCATTTCCTCCAAATCTAAAAACCGAACTCAAATAAGAAAGCAAAGACTTTTCAGGAGTTGATTTTATAGCATAATTAAAATATTTATACCCTACACTAAACAAAAGCATAATAAACAAAAGCGTAATTAAATTAAAAGGAAGAGTATAAACCGGCAGAGAATAAATATTAAAAAACACTTCCATAGAATCAATTAAAACAACAGAAAGTACCACCCCCAAAAAAGCTAAAAGAAAACTTTTAATATTAGGAATTAAAAATATTCCTCCAAGTGCCATAGCAATTAACAAAAAATTAAAGTTATAAGGAGAATAAAGAGCTTGAGAAAAAGGAATAAATAAAGAGTGTACAAAAACCCCTATCCAAAATCCCACAAAAGCTAAAAAAAATAGAATTCTAGAATAAAAAAGAAGTATCAACGCTATAAAAAACCCGGCAACCGTATAAGGTAAAAAGAAAATTGTCCCTAACGACTTGAAAAAAGAATCAAAAGGCAAATTTATATCAAAAAGAGCTTTTCTGTGAAGCAAATTGGTAAACAAATTGGTATATTTTAAACTAGCTAAATAAAAAAGCATACTCACAAAAGCAAAAGGCAAAGATAAAATAGGCAAAGAATACCTAATAAAAACCCTATTTAAGCTAAAAGAGACTAAAAATGTCAAAATCGAAAGCAATATAGTTAAGATTACCGTTACATACGTTACATCAAAAAAATACCCGACTCCCATTCCAACCAATAAAGAATTATAAAGATAAAACCCATATTTTAAATACTCATCCCTGATATTAATAAATTCGGCAAACAAAATCGTAGAAATAATAGCAACAAGACCTAAAATCCCCACACTAGGCAATAAAAAAGAGAGCAAAAATAAAAATGCTCCTATTTTTAAATCCTGTAAAAAAAGAATGGAAACATAAGGTTTAAAAATAAATTTTATCTTTTTTATTTTCAATTTCTTAACCTTTTAAGAAATCCGGAATAATCTCTTTTTCCACTACATACTCTAAATCATCTGCTTCTCTTATTAAGTGAGTATTTGAGTCTTTGTCTATAAGCACAATTTTAGGTCTGTATCTGATAAACTGCATAGATTGAGTAACGTTATAAGCCCCTACCGGCCAAATACTAAGTACCGTACCTCTCTCAAGAGGTGGTAACATAATATTTTCTGCAATAATATCAATATTCATACATAAAGGTCCATTTATCTGACTAGGTTCATTTAGCCCTTCATATCTTTTATCAAGAGATATCTCAAAATTGTACCAAAACGCCGTATACAAAAGATTCACTCCGGCATCTACAATATAACTCTTTTTACCATCCGGCATTCTTTTAGAAGCAAATACACTTGTTAATAAAAATCCGGCTTCATCTATTAAAGCACGACCGGTTTCTAAATAAAGCTTAGGAAGTTTTCCTTTATTATGTTCAAAAATAGCATTAGTAACAGCCTCTGCATATTCATCGGCACTAGGGACTATAATTTCCGGAGCCTGATATACACCTTTTAGTCTATTTTTTGAAGCGAATCCACCTCCTATATCAACATATTCAATCTCATATCCGAAATCTTTTTCAACTCTGTTTTTAAGTTCTATCAATTTTTTAGTTTCATTTGCATAAGCTTCGGCACTTAACATAAAAGTACCTATATGAGAATGAAGTCCGGTTAAATAAAGTTTTTTACCTTCAAAAATTCTTTTTATAGCATCATAAGCCTCACCATTATCGATATTAAACCCGAATCTGCTCCATTGAGGATAAACTCCCGTATCCATATTACATCTAATAGCCACCGGAATTTCAACTCCAAGCTCTTCTGCTATTTTCTCAAGGTCATTTATTTCATACCAGTGGTCAATATGAATTTTAGCACCCTCTTTTACTGCTACCTTTAAAGCTTCTTTTGGTTTGTAAGGTCCATTAAAAATTATATCTTTTCCTTCAATTCCAAGACGTCTTGCTTTTTGGTATTCAAATTCACTAACAACTTCGGCTTTACTTCCAAGTTTATGATAAATTTTACAAATAGCGTCAAGATAGTTTGTTTTATAACTCCACCAAAACTCAACTTCCGGATATCTGCTTGAAAAAGCGTTTTTAAACTCAAGATATTTATCTTCAATCGCTCTTTGACTAAACACAAAAAGTGGACTTCCGTATTTTTCCGTAAGTTCTCTAACACTCACCCCGTCAATCTCACTTTTTATTTTTTGGGTTTTAAGTGGACTTCCGTATTTACTCGCCATTGCAAAATCAACTCTATTAATAGTAGGTTTTTCATAATTCATAATTCACTCCTTAAATTAAATCTCTTTTTTTGATATCAACGTAGAAAATTTATTAAAATCAACCATCGTCTCTTCTACATATCTTACATACATCTTTTCGCTAGGATAATCAAATCTTTTTTCAACTTTTTTACCTTCAATTAAATCCAATAAAATTTGAGGCAGATTAACTCCAAGCATTGTGGAAAAATACACCCATGCCGGAAATCTAGGGTTTATTTCTATTAAATATATATCTTTTCCATCACTCATAGCCTCAAACTCAAAAGCACCTCTCCAACCTATCATTTCAACAAATTTCTTACTTACACTGAAAAGCTGCTCGTTTTTAATACTAACAGCACTCCAAACTTTACCTAAATCCGTAGTGGTTAATTTTTTCATTCCCACACCTGCTACAAGACTCTCTCCATCTCCAATACCTACAAAATTAATTTCTATCCCACTTATAACCTCTTGAACCAAAAGAGGGAATCCCCACTCATTTGATATTTTATAATAATACTCAATCGCTTCATCCAAATTATAAGCTTTATAAGCTTTATAATAATTTCCTTTTACCATTACCGGAAAACCAATTTCTTTAGTAGCTTTTATCAAATCATCAAGAGAAACCACCTCTATGGTTTTTGGATGTTTAACACCAAGTTTTTTACTAAATTTAGGTAATTTACTTTTATCCCTCATTTCAAAACACTCAAAGCTCGGCAGATAAGTTTTAATTCCAAACTCTTTTATCTCTTTTTGATATTTAATATAAAGAGGAAGTTCTGCATCAAGGGTCGGAATTGCAACTTCAATATTTGACTTTTCTTTAATATCCGTTATTCTTTTTTTAAACTCTTCATACCCTAAACTAGGGTACGGCATAAGATAAACTTTTTCAAAAAGCCCATGATAAATCCCCGGTTCATTAGGGTCGTAACTAAGCCCTATTAAATTGTTTTTATCCATTAAACTTTTCGCAACCGGAATTCCAGGTGCTGGATTGTCAGTATTGTTAAGACCACTTACTGCCACTCTCATTTTATAAGTCCATATACTTTAAGTTTTTGAAAAAAGTCTTCAACATCTATATAAACATCTCTCCAATTCTTCCCACTCTCTTGAGATAAAATCTTCACAATTTCCTCTTTACTTTTTCCTTCTTTAATAAGCTTAATAATCTTTTTTGCTGATTCATTTAGCTGATAAGAAGTCCCAAGTGAAGGAATAAATCCCATATTATTTTCGTCAATTATCATTTCATTTAGCAACATATTTAACCCCTTTAAGTATTTGTAAAAATTATATAATATTAAAGTTAATGAAGAGTAAATAAAAGAAAAAAAGAGAAAATAAAGAAGTATTATTGATGATAGTTTGGAGCTTCTTTTGTAATAGTTACGTCGTGAACGTGAGATTCTTTAAGACCTGCACTTGTAATTTCCACAAATTCAGCTTTCTTCCAAAATGTAGTAATATCTTTTGCACCACAATACCCCATAGAAGCTCTAAGACCACCTATAAGCTGATGTACAACATCGGCAATTCTACCTCTATAAGGAACCATTCCCTCAATTCCTTCCGGTACTAATTTATCAGCAGCCGTTCCTTCTTGGAAGTATCTATCATTACTTCCTTTTTGCATTGCACCTATACTTCCCATACCTCTATAGGATTTATATTTTCTTCCCTGATACATTATACTCTCACCTGGGCTCTCTTCAGTTCCTGCAAGTAAGCTTCCTATCATTACACTACTTGCACCAACTGCTAAAGCTTTTGCAATATCCCCACTATATTTAATTCCACCATCGGCAATAATAGGCACACCATATTTTGCACCTTCTCTTGCACACTCATCAATCGCACTAATTTGAGGCACACCAACTCCGGCTACAATTCTTGTCGTACAAATACTACCAGGTCCAATTCCGACTTTCACTGCATCAGCCCCGGCTTCAATCAATGCTCTTGTAGCTTCGGCAGTTGCAACGTTACCACCTACAACATCCACATCAAATCTCTCTTTTATAGCCTTTACAACATCTAAAATTCCTTGAGAATGCCCGTGAGCAGAATCTACGACAATTACGTCAACCCCGGCACCTACAAGTGCAGCCGCTCTTTCTACTCCATTTCCAACTCCAACTGCTGCAGCAACTCTAAGTCTTCCGAATTTATCTTTATTGGCGTTAGGATAAGTTTTTTTCTTTTGAATATCTTTAATAGTTATAAGACCTTTTAAATATCCGTTATCATCAATAATAGGAAGTTTTTCTATTTTGTTTTGATGAAGAATATCTTCCGCTTCTTCTAAAGAAATACCCTCTTTTGCTGTTACAAGAGGCATAGGAGTCATTAAATCTTTTACGAATCTTGAAGTGTTTTTTTCAAATCTAAGGTCTCTATTAGTCAAAATACCTACAAGTTTTCCGTTTCTATCAACAACCGGCACACCTGAAATTTTATAAGTTGCCATAATATCAAGTGCTTTTGCTATCGTATCATCAGGAAATACTTTTACCGGATCAATAATAATACCACTTTCACTTTTTTTAACTTTTTCAACCTCTTTTGCTTGAGATTCAATATCCATATTTTTATGAATTACCCCTATTCCTCCAAGTCTTGCAATCGCAATTGCAGCTCTAGCCTCAGTTACCGTATCCATTGCGGCAGATACAAGAGGAATATTTAAACCGACATTTCTTGTAAATTTTGTAGTTAAATCAACATCCTTTGGCAAGACGTTTGAATATTGAGGTACTAATAAAACGTCTTCAAATGTAAGTGCTTTATATTTTATTCTCATTTGCTTTCCTTTACTAAGTTTTCTACTATTTTTGCTCCGTCAAACAGTGTCTGCTCGTCAAAATGTTTAGCAATTAATTGTAACCCCATCGGCATATTGTTTTTATCTTTTCCAACAGGCAGCGATATAGCAGGAACTCCCGCTAAGTTTACACTGATTGTATAAATGTCACTTAAATACATTTCAAGAGGGTCTTTTTTACTTCCGAATTCAAAAGCCGTTGTAGGAGTTACCGGAGTTAACACCAAATCAGCCTCTGCAAAAAGTTTATCAAATTCGTTTTTAATCAAATGTCTAACTTTTTGAGCCTTTAAATAATAAGCGTCGTAATACCCACTTGAGAGAACAAAAGTTCCTAGCATTATTCTTCTTTTTACCTCTTTACCGAATTGAGCACGTGTTAATTTATAAGTTTCTTTCAGATCTTTTCCTTCAATTCTATTACCATATCTCATACCGTCAAATCTTGCAAGGTTAGAACTAGCCTCAGCAGTAGCTACTACATAATAAGTCGCCACGTCATATTTTGAATTCATTAAAGTTTTATGAATTATTGTATGCCCTTCTTTTTCAAGTTCTGAGATAATTTCAATTAGTCTATTTTTAATATCCTCATCCGCTTCATCGATATAGTTATCAATAACTGCAATTTTAAGTTTTCTGTTTTCGTTTATTTCTATTTTTTTGTTTTCTACGGGTGCTGAAGTTGAATCTTTCGGGTCATGCCCTGCGATTATATTATACAAAATTGCCGCATCTTCAACATTTTGGGTAATAGGCCCTATTTGATCAAGACTGCTTGAAAAAGCCACAAGCCCAAGTCTACTCACTCTTCCGTATGTAGGTTTCATTCCGACAACTCCGCAAAACGCCGCCGGCTGTCTGATAGACCCACCCGTATCGCTTCCAAGTGCTGCAATTGCAAGTCCTGCACCAACTACGGCAGCACTTCCGCCGCTGCTTCCTCCCGGTACTTTGTTTGAATCATACGGATTTAATGTTTTTCCGTAATAGCTTGTTTCGGTACTACTTCCCATTGCAAATTCATCCATATTACATCTACCATAAGGACTAAGCCCGGCTTCAAGCATTTTATCAATTACCGTAGCGTTATAAGGGCTAACATACCCTTGCAAAATTTTGGAAGAACAAGTAATCTCCCATCCTTTTACGTTAATATTATCCTTAATAGCAATAGGAACACCCTCTCCTACATTACTCAAATCTTTATCTAAAAACTGCTCAATATATCCCCCAAGAGCTTTTTGCTCTTTTGCCTTTTTATTAAGTTCTGATTTTAAATCCTTAAGTTCTTCTTTTGATAGTTTTAACGCTTCTTTTAATGTTATCATCACAATCCTTTATTTTGGTATCAAACTTTTAAGCCATAAATATATTATAAAACTAATTCCCACAATTGCTACTATATTCTCCACTATAAATAAAAAACTAACCGGCTTATCCACTACAAATCCCTAATTATAGGCCAGTTATACTTATAAGCTAAATATCCAAGTATTATTGCAAGTGGTATAAGAGAGGCAATAAATACTTCACCTACACTCATTTTACATCCTTTTTATATATTGGTTCATTTTAACATAATTTACAATAATTATTAATGCAACAAATAAGAACAAAAAACCAAGAACAAAATACAAATAATTATTCTGTTCGAAAAACTTAATTGTATAAAAGCACAAACCACCTGCAACAGCCAGTAAAACTATAAACTTTTTATATAAAGCATCAACAATTTTATCCATTAATAGCCTCAAAACATCTATCACACAATTTACCCTCATTTTTAGCTAAATATCTCCAACATCTAGGACATTTATGAAGAGATGAGCGTTTAATTTTTATAACAAACTGCTCATCCTGAATATGAAATTCATCAAGTACTTCTCCGTCAATTTTATCGCTTATTAAACTTACGACAAAAAAGTCCGCCATTTCATCAACCAGTAATTTATCATAATTTGTTTCAATTGCAAGTTCGAGCGTATCTTTTATAACTTTTTCTTTTTTAAGCTTATCAACTATTTCAAAAAATCTTCTTCTAATTTCAACTATTTCCTCATCAATAGGATTTTCAACAGCCACTAAAGGCGTATACACAAAGTCAAAAACATCTTTTGCGTTTTCTTTCACAACTTTCGGAGCGTGTTCTACTGCCTCATCCATCGTATATGTAAGTACAGGTGCAAGAAGTGAAATAAGCTCTTTTACAATCAAAGCCATTGTACTTTGAGAATTTCTTCTTTTTTCAGAATTAAGTGGTTCACAATATAGTCTGTCTTTACATACGTCCATATAAATCGCACTAAGCTCGGTTACTATGAAATTATTTAAAATATTAAACGCTTTTGAAAAATCGTATTTACCAAACAGTGCCACCACTTCGTCAAACACCTCTTTGCTTCTGGCTAAAATCCATCTGTCAAGCATAGAAGGGTTTGTAAGTTTAACTTCTTCCAAATCGTTTACGTTCGCTAATAAAAATCTTATCGTATTTCTTATTTTTCTATACTGTTCGGCTACTTGTTTTAAAATACCGTCACTTATTTTAATATCCCCACTGTAATCGCTTGTAGCCACCCAAAGTCTAAGTATTTCGGTACCGAATTTTTTAGAAACTTCTTGAGGTGCTACGACGTTTCCTTTAGACTTACTCATCTTTTCACCTTTTTCATCAACAGTGAAACCGTGAGTAAGGATAGATTTATAAGGAGCTTTTTCTTCTATAGCCGTAGAGACTAAAAGAGAACTTTGGAACCATCCTCTATGCTGATCACTTCCCTCAAGATACATATTTGCAGGATATTTTCCGGCGTCATAAGGTCCGTTTTTAAGTACTGCAAACCAGGTTGAACCGCTGTCAAACCATACGTCAAGTATGTCATTTACTTTTTCAAGTTTTGAAGCTAACTCTTTTTTATTTACCGGAAGCAACTCTTCAATGCTTAAATCATACCAAGCATCGGCACCTTTTTCTTTAAAAATATTATAAATATTCTCCATAATTTCTTCATCAATTACAAGCTCACCCGTATTTTTATTTCTAAAAAACGCAATAGGCACACCCCAGTCTCTTTGACGGCTTATACACCAATCCGGTCTGTTGCTTACCATTGTATTTAATCTATTTTTACCAGTTTTTGGAGTAAACTCAACTTTTTCAATCTCTTTTAAAGCTCTGTTTCTTAAAGTATCTCCGTGTGATTCTTTATCCATTGCGATAAAGAACTGCTTAGTAGCTCTAAAAATTACCGGATTATGGCATCTCCAGCAGTGTGGATAACTGTGTGTAAATTTAGAAACTTTTACAAGTTTATCTCCTAAAAGTTCCAAAATTTTAGGATTAGCCTCAAATATATGCATTCCCTTAAACTCTTGAGGCAACAGTTTTTCAATTACAATTAGGTTAGAGTATTTACCTTCGTCGTCAACCGGCTGTAAAATCTCGCTAAATCCGTATTTAAGCCATACCCTGTAATCCTCTTCACCGTGTCCCGGAGCCGTATGAACGCACCCGGTACCTCCATCCATCGTTACGTGTTCACCTAAAATTATCACAGATTCTCTGCCGTTTAGAGGGTTTATCGCTTTTAATTTTTCAAGTTCTTTTGCTTCAAACTCTTTAACTATGTCGCCGCTTACAACACCCTCTTCTTTTAAGGCTTCAAAACGTTCTTTCGCTACTATTTTATTATCACTAGTTAATACATATTTTTCTTCCGGATTTAAAGCAATTCCCATATTAGCAGGAAGAGTCCAAGGAGTTGTAGTCCAAATAACAACACTTGCGTCATTAATTCCCAGTTTACTTTTAGCTTCATTACCTAAAGGAAATGCAACGTAAATCGAATAATCTTCTTTGTCTTCATACTCAACTTCGGCTTCAGCAAGTGCTGTTTTATCGTGCATACACCAAAATACCGGTTTGCTTCTTTCAATTAAAAGGCCTTTTTTTGCTATTTCTGCCAAGGCTTTATAAATATTGGCTTCAAATTCAAAATCCATAGTTTTGTACGGATTATCCCAATCTCCGATAACTCCTAAATTTTGAAACTCTTCTTTTTGAATTTCAATAAATTTAGCGGCATGCTGACGGCAAAGTTCTCTTACTTTACTTTTAGGCAGGCTTTCTTTTTTCTTTCGCCCTATTTTTTTCTCTACCTGCTGTTCAATAGGAAGACCGTGACAATCCCATCCCGGTGTAAATCTAATATCAAACCCTTGATAATAGTAAAATTTGTTAATTATATCTTTTAAAATTTTATTAAGTGCGTGTCCTATGTGAATATGCCCATTTGCATAAGGAGGACCATCGTGCAGTGTAAAGTTATCATTACCTTTTCTGTTTTCTTTCATTCTCTCATATACATTTTCGCTAAACCATTTTTTATATCTTTTAGGCTCGTTTTGAGGAAGATTACCACGCATAGGAAAAGTGGTTTTAGGCAAAAGAAGAGTGTCTTTATAATCCATTGAAGTTTTCCTTTTTTGCAAGGTATTATACCATAACTTTCAGTTATTCAATATGAGAAACTACCTTTATAATTTTAGAATCTGGTCTAAAGAAATAGGCTTTTTCATCATATTCGAATTGAGAGAGAATATCTCTTATTATATTGATTCTAGCTCTTTTTTTATCGTTGGCATCCACTATAACCCACGGTGCGTAAGGAGTTGAAGTTGAAGCAAACATATCTTCTTTAGCTTTTTGATACTCATCATACTTTTTATAACTTTTCCAATCAAGGCTGGATAATTTCCATTTTTTAAGAGGGTCCGTTTCTCTTGCTTTTAATCTTCTGTACATCTCTTCTTTTGAAATGTTAAGCCAATATTTAAAAAACTTTATCCCGTCATCCACAATCATCTCTTCAAATCTAGGACACTGTCTTATAAACTTCAAATACTCCTCTTTCGTACAAAATCCCATAATCTTCTCAACCCCGGCACGGTTATACCAGCTTCTGTCAAACAAAACCATCTCTCCACCTGAAGGAAAATGCGGCACATAGCGTTGAAAATACCACTGCGTTTTTTCTCTGTCACTTGGCTTATCAAGTGCGACACTTCTCGCAAATCTAGGATTTAAATGTTCAAGAATTCTTTTAATAGTACCGTCTTTTCCAGCGGTATCTATCCCCTCAAATAAAATTATCATTCTTTTATTATTTTTTCTAAGCCAAGTTTGAAGCTTTACAAGTTCGATTTGAAGTTTTAAAAGTTCTTTTTCATAAAATTTAGTTCTCATTTTGCCGTTTTTTTTAAAGGCTTTATCCTTAAATTTATATTCTGGAAGTTTCATTTCATCTCCTTTATGATACAATATCTCAATTATAACAAAAAGGACGGCTATGGAAGTGATATTTGTAGGCAAAGAGTGGAAATTTAAAAACGCCCTAAAAGAAGAACTTTTAAAGCAAATTGACTATAACTCCTTAAGATATATTAACAGTCTTGATATAGATTTTAAACCCTCCACCGAAACTCTAATTGTCACCAATAAAAAAACATATCCGTTAGTATCAAGAATTTTGGCAAACTTAACAAACCAGCAACTCGAAGTTAAAGAAGATTTTTTAGTACCTCAACACGCCAAATTCTCAAAAAACAGTTTCATTCTTGATTATTTCTATCCGGTAAACGTAATTTTACTGGAAGACAACGTACCGGAAATTTTCATAATAACTCCCGAATACGAACACATAAACGTATTTAAATTCGACAAAGAAACGACTATGATGTTTTTAGAACCCATTTTTAACGCTCACAAGCTCAACTACACAGTAATTGAAAATGAAGGTAGTTTTACCGAAATCGTAACCGAAACGTTAGATGAAATAGTAAAAAAAGAGATTTTAAACACAATTCCTACTATAGTATTTGGAAATTTATTCGAACACATCGTAAAAACCCTACCTCCTAAAAAAATAACCTTTGCTGAAAGTTGTACCGGAGGACTTATAGCAAACAATCTTACTAAAATCAGTGGTTCTAGTGGATGTTTTGACGGAAGCGTAGTTACATACGCCAATAAAATCAAACACGAATGGCTGGGAGTTGAGAAGATAACTCTTGAAAAATACGGAGCAGTAAGCGAACAGACGGTAAAAGAGATGCTCCTTGGAGCCATTGAAATAAGCAAAGCTGATTACGCTATAGCCGTAAGTGGAATAGCCGGACCAACCGGTGGGACACCTCAAAAACCGGTAGGTACCGTTTTTATAGGGGTTACCGATAATAAAAGCCTAAAAGTAGAACACCATCTGTTTAAAGGAGATAGAAACTACATCCAATATCAAGCTATGATGAACGCAATTAGAATGTTTATTGATTTTAGTGGACTTTATAGTAAAATTCCATAAAAAAGGTACTTTATGCCAAATCCTATTGAGAGAGTAAAAAAAGCGATTAGTGAAATTCAAAAAGGCAATATTATCATAATGATAGACGACGAAGATAGGGAAAACGAAGGTGATTTAGTATACGCCGGGGTCTTTTCGACTCCCGATAAAGTAAACTTCCTAGCAAGTAAAGGACGTGGGCTTATATGTGTTAGTCTTACAAACGAAATAGCAAATAAACTCGACCTAAAACCTATGGTCACTTCCAATAAAGAGAGTTTCTCAACAGCCTTTACAATCAGTGTGGACGCAAAAGAGTGCAAAACCGGTATAAGTGCGTTTGAGAGAGACTTAACGATAAAAAAACTATCAACTCCTACCAGCAAACCAAATGACTTTGTAAAACCGGGGCATATATTTCCACTTGTGGCAAAAGAAGGAGGCGTATTGGTCCGTACGGGACACACGGAAGGCAGCGTGGATATTTGTAAATTAGCCGGAGTATACCCTAGTGCCGTAATATGTGAAATAATGAATGAAGACGGAAGTATGGCAAGACGCGACGATTTGTCAAAATTTGCAAAAAAACACAACCTGGCAGTAGTTTACATTTCCGATATCGTAGAATACAGACTTCAGTTTGAAACATTAATTACAAAAGAAAAAGAAGAAGCCTTAGATATAGACGGAGTAAAATTTAAAAAAACAATTTTCAAAGACCACCTGGGACATTTTCATTACGTTTTATCCAACAACCCGAAATCCACAACAAACATTAAATTTTACAAAGTAACTAAAAACGTAGATTTTCTACTTAACGGAGAGATGTTAAGAGAATATGAGAAAGTGCTTGAATACATAAAATATAACGGAGGGGCTATTATTTTTATAGATTCAAACTCAAAAGAAGCCGAAAAAGAATACGGAATAGGTGCTCAAATTCTAAAAGCTTTAGGAATTACGAATTTAAACCTATTTAGCAAACATAAAAACGAATTTAACGCACTTAAAGGATTTGGTATTAATATCAATAAATATTTGGAGGCATAATGAAAAAAGCAATAATACTTCTCAATATGGGAGGGGCCAGAAGCGCGGAAGAGCTTAAAGAGTTTTTATATAATATGTTTAAAGACAAAAGAATAATATCTTCTCCGATAAGACATATTTTAGCACCTCTTATATCAAACTTTCGTTACAAAAAAGTATGGAAAAATTATGAAAGCATAGGAGGCAGCAGAATATACAAACTGACTGAAAAATTATGTAAAAAAATGAAGCAATATACTGATTTTGACGTTGTGTATGCCATGCGTTACACCAAACCGCATTTAAAAGATATAATAGGCAATTATGATGAAATAACACTTTTACCCCTATATCCCCACTATTCATATACAACATACGAAAGTTCACTTGACGAATTAAAAGAGAGTGATTTTAAAGGCAAAATAGATATAGTAAAACCTTTTTTTAAAAATGAAAAATTTAACGAAATAATAAAAAATCATATCTTAAACAGCATACAAAACCCACAAGCGTGGAATTTAATCTTTTCAGCCCACGGGCTTCCCAAAAAAATGATAAAAAAAGGGGACAAATATCAATCCCATATACAACAACACGTAGAAATATTAAAATCCAAGCTACCAAAATTTAAATCCATAAATCTAGCATATCAATCAAGATTTGGATTCGCAGAATGGCTAAAACCTTATCTTCACGAAGAACTTAAAAAATATAAAAACGAAAAAGTTTTAATTTATCCTATTTCATTTATGATAGACAACAGCGAAACCGATTTAGAATTAAAAGTAGAATATAAACATCTAGCCGAAAAAATAGGAATTAAAGAGTATAAAGTAGTAGAATGCCCAAACGACAATGACGAAATAGCGAAATTTTTAGTGGAGATTGCAAATGAAAGCAGTACTTCAAAGAGTTAAATATTCAAACGTAAAAGTAGACAACAAACTCATAAACGAAATAAACGAAGGCTTAAACGTCTTAATAGGATTCGAAAAAGAAGACAGTGAAGAAAAAATTAAAAAAATGGCAAAAAAAATCGTTAATATGAGACTTTTTGGAAAAAGATTTGAAAAAAGTTTAATAGATATTAAAGGAGAAATTCTTTTAATTCCTAATTTCACAATTCCGGCAATTACCAAAAAAGGGACAAGACCAAATTTTCAAAACTCAATGCCTCCGCTTGAAGCAAAAAAATTTTATGATAAAATTACAAAAGAATTACAAAATTTTGTCTTTACTAAAACAGGTGTTTTCGGTGCCGATATGGAAGTTAGCATAATAAACGACGGTCCCGTAACTATTTTGCTGGAGGTTTAATATGAAAAAACTACTAATATTTTTATTGGTTACACTATCTTTTTCTTATGACATCAAAGAATTCACAACGTGCAAAAACGTAAAAAATTTAACTCCCGTTAATCCTACTACGACTTTTTCAATTAAAGACAAAAAAATCTACGCTTTTGCTTATTTTACAAACATCAAAAAAAACAAATTCATTGACTTCGTATGGGAAAAAGAAGTAAACGGCATTTGGAAATTATATGCAGATATAAAACTCCCCATATTTTCCGGAAACAGATGGAGAACTTATTCAAACATCACAATAAGACCTTATTTTAAAGGAAAATGGAGAGTTAGTCTATTTGACGGAAACAAAACCATAAAATCTTTGAATTTCTCCATAAAAGAAGATTTGAAAACTAATTAATTTCTTCTTTTATTATTTTAGCTTTCTCTTTTATCTTTGCAATTTTTTCTTTATAACTTATATTTTCCAGCAAAACTTTTACAAAAGCACTTCCGACGATAACTCCATCCACATCTTTTGATTTTTCGCGAGCGGTTTTTTCATTTACTCCAAAACCTATATAAACAGGAACCGACGTTATAGCTTTTATAGTACTTATAATTTCACTCAAATCTTCTTTTTTATCACTACCGGTAATTCCGGCATAAGCCACCATATAAACGAATTCTTTAGGATTTCTTAAAATCGTTTTTATTCTCTCTTTCGAATCGGTAGGAGCGACAAAAGAAATAAGAGGAAATTTCTCTTCATAAACAACCGCTTCTTCATAAGGCAAATCCGGAATTATAAATCCTTTTACATTCGTTTCTTTAGCTCTAGCTACCATAAAATCATAACCTTTATGATAAAAATTATTAAAATATCCCATCCAATAAAGCGAAATTTCTTTAGGCACATATTTACTTACATAAAACGTATCATCTATTTTATAACCGTTTTCCAAAGCTTTTTTATTCACTTCTTGAATAACATCTCCATCGGCAACCGGATCGGAAAAAGGAATACCAAGCTCGATTCCGTCTACAAACTCACTAATTTCATTAATAAGTTCGATTGTAAAATTTTTATTAGGATAACCGGTTGTAATATAGGCAATCAATTTTTTCATCTCAAACCTTTTGTTGTATAATAATATTAATGAAATTATATCAAAGGAAACTAATGAAAAACACTCTAAAAAATCTTTACAAAAAAGAAAAATTAACAATGATTACGGCTTATGACGCTCTTTTTGCAAAAATTTTCGACGATATTGCGGATATTATTTTGGTGGGCGACAGTTTAAATATGAGTTTTCTAGGAGAAAGCGATACGTTAAATGCTACAATAGACCAAATGATTTATCATACTCGTGCCGTATGTAACGGAGCTAAAAAAGCCTATATCATATGTGATATGCCTTTTGGAAGTTATGTAACCCCTAAAAAAGCTCTTGAAAATGCAATTAGAATCTATAAAGAAACAAAAGCGGATGCCGTTAAACTCGAAGGTGGAGCAGAAAAAGCCGAACATATCAAACTTTTAACGGATAATGCGATAGCGGTTGTGGGACATATAGGACTTATGCCGCAGTTCAGCAGAAGCGAAGGAGGATATATCGTAAAAGGAAAAGATGAAAATTCAAGAAAAAAACTCCTTGAAGACGCAAAAGCCATAGAAAAAGCCGGAGCCGTAATGCTTGTAATAGAAGGTGTAAAAGAAGAAGTCGCCAAAGAAATTACCGAAAGCGTAAATATACCTACTATCGGAATAGGTGCCGGAAGATATACGACCGGACAAGTACTTGTATGGAGCGATATGCTAGGATTTTTCGAAGAGTTTAAGCCAAAATTCGTAAGACGTTATTTAAACGGGGCTGAGCTTGTAAGAGAAGCGGTAAAAAAATACGTAGATGATGTAAAAAACGGAAAATTCCCAGGTAAAGAGGAAATTTATTAATGAGAATAGTAGAAGTTGAAAAAGTAAGTTTTGACGAAGCTTATGAAAAGTCTTTAAGACCTCAAAATTTAAACGAATACATAGGGCAAGAACAAATAACAAAAAATCTAAAAGTTTTTATAAAAGCAGCTAAAAAAAGAAAAGAATCGCTTGACCATATTCTATTTTTCGGACCTCCGGGACTTGGTAAAACCACATTAGCAAATATTATAGCAAACGAAATGGAAAGTAATCTTAAAACAATATCCGCTCCTATGCTTGAAAAATCGGGAGATTTAGCGGCAATTCTTACGAATTTAGAAGACGGTGATATTCTCTTTATTGATGAAATTCATCGTCTTAAAGCTTCGATTGAAGAAGTTTTGTATTCGGCGATGGAGGATTTCAGACTCGATATTGTTATAGGAAGCGGTCCAGCAGCACAGACTATTAAGCTGGATGTTGCGAAATTTACTCTTATTGGTGCTACGACAAGAGCGGGGATGCTTTCTAGTCCTCTTCGCGACAGATTCGGTATGAGTTTTAGACTTAATTTTTACAACCATAAAGAACTAAGTGAAATTATCAAGCTTGCATCAAAAAAACTAAATAAAAACATAGAACAGAGTGCCGCTGTAGAAATTGCCAAACGCTCACGCGGAACCCCGCGAATCGCTCTTAGACTTCTTAAAAGAGTAAGGGACTTCGCCGAAATAAAAGACGAAAAAACAATTACACATAATACAACCAAATACGCACTTGACGAACTAGGAATAAACGAATACGGTTTTGACGAACTTGATATTAAATTTTTATCTCTTCTTGCCAAAGCAAAAAAACCTCTAGGACTCTCAACCATAGCGGCGGCATTAAGTGAAGACGAAGGAACGATAGAGGATGTAATCGAACCGTTTTTGATAGCCAACGGCTTTATCGAAAAAACACCAAAAGGAAGAGTCGCAACGAAAAAAACGTATGAAATATTAAATTTTAGTGCAATAACGCTTTTTTAAAGGGAGACAATGAAATTTTTAACTTTCTTAACACTAGTCGTAGGATATTTCGTATATCTTACTTATAAACCGTATTTACTTGATATGGCTATTGCGGCTTTAATGGCTATCGCTTTTGGTAAAGTAATATTTTTTATTAATAAAAAAATTAAAAACAAATATGTAGTTTCAGCCATTATTACCTCTTTATTTGCCGGATTAATCTTCGGGCCTATATTTTATTTTTTAATAACCATAGGTAAATTCGTTTCCAAAGCTAAAATAGAAGATATTGAAACCATAATTTTAAAAGCTCAAAATCTTTTGAGTTTTTTACCGGATACAATGGCTCAAAAAATCAAATATTATCTAAATCCGGATAATATAATTCAAATTTATAACACCATCGTTCCTATTATCGCAACATTAACAACCAAAAGTGCCGTTTTCATTAAAGACGCATTTTTAATTGTGATCTTTTTCTTTTTTGCAATTTTATACGGTAAACAAATTTTAGAATTTTTAAAAAAAATAATTCCTCTTCCTAATTCTCAATTGGAAAAACTTTTTTTCGGTACTAGTGAAGTTATGAGTGTTGTATTTTATTCTACGATTCTAACCGCTCTATTAGAAGGTGTTTTATTCGGAATAATTGTTTCTTTTTACAATTTTAATTTCTTTTTATTTAGCATAATGTACGCTTTTTCTTCTTTAATACCTCTTGTTGGAGGAGTAATAATGTGGGGACCGATAAGTTTATATTTATACTCAATAGGAAATATAAAAGGTGCTATAGTCATTATAATTTATTCTATTTTAATTATTTCTATAATTGCGGATACTTTTGTTAAACCGGTAATAATAGAATTCGTTAAAAAAACATTTGAAGCCGATACAGAATTAAATTCTTTACTAATATTTTTTTCAATTGTAGCAGGAATTTCCTCTTTCGGATTATGGGGAATAATAATAGGACCGGCCGTAACGGCTCTGTTTATATCCATATTGCGTTTTTATGAAAAGTTTTAGCCGATACCGCTCAAGTTTTTTAAAAAAAATCCTTAAAAAACTTGACATTCTTCTTTTAATTTTATATAATTTTGCAGTCAAAAATAAAAGCAGCTAGTCAAACTCAACTTAAATAGTTAAGTTTAATTTAGTTTTATTGAATTAGATGATATAAATTTTTGACTTTAATGATGTTTGAAAACAGATTGTTATTTTATAAGTTTTAAACTCAAAGGAGGGGTTATGAGTAAGAAAAAGCATAAACATAATAAAAAAGAATACAAAGAAACGAAAACTCAAGAAAACTCACAAGAAAACTCAATTGATATAGAAGCTATTCAAAAAGAAAATGAAGAGCTTAAAAATAAACTTGAAGAAGCTTTAAGAGCTTATGCAAAATGTGAAAACGATAAAAAGCTTCTTCAAAAAGAAGCTGATAATGCAATTGAATATGCATATGAAAAATTTGCAAAAGACCTTTTACCGGTAGTTGATTCGCTTGAATTAGCAATTGCTCACGCAAACGATATAGAAAACAAAGAAGAGGCTTTTGACAAATTGGTAGAGGGTGTTGAACTTACCCTTAAAAAACTTCTTGATACATTTAAAAATCACGGAATCGAACCGATTGAACATAATGAATTTAATCCGGAATTTCATCAAGCGATTCAACAAGTAAACAGCGATGAGCACGAAGACGGTGCAATTGTTGATATTTATCAAAAAGGTTATACTCTAAAAGGTAGAGTAATAAGACCTTCAATGGTAACAATAAATAAAAAATAAACTTTAAGGAGGAAAATATGGGAAGAGTAATAGGAATTGACTTAGGAACAACAAACAGTGCTATGGCATATTATGACGGGAAAGACGCAAAAATTATTCCAAATAAAGAGGGTAGAAATACTACTCCATCAGTAGTGGCCTTTACGGATAAAGGGGAAGTTTTAGTAGGTGAACCAGCTAAAAGACAAGCTATCACAAACCCGGAAAGAACTATTTATTCAGTAAAAAGAATTATGGGTATGATGTGTAATGAGCCAAAAGCTCAAGAAGCTAAAAAACACGTTCAATATAAAATCGTTGATAAAAATGGAGCTTGTGCTGTAGAAGTAGACGGAAAAATTTATACACCTCAAGAAATTTCAGCAAAAATCTTAATGAAACTTAAAAAAGACGCAGAAGAATTTTTTGGTGAAGAAGTAACAGAAGCGGTAATTACGGTACCGGCATACTTTAACGACTCTCAAAGAAAAGCGACTCAAGAAGCCGGTAAAATTGCAGGACTAAACGTACTAAGAATCATCAACGAACCGACAGCAGCGGCACTTGCATACGGACTTGATAAAAAAGGTGAAGAAAAAGTACTTGTATACGACCTTGGTGGTGGTACGTTTGACGTAACCGTACTTGAAATAGGTGACGGTACATTCCAAGTACTTGCGACTGACGGTAACGCATTCTTAGGTGGAGACGACTTTGACAATAGAATTGTACAATGGCTAATTGACGAATTCAAAGCTGAAACCGGAATTGATTTGAGCAACGATAAAATGGCTCTTCAAAGATTAAAAGACGCGGCTGAAACAGCTAAAAAAGAACTTTCAACTAAAGAAGAGACAGAAATCAACTTGCCGTTTATTACAGCTGACGCAAGCGGACCGAAACACTTAGTTAAAAAATTAACAAGAGCTAAATTTGAAGCTATGATTGATGACTTGTTACAAGAAACATTAAGACATATTGATACTGCATTAAACGATGCAGGACTTAGCAAAGATGAAATTGATGAGATCGTAATGGTAGGTGGTTCAACGAGAATACCTAAAGTTCAACAACTTGTAAGTGATTACTTTAACGGTAAAAAACTAAATAAATCAGTTAACCCTGACGAAGTTGTGGCACTAGGTGCGGCAATTCAAGCAGGAGTTCTAAAAGGTGACGTAAAAGACGTACTATTACTTGACGTTACACCACTTAGCCTTGGAATTGAAACACTTGGTGGAGTAATGACTAAAATTATTGAAAAAGGTACAACAATACCTGTGAAAAAATCACAAATATTCAGTACAGCTGAAGATAATCAAACAGCGGTTACAATTCACGTATTACAAGGTGAAGCGGAACTTGCTAAAGATAATAAATCTTTAGGACAATTTAATCTTGAAGGAATTCCACCGGCACCAAGAGGAGTACCTCAAATCGAAGTAACATTTGATATTGACGCAAACGGTGTGCTAAATGTTAGTGCTAAAGATAAAACAAGCGGAAAAGAACAAAAAATTACAATTACAGGAAGCTCAACTCTAAGTGAAGAAGAGATTGAAAGAATGATTAGAGAAGCTGAAGAAGCCAACAGAAAAGAAAAAGCTAGAATTGAAGCTATTAAAGCTAGAAACGAACTTGACGCAGTAGCATATCAAGCTGAAAAATTTATTAACGACAATAAAGACAAACTTGGCGATGTAAGTGCACTTGAAGCTAAAATTAAAGAAGCAAAAGAGCTAATTGAACAACAAAGCGAAGATAAAGCTAAAATTGATACACTTAAAAACGAAATTACGGCTGAAATGCAAAAAGTTGCACAAAATATGCAACAAAACACCGGTAATCAAAGCGGGACACAACAGCAACAAAACAAAGGTGGTGACGACGACGTTATCGATGCAGAGGTTGAATAAACCTCTTTTTTATCGTCGTTTTTTGACAACTTAAATATAATATACTTTTTAAAAACACTTTCCTTAAGCTTTCCTTAAGTTTTTATTGACTTTTTAAGCAAAATTTGATATTCTTACATCAGAAAATGTCATTCGCAAGTAGGTCTTAAAGAGACTTTCTTGGGGGTGACATGGATTTCGACAGGGGTAGAAAGCCCTAAGCTGCACGTCGGCCTGGATAAGCCGTAAAACGGTCCACAAAAAATAAACGCAGCAAATAATACAAATTACAGCCCAGCAGTAGCTAGAGCTGCTGCTTAATCGGTAGTTTTGGGCACCTCCACCCACTGAGGATTGCCACCTCCTCGGGTGGAGAGTAAAGCGTGGCTAGGAAGTCTTGCCCTGGATAGAGCAAGACTTCCGAAATTACATCTATCCCTCTCTCCTAAAAGGCTTTGTCGTTTGAGCCGTGGAGAGTAGTATAATCAAACGACTAAGCGTGTAGACGCTTAGGGTAATCTATTTCTGGACTGGGGTTCGATTCCCCACACCTCCACCAATAAATATTTGGTGCCAGAGATAATATGCTAACAATATCTAGCAAGACTCCAAAAATACGCAAAAATAAATTATCTTTACTTTAAATAATCTCAAGTATTTTTAGTATAAGTTGCTTTAGGGATATGAATAGAATTATAATAACAATCCCCGAAATAGATTTTATGTGTTTAAATATTTATTCCAATCTTCAATAATCCAATGAAAACCACAAAATTTTTTGATTTTTTCTTTATTATTCATCCAATCTATTAAAGATTCATCAATTATACCAATTCTCATATATTCATAGTCTTTATAATATAGTTATAAGAAACCAAAGATTTGATTTGCTTTTTTGTATATGAAAAAAGAATTTCTGTAACTTTTTTTTCTAATTCTTCTATTGTTTTAAATGTTATATTCTTTAAAAATTTCTTTATATCTTCAAATCTTTTTTCTTGTGGATTTAACTCTGGTAAATATGGAGGAAGATACTCAATTTTGATATTTTTAGGGACTTTCAGTTGTTTAGATTTATGAAAACTTGCATTATCCATTATTAAAACTATATTATCGTTTTTAAATTTTTCACTTAAATTTTTTAAATATTCATTAAAACAAACACTATCTAAATGCAACATATGCATTGAAAAATCCTTACCTGTTTTTATATCTGTCGCTTGGTATAAATAAAAATATTTATATTACTGATATTTGAAAGTCTGCCCTTTTTTTTAATACCTAATTTCTTGCACCAATAACTTATCGTCTTTATAGATAATTCTTTGTTAAATTCCTCTTTTATCCACTCTTGCATTGATTTTAAACTATCAAACCCCTCTTTTGCTTTTTCTTTAAACTTCTCAAATTCCTCTTTATTTAATCTTGGTATTCTTCCTTTATATTTGAGCTTTAAATTCTCTATCCCTCCTTTCTTATATAGCCCCCAATATTTCTTTACTGTTTGTACGTTTATATCTAATTTTTCACTTACATCTTTTAATTGAATCTTTGGTGTTTTTTTTAATA
>Ga0256837_1000499_pt1 | contig 32570 bp, 25 predicted proteins | sample 4562384metaG_FD_185976 | JGI IMG/M metagenome (GOLD analysis project Ga0256837, IMG submission 185976) | Hydrothermal vent microbial communities from Guaymas Basin, Mexico - 4561-384 | ecosystem: Environmental > Aquatic > Marine > Hydrothermal vents | place: Mexico: Guaymas Basin | collected... | reverse complement strand
GCTGCCATATTTTCTCCTAATTATTAAAATACAAATTACTTTGTATATTACTCTTTTGATAAAAAAAGAGTATCTTAGTTTTTATAAGTTTACTCTAAAATGTGCTACTAGCGCACACTAAATGTAAGAACTGTTACATTTAGTCTGCTCACACAAGATAAAAATCTACTTTTTAGCTAAAACTTCCGCTATTGCTTTTCCAATTTCAGCAGGAGAAACAACAACTTTAACACCAGCTGCTTCTAATGCTTCCATTTTTTCTTTCGCAGTACCAGCAGAACCAGAAACAATTGCACCAGCATGACCCATAGTTTTACCTTTAGGCGCTGTTTGACCAGCAATAAAAGCAACAACAGGTTTAGTGATTTGTTCTTTAATAAGCTTTGCAGCTTGAATTTCTAAATCCCCACCGATTTCACCAATCATAACAATTGCTTCAGTCTCTGGATCTGCTTCAAACATAGGAAGAATTTGGTTATAAGAAAGACCAATAATTGGATCTCCACCAATACCGATAGCAGTAGTGATACCAAAACCCTCGTTACAAACTTGGTTAGCACCTTCATAAGTAAGTGTACCAGACTTAGAAATAAGTCCAACATTTCCTTTTTTGAAGATTGAACCAGGCATGATTCCTATTTTACACTCTTCAGCTGTAATAATACCAGGACAGTTTGGCCCTAGTGTTTTCATACCATGCTTAGTAGCATGAGCTTTTGCCATTTGCATGTCTTTAACTGGAGCACCTTCTGTAATAATTACAGCAAGTTCAATTCCTGCTTCAGCAGCTTCCATTACAGCATCACCAACAAACGCAGGTGGTACAAAAATCATAGAAACAGTAGCATTAGTAGCTTTTATAGCTTCTTTTACTGTATTAAATACTGGTTTATCAAGGTGTGTTTGTCCACCCTTATTAGGTGTAACACCACCAACGATGTTAGTACCATAAGCTATACATTGTTCAGCATGAAAAGAACCCTCTTTTCCTGTAAAACCTTGAACGATTACTTTTGTATCTTTATTTACTAAAATTGACATATTTAATTACTCTCCTTTTGCTGCAGCTACAGCTTTTGCTGCACCGTCACCTAAGTCATCACCAACAATTAAGTTAGATATATTTGCATTTTTAAGAATTTCAGCTGCTTCTGGTGCATTTGTACCATCAAGACGAACGATAACTGGAACATTAACATCTGTAATTTTAGTAGCTTCAATTATACCGTTAGCGATACGATCACAACGAACAATTCCACCAAAAATATTAACAAAAATTGCTTTTACTTTAGGGTTTTTAAGAATGATTTCAAAACCTTTAGCAACAGTCTCAGCATTTGCACTACCACCAACATCTAAAAAGTTAGCTGGAGTTCCACCCATATAGTTAATAGTATCCATAGTACCCATCGCAAGACCAGCACCATTTACCATACAACCAATTTCACCATCTAGTGCTACATATGAAAGACCATATTTTGCAGCTTCTACTTCATCAGGATCCTCTTCAGTTAAATCTCTCATCTCTGCGATATCTGGATGACGACCTAATGCTGAGTTATCAAAGCCCATTTTTCCATCAAGAGCAATAAATTCACCCTTACCTGTTTTAACAAGTGGATTGATTTCAATCATTTCGGCATCATTTTCCATATAAAGTTTGAAAAGTTTAGATGCAAATTTAATGATATTTTTTTGTTCTTCTTTATCTGTAAGTCCAAGACCAAATGCTAGTTTACGACCATGAAAACCTTGAAAACCAATTGCTGGATCAACAGGGATTGTAATGATTTTTTCAGGAGTGTTTTCTGCAACATCCTCAATATTCATTCCACCTTCTGTAGATGCCATAATTAAAGGCATTTCTAACTTTCTATCAAGAACAACAGAAAGATAAAATTCTGCTTGAATGTCTGCACCATCTTCAATATAAAGTTTTTGAACAAGTTTACCCTCAGCAGTAGTCTGATGAGTAACTAAAGTCATTCCAAGAATTTCATTTGAAAGTGTTTCAACTTCTTCAATACTCTTAGCAAGTTTAACACCACCACCAAGTCCACGACCACCAGCATGTATCTGAGCTTTAACAACCCATACTGGGCCACCTAATTGCTCTGCTGCTGCTACTGCATCTTTAACACTTTCTACCATTATACCCTTCGGTGTTGGTACGCCATATTTTTTGAAAATCTGTTTCGCTTGATATTCATGTATATTCATTTATTCTCCTTGTTTTAAGTTGAAAGTTATTTAACTTCGTATTCGGCACGACCAGTTTTATAGAGGTCATTACCATATGCATCGTTTATTACAGTTACTGGAAAGTCAACTACTTCTAGTTTTCTAACAGCTTCTGGCCCAAGCTCTTCATAAGCTATAACTTCTGCACTCTTGATCTGCTTTCCTAGAAGCGCACCAGCACCACCAGTTGCTCCAAAGTATACAGCTTTATGCTCTTGACAAGCATCTGTAACTTCTTTATTACGTTTACCTTTTCCTATCATACCTTTTAAACCCTCAGCTATTAAGCGAGGAGAGTAAGAGTCCATACGATAAGATGTAGTAGGCCCTGCACTTCCAATAGGATCACCTGGTTTCGGAGGTGTTGGTCCTACGAAATAGATAACTGCACCTTTTACATCAAAAGGGAGTTCTTTTCCAGCATCTAGTAAATCAACTAAACGTTTATGTGCAGCATCGCGTGCTGTATAAATAGTTCCACTTAGATAAACAATATCTCCACTTTTAAGTGTTTCGATAGTTTCATCACTAATTGGAGTTGTTAAATGATATGTTTGACTCATCTTTGTATCCTTTATATTGTGATGTGAGTGTGACGTGAAGAGTGACACTGAACATTTACAGAAACTGGTAGAGATGCTATGTGACAAGGATTAGCTTCTATATGAACTGCTAAAACTGTTTCTGTTCCACCCATACCCATAGTACCGATTCCGAGTTTATTTAACTCTAATTTGATTACACCTTCCATCTCAGCCATCTCTGGATCTTCATTTACTGAACCGATATTACGGAAAAGTGCATGCTTGGAGCTAATAACAGCTTTTTCAAAAGTACCACCTATTCCAACGCCAACAGTAAGTGGGGGACAAGGGTTTGGACCAGCATCAGAGATACACTCTTTAACATACTCTATTACACCCTCTTTCCCAGCTGCTGGTGGGAAAACTCTTGCACGAGAAACATTTTCACTTCCTCCACCTTTTGCTGCATACTCGATGTCGATTTTATCACCCTCAACAATATCAAGATGAATAATTGCAGGTAAGTTATATCCTACAGTATCTTTATTGTTAGCACGTGTAAAAGGGTGACAAGTTGAAGCTCTTAAATAACCCTCAACATAACCTTTTTCAGTACCTTCGTTAATTGCATCTGTTAAAAGACCACCAACTACTTTAACATCAGCACCAATTTTTACAAAAAATACTGCAAGACCAGTATCTTGACAGAGTGGACGAGCTTCAGAACTTGCTATATCAGCATTTTCTAAAAGTTGCTTAAGAACCTCTCTACTCACAGGACTTTTTTCATTTTTATATGCTTCTTTCATTGCATTTAATGCATCTTCAGGAAGATTTGAAGCTGAGTAAACTATGATATCTCTAACATTTTTTACTATCTCTTCGTAAGCTATTTCTCTCATTGTAACCTCCAATTTTTTAACTAAAAAAGTTATTTTCTTTTAGTATATTAATACCATCTTCTATAGAATTAACTGAAACTGCAAATTTTTCTTTAGTTTCTTCATCTAATTCTAACTCAATGATCTTTTCTACACCATTTGCACCTAAAACTATAGGTACTCCAACTGCAACATCGCTATATCCATATTCACCATTTAAAATAGTACAACATGAAACAATCGCTTTAGAATCGTTTAATATAGCTTCAACCATATGTGCTATAGCACGTCCTGGTCCATAGTAACCTGATGTTCCAAGATATTTTACTATCTCAGCTCCACCAAATTTAGTACGTTCTATGATCCCTTCCATATCCTCTTTTGAAACAAGTTCAGTAAGTGGAATATCTCCTACCGAGATTTTTTGAGGAAGTGGTATCATATTTTCACCATGATCACCAATAACAAGGCTACCTGTTTGGTTTGCAGCATATCCAGTTAGTTTTTGAATCTGATAAGCCATACGTGAACCATCAAGTGCACCTGCTAAACCAATAATTCTATTACTCTCCCAACCAGTTATCTGTTTTGTAACATAAGTCATCACATCTAAAGGATTAGAGACACAGAGAATAATAGTATCAGGAGAGTTCTCTTTAATGTTTTCTACTACTTGTTTAGTGATTTTAGCATTTATCATAAGTAAATCAGCTCTAGTCATATCACCTTTACGAGGTACACCAGCAGTTACAACAACAATATCACAATTTTTAATATCAGCTGCTGTCTCTGCTGCTGTTATAATAGTACCCTGCCCTGAGTAGTAAGAAGCTTGTGCCATATCAATAGCTTTACCCTTAGCTACTCCTTCAGCGATATCAAAAAGAACTATCTCGTGACAAGTTCCCATCATTGCTAATGTATATGCAGCAGTTGCTCCAACAGCACCAGCTCCAACTATTCCAACTTTTCTACTTTTCATTGTCTATTCCATCTTCATTATTTTCACAGTCATCAAAAAAACCATTTCCATAAAGTATATCAACCATCTCTTGTACTGAAGCAACAGAGTTTTTAAATCTAGTTTTTTGAAGTGTTTTAAGTGTCATCTCTATAACCTGTTCTGCACCACCAGCACCAATCATAACAGGAACACCACTTACCATACCTGAATAACCATAATCATCATCAAGCATAACGGCACAAGAGTGTATCTGTTTTGTATCTTTTAAAATTGCATCAACCATAACAGCTGTTGATTTTGCTGGAGCATAGTAAGCTGAACCATCACCTAAAAGATTAACTATCTGCGCACCACCATTTCTAGTCTTTTTAACAATCTCACCGATTTCTTCAGAATCTAGTAAATCATCAATAGGTACACCAGCAACTGTAGTAAACTTAGGAAGAGGAACCATAGTATCACCATGACCACCCATAACTGTAGCACGAATCTGCCCTGCTCCATAACCTAGTTTTTCATATATAAAGTGAGCCATACGTGCTGCGTCTAAAATACCAGCCATACCAAGAACTCTCTCTCTTGGGAAACCTGTATATTTACATGCTACATAAGTCATAACATCAAGAGGATTGCTTACAACAACAACTATAGCATTAGGTGCATGTTCTTTAATTTCTAAAGAGTATGTTTTAACAATTTCTGCATTTTTAAGTAGTAAGTCATCTCTACTCATACCTGGAGTTCTTGGAGCACCAGCAGTTATAACCACTATCTCACTATTTGCCATATCTTCAGGACCTTTAGCCGCTCTTACAATAGTATGTTCTCTTGCTGCATTTGCAGCCTGAGACATATCAAGAGCTTTACCTTTCGCCACATCAATATTTCTACCACGGAGTATAACTTCATGACACGATCCACGCATAGCGAGTATAAATGCTACAGTTGACCCAAAATTACCCGTTCCAATGACTGTTACTTTACTTGCCATTTAATTCCTTTGAGTGATTTTTAACCTTTGATTTTTAGCTAATATAATTTAGCTAAAAACAAAAAGTTATCTATATATTCCCATCGTAAAAGATGGGAACAATAAATAATTTAAACTATATTGCGTCGATAATAGCGTTTAAAGTTGCAGATGGACGCATTGCTTTTTCAGCTTTTGCTTCATCTGGATTATAATAACCACCGATATCTTGAGCTTTACCTTCAGCAGCAAGTAACTCTTCAATAATTTTTGCTTCATTCTCTTTAAGAGATGCAGCAACTGGAGCAAACTTAGCAGCTAAAGTAGCATCATCTGTTTGAGTTGCTAGTGCATCTGCCCAGTATTGAGCTACGAAAAAGTGAGAAGCTTTATTGTCTGGCTCACCACATTTTCTTGAAGGTGCTTTGTTGTTATCTAAGTAACCATCATTAGCAACATCAAGAGCAGCAGTAACAACAGCAAGCTCATTAGAGTCATTTTTCTTAGCGATAAATCTTAAAGACTCAGCTAATGCTAAAAACTCACCAAGTGAATCCCAACGAAGGTGCCCCTCAGCTAAGAACTGATCAACATGTTTTGGAGCAGAACCACCAGCACCAGTTTCATATAGACCACCACCAGCAAGTAAAGGAACGATAGAAAGCATTTTTGCAGATGTTCCAAGCTCTAGGATTGGGTACATATCTGTAAGATAATCTCTTAATACATTTCCTGTTACAGCAATAGTGTTTTTACCTTCACGTACACGTGCATTTGTAAATTTAGTTGCAGTAGCAATTTCCATTATTTGGATATCTACACCATCAGTATCTAAATCTTTAAGGTAAGTATTCACTTTTTCAATCATCTGTGCATCATGAGCTCTTGTTTCATCTAACCAAAAGATTACAGGTACTTTTTCAATTTGACCACGTTCAACTGCTAGTCTTACCCAATCTTTAATTGGAATATCTTTAGCACGAGACATTCTCCAGATATCACCTTTTTCACAATCAAAACTCATAAGTTCTGTACCATCTTCAGCAGTTACAGTAACTTTACCAGCTTCTGCAAGTTCAAAAGTTGTTGGATGAGAGCCATACTCTTCAGCTTTTTGAGCCATAAGACCAACATTTGCAACTGAACCCATAGTTGTTACATCATATTGACCATTTTTAACACAGTCTGCTACCATTTCATTGTAAAACATACCATATGTAGCATCAGGAATAACTGCAACACACTCTACTGCATCACCTTTACGATTCCACTGTTTACCACCTTCACGTACAACAACTGGCATAGAAGCATCAATAATTACATCATTTGATGCATTAAAGTTTGTAGTACCTTTATCTGAATCAACCATTGCGATTTCTGGATTATCAGACTCTACGATAGCTTGAAATGCTGCTTTAATTTCAGCTTCTTGTGCATGACCAGCTATTTTAAGTTCTAAATCTGACATACCTTGGTTAGGATTAACATTTAACTCTGCAAAAGTATCTGCATATTTTTCAAATACTGGAGCAAAAAATACTGTAAATGCATGACCAAACATAATAGGATCAGAAATTTTCATCATAGTTGCTTTAAGGTGAATAGACCATAATACACCATTTTTCTTAGCATCTTCAATAGTTTTAGCTATAAATGTTTTTAGTTTTGCAACTGACATATATGTACCATCTAAAACTTCTTTATCAAGTGCATCAATAGTTGCTAACTCTTTACCATTTAACGCGATAGTTATTTTTTGAGCTTTATCAATTGTAACTGATTTCTCATTACCATAAAAATCACCATTCCCAGCCATATGTGCAACATAAGATTTAGAATTCTCAGAGAATGCTTTAAGACGGTGTGGATGATTTTGAGCAAACTTTTTAACAGCTTTAGCAGCACGTCTATCTGAGTTACCTTCACGAAGGACAGGATTAACTGCTGAACCTAAACATGTATTATATTTAGCACGAATAGTCTCTTCTTCAGCATTTGCTGGATTTTCTGGAAAGTCAGGAATTTTATGACCTTGACTTTGAAGCTCAGCAATACACTCTTTTAGTTGACCAACAGAAGCTGAAATATTTGGAAGTTTAATAATGTTTCCATCTGTTTGAAGTACAACTTCTCCTAATTTAGCAAGTTCATTTTCAGCAAGACCCATTGCAGAAAGAACACGTCCTGCTAGTGAAATATCACTAGTTACAACATTAACACCTGCAGCTCTCGTAAAAGCATTTACTATAGGTAATAATGAATACGTTGCTAAAGCCGGAGCTTCATCAATTTTAGTCCAAATAATTTTTGACATATATTGTCCTTGTGAAATAATTTTTCTCATGAGTCATCTAAACTCTATGAAATTTACATATTGATTTTATCACAAGATGAGAAATATTAGGTCAGCTTTTATATATATTTAGTTGAATTAATATTTTGTTTCATTTAGTAGCACGTCTCACATTACGCATGTGTGTAGAATAGTTACATGAAAAATCATGAGTGTTACTTTTATTCTTCATAAAATATAGATACTTGGTTTTAGCTGGGAATATTGCTGCTTTAACAGCATCAAAGCTTACATTACAAACAGGTGTTAGAGGAACTCCCTTGTTCTTATATGTATTAAATGAGGATTTATCTTCTCTAATTCTTTTTGCTGTAACACGAATATGTGAGAACCTACCATAATTAAGAGTCCCATCCATCTGTAACTTCATGCCTTTATGCAGTCTATTGTAGATTACAGAGCTTACTATAGGCATTTCGGAAACATTTGCTGATTCTTTTTGTATTATAGATGCTATAGCTACATAGTGAAACCATTTCTTTTCATTATAAGTTCCAAATATTTTTTTTGAAAATGTCTTCATTTTAGAAAGTGATACTTTTAGTAGCAATCTAATCAAGTTTTTTTCTGTTATACCAATTGGCATTTTATAGGTGTCTGGAACAAATACACCCTCTTGTATTGGTGATTGTCTTCTAAATTCTTTTTCTAATTTTACTATATTTAAGTGGAGATTTTTTGCTAGTTGTCTTAAAAAAACATAAGTAGTTTCTCCAGGAATAAGTGTTACATTTTGTAGAGCCGCTTTTGCTTTAGTGAGTTTATATAAAAAATCTGCTTTTGTATTTATACTTGTACCCATATTTACCCAACCGCTTTGTGGAGAGCCAATAAGTCGTAATATAAAAGTATCAAGTTTAGTAACATCGTACTTTTTAGTATGCATTTGTGCTATAATTTTATTAATAGAACCTTGTTGTATAAAAATGACTTTAGGTGTTATAATTGGCTTATTTAGGTAGTACATGAACGATACTGTTATAATCAACATGATTTCAAAAATATATTTTAATATTGTTAGTTTTTTTATTTTCATTTTTACTATGCTCTTTATTATCTTTATTACTCTTCAAAATGGTGTTTTTATCAAAGAGATAAACCTTCCAAATCTTCATATTAAGCAATTATACATAAAATGGAATGAAAAGATAGATGTATCTTTAAAAGAGTTGACTATTATAAACAGTAATTCATCTTCTAGTCAAACTACAATAGAGTATGAAAAGATTTCAAAAAATCTTAAATCACTCTCCTATACTACTCATTGGTTCCATTCAATTGTTATTGAAGATATTAATGTAAATAATATTCATGCATCATTTGAATATAAAGATGGAGGAAATGGTTTTATTATCGCTAACTCAGCTAATTTACATTTAAATGCTAATATATCTTTTAGTGATAATATTTTATGTTTAAATATTAAAAAATTTAAGGATAAAAAAAGAGATATTGCTATAAATGGAGATATTTATCTTGATACAAAAAATATAACTCTTTTTTCAAAACTCTTTTTAAAGGTTGCAAAAGAAGCAGACTTAACTCTTTATCTTAAAACAGGTGTGAATAAACTTTCTTACAATTTAAAAAGTAATGCACCTATTAAATCTATTAAAAATCTTATTCATTTAGCAAACCTCCCTAAAAGTATACTATTTTGGGCTTATGAAGCTATAGAGATGAAAAATGTTGAGCTTTTAAATGCTTCTGGCTATTTAGAATTTGATAAAATTAATGAAGCTTATAAAAACATTAAAATAAAAGCTTTAGTAAATCAGTTACATTATAGATACAATCTTAAACTAGCTAAAATTGATGCAAAAACTACTGAAATTGAATTTAGTAAAGGCATACTTTATATTCGTCCAAAACAAGCATATACATATGGAACATATCTTGGAAATAGTTGGGTTAAAATTGATTTTACAAAAAAAGAGGAGTTACTTACTATTAACCTTCTCTTTGATGGTCAACTCAATAAAAATACACTTTTAATTTTAGATGCATATAAAATAAAACTTCCTTTTCTACAGCATAGTGGAAAAGTAGCTACAAATCTTTCTATAAAAATTGGATTACGTACTATAAAAATTGATGCTAAGGGTGATTTTTTTACAAAAAAAGCAAATTTTGATTATGTAGGTTTAAATATAGATATATATGATGCACTTATTAAATTAAACAATTTTGATGTAACAATTAAAAATATGAGAGCTAAATATAAAAATATTATAAAATCAAATGTTGATGTAAAATATAATGCAGAAAAGAAAAAAGGTACTATCAACTTTAGAGTTACAGATGTAAACTTGAATGGTGTTACTTTTCACTCTACGAAAAAGCCACAAATAGCAAGTTACAATATATCTCCTAAAGGTGACTATATAAAAGTAGCAAATTCTCAGTGGCATTATAATAATAAACTTATAAAAGTTGAAGAGCTCTCTTTACCTTTTAATATAGAAAAACTTCTTATTAAGATACCTACAACTTATGTAGAAGTTATAGGTATTAGTAAAGCTTTTGTTTCAGGTGAAATAAATTTAAAAAATATGAGAACTGAACTTGAACTTGATATATTAAATTTTTCATACGATGGAATTGAAACAACTCAATCTAACACCTTACTTAATCTTATTTATGATGGATCTACAAAAATTGAAGCTAAAGATGACATTTTCCTCAGTCTTAGTGGAACAAAATATAAACTTAGTAATTTTTATATAAACATAGATGATACATTTGCAAGAATAAAACATACAAATATAAAAATAGGAAAATATATTTCAACTAAACTCTATGCAAAACTAAATATCAAAACAAAAAAAACACATATTAGTCTCAATAAATTTGTTTTAATAGATCCAAATACAGATAATATCCTCTATAAAAATAATAAAATTCTCCTCTCTCTCAAAGATGAGAACGGTGTAATCAAGATTCATTCTCACGAACTAGATGCTTATTTTAAATCTGAAGATAGTGGTTGGCGTTTACGATTAAACTCTTTGGGACGACTTGCAAATAAATCAGCTTTTTTAAAATCTTATTTTGTTCATGATGGAGATTTTGTACTCTTTAGAAATAAAGATGATAAAAATATTCGTTTTATTTCAAATATAAAATACCCTTACAAAATTCTACTCAAACAAAAAAAACCAACTGATAAATATAAAATAGAAGGGAAAATTTATAAAGAAAAAGTATCTTTAACTATAAATAATAATTTCAAGGCTACATATAAAGATACATTAAACATTAATATGAAAAATGCACCTGTTAATATTCTTGAACTTTTAAGATTAGTAAAAGATATAAACAAGAATTCTAAAAAAAGTGAAGCATCTTTAAAAATTCTTTTAAATGCTAAAAATTCATATTTATATCTATCTGAAAATAGAAATGTCTTATATGAGAATGTAGATTTCCAATATTTTAATAATATTTTAACAGCTCACTTAAACTATAAAAAAGGTTTTGCTGGATTAAATATAAAAGATAATAATATCCATCTTTATGGAAAAAACTTTAATGATGAATTTATGAATAAACTTCTGTACCTTTCAAAATTTACAGATGGTACACTTGATTTTTCACTCTCTGGAAAACTTGATGACTATGCTGGTGTTATGTATATTAGTAAAAGTACTATTAAAGACTATAAAACACTTAATAATATACTAGCATTTGTAAATACAGTACCATCATTAGTAACTTTTAAACTTCCAGGTTATAGTACAAAAGGTCTTTTTGTTGATAAAGCATATGTTCACTTTACTCAAAAAAATGATATTTATGATTTAAATGATATTTACTTAGGTTCAAAAGAGATGGATATTGTTGGTAAGGGTACAATAGATATGAAAAAGAAAAATATAGATATTATGCTTAATCTTAAAACTGATTTAGGAAGCGATGTTTCTAAAATACCCGTTGTAGGATATATTCTTTTAGATGGAGATACTATCTCGACAACATTAAGTATTAAAGGAAAGCTGGAAGACCCTAAGGTAGAGTCTCATATCGCTACAAATATAATTGTAGCTCCTATTAACATTATAATCAGAACTCTTAAGTTACCGTATAAGTTAATAGAAAATGTTTTTAGCAAAGATAAAACAAGTAAATAATAGAGATATTAATTTACTTATTCATTTCGTAGAACAGTTAAGATATCTACTTCACTCGCTTTTTTAGCTGGATAGTAAGAAGATGCTACTACAATTGCAAATGCACCACTTATAATTAAGATAAAATCTCTTAAACTAAGATCGAGTGGAAGTGTTGATGTTGGGTAAACATCCTTAGGTAAAGAGACAATATCAAATGTACCTAAAATCCAAATACCACCAAGACCTAAAACTAAACCTGCAAGAATACCACCTATTCCAATTATAATCCCAAGATATAAGAAGACTTTTTTAATCTCACTTGAAGTTGCACCAAGAGAGAGGAGAAGAGCTATCTCCCCTCGTCTATTCATAACTGTCATTAGAAGTGAAGATATGATATTGATAGAAGCTATTAAAATAATAAGCATAAGAACAATAAAAAGAGATGATTTTTCCATCTCTAATGCTGCAAAGAAATTCAGATTATCTTCCCACCAACCTTTTACAGTAGCACTCGTTGGTAAGGCAGCCTTAATTTTCTTAATATCTTCATGTGGTGTTTGAGTATAAACATGAATACCATCATACATATTACTAGGCATATGCATGAGTGTTTGGAGTGCTGCTATACTTGTGTAGCTATAAGCTTTATCATACGCCGAAAGTCCAGAATCAAAAATTGACTTGATTTTAAAACGTTTAATCTTTGGTGTTATAGAGAGACCACCTGGTTCAACATTTGTAAAAATATACATAAGTTTATCATCTTTAAATAAGTCAAACTCTTGTTTTAAACTTTTTCCAATAATAACATCATATTTTTTAAATTGTTTATCTGCTATAGCTTTACCTAAGACACTATTTACCTTTGCTTCATCTTTAAAATTTACACCAAAAAGATAACCACCTTCTAGGTTTGAACCACTACGAACCATGACTGAAGATTGAACATATGGACTAAAATGTAAAGTTGGAAATTTCTTTTCTAAGTTAATTAGTAAATTTTTATTTACACTACCATAAAATTTAGGTACGATAGTTAAAGGATAGTTCATAATAGTAAGCTGTTTTTTAAACTCTTTATCAAAACCATTCATAAGTGCCATGGCTATTAAAAGAACCATAACACCCAGTGTGATACCGAGAAATGCTAAAAGAGCAGATAAGAAAATAAAGGGCTGCTCTTTATCAAATCGTAAAAATCTTTTTACTAAATAAGAAACTATAGACTTTTTCAAGAAGCAAATACACCTTTTTTAGGACCACTTTTACCACAACACTGTTTATATTTTTTACCACTTCCACAAGGACAAGGATCATTTCTAGCGATCTTTTTATCTACTATTTCAACATCATTTTCTGAATGGTTAAGTCTCATTTGTGATTCTTGTAAACGTTGCTCTTCTGCTAGTTTTTCAGCTATTGCAGCAGCTTCTTCTTCTGCTGATTCTACTTTAAACTGAATAACTTGAAGTGTTCTAATTGTATTGAATTTAATCTCACGAATAAGCTCACCAAAAAGATTAAAACTCTCTTTTTTGTACTCAACTAAAGGATCTTTTTGATTATAAGCTCTTAGTCTAATACCTGTTTTCATATTGTCCATCTCATAAAGATGATCTCTCCAAGCACTATCTAGTTCTTTAAGATAAAACTCTTTTTCTATATCAGTACGAACATTCTCTTCTAAAACACTCATTTTTTCATCATAATTCATTTTTAGCTGAAGTGTTAAAAATTCTACTAACTCTTCATAATCTAAATCTTTAAAATCATCTTCTTCAAATTTAAAGTTTACATTTTCAATAAGTAACTCAATTAATTTATGAATATTAAAATCTTCTCTCGCTCCACCATCAAAGATATCTGAAAGTTCTAAAAGTTCAGCAACATACTCTTCTCTGATCTCATTAATTTTTGCAGATATGTCATAATCTTCACTTAAAAGTTGATTTCTAAATTTATAAACAATCTTACGTTGTTCATTTGCAACATCATCATACTCGACAATTTGTTTTCTACCTTCGTAGTGCATGTTTTCAACTTTTTTCTGAGCCTTTTCAACAGCACGAGTTACCATTTTTGATTCTATATACTCGCCATCTTCAACACCTAATCTTTCCATGATAGATTTAATTTTATCACTTCCAAAAATACGTAAAAGATTATCTTCTAAAGAGAGATAAAACTGTGTTGTACCAGCATCACCCTGACGACCTGAACGACCACGTAGTTGATTGTCAATACGACGATTTTCATGTCTCTCTGTACCTAAGATATAGAGACCACCAAGTTCTCTTACTTCATCACTTATCTTAATATCAACACCACGTCCAGCCATATTTGTAGCGATTGTTACAGCACCTTTTGAACCAGCAGATTTAATAATCTCACCCTCTTGTTCATGGTTCTTAGCATTTAAAACTGTATGAGCAATTTTCTCTTTTTTAAGAACTAAATGAAGTGCTTCTGATTTTTCAATAGAAGCTGTTCCAATTAGTATAGGCTGACCTGTTTCATTAAGCTTTTTAACAGTATCAATAACAGCATTAAATTTTTCTATTTCAGTTTTATATATTAAATCATTGAGATCTTTTCTTGCTATAGGTATATTTGTAGGAATAGATACCACATCAAGATTATATATCTGAGCAAATTCTGTAGCTTCAGTCTCAGCAGTACCTGTCATACCTGCTAATTTATTATACATTCTAAAGTAGTTTTGAAATGTAATATCTGCTAGTGTTTGAGTCTCCTCTTTTATCTCTACATTCTCTTTAGCCTCAAGTGCTTGATGGAGTCCTTCAGAGAAACGTCGCCCTTCGCTGATACGACCTGTAAACTCATCAACAATCATAACTTCGCCATCATGAACTACATAATCAACATCAATTTCAAAGAGATAGTTAGATTTTAATGCTTGATCTAAGATGTGAGAGAGAGAAGCATTTTCAGCACTAAAAAGGTTTTCTACTCCAAATAACTCTTCAGCTCTTGTAGTCCCCTCTTCTGTAATAAGAATAACTTTATCTTTTTCATCAACTGTAAAATGCTCATCTTTTACTAATGCTTGTGCAATACTATTTGCTTTTACATAATCTTGCATATTTTTACTTGTAGGACCAGATATAATAAGTGGTGTTCTGGCTTCATCAATTAAGATAGAGTCTACTTCATCTACTATTACAAAATTATGTCCTGTTTGTGCCATCTGATCACGAGAATAGCTCATATTATCTCTTAAATAATCAAAACCAAACTCATTATTTGTACCATAAGTAATATCAGCTTCATAGGCAGCTTTTTTCTCTAATGGGTCATTTGTTGTCTCTAAAATAGTTCCAACACTAAATCCTAAAAAGTTATAGAGAGGTTCCATTTCTGAAGCATCACGTGATGCTAGATAATCATTCACAGTTACTAAGTGAACACCTTTACCTGTCATAGCATTAAGAGTGATAGCAAGAGTAGCTACAAGTGTTTTACCCTCACCTGTCTTCATCTCTGCTATTCTACCCTCATGAAGTGTTATCCCACCTATGATTTGAACATCAAAGTGTCTCATACCAAGAGTACGCTTTGAGGCTTCTCTAGTAATAGCAAATGAATCAACAAGAACATCATCTAAGCTCTTCTCTTCATTCTGAACACTTGACCTGAGTTCAGAAAATGCAGACTGTAACTCTTCATCACTTAAAACTTCATATTTCGCTTCAAGTTTATTAATATCTTTAACTCTTTTGTTGTACTTTTTTAATTCACGGTCGTTTGATGTACCAAAGACCTTACCCATTAATGCGTATAGCATCTGCAACCTTATTAATATCATTATATAATTTACTATATAGTGACAATGAAATTACCTCATTTTATCACATATAATCTAATAAAAAGTATAAATCAAAATTTTGCTATACTTTCTATACCAAAAAGGATACATATTGAAGTACATTTTACTACTATTACTCGCAACAACATTTCTATACTCTAATGAACTTAACTTAGATTCATTTAAAGCAAAGTTTATACAGACAGTTACTAACGATAAAGGGCATAAACTAGAGTATAAAGGCTCTATAGTTGCATCAAAACCACAATATATGTTATGGAGTTATACTTTTCCAGCTAAGAAAGATATAGTAATAAATAACTATAGAGTTACTGTAATTGAGTATGATATTGAGCAGGTGCAAATTAGAAATATTCATGGAGATTTTGATTTTTTCAAAATCTTAAAAAAGGCAAAAAAAATAAAACCTAATGTTTATGAAGCAAATTTCAATGAAATAAAGTATCTACTTAAGTTAGATGCTGGAAAAATTAGTTCTATTAGTTATTTAGATGAACTTGAGAATAGTATACTTATTACATTTTCAGAGCAAGAAGAGAATGTAAAAATAGATAAATCCATTTTTACACCTAATATTCCTCTTGATTTTGATATTATTCGAGATTAAGAGAGGGTTTACCTATAAAATACCCTTGTGAATAGTCTACACCTAGTTCTCTCACTATATCATATACATCTTGAGTCTCTACATGTTCGGCTATAGTTTTAATATTACTTTTTTTAGCAAAATTGATAATACTTTTTACGATAAGTTGATGTGCTTTGTCCCCTGCTAATTTTTTAATAAATGTACCATCTATTTTTATATACTCAGCTTTCAAATCAAACATACGACTATAAGCTGATTTATCAGTACCAAAATCATCTATTATCACATGAAACCCTGATTTTTTCAATTTTATAATCTGCTCATCTAAAAATATTGTACTGCTGCTAATAATATCTTCAACAATTTCTAAATGAATTCTTGAAGGTAAAATATTATATTTATTACATTTATATTCTAAAAAATCTAATAAATAATTTTCATGTAAATCATTCATACTAATATTAATAGAAAAATTATAACTATTGTTTGTAAAAAATTTAAATGCTTTATCTATTACTGTTTTTGTTATCTGAGTAATTAGACCCACTTGTTTAGCACTATGAATAAATTTATTAGCATCTATTAAATTATTCTTTTCATCCATAAGTCGACATAAAACTTCATAATGTTTAATCTCTTGAGTGTTATTATCCATAATTGCTTGGTAATATATAAATATTTTATCTTCATCAAAAGCTTTTTGTAAAATTCCTATCCAGTGAAGAGATTCTCTTTGTTCTTTCATATATTCAGATTGAACATTATATACTACTATTTGATTACCACCAAAATAACTTGCTTCTTTAGAGGCTGATTTGGCATTTATGAAAAGTTTTTTTCCACTACCACTATCTATACCTATGGAAAATACTACAAAATGTGTGTATCCATCAAATTCAACAACTGACTCTTTAAATAATGATATTATTTGTGAGCTTAAAAGTTTAGCTTGACTACTTGATGGTTCATTTAGTAATATAACAAATTCATCGGCTGTAATATGATATAAAATGGCATTCTTAGGTAAATACAGATTTAGTTTACTAGCTGTTTCTTTAAGTAATTTATTTGCTTTTCCCATACCATATATAGAATTTATAAATTCAAAATGATCTATATTAATGTAAATAAGTGATTGCTTAGAACCATCAAGTGCTTCTTGAAGTGCAAATCTACTAGGTAGTTTAGTGAGTTCATAAATAAATTTATTTATATGAGCACTATCTTTATAGGTTTCAATTTGATTTAATAGAGTTTTTTCCTTAAGCATTAAACGCCCAAGTCTTTTTCTCTCATAGAGTAAGTCAGCATTTACTTTATCTAATTGAGCACTTAAATAACTACGATGATAATTTAGTGTTTTAGATATAGAAATAATTTTCTCTAAAAAATCTGAAGTTTTAAAAGGTTTTAATATTACTGATGATACATCTAAACTATAGAGTGATAAAATTTCATCTTTAGACTTAGTTTGAGATGTAATTATAATTGTTTGAGAATTATTGTAAGTTCTAATTTTTGTGATTAATGAATTAATATTCATAATATGAGATGTTGAATCAACTATAACAATATCATAAGTATTTAGTTTTAAATAATCAAGTCCTAATGTCGCAATATTAGCATCATCAACATTTCTAAAAACTTTTTTTAAAGCGGTTGTAATAGTTGTTAAAAAATTTTGGTTTTCATCTATATATAAGAGAGAAAGTTCTTTAGTAAAGGGTAATAAATCTTTTAATTCAGCCATAAATAATCCTTTCTAACAGAATATTTAATATTATAGCATTATTTTACTAATTAACAATATTGAAGATATAAATCAGGTTATACCTGATTTATAATTAGAAAATTTAAACTGGTTTAACTGTTACACCATATTTATTTTCAGCGATATCACGTGATTCTAAGTGATACCCTTTAATCTCATTAAAGTTAAGATATTTGTAAATATCTGCTTCTTTTCCAGCTATTTTAGCAGGAACGATATCCATATACTCAGCAGGAGTTGGAATACGACCAAGTTTAGCACAAACAGCAGCTAGCTCAGCAGAACCAAGATAAACTTGAGTACCTTTCCCTAAACGGTTATCGAAGTTACGAGTTGATGTTGAGAAAACTGTAGAGTCAACACGAGCTGAAGCTTGATTACCCATACATAAAGAACATCCCGGAACTTCAGTATGTGCTTCTATCGCTTTGTAAACTTCGTAGTAACCTTCGTTAATAAGTTGTTGCTCATCCATTCTAGTTGGTGGAACTACCCAGAATTTCTCAACTGCAACAGCAGACTCGCCTCTCATAACTTCACCAGCTGCACGATAGTGACCGATGTTAGTCATACAAGAACCTAAAAATACTTCATCAATTTTTGTACCAGCCACTTCAGATAATAATTTTACATTATCTGGATCATTAGGACAAGCTAAAATTGGTTCAGTAATAGTGTTAAGATCGATGTCGATAACTGCTGCATACTCTGCATCAGCATCTGGTTTCATAAGTGTAGGATTAGCTAACCACTCTTTCATTTTACCAACACGACGAGCTAAAGTACGGCTATCTTCATAACCATCAGCTATCATAGACTCTAAAAGAACTACATTTGATTTTAAGTACTCTTCAACTGGAGCAGTATTTAAAAGAACTGTACATGCAGCAGCAGAACGCTCAGCAGATGCATCAGAAAGCTCAAATGCTTGTTCAGCTTTAAGATCAGGAAGACCTTCAATCTCTAAAATACGACCAGCAAAGATGTTTTTCTTACCAGCTTTAGGAACTGTTAAAAGTCCTTTTTGAATCGCTACATAAGGGATAGCATTAACAAGGTCACGAAGAGTGATACCAGGTTGCATCTCACCAGAAAATCTAACAAGAACAGACTCAGGCATAGTTAAAGGCATAGAACCTGTAACACCAGCAAATGCAACAACACCAGATCCACCAGGAAAAGAGATACCAAGAGGGAAACGAGTATGGCTATCTGCACCAGTACCCACTGTATCTGGAAGAACCATTCTGTTTAACCATGAGTGAATAACACCATCACCAGGACGAAGTGCTACACCTGAACGGTTAGAGATAAACTCTGGAAGTTTGTGGTGCATGATTACATCTGATGGTTTTGGATAAGCCGCTGTATGACAGAAAGATTGCATAACTAAGTCAGCATTGAAACCAAGTGCTGCAAGCTCTTTAATCTCATCACGAGTCATTGGACCTGTAGTATCTTGAGAACCAACAGTACTCATTTCAGGCTCTACATACATACCAGGACGAACACCTGTAAGACCAGAAGCTTTACCAACCATTTTTTGTGCAAGTGTGAAACCTTTACCTGTGTCAGCTGGTTGCTCAGCTACAAGGAACATATCTGAAGCATCCATACCTAAACAAGCACGAGCTTTAGAAGTTAAACCACGACCAATAATAAGTGGAATACGACCACCAGCACGAACTTCATCAGTAATAGTGTTAGGGTTTAGTTTGAAAGTAGCGATACACTCACCATCTTTGTGAGCCTCACCTTTGTAAGGGTAGATAGTTACTTCATCACCAGTTTCCATTTTAGAAACATCAAGCTCTAAAGGAAGTGCACCTGAATCTTCACAAGTAGCAAAGAAAATTGGAGCGATAATTCCACCAAGAACAACACCACCAGTACGCTTGTTAGGAACACCTGGAATATCTACACCCATATGCCATTGAACAGAGTTAACACCTGATTTTCTTGAAGAACCAGTACCAACAACATCACCAACATAAGCGATAGGATTCCCTTTCGTTTTAAGTTTTGCAATAGTATCTAATGGTTTATCCATTTTACTTACTAGAAATGAGTTCGCATGTAAAGGGATATCTGAACGAGTAAATGCCTCAGATGCTGGAGATAAATCATCAGTATTTGTCTCACCAGGAACTTTATAAACAGTTACAGTAATTTCATCTGCTAAAGCATCTTTACCTGTAAACCATTCAGCATTTGCCCATGAAGTCATAACTTCAGTTGCAGCTGCATTTCCAGCTTTATGTAACTCTTCAACATCGTTAAATGCATCATATACAAGAAGTGTTTTCTTTAAAGAAGCTACTGCCTCAGCTACAACTGCTGCATCAGTTGATGAAAGTGCATCAATCATTGGCTTAACATTGTAACCACCAAGCATCATACCTAACATTGAAACTGCTTTCTCTGCTGAAATTGCTTCTACTACTGTATTACCAGCTGCTACATCATTTAAAAATGCTGCCTTAACATATGCTGCATCATCAACACCAGGTGGTACACGATTTTGTAATAAGTCTAATAACTCATCACTGCAATCTGCTTTAATAAGTTCTATAACTTCTGCTGTTTGTTCAGCTGAAAGTGGTAGTGGTGGAACACCAAGTGTTTCACGTTCTGCTATGTGTGCTTTATAATCTTCCATAAATGCCATATTCATTCCTGTAAAGTAAAATTTTGGTAATTATATCGAAGATAAGTAATGATTTTTGTGAGTGTTACTTATGTAAACACCAAGATTGCAGGAGAGAGATAATATGTGATTATTTGTAACACTTAAAGTCTGCGTTTTTTTATTTCTTTTTCTATTGTTTTTTTATCACTACCAATATAGTTAGATTTCAACCAAACAATATAAGAATCAGGGAGTTCACTATAGAGCATACCTTTATATTGACCAAAGCCTACTCTTTTAATTTCCTCTTTCACTAAAGGTTTCTCTATACATTGTGCAGTTAAATTTGAAAATTTTATAAGTTGTTCAAATTCAAAAAAGTCTATTTTTTTTTGAATACTAAATGTATAGGTATCAAAGTTAAAAACACCTTTTCTTTTAGTTACAAACTCTTGAATCTCTACAATCTGTTCAACACTCAATGCTTCCAAATTTTCTATATGAACCTTAAAAGAGTTTCTTAAGGAAGTAAAAACAAAAGATGGTTTAGCCACTTATAAAATCTCCCTTATACCTTTCGTGTTTGGAGCTGATAAGACACCCTCATTTTCTAACTGCTCAATAATTCTAGCTGAACGGTTATAACCTATCTGTAATTTTCTTTGAAGATAGGAGATAGATGTTTTTTTATCAACTAAAATAATATTTTTAGCCTCTTCATAAAGTTCATCAAGCTCTTCATAAGAGTCTCCTCTCTGAGCTTGTGCAGAGCTACTACTCTCCTCCATTAAAAAGCTTTTATCATAGTTTGGACCACGCTGAGATTTTATAAACTCAACGATATTTTCTATCTCATCCTCTGTGGCCCACGGGGCATGAAGACGAACGAGTGCAGGAGAACCAGGAGGAGTAAAGAGCATATCACCACGTCCTAAAAGAGACTCAGCACCCATCTGGTCTAAGATGATTTTAGAATCTATCTTCTGCCCTACTCTATAGGAGATACGTGAAGGAAGATTAGCTTTAATAAGTCCTGTCACAACATCAACAGATGGTCTCTGTGTAGCAACTATAAGGTGAATACCACAAGCGCGAGATTTTTGAGCAAGTCTTGCTATAGATATTTCAACATCCTTACCACTTGTCATCATAAGATCAGCTAACTCGTCGATAATTACAACAATAAAAGGAAAATGTTCCCCACCATCTTTTTTAACTTTTACATTATAGTTTTCAATATTTTTTGTTCTTGTTTCAGCCATAAGTTCATAACGGCGTTCCATCTCTGCAACCATATTGTTAAGTGCAGCTATAGCTTGTTTCGGTTTCGTTATAACTGGTGTTAAAAGATGTGGAATATCATTGTAAGTTGAAAATTCTAACATTTTAGGGTCTATCATCAATAAACGAAGTTGATCAGGTGAGTTTTTATAAAGCAGTGAAAGAATCATAGCATTTATCCCAACACTTTTTCCACTTCCTGTTGTCCCTGCTATAAGAAGGTGTGGAAGTTTTTTAAGGTCTGTCACAAAAGGTTTTCCAACTATATCTTTTCCAAGAACGATTGTAAGTGATGAAGCCGAATCTTTAAAAAGTTTATCATCTAAAAGTTCACGTAGGTAAATGGTATCTACCGTTTCGTTAGGAATCTCAATTCCAACTACATTTTTCCCAGGAATAGGAGCTTGAATACGAATAGTTTCAGCTGAAAGTGCCATGGCTAAATCATCTTGTAGATTTAAAATTTTACTTACTTTGACATTTGCAGCAGGTTTAAACTCAAAAGTTGAAACAACAGGACCAGCATAGGTACGAACAACATCACCATCTATTTTAAAGTGTGCTAGTTTATCAATAAGATAACGAATTTTATCATCTAGTTCACTCTCATCTATATTTTTTTTACTAATAGTTGGTTTTTGCAAAAAATCTACCGATGGTAATATAAAGTTTTTAGGCTTTTCACTCACACCTTTTTCAATACCAGCTAAAAGTTTAGCATTCTCCTCTAGCTCTTCAACGACTATAGCATTTTTACTCTCTTTTAGCTCTTCAACAACTGTAGCATTCTTATTTTCTTTGACCTCTTCTACAATATCGAGTAAATTTTTAGGCTCTTCTGTCTTTTCATTCTTAGTGACTTTAGGCTCTTCTTTTTTTGGCATCTTTTTTCTACGAATAAATGTTGGTTCATCAATATTTATTGTTTTAAGCTCTGTCTCTATAATTTCATTACACTCTTCCATAATTTCTGGTATTTCTACACTCTCAACAACTTCATCAATGTTTTCTAAAGTTTTTTCTTCAGGTACATTTTGAGCTAATTCTACTTCCATCTCTATTTTTTTTGGATTAATAGCTCTTTTTTTTATTTTTATTGAAGAGGTTTTTTGCTCTATTAGACTATAAAGAGTATTTAAAATTTCTGATGTATTTTTATCTAAAATAATGATAATAGAAACCATAGTAATAATAAACCAAAATACCCATAGACCAAAATATCCAATATAGGGACTTAAAAAATCAACAAAGTCAGCACCAAACTTTCCTCTTAATTCTGTCTCAATTAACAAAGCTTGTGCTAATAAAAGAGAAAAGAGAGAGAGAAAGGATGCTATTGTTAATTCAGATTTTCTAAAACTCAAATGAGTATCTTTATAGATAAAATAAAGAGGAACAAGAAGAGCAAAGATATAAATGAAAGATATATATCCAAAATAGAGTTGATTATAAGAAGCAAAACTTGCCCCATAACTACCCATGAGTTCACTATTGCCAAAGAGTGTTGCAAAACCGAGATAAATTAAAACGCCAAATATGATAATAAAAAGAGTATCTTTCAAATTAGTAAATCCATATATTTAAATTTAAAAGAAGTATAGCCAAAAATGTTCCATCAAGGAATTTTTTTGGCATTTTGCAATACAATTTATATTATAAGTAATTTACAAGACTCAATTTTGAAACTTTTCCTACAGTTGAAAGCATTGCATCGTAATTTGTTGTTAGTTGTGTCAAATGTAATGAAGATTCAGCTAAATCTGTATCTATAACTGAAGATCTTAAACTCATAGTACTTACTTCAAGTAGTTGAGTTCTTTCTAAAGATGTACTTAGTGAGTTAGATTGAGATCCTGCAACAGATTGTGTTCTGTATGTATGATCTAATAAATCATCCATCATCGCTATAGAATTTTCAATTCCAACATTTCTTACATCTTTATCATTAGCATCAGGATTTGAACTATAATTTTCAACTGATTTAATGATATCATCTATTGTTTTGAAAAAATCTGTTTTTGGATCACGAATTGTAAGTGCATTATTTGTGTTAAATGTCATAACTGATGCATCTTTTGAAAAATCATCACTATTTTCATCATAAAGTGCCATACTCGCTGCTGTACTGGCACTAGTTAAATCTTTAAACTCTATTTTCCCATCATATGTTAAAGATGTATCTCCTAAGAAACTTGACTCTAAAACAGTATCATGATAAACATCTGCTCCATCTGAAGGTGGAAGAGTATCAGTTACAACCATATTACTTACATCCATAAATTGCTGATATGTCATTTTATCTGGATCAACAAGAGAACCATCAACATTATACATTGTATAATCTGTATCTACAGTCCCATCTCCATCTGTATCGACTGAAAAGTAAGAACCACCGTCTGCAACTGATCGTAAATTGATTTTAGCTGTGTAATCTGAACCACTGATATCTTTACCCTCAAGATTAAAAGTTGTACCATCTAATGTATATGTAGCGGGAGTAGTAGCTGGAGTTATTTCTGTTTTAGTGTTTGCAACTTCAGATAACATTGTAGAAGATGTAGCAAAAGCATTTTCTTTATCTGATGTGATAGTATCAGTAATATTTCTACCATCAGATACATAGTGTGTTTTCTTCAATATTTGAGGAGTACTTGATGTTAATGATGCTCCTTCTTGTTGAAAATCAACTCTATCATATACTAATCCTTCAATATTTTGAGCAGCACTGCCTGTTGCATCAAGACCCGATCTTACAAATTCTCTCGCAAAAACATCAGTTGCAGTAGCATCATCATAATTTGTTTCAGCACTATCTAAATCATCTATATCTGTTACAATCGCTCTATCAGCAGGATCGGCTGTTCCTGATGAATAATCAGAATTATAATCAACGGCTGATATCATATGAAAATCCAATTTACTAGAACCATTTTGTTTATCTTCAACTATAATTTGACCCGAATCATTTAATCTTACATTAACTGTATTATCCCCATAATCAGCTTCTATTTGATCCATTAAATCTTGCATTGTTGCATCTTCATTTAAATCAATTCTATCTTTAAAGGAAGTGCCATCACTTTTCGTGCCTCTTAAATAAAAATGACTTTGATTTAGTTTATTTGTATCCTTATCTCCCATATATTCACTAATAGTACTTGATGGAGTAATGGCAGTATCATTTAATAAATTATCATTTACTACATTTGTTGTAATCTCTCTTTCAACATTACTCTCTTCACCTAAGAATAGATCTGCACCAGTTATATTATATTGTTGAAAATTATTTGAACCGACAAAAGAGTTCATTGCTGTATCATTTCCCTGATATGTACCATCATCTGCAATAGGTTTAACATCAACTGCTGAACCTGAAAAAAGATACTGACCATTAACAGAAGTATTTGATATACTTTTCAAATTGTTTTCAAGTCCTTTCAATTCATCCACTATAGCATCTAAAGAGGTATCATCATTTGTGCCATTACCTGCTTGAACTAGTAATGTTCTCATTCTATTCATACTATCTGTGTACTCATTCATAGTAACATCTGTTTGGTTAGAAACTTTGTAACCACTCTCTGTACTCGTTTTTGCTTGACCTATAGTTGTCAACTCATTATCAAGACGCATAGTTTCAGTAAATGTACTTATGTCATCACTTGCATACTGTATCTGTAATCCCGATGCTATTTGTCTATTTACATCAAAGAGTTCTTTATTCAATTTTGAACTATTATCTGCAAATGCATTATTGTTAAACATAGTTGGAGTAACACGCATAAGAGACCTCCCGAAGATTATTTTTTAAATTATAACATTAAATCGACCAAATGTTATTTATATTTAAGTAATATCTGACTATCATTCGGTTAAGACACTACTTATGCCAGAGTGATGGAATGGTATACATAGCGGATTCAAAATCCGCCGCCTTCGGGCTTAGGGGTTCAAATCCCCTTTCTGGTACCATATGTAGTTGTCATTTTCTTTCATAATAGAGGATATATGTATCTAATAAAAGCTTTTTTTCTTTTATTACTCTCCATTAACCTTCTCGCAAATCATCAACTTAAAAGTAACTATTTTATTCCTAACGATTATGTTTTACTCTCTGACATCGTCAAAAATCCACAAAACGATCAAAAACTTTATGATATCAATAAGATAAGACACACAACAAGAGTTAAAGCAAAAAATCTTCTACAAAAACTTCAAAAACTAGGCTACAAAAAATTTACCTCAAAACACAACTACATACAATTCAGTCAGAAAAGTCCTATAAATATGGATAAGATTGAGCTTTATATAAGGAAGCAATATCAGAAAAAATACAGACATATTCTTATTGAAAATGTAGAAACATACCCTAGATCTTTTCTTAGGACTCTTCCTAAGCACTACTCAATTGTACTTAATAAAAAAGCTTATTTAAAAAGAGAAGGGGTTGTTTACATAAAGACTTTAGATCACAGAAAAATATTCTTTGACTACTCTCTTAAAGCAACAGTTACTGTTCTAAAATCTCGTGATGAGATTAAAAGAGGAGATGAACTCTCAAAATTAAATAGTAAAAAAGAGAGTATAATACTCAATAAATTTAGGGCTATGCCTCTTCAAGAAGTTCAAAAATCAACACTTCAAGCAAAAACAAAAATAAAAAAAGATAAAGTCTTAACAAAAAGAGATGTCATAGGCTTAAATCTTGTACATCGTGGCTCAAATATTAATGTTTCCATTATAGACCAAAATATGGATGTATCATTTACGGCAAAGGCACACCAAAATGGTAGATATGGTCAGACAATAACAGTAATAAGTAACAGTGGCAAAAAACTTAAAGTTCTTGTAACAGGTAGAAATAGAGGAGAGATAAGATAAGTTATGACAAAAAAAAGAAAAATAGTAGTAGCAACAAGTGGGGCAAGTGGTGTAAACTTAGGTCTAAAAACTCTTGAGCTTCTTCCTGATACTATAGAAAAACATTTCATTATGTCAAAAAACTCTCAAATAGTTTTAACTAAAGAGATGCAAAATTTTACTACACATAAAAATGAAGATATTTCAGCAAGTATTGCATCAGGCTCTTTTGGTGTTGATGCGATGATAATAGCTCCCTGCTCTATGAATACACTCGCAAAAATTGCTTGTGGTATCTCCGACAATCTCGTAACAAGAACAGCAGCAGTAATAATTAAAGAGCAAAAAAAGCTTATTTTAGCACCAAGAGAGATGCCTTTTTCTGCTATAGCTTTGGAAAATATGTTAAAGCTCTCACGATTAGGTATTATAATAGCACCACCAGTAATGGCTTACTACTCAGAACAACAAACACTAGATGAGATGGAAAACTTTATCATTGGCAAGTGGTTTGACCTGCTTGAAATAGAAAATAATTTATATAAAAGATGGGAATAAATATGAAAAAAATTGCACTCTACCCTGGGACATTTGATCCCATAACAAATGGACATTTTGATGTTATAGAGAGAGCTTTAGGACTTTTTGATGAAGTTATTGTTGCAGTTGCTGACTCACATGACAAAAAACCGATGTTTACTTTAGAAGAGCGCATTGAGATGACAAAAGAGGCTACTTTACACCTAAAACATATCCGTGTTGTAGGGTTTGACAATCTTACTGTTGAACTTGCAAAAGAGCATGATGCTTCTATTCTTATTCGTGGATTACGAGCTGTGAGTGACTTTGAGTATGAACTTCAACTCGGTTATCTCAACAACTCTCTTGATGACACGATAGAGACTGTTTATCTTATGCCAAAACTCAAACATGCTTTTATTAGCTCCTCAATCGTTCGTAATCTTCTAAAATTTAATGGAAAAACAGAACACCTACTTCCAAAAAAAGTTCAAAAAATTATAGGGAGTATGAACGCATGTACATTGCCATAGAAGGAATAGACACAGCAGGAAAAAGCACTCAGATTTCTGCACTTTCTGAACTTTATCCTGATGCTATCATCACAAAAGAACCAGGTGCTACAGAGATAGGAAAAGAGATTAGAGCATTAGTTTTATCTGCTCGTGCTGAGAGTAAAAAAACAGAGTTTTTACTTTTTTTAGCAGATAGAGCTGAACATATGAAAGAAGTTATAGAACCAAACTTAGATAAAAAGATGATTATCTCTGATAGAAGTGCTGTAAGTGGGGTAGCCTATGCACTCTCTTTAGGCGAAATCAAGACTCAAGATATAGTTGCTCTTAACAACTTTGCAACAGGTGGTATCTATCCTCAAAAAGTATTTTTACTACGACTTACAAAAGAAGAACTAGAGTATAGGCTCTCTCAAAAAGAGCTTGATGGAATTGAACTTCGTGGAAGTGAGTACCTTTTAAGAATACAAGATGCTCTTATAGAAGCGACTAAACTTCTTCAGATAGAACTTGTTATGCTTGATGCTACAAAAAGTATTGAAGATATAACTCAAGATATACTAAACAACATTAACTTATGAATCTAATCTCTACAGATTACATTAATCCAAAAGAGAGAGAGTTAGTAGAGCTTTTTCTCTCTCAAACAGCAGTTAAAAGATATATCCTCGGCATCAACAAACTCACAAAATCAGTTTTAAAACATATAGAAGTTGATGGAATTATTGATGATTTTACACGTGTTCAGCATTCACGAAAAAAAGAGATTTTTCAGATAGAAGATGTTCCTAAAGATGCACTTATACTCTGGACAGCAACGGGAAGTCCTCTTGAAGTTAAAAAGAGACTCGATAAGATGGGTTTTAAACATATAAGTTATCTTGCTTTATGCAAGTACTCCTCTCTTGATTTAGTAGAACCTCCTTTTATAATGGATTTTCAAGAAGATTATAAAAACAATAGTGAAAAATATCATCAAGTTTATAATCTCTTAGCTGACAGAAAATCAAAAGAGATTTTCCAAAAGGTCATAAACTTTAAAATCTCTTTTGACTATAATTTTATGAAAGGATTTACAAATGACCATAAAGGGCAGTATTTCGATAAAGAGATAATCCCTAAGATAAATAATATATCTTTTGTAGATGGTGGTGGTTATGTAGGTGATACTGCAAGTGAAGTTATTGCTAACTATCCTGATTTTAAAAAAATCTATCTTATTGAACCTATTGCAGAAAATTTACGTATCGCTAAACGAGACTTAGCAGAGTATGAGAATATAGAGTTTTTAAACTGTGGTGTTTCAAACAGAAAAGAGACTCTCTACTTTAATGAAGAAAAATCTTTCTCTACTATTTATGGAAAAGGTACTCAGAGTGTAGAGGTTGATACTATAGACAATCTTATCAAAGAGAGAGTAGATTTTATCAAGTTAGATATTGAGGGGGCAGAACAAGATGCTATTGATGGAGCAAGAGAGACTATTCAAAAACAGAGACCGATTTTAGCTATCTGTATCTATCATAAAGCTGAAGATTGGTATAAGATACCTCAAAAAGTTTTAGAAATTGACAAAAATTATCAAATCTATCTTAGACATTATATGGAAGGGATTTTTGAGAGTGTGATGTACTTTATACCTAAAGAGATATAAAGTACAAGAAAGAATCTATCCTAGTTTAGAAGTGATAGCTGTTTCAACATCAGAGATGTCAGCAGTCCCATCAACTGTAATGTAAGTTAATGTATCTATTTTAGAAGTTTGTTCTTTATAGTAACCGATAAGTGGCTGAGTAAGATCATGATACACCTTAAGACGATCAAGAACTACTTCTGCTTTATCATCAGGACGTTGTACTAAATCTTCACCAGTTATATCATCTTTACCATCTACTTTTGGTGGGTTATACTCTAAATGATAAGTTCTTCCACTTGGTAAGTGTGCACGACGACCACTCATACGTTTTACGATTACTTCATCAGCAACATCTATCTCGATAACAGCATCTATTTGGATACCAGCATTTGTAACGGCATCAGCTTGTGGAAGTGTACGAGGAAAACCATCTAAAAGATAACCATTTTTACAATCATCTTCAGCAATTCTATCTTTTACAAGACCGATAATAATCTCATCTGTTACGAGCTGTCCCGCATCCATAGCAGCTTTAGCCATTTTTCCCATTTCTGTTCCAGCTTTAATCGCTGCTCTTAACATATCACCAGTAGAGATTTGAGGGATACCATATTTTTTTGTTAAAAATTGAGCCTGAGTACCTTTTCCAGCACCAGGAGCTCCTAGTAAAATTATACGCATATTTTTATCCTAAATATTTTATTGATGAAATTATATAGGAACTTACCTTGTATATTTATTTACTCACCCCAGCCTAGTTTTTCTTTAAGAACATCAAAGTAGTTAAACTCATTTCTATGAATCAGTTTCACCTTTTTTTCTGCAAGTTTTATATGTATGCTCTGCCCTACTTCTAGCTCATGCTTATCTTGACCATCTATGATAATAAGTGCCTTATCCTTAGGTGACTTCATCTCTATGGCAAACTCCCCTGGAAGAACCACAGGTCTTTGAGTAAGCGAGTGAGGACAGATAGGTGTGAGTGAAAAAACATTTGTCAAAGGAAAAAGAACGGGACCACCTGCTGAGAGGTTGTAAGCAGTAGAACCAGTAGGTGTTGAAACAATAACCCCGTCGCCATAGTAAGTATTAAATGCCTTAGAGTCAACAAGTGTCTCAACATGAATCATATTTAAAACAGAGTGACGAGTTAAAACTATGTCATTAAAAGCATAGGTCGTTACCTCTTTTTCGTTTTGTGTGAATCTTGCTTCTATTATAGACCTCTCATCAACTCTATAGTTCCCATCCACAAGAGTAGCAACAAAACTATCTAACTCCTCTATATTTATATCTGCTAAAAAGCCGAGATTTCCTGCATAAACGCCAAGTATAGGGATAGAGTGTTTAAAAGAGCGTCTTACTACAGAGATAAGTGTCCCATCTCCTCCTAAAGTAACTAGAGCATCTGATGTTTGACACAAAATATCAAAGTCCATTCCCATAACACCAATCATTCCACCACTAACACTCTCTATATTTACATCAATACCATAAGCATTAAAAATCTTCTCTAATTCAAAGTATGTATCTTTAAGTTCTGGAGTTGAAGGTCTTAAAATAACACCAATTTTTTTAATCTGTTTTCGTTGCACATCTGCTTCTTTTATCTTAATATTTTGTATATTATACACTATTTGTAAATAGTATATTTACTCTTGAATATGTATTATCTCTTTATTTATAATTGATATTAACTTTTCTCCAGATTGTGATGAGATAATACCATTTTTCATAGAGTCTTGAATAGAGTCTTTCTGTTTTAAAAAGAGCCTCATCAAGGATGTTTTAAATTCATACTCTTTTATATCACTATTTTTTGCCAAATTTTCAATAATATCTTTCGCTTTATCTAAATCTTTTGTTTGATATTTCAAAAGAAGATTATAAACATGTTCAGATACGAGAGCCTCTTTATACATCAGTTCAAGCTCTTCTAATGCACCATTAATAGCGATTAATTTTCCTTTCTCATACTCGTACTCTACAAGATTTTTATCTTTACCACCAATTTTAAGAAATGCTAACAGTGGAGCGATGGATAGACCTTGTACTATCAGAGAAAAACCGACAACACCAAAAGTCATCATCAAGATGATATCTCTATACTCATACTCTTTAGGGATAGCCAATGCTAAAGCCATAGCCAAAGCACCTCTTACACCACCCCAAATAAAGACACCCTGCCACTTAAAACTTATGGGTTTATCTATAAGGTTTATGAGAGGTGTTAAGACGATTATAGAGACGCCTCTTCCCACTAAAACGGCCAAAATACCAAGTGCGATATAGTGAAAATTTGTAACGACATTGACCATACTCACTTCAAGTCCTATTATAAAAAACACAACAGAGTTGATAACAAAAGCGATATAATCCCAAAAATCTTTCACGGAAACTCTTGTTGTTGGACTCATTCCTATTTTTGTACCATAGTTTCCAACCATTAAACCAGCGAAAATAACAGCAATAACTCCCGATACTTCAAAGTATTCTGCTGTGATATATGTGAGGTATGTTACTACAGTTGTGAGTGTAATCTCAATAAGATGGTCATCCACTAAAGCTGTAATTCGTGAAAATGTAAGCCCCAGTATAACACCAACTGTCGCACCACCAAAGGCAACAAGAACAAAATCTTTGACACCATCTATAATATTAAATTCTCCATGAGATACGGCAAGAGAGAGGACAATAGTAAAAACAACTATAGAAATACCATCATTTAAAAGGCTCTCTCCCTCTATGATAGAGAGACCACTGCACAATCCCAAAGACCTATCCACTCTTAATTTTTAATTTTTTTGAAAATATTTTTTGAAAATAAGTATTATAATTTCAATTTTATCCCCAATTTCAACTGAATTTACTCTAT
>Ga0256837_1000498_pt1 | contig 32616 bp, 29 predicted proteins | sample 4562384metaG_FD_185976 | JGI IMG/M metagenome (GOLD analysis project Ga0256837, IMG submission 185976) | Hydrothermal vent microbial communities from Guaymas Basin, Mexico - 4561-384 | ecosystem: Environmental > Aquatic > Marine > Hydrothermal vents | place: Mexico: Guaymas Basin | collected... | reverse complement strand
AGCGGCAGAACCTAACATAGGAAAAATAGCTAACATTAAGACTATAATACCCATACCACCAAGCCATTGTGTTAAAGCCCGCCACATTAGAATGCTTTTTGGGAGGGCATCAATATCGCTAAAAATAGATGCGCCAGTTGTCGTTAGCCCTGACATGGTTTCAAAAAAAGCATCACTTAAACCTATATGTAAAATCATTACATAGGGCAACGAACCTAAAAAAGAACAAGCCAACCATGAACCTGACACTACGGCAAAGCTTTCAGCTGTGGTTAGTTCAAAGCTGCCTCTTTTGCATAATTTTAATAGTCCGCCAATAATTAAACAGCCAGCAATGTTTATTAAATACATATAAGCACGCTCTTCTTGGTATCCAAATGCAAAAAGACACGGTACAAATAGGCATATCCCAAAGACTACCAACATATTGCCCAAAGATGATAAAATATGAGTTGAACGCATGACTGTCTATTTTAATGATTTTAGTCGCTAGGCAAAGCTTAAAAATCTTGACCTTGTTTTTGATACCGTTATTATACTATTAAATGAACATCTTGGGGATTATATAATATATGACAGCTAAAGATTTTATAAATCGTGAAGAACGCTCTAAACGTTCATCTCCAGTGTGTTTTGTTGCTGATGCGAACACGTCTTATAATGGAATGATGTGGGATCAAAGTGCTAATGGTTTTTCGGCATTTATTAAAATTTTTACACATAATGTAGAAAAGGCCAGTATTTTTAATGATTTTTTAGATTTAGATGCATTAACTAAAAAATTTTTAGGCAAAAAATTTACAATTAGTTATTTAGATAATAATAATCAGTGCTTTGGTAAATTGCGTGAATGCACTGTAGTTCGTTGTGAGCGTTCTTGGGAGCGTGATTATGAGTTATTTTTAGGTTGTAAATATACAGACAGTTTAACAACATCAGAGGTTTCTACTAGCTTTGAAAAAGAAATGGCTGATGTTTCTTTTGATGATGAAAAAGATAAACAATTATTAAAAACATTACAAGAATCTGATCCTGATGTAATAGCTTTGACATTTCCAGCTCGCCATTTTTATGTTAAATATATTCGTGATATGGCTGAGGAATTAGCTACTTTGGCAGGGTTTGATTCGTTGAGTGCATTTCAAATCAAGTTAGCCACTGATGAAGTTTATACTAATGCGTTTAAGCATGGTTCACCTAGATATTGTCAAAGTCGTATTAGAGTTAGTTTTATAGTTGATGGCTCAACATTTTTTGTGCGTATTAAAGATGAGGGCGGTTGTAATATTAGTCGTAAGGATATTATGCGCAATATAGAAAAGAACCCTGGACAAAAATCTGGAATGGCAATAGTTGATTCTTTTATGGATGGTTGGGCTATTGAGACGCTAAAAGCTAAAAGTACAGTGGTTAGTTTTTATAAATGTAAGGATCAAGATTAATATGAAAATTATCGAGGTTTCCACAGGTGAATATCTTGTGAATATAGGTGTAGAATTTGACTCTACAGAAAATTGGAGTGCTTTAGATTATTTAATAGAAGAAGAACAAATCAAATCATTAACTTTTGATTTTGAAAACACTATGTATGTTAATTCCAGTGCGTTTGGTTATACGGTTAATATTTCACAGGTGTTGGCAAGTAAGGGTGCTACTCTCAAGCTAATTAATTTATGTCAAAAGGTTTCTATGGTTTTTAAGTGTCTCGGAGGTTACGAGCTTTTAAATATAGAGGACTGATTAGTGTTATCCGCACAACGCTTTGCCCGTTTAAATAGGCAACAACAATTTAAAGAAATGTTAAAATCGGCTAAGTCAGCTTTGGCAAAAATAGAAAAATTATGTCAATCACCTAATTTAGTTTTGAGTTTACATAATGAAACATCCACATTAAAAGAATATTCTAATCGTTTAGGTGGCGTTGTATTAATTCAACGAGCCTTAGATGCTCTAGGCAAAGATGTACCTATGATTAATGCTCAAGATATTTGGTTGCGTTTAGTTGATGCATTATCGGTTGAAGCAGGTTTAGAATTATCTGAAAAAGATTTTAATATTCGTACAACTGATGTGCCAAAAACCAAGCAAACTAAATTTGAAATGTATATGATTTTAGATAATATTCGCAGTGCATTTAATGTTGGTGGTATTTTTAGGACAGCCGATGCAACTGGCGTTAGCGAAATCCATCTATGTGGATATACTCCACAGCCTGGTAATGCCAAACTAGAGAAAACAGCTTTGGGTAGTACGGAAACTGTACAGTGGCGTAGTTGGGCAACAGCATTGGAGGCTATAGATGATTTACAAAAACGTAATATAAAAGTATTAGCTTTAGAGACAGCTGAACCATCTTTGGATTTATTCCAGGCTGATTTACCAATGCCAATTGCATTGGTGGCAGGTAATGAACAGTTAGGTTTATCACATGAGGTATTAAGTAAATGTGATGCGTGTTTAAGTATACCTATGTACGGTCGCAAAAATTCTTTAAATGTTGCCTGTGCAGTATCGGCAAGCTTATATCATATAATTTCTAAAAATAAATAATGGGTAGAGTTTTATTTATAGCAGATGCGCACCTAACTCCAGGTGATGAGAGAACTTTTAAAATTTTTAATAGATTTGTTACAGAGCTTTTAAATGAAGATGCTGGACAATTATTTATTATGGGCGATTTTTTTGATTTTTGGTTTGAATATAAAAATTTTATTATGAGCTCATATTTTTCGGTGTTAGAGAGTCTTAGACGTTTAACTAATACTGGTTGGAAAGTTAATTTTATTGTTGGCAATCATGATTTTACAGTTGGTGATACATTACAAAAAATCACTGGTATGAAAATATACACTCAATACGATTTACGTCATAATAATAAACTATATAGATTAGAGCATGGTGATTTACAAATGGGTAATGATTTTACTTATCATTTATGGTGTTTTGTTATGCGTCGTAAAATCACAATGTGTTTTTGGAGTTTGCTACCACCGTTAGTGGTGGATTGGATGATTGCTTTAATTATTAAGTTAAGTCGTGGTGTTACGAAGCGTGGTAAATTACGAGAACGCACTTTATATGATGTGATGAAAAATTATGAATGTTTAAATGGTTATGATGGTATAATATGTGGTCATTTACATGATTATCAAGATTTTATTAAAAAGATAGATGGTTGTGATAAGCGTTTTAGTGTAATTCCTGCTTGGTACGTTGACGCACCAGAATATGCTGAGTTATTAGATAATGATAGTTTAATTGTACATAACTTAATGGAGAAATAATGCGATATATAAATTTAATTTTGATGCTTGTTATATCAAGTACAGTTATGGCACAGTTAAGTTTTAAAGAGTTTGATATGATTTGTCCTGTTGACGGCACCCATGTAACAGGTTTGGTTTATCAACAACCACCATCTAAAGAGCAGGATCGTGATTTATTTAGAATATACTCTGGGGCCGATCATTACGGAAAAAGCATCACGTTGTGTCCTGAATGTGGTTATGCAGTATATACACAAAGGTTTGAGTCTCCTGTTAGTGAAGCGGCAAAACTTAAAATAAAACAAGAATTGGGCGCTATTACTGCAAAGCGTTTATCTAGCTTAAAAAAACGTTATAAAGCATTAAATGTTAAATTAGTACAAGATGATATACCTGGGTTATTAAAATTTCAAAATGCAGAAAAAACTTATGAGATTTTGAACCTAGATAAGGTTGTTCGTGCTAAGTTGGCTTTAGAGGCTTCTTGGTATTGTCGTCAATTGTTATTAAATCCACCAGTATCAGCTATTACCAATGAGTATATGGTGCGTATGAATAGTATTGTCAGTAAGATTGTTGGCAAGCGCACAATTAAGGGTCCGCAAGAATGGTTAGGTGTTTATCGTCAGGCATTGGCAAAGAGTAGTTCAAGAGTAAAGTATTGCATTTATGTTGTATTGGCTGGGCTGAGTGATCGTATAGGTGATGGGCGTACAACTAGAAGATATTTAGCTGCCGCTGAAAGCATGGCGTGGGAACCTCAAATTAAAAATTTAATTCAATATCATCAAAGATTGTTAAAAACAGCTCAAACATATAGGGGCAAAGCGATTAAATTCTTTATGGATGCATTGTTTTCTAAAAAGGTACGCGAAAACGAAGTTGCTTTATTAACATATTTAACTGGCGAATTATTACGCCGTAACGATGAAGGTGCAAGGGCAAAGTATTGGTTAAAAGCAGTTAAACAAATACCAGGGGCTCCGCAATCGATTGTGTCTTGGGCAAAGGAGCAGTACGCGTTGATTGATGGACGAACATTGCCAACTCAATGGGATGAAAAAGTGGTTGCTTCATTACTGGAGGGTCAACAAAATTCTGATATAGTGAGTTCTGGTTTAGATAAAGCAAAATTACGAATGAAATTATTGCGTGCTGCGATATTACTTTTTAGGGTTGATACTGGCTTATGGCCAGAAAACTTAAAAAGTTTAGTAACTTTAGGCTATATAAAAAATGCACAGGAAATTTTATGTCCAATAACTCACGAACCTTATATTTATTTTAAACCAAGGCCAGCGGCATCTGAAGCAGAGCATGGACAAGAAATTATGTTAAGTACGAGTAAACTATATCCTGTGCTTTATGGTGTACGCTCCCACAAGATACTGTTGAATGGTGATTTTATAGCTGAGTAATTTGACATAACTCTAAATTTTCATTGTGTTTAGGTGATATTTAACGTAATATAAGTTTTTTTAGCAATGCAATAGATATCTTACTTGTTTTTGTAAGTTAATATTTAGTAATGCTTTAGGTATCTATCCTTTTTTTTGCAAAATTATAAGATTGTCGGAGTTTTGATGAAAACCGTAGTAAAAAAAGAGTTGGCTTTAGAAATTTCTGAGCAGTTTAATATCAGTCATAATGTTAGTTTAAAAATCGTTCAAAAATTTCTTGATCAAATTATAGGCGAACTTAATGACGGTAATCGTATAGAATTGCGAAATTTTGGTGTTTTTGAAGTTCGCACACGCAAAAGCAGGGTTGCACGTAATCCTCGCACTGGTGAAAAAGTTCAAGTACCAGAAAAGAAAACAGTAGTTTTTAAGCCTGGTAAAGAGCTATTAAATCCAGGTTCAAAACCAAAAGAATCACCTTTGCCACCTAGTAATGGTGGGGGCTTAGATACATCATCTTTATTTGGTACTACTAACTTTTAGTAGTACTACAGCTTGCACAGCAATAGCTTTTTTTTGACCAATAGCATCAACTTTTTCATTGGTTTTAGCTTTTATACAAATTGTATTTATATCTAAAGATAATATTCTTGCCAAGTTTTGTGCTATTGGTAGTTTATAGTCCATTAGTTTTGGGCTTTGGGCAATAATTGTCGAGTCAATGTTAACTATTTTAAAACCTCTTTGTGTAATTAATTCAAAAGTTTCAATTAATAAATCACAGCTATTACAATCTTTAAATTTTTGGTCTGTATCAGGATATAATGTGCCAATGTCTGGTCCACCACTTGCACCTAATAATGCGTCTATAATAGCATGGATTAATACATCGCCATCACTATGGGCACGCAGTCCAAATGGGGCAGGTATCTTAACACCTCCTAGATAAATACTATTTCCTTCAGTTGTTGCGTGTAAGTCGTATCCTTGTCCTATGCGGTACATTATTTTATCCAAGGTTTATTATTGCGTATGTAATAATTTGATTTAACCGAATCAAAAAAAGTTGCTACATCAGGGTTGATAACTTCCTGAAATGGAATATTTCCATTTAAAGAGCTTTGAGCAGCATAAGTAGCAGTATCGCTTTGGTTGACTAAGATATGATACCATGGTTGATTAGTGTTAGTTGGTTTTTTATGTGTGGTTTTAAGTATAAATTTAGAATTAAATTTAGTATCGATATCTACAATAACACCTGTATACCCATATCTGATATGCTTAATTATCTGTCCTATTTTATATATAGGTTGAGTATTATTTTGATTAATTAATCTATTAATATGTTCTTTATCCGTTTGGCTTAAATAAATTTGTAGTTTTTGGCAAATAGCTTCAAATTTATCATCGTATTGAATTATAGCTTTACCAATATGTTTTTGTACCACTGGAGACGGATCGTCAATAAGTGATACCAAACTATTAATACGATTATATAATGTAGAATCTGTAATTGTGTCATTCATTATGGTATTTTTACATGTAAATAAAATCTGTCAATAGGCGGGTGTAGAGTAAGCATCCGATAGAGGCAGTTAGCCTGGCTTGATAACTTTTTGAATATCTTTTTTTAGTGCCTGTGGGGTTAAATTTTTATAATCGTTACGTCCTTCATGTAATGCTTTTGTAACGAAATTTAAGTATGATCGAAAATCAATACAAATAAGCCTACAGCTTTCGATTATAGAGTATGCAGTTGCCGCTCACAGTCCAGCGTCCTCACTACCTACAAACAAATAATTTTTACGCCCTATGACCATCGGCCTAATGGCGTTTTCGGCAGCATTATTGTCTATAGGCAAAGCGCCATTATTAAGGTATACCTGTAAATCGTCGCGTAATTTTTGAATATACCCTAAACTTCTATATAACGCTGTTCTAGGCGTAGATTTAATTTTTGTTTTTTGCTATCTTTTCGAACATCATGCATAAGCCCACAAAGTGACGGATAACCCTAGTTCTGATTCAAGCCATTGTATGTTTTTTAATATCGATGGACTGCGCAAACTTTTTAATGCTTAACTTGCCGTTTTTATACGTGGCATTTATTTCAACCACCTCTTCAATACTATATCTCTTCACCTATCTTCTCCAAAAAAAGAAGATTTTGTCAAAGGTTAGTGCATAATTTCAATCGTCTTTGTCGGATGCTTACGGAAAATCAGCAGTGGTGACTGCTATGCAGTCATTAATTAATTTTTAATATTTAATGATTTATTTTCTTATTTCTTGCTAAAACTGTCCGGTGTTTGGGTACCACTTCAGTTTAATATGTTAAATTAACTAATAATAGTCTTTTTTTTGTAAATAAATGTTATCTAAATTAAAATATTATATAATATTGATATGGATTATGTACAGCGCTACGAAGGCTATTTAAGTAATAAATTATTCAATAGTTTAGATGATGTTCAACAAGATGAGATTAAATCTATTTGTTTTGCATATTATTGCACAATGCAAGAATTTCGTGAATTGGTGGAGTATTCATGTGATTTAAATATGTGGAACGAAGTTTCTTTACGACAATTATGGGATACGTTAGAAATAAAAATACCCGAGCATATTGTGGGTTCTCAAAGGCGTAAAAAGCTATTTAAATTGTTACGTACTAAATTAGATTTGTTGCGTTCTCAACCGACTGATTATTCGGATAAAATTAATATTGTACAGCGTAAAAAATTAAAAACAGTCGCTTGCGATACTCAACGTAAGATTTTTGGAGAATGCCCAGTGCAATCACCAAAAACAGTTTGTTGTAATCTAAAGACAATTGATGCAGTAGAAAATTGTTTATATGGTTGTAGTTATTGTACCATTCAAACTTTTTATGGTAATGAAGTGCGTTTTGATGTCGATTTAAAACAAAAATTATCACAAATAAAAATTGATATTAATAAATATTATCATTTTGGAACTGGACAAAGCAGTGATTCATTAGCTTGGGGTAATAAAAAAAATAATTTACAAATATTATGTGATTGGGCCCGTCAATATCCAAATGTAATGTTAGAGTTTAAGACAAAAAGCGATAATATTTCTTGGCTGTTGGATAATGATGTTCCAGCAAATGTTGTGTGTTCGTGGAGTTTAAACCCCCAAACTATTATTGATAGTGAAGAGCATTTTACAGCTAGCTTAAGTCAACGGTTAAACGCTGCTAAGCAAGTAGCACAAAAAGGTATCAAAGTAGCTTTTCATTTTCATCCTATGATTTACTATAAAAATTGGCAGGAAGATTATACAAATTTGGCCAATACTGTAATGGAAATGTTTGATTCGCAACAGGTACAATTTATCTCCTTTGGCACAGTAACCTTAATTAAGCCAGTGATGCAAGCGATACGTCAAAGGGGTGAGGCTACTAAAATTTTGCAGATGCAACCAACTCCTGATCCACATGGCAAATTATCATACCCAGATCATATTAAAATTAAATTATTTAAGCACATAGATTTAGCATTTGAAAATTGGCGAGGTAAAGTCTTTAGATATTTGTGTATGGAACACAAGCGTTTTTGGGATGAAGTTTTTGGCTGGCATTATGCTAATAACGATGAATTTGAACAAGATTTTGCAAAACAAACTTTAGGTAAATTAAAAATAAAATAAAATGGCTACTACGATAAAAAATAATTCTCAAAATGGTTTTGGTACATTCGGTGGTGTTTTTGTGCCTTGTACTTTGACAATTTTGGGCGTGATAATGTTTTTGCGTTTTGGTCAGGTGGTTGGACAAAGCGGCGTGTTGCATGGTTTGTTGATAGTTTTGATGGCTAAAACAATAACTACAATCACATCTTTGTCATTATCCGCAATTGCTACTAATATTAAAGTAAAAGGTGGTGGGGCTTATTATCTAATTAGTAGATCATTAGGTATTGAGTTTGGTGGGGCAATTGGTGCCGTGTTTTTTTTGTCGCAAGCTTTATCTGTGGCAATGTATGTAATTGGTTTTACCGAGACCTTAGAAACGGTATATCCATTATTGCAAGAATACCATCGATTAGTAGCAAGTGGTGTTAATTTTATTGTTTTTATATGTGTATTTATTGGGGCTGGCTGGACTATAAAATTACAATATGGCATTTTGGCAGTTTTGATTTTAGCGGTCATTTCTTTTTTTTTAGGGGCAATTGGCAATTGGCAGACAGCGACTTTTTTAAGTAATTTACAACCAGCATATCCTCAACATTCTAGTATTTGGACAGCGTTTGCTTTGTTTTTTCCAGCAGCAACAGGCATCATGGCTGGTGCAAATATGAGTGGTGATCTAAAAAAACCTGCCCAAGCTATACCTAATGGAACTTTGGCATCGATAGGGGTAACAGCTCTAGTATATTTTAGTTTTGTATTTTTATTGGCTGGCTCGACTAATCGAAATAGTTTACTTGACGATACTATGGTTGTATCACATTTGTCAATTTCGGCACCATTAATTTTGGCTGGCATTTTTGCTGCGACTTTATCGTCAGCTTTAGGATCTATGATGGGAGCGCCTAGAATTTTACAAGCATTGGCAGCGGATAAAGCATTTGTATTTTTAAATTTTTTTGCTGTTAAAAGTGGCAAAGCCAAAGAACCGCGCAGGGCAGTTGTATTGACTTTGATTGTTTCGCAAATAGGTATAGCGGTTGGTGATTTAAATGCTATAGCTCCAATTATAACAATGTTTTTTATGATAACCTATGGGGTACTTAATTTTGCAACTTTTATGGAGTCATATTCTCACAATCCAAGTTATAGACCAACTTTTAGATGGTGTCACTGGAGCGTTGCTTTATTGGGTGCATTATTGTGTACTGCTGTGATGATATTGATTGATCCTTTATGGGCATTTATAGCTATAATTGTTATGGTGATAATTTATCGGTATTTAATTCGCAAGCAGTTGGAAACCTCGTGGGGTGATATTAATTCTGGAGTAGCTCTTGAACGGGCAAGACAAAATCTATTAATGTTAGAGGAAGAAAAATACCATCCTAAAAATTGGCGTCCATCTATTATGGTGATGGGGGCATTAAGTGATAAAAAAATATATTTGGCAGTGCAGGGTAGGTGGTTAGCAGGTGAACATGGTATGTTGATGTTGGCGCAAGTTTTGGCGGCTCCAGAAGAAGAATATCTTGATAGACATCGTACTGTCATTACAGCGATGCGAAATTTAATTAACACCCATCGCTTACAGGCATTTCCTTTTATTACGATGGCACCTAAATTACAGGATGCATTTTCTTCGTTAATGCAATCCAGTGGCGTAGGGGCTTTAAAACCTAATATGGTCTTGATAGAAAATGCTGTGGATAAGCATGATGAAATATTATCGTATTTGCGTATTGCAAATCGGTTGGGTAAAAGTATAGGCTTATTGCATTGTGTTGATGTTGATATTAAGCCTTGGAATGTACCTAAAGGCAGAATTGATGTTTGGTGGTTAGGCAGAGGCAATGGTGAGTTAATGTTATTGTTAGCTCATATTTTGCAAACAAATATAGGTTGGCGTGATAAAAATATTAGATTATTACGCATGATAAGTGATGAGGCTGGCAAGGAAGATTCTATTAAGCATTTGGTTGATTTAAGTAATGCTGCCAGAATTAAAACTCAGACCGAGGTTATAGTTGGAGTTGATTTTACTAAAACATTGCAAGAGCAATCCCAAGGTTCGGCAATGGTAATTTTAGGTATGGCTGAACCAACTTCTATGGATATGGATGCTTTGTCAAATATGACTAAATTAGCAACAGGAATTAATCGTTTACTTTATGTACATTCTGCTCAGGATATGAGTTTATAATATGCATACTTGAATGTGCATAAACGGAGTATTATTATATGAAAATGAAAATTTTAGCAGATGATGCCTTACCTTTAGTGGTAGAATGTTTTTCATCGCTTGGCGAAGTAACCACCAAGGCAGGTCGTTTAATTTGTAAACAAGATTTATTAGACGTAGATGTTTTATTGGTGCGTTCACGCACAAAAATAAATGCAGATTTATTGGATGGTACGCCTGTTAAGTTTGTTGGCTCGGGTGTTATAGGTTTAGATCATGTCGATCAAGATTATTTAAAAAATCGTGGTATTTATTTTGCATCTGCCCAAGGTTGTAATGCTGTATCTGTATCAGAATATATAACAGCTTCTTTATTGCATATAGCGACACAAAAAAATATAACTTTGGCAGGTAAAACCATAGGCATAATTGGTGTGGGCAATGTCGGTAAAAATGTTTTAAAAAAGGCTTTGGCTCTTGGTTTAAAGCCTCTTTGTTGCGATCCTCCAAGACAGCGTCAAGAAGAAGGTGATTTTGTTGATTTAACTACTGCTATGCAGGCAGATATTATTACTGTGCATACCCCACTTACTGATGTAGGCAAGGATAAGACTAAAGGGATGATAACGGCTCAAATAATTGAGCAATTAAATGATAAAACTATTTTTATTAATGCAGCTCGTGGTGGCATTGTAGATGAAGATGCATTAATTACTGCAAATTTGCAAGCAAAAGTTATTGATTGTTGGGTTAATGAGCCAGATATCTCTTTGGATTTATTAGCAACTGCTGATATAGCCACACCACATATTGCTGGACATAGTTACGAAGGTAAATTAAATGGTACAACAATGTTATACACATCGTTATGTAAGTTTTTAAATTGTGATTTAAACTATAATATTAACGATGTTTTGCCCATTGTAGAACCTAATAATATATGTGTTGAAACTAACAAAAAAACTGTACAAGATGTTTTAAATACGGTTATACAACAGTGCTATAATATTATGGCAGATGATAAACGTTTTAGATTGTTACCAAATACTAATCCAGATAAATCGACTACTTTTGAAAATCAAAGACGAACTTACCCCATGCGTCGTCAATGGGATATGATTAATTTGGACATATCTGATAATCAATTAAAAGATATATTTAAGCATTTAGGCTTTAAGGTTAACGATAAGTAAAATGATAGATTTTAAACCTAAAAAAAAGAAACCAATATTACCAGCTTTGCAAATTCGTTTAGGCTTGGCATTAATGGCATTGTTATTAGTAGTAGTTGTAATTTATGATATGTCAAAAGTAACTAAGGTTATTGTGCCAACTGCCAATGATAAGTTTGTTAATTCTAATGTTGTTGTTCCAGATAAGGTTGTTCCAAGACAGTTGCCTGCGCATAAGGATTTTCAGGAAATGCCAAGAATTTACGAATCTGTTTTTGATGATTATAAATATCCTGAAGATGTAGCTAACTTGAGTTTAGAGGCAGGTGTTTATTATTATATGTTAATTAAGTTATGCACACAAACTGATGCTTATTGGAAGGCACAGTCTTTGCGAATACCAACGGATATTAGGTTTAGTGATTTAATGCAATATCCAGATAAACATCGTGGCAAAATAATTACGCTTAAAGGTCAAATTAGGACATTATTTAAGCAAGAGTTAGCTCCGAATAATCCAGCACAAATAAAATATAATTATCATGGTCAGATAATGGATTTGGATCATAATTTATATTCATTTCAGACTTTGGATGCCCTTGATGTTAAAGTAGATGATATGGTTACTATGACTGGTATTTTTATGAAGCGTTGGTGTTATCGCAATCGAGGTAATAAATGGCAGTGGACACCGCTATTATTTAGTCGTCAGTTAAATAAAATTCTACCTCCTAAACATAAAGCAGAAGATTATTTACAATATTTAGTAATAGGTGTTTTAATTTTAGCTGGTATTTTTGCATTTATATTGCATAAATCAACGATGAATGCCGATAAAGATTTTAGAGAATTTATGTATGCAAATCGCGGTCGTAAAAAATTAAATCCTAAAAAGGTTTCTATTCGCAAACGACATTCTAAAGATAAAAAAAGGATTGAAGATGAAGAAGATACAAGTCAAAGTTCCAGCACATGAATATTGCATAAAAACAGAATCTAAATTATTAGATAATATTGGTCAAGAAATAAAAACTTTAGCACCTACAGCAATTGTTTTAATTACTGATCGCAATGTTGCAAAACTATACGCAGAACGTGTTCAAAAGTCTTTAGAAATATTGGATTGTACAATACATAAAATTGTTTTACCAGCTGGCGAAAAAACAAAATCTATAGAAAAGCTAAATAGACTTTGGGATTTTATGTTAAGTAAAGGCTTAGATCGTAATTCAGTTGTAGTTGCATTAGGTGGTGGTGTGATAGGTGATATTAGCGGTTTTGCTGCATCTAGTTATATGCGCGGTATTAAATTTGTGCAAGTACCAACAACCTTATTGGCTCAGGTGGATTCTTCGGTTGGTGGCAAAACAGGAATTAATCACCCACGCGGTAAAAATATGTTGGGTGCTTTTCACCAGCCAAGTATGGTTTTAATAGATCCAGAAGTTTTAAATACATTAAGTGAAGAACAATATTATGCAGGTTTGGCTGAAGTTATAAAATATGGAATGATTTGGGGCACTTCTTTTATGTTGTACTTAGAAAAAAATATTGTTCCCATTAAAAAACGTCAGATTACTGCATTAGAAGAGATGATAATTCGTTCTTGTAAGATTAAAGCATCTGTTGTGGCTCAAGATGAAAAAGAGTCAGGCTTAAGAGCCATACTTAATTATGGACATACAATAGCCCATGCTTTTGAATCTATCAGTAATTACAAAGGCTATTTACATGGAGAGGCTATTTCAGCAGGAATGATTTATGCGTGTGCTATTGCAGTGAATCGCGGGTTGTGCACAAAGCGAGTATATGAACGTCAGTATGCATTATTAAATAATTTTGGAATGCGTTTAAAGTTTGATGAAAAAATGACATCATTTAATATCTCTAAGATATTAAAGATAATGTCTAAAGACAAAAAAGCTTTAGCAGGTAATATACGTTTTATTTTACCAGTTAAGCAGGGCAAAGTAGAGTTATTTGATGATATTAGCCGTGAAGAAATTGTTGCAGTTTTAGAAAACGAAGGGTCTTTGGATTAACTATATGGAGGGGTTTAATATAGATATTGGTATTCGTGCGGCATTGGCTGGAGGCATTAGTAATTTTGAATTTTTAAGCTTATTAGATGCAGTCGGTGGTGATGTTTTAGCTACATTAAAAATTCCAGAAAAAAACTTAATTAGTTTGTTGGGTAAAGCTAGGGCAGTGCGTTGGTTAAATATTGATGAACAAGCTATTGGCAAAGAAAAAGAGCGATGTGATAAAATCGGTATTGATTTATTATCTATTGTAGATGAATCATTTCCAAAAGAATTAGCAAATTTAGCCGAAGCACCTTTGATGTTATATGTTATGGGAAATGGTCAATTTGATTTTTCTAAGTCTGTTTCTATTATTGGTTCTAGAAGATGTAGTTGTTATGGCAAAGATAATGCGCGTACTATTGCTAGCGATATTGCAAAACAAAGTGGTATTGTTTTTAGTGGTTTGGCAAGAGGTATTGATACATCTGCGCATCGTGGTGCATTAGATGTTAACGGTGCTACAATAGCCGTTATGGGTAGGGGGTTAGCTCAGATTTATCCTGCCGAAAATAAATATTTAGCTAAGGAAATTGTCGAATCAGACTGTGGTTTATTAGTAAGCGAATATCCATTAGATGCACCGCCATTAGCTTATCACTTTCCAAAGCGCAATAGGCTGATTTCGGCATTATCCAGGGCTGTTGTTGTAATTGAAGGTGGTATGCGTAGCGGTACATTATCAACGGTAAATTGGGCTTTAGATCAGGGTAGAGATGTCTTTGCATTGCCTGGGCCTGTTGATATGCCTGGTTCAGAGTTAGCCCACCACCTTATTAGAGATGGGGCAATTTTATTGAGAAATGCTACAGATATTATTGATAATTTTAGTGATTGGGATTTGCATGATATTTGCGAGGAAAAATTAAACTTACCCGATGATAAATTAGGTAAGACAATTTGCAATCTGTTAAATAATAAATCTATGCAATTGGAAGAAATCCTAACGTACTGTCAAGATAATCGAGCCGATATTTTAGCTAGATTAACATTGTTAGAAATAGATAAATTAGTGCGTAAAGAAGCAGGCAATAATTACAGGTTGGATTCTCGCTTGAAAAGTTGACTTAATTTAGATACTACCTTAGCTTCCAATTGGCGCACACGTTCCCTGGTTAAGTTTAAGTCTTTGCCAATTTCATCTAGGGTTTGACTGCCTTCACCATCTAAACCAAAACGTCTGATAATTATAAAACGATCACGTTCATCTAGCTCGTCAACAATTCGCCTAATAATATTTTTATCAAAATTTCCAAAAATAGAATCTTCACTATTATCTTTAGAGGCTACTTGTAAAATCATATCAGCATTTTCGTTAATATTATAATTTTCCATTAATTTCATAGCTTTAACGATAGAGGTAGCCTTCTTTTTGTTAACATTCATTGCTTCAGCAATATCTTCTAGTGATGGATTATTGTCAGTTTCATCACGTAGACGATTGCGAGTTTTCATCCATTTATATATATCTTCAATCATATACGAAGGAATTTTTACTGTTTGAGAATTATTAGTGATGGCACGTTTTATATATAATTTTATCCACCAAGAGGCATAGGTAGAAAATCTAAAGCCAAGCTCTGGATTAAACATTTTGACAGCTTTTAATAAACCAAGGTTGCCTTCTTCAATTAAATCGGATATGACCAATCCGCGTGTATGGTAATTTGACGCTATAGCAATAACTAGTCTTAAATTAGCTAAAACCATTTTATCTCTTGAGGCTTCATCACCTTGTTGTACTTTACGAGCCAAATCAACTTCTTCTTCTGCACTAAGTAGCTTATATTGCTGAATACCTTCTAAGTAGCTTTGTAAATCTTGTCGGTTATTATAATCAATTGCCATAAATTTATTTTTTCATCTGTTATTTAGTGTTCAAGAATAACAAGGTTATCCCTATGAATAATTTCATTATATGTACTTTCATTTAATATCTTTGATATTTGGCTAGAGTGTTTGCGAGCTATTTTTTGGGTATCTTGATTATTAAAATTTGTAATACCTACACCAATATGTTGCTTATTATTAAATATTTTAATGACATCACCAGCTTTAAATGTGCCATGAATTTGGCTAACCCCAGCAGGCAATAGACTTTTGCCTTTTTTTGTAATAGCTTGGCAAGCGCCGTTGTCTATTTCTATAAATCCACGTTTTTTAGAGCTAGCCGCTAAAATCCACGATTTTTTACTTTTTAATTTAGTTCCAAGCGGTTGAATAAATGTTGTTGGTGCATCATTAGTTATAATTTTACATAATATATTTTTTGTACTGCCGTTGGCAATTATGACAGGTATGCCATTTGTTGCTGATAACTTTGCTGCATCTAGTTTAGCTTTCATACCGCCAGTGCCAAAGCTAGATTTGGATGCTATTGAGGTAAAGTTATATTCGTTAGTATTAATTTTATTTAAGTTTGTTATGGTTTGTCCTTTAGAATCAAGCAAACCATTTACTGCAGTTAATAATATTAGTATATCCGCGCCAATTCTAGTGGCAATTAATGATGCAATGGTGTCATTATCTCCTATTGATAATTCTTCAGTGGCTAGAGCATCGTTTTCATTAATGATTGGTACAGCGCCCTGATTAAATAGTTCTGTTATGCAGTAATGTAAATTATTGTATTGTTTACGGTCTTTAAGGCTGTTGCGACTTAATAATACTTGGGCAGTAGTAAGCTTTTTTTTATTAAATGCTTCTGAGTAAAAATGCATTAATTGAATCTGTCCAATGGCAGACAAGGCTTGTTTTTGTGGAACAGATATTTTTTTCTTATTAAAATGCGTACTTGTTTTACCACATCCAACTGCGCCAGATGACACTAAAATTACAAATTTACCATCTTTACGATATTGAGCAATACCATCAACGAGATTATTAATAGCTTGTCGATTGGCACCATTTTTTGGATCAGTTAAGATATTAGATCCTACCTTTATAACTATAATAGAAGCATTTTGATAATGCTTGCTTATTAGATTTGTCATTATTTAATTATAACACGCCTTTAGTAGAAGGAATCTTATCGCTTGTGATTTTGGTTGCTTGCGCAAAAGCTCTGGCTGTGGCTTTAAATAATGCTTCTATAATATGGTGGGCATTTTTACCGTATTCTAAACGCAAATGTAAATTCATAGGATTGTTGCTAGCTAATGCTTGAAAAAACTCTGAGGTTAATTGCGTGTCAAATTCCCCAACAAAAGGTGCATCAATATTTACTTTCCACACAAATGCAGTTCGATTACATAAATCCAAATTGACATGTACTAGAGCTTCATCCATAGGTAGGCTACAGCTACCATAACGTTCGATGCCACAGCAATCACCAAGAGCTTTTTGTATGGCTAGTCCAAGGCAAATGCCAATATCTTCAACAGTATGATGACCGTCTATATGGGTATCTCCATTTGCTTTAATTTCTAAATCAAATCCGCTATGTCTGGCAAACGCATCTAACATATGATTTAAAAAACCAATAGGCGTTTCAATTTTACTTTTGCCATTTCCATCTAGGTTTATTGACAATGTAATATCAGTTTCTTTTGTTTTTCTAGTTATTGTAGATTGGCGACACATATTATTTTCTCGGATTTTTATATTTTAAAATAAGAAAAGTGTAAAATGGTTTTGGTACATCTTTCCATGGGATTGTTACTGTTATGACTTTTTTAAATTTTATACCTATATCATCTACATTAGTAATTGGCATACCTTTTAAAGGTACACTGCTTTGAAGGCCTGTCAAATTAAATGATGGATTAATAGGTAGGTATGTTTGCATATTATGAATAAGTTTGTTGTGTTGTTTTGCCAAGTTAAGTATTTCGTCTTTATTTTTTAACCCTTTAAATTTAACACCCCATTTTTGAGCGTTTTTTTCTTTTTCTTGAATAATTTTTAATGCTTGATTGTACATTTTATCTTTAGTTAATTGATTAATTTTAGCTATAGATTTAACAAAATCATTTTTAATCATTTGAGTTATTTGTTGTTTTGGTTTTTGCAACATTTTTAAACAATTTTTTGGTAGTTTATATTTAGTGGTAAAATCAGTTATAATTTTACGGGCATTTTTAAAATTATTATGTTTTATTTCAGAATTAACCATGTTTAACTTGTGTTGAGTTGTCTGTAAAATCCTGTTTTTTATATTTCGTATTTCTGCTGGTATGCGTTTTGCGGAAGGGTGCTTGATTTTAGCGCATTGTTCTAAAGAATTAATTGCATTAACATAATCATTTTGTTTTAAGAAAACAGTGTGGTTATGGTACAGTTTAAAAAAACTATTGGCTTGTCTAAGTTTGTGTATTTCTTTTTTTATTTGTTGCTTAGCAAATGCGGGAGGGTTGTGTTTGTCAATAAAGGTTTGTAACATCTTGATTGCTTTGGCTGGATTAGATTCGGCATTAGTATTTTCAATAAGGTCGTCTATATCCCTTTGTATTAGCTTGGTAATTTTGGAGTGTTGGTCTTCAAAATAATTAGCAATTTTTGTATGTGGAAATTGATTAATAAACTCATCTATTTTAAGTAGGGCTGGTTGATATTGTTTTTTTATAATCATTTTATTGATTATTTCAATTTTTTCTGATGCTTTTTTAACAGCGTTTAATTCTAAAAACAAATCAAATAGTCCTGTGTCTTGTATTTCAGAGCGTAATTGTTCTGGTATTTCTTTGTCAGGTAAATTAGGTATATCTTGCATAAACCGTTTAGCTTCGCCTACATTATTATTTACAATCATATTTGTAGCAGTTTCAATTTTATTATTAATTTCGTTAATACTGCTTTCTAATAATTTTTGTTTATCAGTTTTGGCTTGTTGAAAACGTGGGTGAGATTTAGTTTTATTTAAAAAATTATAATGTAAGCTCAGGGCTGCAATGGGCTTGCCTTCCATTATCAATGCTTTTTCTTGATTTAGCATATCATTATAAGTTGCTATTTTTGAGTTTTTATCGTTGATATAACCAATGCCAAAAATCAAACCAATTATGACAACTGCTATACCAATAAAAATAGGTGTAAAATCTCTTTTGGGCTTATAATTACTGGTGCTAAAGGAATTTCTATTTTTGTTTATTGATGATTTGCGTCTAGTAGAAGTTATTTTAGGCTTTTCTTGATTTGGGTTTTCTAATTCTTCTATACATAATTCTATTTCATTTAGTAATTGATCACAATTTCGCCATCTGTTTTTTGGTTTTTTTTCTAAACAACGCATAATCATACGGCTAATTCGTTTTGGGATTTTTTCGTCCATTTCAGTATATAAATCTGGGGCAGGTGTCGAGCGCTGCATTTCAATTAGTGTTGTTTGTGATTTTTTACCAGGAAACACAGAATGTCCAGATATTAAATGGTATAAAGTGCCTCCAATGGCGTAAATGTCGGTACGTTCATCTAATATATCTCCATTGGCTTGTTCTGGTGGCATATATTGTGGAGTGCCAACAATTGGGCGTTCTTCAAGGTCGCTTTCGGCTACGGCAATGGACTCTGCCAAGCCTAAATCTGCAATCTTAACCTTGTTATCACGGGTTAACATAATATTTTCTGGCTTAATATCTTTATGTATAATGTCTTTTTCGTGAGCAAAGCCAATGCCTTTGCAAATATCTGCACCTATACGCAAGGCTTCTTTTAAATCTACAGGTCCATTTTTATTTAGTAATTGACGTAGAGTTAACCCATCTACATATTCCATGGCAAAAAATTGTCGCCCGCCTTCTTCACCGCAATCATAAACTTGTATAATATTGGGATGGTTTAATATGCCTGCCGCACGAGCTTCTGCTTGAAATTGTTCAACAAACTTGGGTCGGCTGGATAGCTTTTCATGTAAAATTTTAATGGCTACAATACGATCTAAAGATAGCTGTCTACCTTTATAAACTGTACCCATACCACCTTTGCTGATACGGTTGTTAAGTTGATAACCTTTGAGAGTTTCTTTTGGCTCGGCTGGATTAAAAAAATTAATAACCGTTTTACCCATCTCTAACAAATCGCCGTCATGTAGTTCTCGCATGGCTGTAATGCGTTTACTATTATGAAAACAACCGTTTCTACTGCCTAAATCTACTACAAAAAATCTATCTTCTTTATGAATGATTTCAATATGTCTGCGTGAAATCATATCGTCTGGTATGGTAATATCACATTCGCTATGTCTTCCAACTACGCTGATATCGTTTTTTATTTCAATACGGGTTTCTTCGCTATCTTCTACTTTATAAATTAAATATGCCATTAATTAACTTTTCTCAGAATACCAAAACTATAATCAATAGCAGACCAAACTGTAGTTAATACAGCAATAAGCCCAAGCCAATAAATTTTATTATCAATTCTAATTATACTGCCACCTTCTTTTAGGATTAAAACTAAAATAACAATACTACAAGTACCTTGTACTATGGCTTTTATTTTGCCACTTCCACGTGCTCCAATAATAATTTTTTTATTGAGTGCATACATACGCAATGCCGAGACAATTAAATCTCTATAAAGTAAAACCATTGGCATCCATAGGGGTATCCAGTTTTGTTGTGCAAAGCAAAAAAAGATAGTTAAGTGGTATATTGAATCGGCAAATGGGTCAGCCAACTTTCCAAAGTCTGAAGCGGTGTTAAATTTTCTGGATAGGTGTCCATCCAAAATATCGCTTATTTCTGAATAAACACATAGGACTATTAGTAATATAATTAATGATATATGCATAGGTATATCACTTAATTGAAACATAATCAAGATAAGTGGCGACATGATTATACGAGAAATAGTTAATAAATTGGCAATATTCATAAATTTTATTATAGAAGATTTTATATAGTTAAAACAAGTAAAAGTATTTGCAATAAATTTTCAATTGATTCGTTATAATTAATATATGGTTGATGACGATGCTTTATTAGTACGTAAATATTTAGATGGCGATAAAGGAGCTTTTGAAACCTTATATCGGCGTTATCAGATGCCTTTATTTAACTATTTGTATAGATCTTGTTTGTCTACGGCTGTGGCAGAGGATATTTTTCAGGAAGTTTTTTTACAGGTAATAAAAAAAATGCCTAAATATTGTGAAACACAAAATTTTAAAGCGTGGATTTATACTATAGCCAGAAATAAACTAATTGATAAAGGGCGTTTAAAAGCAAATTTAGACGTGGCAATATCAGATGGTTGGGAATACGGCGATTTAAAAAACAATCCTGAAACAATTGCTGAATCTAATGAAAAAAAACAAATTTTACATAATGCTATTAATGCATTACCGGTGCAGTTAAGAGAGTTATTAATGATGCGTCATTTTAGTGGTTTAAGCTTTAAAGAAATAGCGGAAACAACTTCGACGCCAATAGGTACTGTATTGTCACGTGTACACAGAGGCTTGGAATATTTGCGGGAGAAAATCTTATGAATTGTTTAACAAGTGATACTATTTTACTGTTAGCTTATGATGATATTGATTTAACAGAGGAAATGAAACAGCATTTAAACTCTTGCACAAAATGTGCACAATCTTTATTTGAGTTAAAACAGAGTTATGTGCGTATAGATAAAGAGTTAATTGTAAATGCTAAAATACCTGATAATAACATAAGTGAGGCTATTTTGGCAGAGGCAACAAAAAATTGCCCAACAAAAGTAATTAAATTTAATTTTATAAATCATTGGCGTACTTTGGTAGCTTCTGTGTTGATTATGGCGAGTTTGACTTTGTTTAGTTTACCTTCAGAGAATGATGTGAGACTCGATTTTGCAGATACTAATTTTGCAATTGATGAAGTTGATTTGTTAAAGAATTATGATAATGAATTAGCTATTGTTGAAAGTGTAGCTAACGATCAAATTATTGATGATATTTTTAAGCGGGCGGAATATGACTTTGCTATTATTGACACAGAATTGTTTAGTCAGGATTTAGATCGATATTTAGATATTCTTTGAACTTTATCAGCTTTGTAACGTAATAATTAATAATGACAGATTTTACTCTTTTAATGCAGAGTGTTAGTGATGATATTGATGGAGCGCTTGATTCTCTAATGGATTTATATGCAGATGAAATGCTTAATTATTTTTACAAACACTGTTGGAGTTTGGAATTATCTGAGGATTTATGTCAGGAGTTATTTGTTAAATTATATACACGGCGTCATCAATTTAAATTTAGACAATCAATAGGTAAGGGCTATATGTATTCTATCGCATATAATCTTTGGGTTGATTTTTGCAGACGCAAAGCAACTAGACGTGAAATAGATATTGATGAATATCAAATTGATAGTTATCAGGTAGATCCAGCAGAAAATTTATTGTTTGACGAGGCTCAAAAAGATGTTGCCCAATCCTTAGATTCTTTAAGTAGTAAGCATAGAGAGGTTGTATTATTAATAGCTTTTCAAAATTTGACGTATAAAGAGGTGTCCGATGCTTTAAATATTGCTGTTGGAACAGTTAAAAGTAGGTTACATCATGGTTTAAAAAAAATGCAGGAATTATTGCGAGAAAAACATGCACCAGATTGATAAAGAAGATAGGCAAATTATATCTAAAATGGCACAATTACCCAGCGTAAAAACATCATCAATGTTTAAATCTAAGGTGAAAAAACGTATTTATGATTTAGGTGCAAAGCGTACGTCATCGACCTTGTGGCAAAAGTATAGACCTTGGGTTTTTGCGGTATTTGCGCATGCTGCTGTTTTGTTTTTGATTGCAAATATTTATTTACATTTTGACAGCAGTTCAAATCAAATTAGTTTAAGAAAAATATTATATAATCAACGTAGTGAGGCGATTAACAAGGCAGATATAACTGCGGTTGACGATTTTGGTTTCGTAGTATTATCAGGCGTTAGAGCTGGTTCTGTTTTGCGTTTAGTTCCTTTAAAGGAATGTATTGGGGTTTTTACTTATAATCAGTGGCAAAGTTTGGCATCTGTTACTCGTAGTGCTTATGAAAGTGAGTTGGGTTTTGAAGAAGTAGAAGTAGCAAAAAACAAAGCTATTTTATTAAATAAATTTCAAACTAAAAATTATTTTAAATACAACAAAAATGTAACATTATTAAAATTTGTAGATAGGTTAGAAATTTGGAATACACAAACATTGTCTAGTTATTTAGATGAATATCCAGTAGATATTAAACAAGCTAGTTTGTTTAATTAATAAGTGTTTATTTGGCGTTTGACATATAATTTTATTATAATTGATATATTTAAACAATATTATATGGAATAGTGTGAAATTTAAATATATTTTAATTTTTAGTGCGATTATATCTTTAATTGTTGGATTGGGAGAGTTTTTTCCATATCAATTAACTAACATATTTCCAAATAATATATTTGTTGATAATTCTGATTCTGTAGGTGATATAAATATAACTAAAGCAGGTACAAAAATATTTTATTTTTCATCTAGTATTAATCAAAGTCGTGATACTGGATCTAAACAGGTGAGTGATATTGAGTTTGTATTGCGTAACGCCATAAAAAATAAATATCACGAAATAACAATAGTCAGTGATTTTAATGAAACAATAGGCTCGTCATTAAATTATCTTAAAAATAAATCTAACTTAGTGGTAAATTCTGTTTTGGTTAATAGATTGGCTCGTCCAGCTATTGCTTCTGTTGTTAGTCCTAATTGTTTTGCGTCTATTGGAAATACTAAAATTTGGGTATCTTTGCAGGGAATAGCATTTAATTGTAAATTAATTTTAAGAATAGATGGCAAAAAGATTTTGACTAAAGATGTTAATCTAAAAACCCAATTGGAATTTCCATTAGATTTTGCAGTTCGTAAATTAACTGATGTTAAAATAGATGTAGAATTATTATTTGCTAATTCTATTTTATCAAAGCAGTCCATTATTTTGCATTCTCCATTTCAAAAAAATATTGTTATAGAGGGGTTAAAAACTCCTTTTTTAGATTCATTATTTTATGATTTTGGTTTGAAACCAGTTTATAAAAAATTTGATTTTAACAGCACACCAAGTGCAGTTTTGATATTTAATCCTGATAGTGATAGTTGGAATAAAAAGCGTACCAAAGAATTGCAGAGTTTTATTATGGATGGCGGTAAAGCAATTGGCTTTATTAATAAAAACTTTTTATTAAAAAAAAATAATTTAAAATCAATTTTTGCAGTGTCGGCTTCTGAAAAACTTAAACAAGAACATATTGATATTTTAATTGATACTACTTTACAAAGCTTATCAATTGCAACGATTAAACAATTAAATATTAATGGTTCACAAGTGCGAAGGTTTTATTGGGACGGAAAGACATTAACACGTTCTTTAATTAAAACGTCAGTTACTGATAATATTTCTATGGTTAAAGGCATTACAAAATTATTAAATATGTACCGTAAAGAAAATAATATACCCCATAGACTATTTGTTTTTTCTGCGCAATCAAAGGATAAGGCTATTGTACCAGCCCCTATTAACGCATTGCCAATAACAATGTTTTTGACGTCATTAACAGGCAAGTATATTAAAGATTTGCAAAATATTACTAAAGTTAAGGTTTTACCATTGCCCGTTAACAAAGACGTTAGTATTAATTTATTGCAAAATAATATACCAGAACATAATTTAAAAATGGTTAAAGTATTATCAAAGAAAAAAGATGTTAATATATATGCTTTTGACTTAAAAATTTTAAACGATGCGAGCGTTGTTTTACGAGATAAAAATAGCGGTTATCCACTGTTGCTGAAAACAGACATCGGTGCAGGAAAAGTATTTACGATTAATTTACAGTCTAAGTTAAACAAAGGTTTAATTTTACGGCGTATTTTTAAAGTATTGGGTAACAAGAAAGTCAATAATATTGTCGGTGCTCATATTGATGTTTCTTTACATTCAGGTAATTTTATAGCTAAATCTCATTTACCATTTAAATTAAAAATAAATCAAAAAATTTATATTGCCAATAAAGTTGCGGATCAATTTATTGTAACTATACCAACAGGACTAATTGGTGTGAGCAATATAAGTTTATTTGAAAAAAATATGTGGCGACCTTTTTATATTGTATGCACGCAGGTTGATGCAGAATCTACCTTTAAGGCTGCTAACATATCGCTGGCAAAAAAAATAGCAAAAATTACAGGCGGTTATTACTATCCGTCAATTGATAAATGGTTATCACATAAATACTTATTTGCAGATGCGCGTCATTTTTTACGTCAGATAGCTCTAATAATCACATTTATGTCTGTTTTTGGATTAATATTTTTAAATTTAAAGTCAAAAATATAATTAAGGAGAAACGATGTTACAATCAGTTTACTTGACTAAAATTAATATAGATTTAGAAGATTCTACAATATTAAACACATATCATAATGATATGCGTATTGATGTATTAAAAAAGATATTTATTAATACTTTTTCAACACATACAAAATGGATGGCTAGAGCTGGCGGGCGATTAAATTTAATTGGTGAACATGTAGATTATCCGCAGAGTCAATTTGTAGGTCAAAATCCTGCTCATTTATTTTCTATGGGTTGTGCTGTTGAACAAGAATTTTTAATTGCAATTAATTTTAATCAAAGTGGTGTCATTGAAATAGCGCATGCAGATGCAAAAGAATTATTAAAATTTGAGTTGAAAGATTTAAAAAAACTAGAAAAAATAGCATTACAAGAACGTGAAAGTAGATTAGCTATGGATAAACGAACTTTGCCAGTTTGGGCTTATCATAGTTTGGGTGGTATTGTAGAAGCAATCAAGTGTGGTGCAAATCTTAAGGGAGTGCAAATAATGCTTACTAGCACTGTACCTTTTGGGGCAGGAATGAGTAACTCGGCGGCTAATTTGGTATCGCTAGGATTAGTTTTTGATGCTGAATTTAAACTTGGTTTAGAAGATAAAACTGCGTTGGCAAGTTTTGCTAGAGATGCAGAAAATGGTTTGTTTTCTGGTGGTAATTGTGGTTTTTTAGATCAATTATTAATTTGTTACTCTCAAACAAAACAGTTAACTAAGATTGATTACGCTAATAAAAATATCGATTATTTTAAGTCGGCATTACCAACTAATATGAATTTTGTTATTATCAATACTAATGTGCCTCATGTATTAGCCGAGTCTGATTATGCAATCAGGGTGGCAGAATTATCCAATATACATAGTGTATTGAGCGATGTATTATCTGAAAAAATAGATAGTACAACATTGTCATTACAGACAATTAATAAACTATTAACATTATTAGATATAGCACCATTAATTTTACCTGTGGACTTTGAATCAATTGATTTGGGACGTGATTTATCTGATGTAGAAATAGATAAAATTAAATCAATTGCTACAGAGCAGCTTATTGTTGGTTTAAGGCGTTTGCGTCATCAAAAAGCATCTTCCTTAATTGTTCCATTGGCTGGTAAAGCTGCAGAAATTGGCGATGCAGATTTGTTTGGAACATTATTAAATGCCGAAGGTAAATCTTTGCGTATGAGTGGTGATTTTCAAATCACGGGGCAAAATGGGGCGCAGGACGCGTTGTTAGATTGTGGATTTAAGGTGGCAGATGATTTGAATTTTACTGTTTATGGACGTATGTTAGGCGGTGGCGGTGGCGGAAATGTTTTGTTTTTTGTCGATAGCGGTTCTGATGATATTTATCAAAATTGGAAAGCAAAAACAGCTGAAAGTTATTCTGTATGGGCAAAGGCTGTATTAAAACAAGATATTGCAGCAACTGTTATTGAACCCAATATAGCTAGTGGTGCATCGTTAATTAAATAAATGTCTCAAAAATGGTTATTTTGTGAATAATATATTGAATTAGGTATCTGTTTACCTAAAATACGCATTTTACAATTACAGGTAAGTTTATGAAGATTCCCTTATATATAATAATTGCTATTGGCACTGTTTTATTGACTTTGGATTTAAGTAGTTATACCAAAAAACTGCCAAGTGTCCCTAAACAAGAGTCTATTTTAAAAATACATAAAAAAAATACAAACTTAACTATAGGGTGGATTGCTCCTACCGCTTGGCAAAAAACAAAAAAGTCAAGTATGCGTTTAGGTAGTTATGATGTTAAAGTTGTATTTGATTCTGGAGAAACAGAAATCACTGATTTATCTATTATTAAATTGCGTGGCGATGGTGGTGGAAATTTTGACAATTTAAATCGTTGGCGCTCGCAAGTAGATTTGCCTGCGATTAAGCAATCTGATTTTGCTAAACATATTATAAATTTACATGGCAAACTAGGCGATTTTATTGTTGTTAAAATTATTAATACTAAAAATCCTAGTTTAGCAATGTTGGGTGCTATGATACCAGCTTCTGGCAATATGATTTATGTTAAATTGACAGGTTCTTCAATGGCAGTAAATAAATTAACTCATGAGTTTAAAGCCTTTGCCAAGACAATCCATTTTATTGGAGAAGAATAATGAAAATAAAAAAAATAATAGATTTTTTAGCATCGGCAAAAATTTTTCATTACACATGTATTTGGCTAATTATTTTAGTTGTCATTGGTACTGTTGCCCAAAAAACAATGGGTTTGCATTTAGCTCAAGAAAAATATTTTTCATCTTGGTTTTTATATGCTATGGGGATTCCATTACCAGGTGGTCGGTTAACTATGGCTATTATGTTTGTGAATATGTGTTTTAAAACTTTTTTTAAATCTCGTTTGTCTTGGAAAAAATCAGGAATTTTCATTACGCATATTGGTGTGTTATTGTTGTTAGGAGGAGGATTTATTACTGCATATTTTAGCCTTGAAGGAACTATGGTTATACCAGAGGAATCAAGTAGTAATTTTTATGTAGACACTTATAAGCGAGAGTTGGCTTTACAGTCCAAAAATAAAACTATTCTCTTTGCCGAAGATAAATTATTTGATGGAAATAAATTACACACTAATAACACAAGCTTACAGATTGTTATAAAAAAGCATTACGCCAATATTGATATTAGTACATTACCTCAAGAGCGTTTAGCTCCATATCGTGGTATTGCTACTAAGGTCGACATTAAATCGACTGCTGTTTTAGCAAATGGGCGCAATTTACAAGGATTAATTGTCGAGGTATCTGGTTTAGATAATAGTCAAAATGGTACTTACATATTATTTGATGATATGTTGGCGTCACAGTATTTAGTTATCGATGGTGTTAAATATGCTTTTAGTTTACGCAAGCGCAGATATCCGTTGGGGTTTTCAATTAAATTACTTGATTTTAAACAAGAGTTATATCCTGGTACTTCTATGGCATCATCTTATTCGTCTTCTGTTTTAATTCAGGATGGCGAGTCAAATTTAAAACAAGTTATTAGTATGAATGAGCCATTAAGATATAAAGGTTTTACTTTTTACCAAAGCTCTTTTAGACAAAATGATAATAAAGAAACTACTATTTTAGCTGTCGTTAAAAATTATGGGCGGACATTTCCATATATATCATCAATTATTATTTGTATAGGTTTATTAATACATATGTTTATTATGCTACCGCAATTAATACTTAAATTACAAACAGCTACATCAATTTTTGTAGTAATTTTTGTATGTAGTTTTTCCAGTGCTTTTGCTAATGGCGATTTATCACAGGTGGTTATTCAAGATGCGGGTCGTCTAAAACCTTTAGATACTTATGCTATAAATTTATTAAAGACTCTTAGCGAGAAATCTACTTATGAGCATAAACCAGCAATTAAATGGCTTACTGAAGTATTAATTCATCCAGAACTGAGTATCAAGCAAAAGGTGTTTACAGTACGAACTCCTGCGGTGATAAAGGCGTTAGGTATTAGTATAAATCCTAAAAGTCGTTATTGTTATGCAGATTTAAGTAACGCAATGGCTGGGATAATGCCAGAGTTACGCAAAATTAGTGCTAAAAAGCATAAGAGCTTAATAGAGTCACAGTTGTTAGACTTGTATGCAAAAATGCAAAAATATAATGATGCTAGTAGTGCTTTAATTGGTCTGTTACCACGTATCAGAATTGAAAATCAACAATTAGCTGCTGAATTATCAATGCCATTTGGTCAGAAATTACCTTATGCAGAATTTATATTTAAACGTGAAAAAGTTGGTCAATTAATAGCTGAGTTACAAAGCAGTGGCAAACAAATAGAAGATGATCCAGCCTTATCAAAATTAATAATTGATTTAAATGCAATGGCTAGTGCTTGGCAACCAAAGACTTTTAGTATAATCCCCACTACAAAAGGGGCTTGGATAAGTCCTTGGACTGCATTAACAGAACATATTGATGATAGACAAATGAAGTTGTTTAAACAATTTTTAGATATAGTTTTAAAATTAGAAGCTGGCAAAAATGCACAAGCAGAAATTGATTCATATATTAAAAATGTTGGGTATACAAAAAATATTAAAACAGAAATCACTTATAACAGGGTAAACTTTTTTTATTGGTCTTTAGTTTTGTATATTTTTGGGTTTATCACAGTTGCATTAAGTTGGATTATTTGGTCAAAACCATTAGTTAAAATATCTTTAATAAGTACATGGTTTGGCTTGGTGTTTAATTTTGTAGGGCTGGTCTATCGATATATAATTATGGGGAGACCACCTGTTGCCAATTTATATGAATCAATTATTTTTGTAGCGTTTACGTCTGTTTTTATGTGTTTATTATTGGAGTATAGACGTAGAGACAGTATTGGTTTAATGGGTGCTGCTGTATCTGGTGCAGTTGTGCAGTTTGTAGCTAGACGCTATGCGTTAGATGGTGATACCATGGGAATGTTGGTAGCTGTTTTAGATTCTAATTTTTGGTTAGCCACTCATGTAGTTACTATTACAATTGGTTATGGGGCAACCTTGGTTGCGTCAATAGTTGGTCATGCTTATGTATTTAAAGTGATATTAAAACCAAAAGAACCAGAGATGCTTAAAAGTTTATTTGCAAACTGTATTGGTATTGCTTTGGTTGCTTTATTTTTTACAACACTGGGAACTATTTTAGGCGGTATTTGGGCAGATCAAAGTTGGGGTAGGTTTTGGGGTTGGGATCCAAAAGAAAATGGCGCACTTTTAATTGTATTGTGTCAAGTGTTGTTAATTCATGGTAGGTTTTCAGGTCATATCAAGGATTTGGGCTTTGCTATAGGATTGGGTTTATGCTCTATTGCAGTTGTACTGGCGTGGTTTGGTGTAAATTTATTAAATATTGGTTTGCATAATTATGGCTTTGATAATGGTGTAGCCAGAAATTTATATATTTTTTGCGTTGCAGAGGTAATAGTATGTATATTTACATATTATATTGCAAAATTGCGCTTAAAAGATATTGTTTAATGTTATTTAGTTTTAATTTGGATTTGGATATAAAATATTTAATTTGTCTTTGTTTGTTTTTTGTTGCTTGTAGCAGTGCTTCAGAACATAATATCAATGTTAAAAAAGGTAAATTAATGGTCTTAAAAGCTGTGCAATCAGAATTTCTTAAAGATAATATTGTAATGGAAAACTTAATTAACATTACATATCCAGAGCAGTCTAGGGCAAAAGTTTGGTCTGCTACATTTGTTAAATCACCAAATCGTTATTTGGTTTCGGTGTCATGCCAAGGTAAAATTATAAAAATATATAAAGCACAATTAAACAATAATTTATTTGGTCATTGTCTTATATATTAAATTTGGTTGCATAGATCCCAATGCACCCATGTAGCCAGTGTACCATTGACGCAGTGGGGCTATAGCCCTTGATTTTTGTATGTCATCATTATTAGTAATGCCTCCTACGTGCATTAGACATAAATTGGATTTTAACTCTTTTATTTCAGTGGCAATGTTTGTAATGGTTTTAAAACTGTGTTGATTAATAATGCTTCCGCTTAAGCCACCATTATGATTTTTTGTATAATAATTAAACAATGTTTTATCTTTAGGATTTAGTTTTAAAATTAAATCCTCATAATTTGTTTGGGTGTTAACAGCTGTGATGCCATCTATATTATTAGAATCTAAAATTTTAATAGTTTCTTTTGTATTATGCACATTGCCAAACTTTACTAGTAGTGGGGTATGTTTGGAGCCTAAATCTCTAGCTTGTACAAAACTAGCAAGTCGGATATTTAAGCCGTCATTATTATGACCTTTGACATTTGGGCAACTTTCATTAATTTCAATAAAATCTACATCATTACAAACAGCTTTTATTACATTACAAACGCCATCTATTTTTTCTTGTCCTGTTTCTAAAGGATGTCCCATGATGGATATGCCTATTGGAAAATCAGTAGCTTGGTATATATCGCGAAATTTCTTAATAGAATCTAAAGCTATTTGATATCCCTTGCTAGGCAAACCCATAGAATTTAAACATGAATTGCTATACGGTAGTGGTGCCCATGGATTAGTTTTAGGTAAAAACGGTAAACTTTTGATTAAGTTGCCAGTATGGGGTTTATTAAGTACAGTGCCAACAATGGCAAAACCAGCGCCCATATGATAGTTGAATGCCAGTAAAGAACCGTCTTTATCAAGTCCTGCCGCATTGCCTAAATCATTACGAAAATTTAATCCTAAAATGGATGTAGGCTTGTAATTGCTGGGATGCAAGGTTATTAATTCTTTGGATAATAATTTTAAATACCAAGATCGAGTCGCTGAGTATAGCTTAGTATACATTGCAGGTGATAAGCTTTGACTTAAAAAGTAGCGTAATCGATGATCGATTCTGGCAAGCATAAATGGTGAAATCATATAAAAAATTATATTGAAAAATTACAATTATGCCACGATTAATATGGCGAAAGCATTTAAACAATGCTTCCTGAATAAATAATTATGCTAATTTTGCTACATGTAAAATGGGCGTTTTATCAATCCTAATATTTTTTTTATTATTATCTCTTAATCTGTCCGTTGATTGGTAATCACTTTACTGTTCAAATTTCAAGGGTCAGAATAGTTTAAAAATTTTGATAATTTAAAATGTTTATAATCTTTATTATGCTGTTTGTTCACAATTTGTTTGAAATCAGTATAATTGCAAAGTTCTAAGGATAGTTCCTGTGGAGGCATTTTTTGAAGTCAAAGTGGAGAAAAAATGAGTGATCAAATGAAAAAAGTTGCGGATACAATTCGCGTTTTAAGTGCTGAGGCAATCCAAGCTGCAAATTCAGGTCATCCTGGTTTACCAATGGGTTGTGCAGATATTGCTACAGCGCTTTATGGTGAAGTGTTAAAGCATAATCCTGCTGATAGTTCATGGTATAATCGCGATCGTTTCGTGCTTTCTGCGGGGCATGGTTCTATGTTGGCTTATTCAGTGTTGCATTTATTTGGGTATAAGTTAAGCATAGAAGATCTTAAAAATTTTCGTCAATATAATTCGCTAACACCTGGACATCCAGAATATAAACATACCGATGGCGTTGAAATTACTACTGGCCCTTTAGGTCAAGGTATTGCTAATGCGACAGGTATGGCGTTGGCAAGCAAAATTATGGCAAAAAAGTTTAATACTGATGAGCATAAAATTATTGATAATACTATTTTTACCTTGTGTGGTGATGGTTGTATGCAAGAGGGCATCTCTGCTGAAGCTGCTTCATTAGCAGGTCATTTGCATTTAGACAATTTAGTTATTATTTATGATTCAAATAAAATCACTATTGAAGGCTCAACTGACGTGTCTTTTACTGAAGATGTTGGCAAGCGTTTTGAATCATATAATTGGTATGTAACTACCGTTGAAGATGGCAATGATATTGATGCGATAACAGAAGCTTTAAATAGTGCTAAAAAAGCTGATAAACCAGCATTAATTATTGCCAAAACAATGATTGGTAAGGGAGCTCCAAACAAACAAGGAACA
>Ga0256837_1000497_pt1 | contig 32644 bp, 46 predicted proteins | sample 4562384metaG_FD_185976 | JGI IMG/M metagenome (GOLD analysis project Ga0256837, IMG submission 185976) | Hydrothermal vent microbial communities from Guaymas Basin, Mexico - 4561-384 | ecosystem: Environmental > Aquatic > Marine > Hydrothermal vents | place: Mexico: Guaymas Basin | collected... | reverse complement strand
AATATTGAGGAAATTTATTTTTAAATTCAGTCGATACTTTAGAATGTAGAGAAGGGTGAACAGCATATATTTCGTCTTTATGTAGAGAGTTATAGTTATTGATTACACCTTCGTAAAAAATCTTCCAAAAATTAATAACTTTACTAATTTTCCATTTCTTTTTCATTTCCTCTAAAATGATATCTATACATTTAGAAGATATTTCACTATCGTTTACTAATATTCTTACTAATGATTCAAGAATTTGATATCCTATTTTGAAATTATTATTATATGAAATATATTTTATATTTTCATTAGATATTAGGTAAGACGATATGTGCTCAATGTCTTTTAAGAATTTATAAGAGGATGAATGAGATAAATCTTCAAGATGATTATTATCATAGCATCTAAAAAAATATTTTATATATCTGTTCGCGGTTTGAACATTAAATTTCTCGTAAATTATATAAAGCTCATCTTCATAGTCGTCTCCTCTTCTATCTATTAATTCACCATTAATATATTCAAATCCGATTTTAGATTTATTAAGATCAAACTCATCAAAATGGTAGTGATGATCACCAAATTTATAATTTATTAATTGAAGTTCAAATCCATTCAAAGATGTATGATCTGAAAATTTAGAAGAGGAAAAATAACATTTTTCACTCTCTATCACCCTCTTTAACATTTCTTTATAATCTTCTTCTGTAGGAAAGAAAAAATCTATATCAGAATTATTTGTAAATTCATTACTAATATCTAAAAGATGTTGAGATCCACCAAAAACATAAAAGTGAAGACCCTCTAAATCTATGATGTTTTCTAAAATTTTTATAATTTCATCTCTAGATCTTATAGTTGGTGTTTCCTTTATAGATTCTCCTATAATATCAAGAAAATCATCTAGTTTATAATCACTCATATTTTACCCTTTTAAATTTTATAATTATCTGTTATTAGATTATCAATATTGCTAATATTATCAGAGACTAATTCATTAAAAAAACGGAAAATATTTCTAGCTAATTTTTTTTCTTTAACCATAATCGTAACGTCATAACGCATAACATATAATTCATCTTCTTCATAAAACGATACAGGTATATGATATTCAGCTTTCTGATCATATTGTAGAGTTGCATTATTAAAAGCTTTAAAATCTTTAACGAATATTATTTCATTTATATTTCGTAAATTAGATACTTTTAAAGATACAGAGTCTGCAGAATATGATATGTGTTCAGCAGTATTTAGGACCCTACCATCTCTTTTTAATGTATTTACATTTTTACTAATGCATATATTATCACTCGAATGAATTATAATTCTATCTGATTTTTTCAATTTTTCTCCTTCTATAATTTTAAAAAGGGCTCCCGAAGGAGCTTAAATTAAAATTACTTAATAATTCTCATATTTGAACTGTTGTTCATCATATCTAAAGGCATATAAATGACATTTTTATTATTTTTAATAGCGTCAATCATTTTCTCCTGCACTTCTAATCTTCTAAGTTTTAAAAGATTTGGAGTAACACCTTGTTCAATCATTCTATTATAATCTCTAATTCTTTTAGCTTCAAGCATTTTGATTCTATATTCTGCTTTCGCTACCGCCTCTCTACCTTTAGCTCTAGTTAATTCGATTTGAACTTGAGCTTGTTCTTGTTCAATGGCCATTCTTCTCTGTTTAGCTTTTTCAATAGCTTCTGTTACAATTTTAGGATATTCAATATTTCCAATAGTTACATCGCTAATAGAAATAGGTAGATTTTTAAGTTTTGGTTTAATAGCATTATACAATTCTATAGTAATTCTTGCATAATTCTTATTAACCTCATCTACATTATATTTTGAAATTACTTCTCTAGCCGTATTAAGAACAATCATCTTTCCGTAAGTATTATACACTTCAGAAACTGTAATGATATTGTCATTCATAGGCATATCATTAAATAATGAATTAAGAATTTTAGGGTTAGTAGAAACTCTTCCTCTAAAAACAATCTCAGCATTTAAAGTCAATTTATCTTTTAAAAGAACTTTAATAGGTTGTACGAATTTTTGAGTGGTAGTTTGCACTAAAAATAATTTTTCAGGCGTCATTGTAAAAGTAGTTTCTACCCAAACTTTAGATGGCGGATAAATTTCTGGCTGCCATCCGTTCTTACCCATAATCTTTCCAACCGTTCCTGCAGGCACTTGTTCATTACATCCTGATAACATGAAAATCGCCGCTAAAGTGGCTAATAACATTCCAATTTTCTTCATTTCTCCTCCTTAATTAGCTTCATAACAAACGTAAATATTCATAAGTGGATACATTGAAACACCCGTAAAAGAAAACGCTTTTTTATCTTCTAAATCCTCAAATTCACTTATAAAACCGTTACCTTTATAAACGTTATTATTAGTGTGTTTTAGAATCACACCATAATCGTCTCTGATCTCTTTTCCCTCATCTACTCTAATTTTTAAAAGATTCATTTTATTCTGTTCATCTGTTGTAAGCATTACGGTCTTATCTGGTTTGTTTATATCTCTATAAGCAACAGGTTTACACATATAACTTACGCTTTTAGCACCTAAAATAGTAATAACACCCAATAACAATAACATTCCAATTTTCTTCATTTTTTTCTCCTTATTTTAAATCAGATTTTTTAATTCTAATATCTTTATTAGATTCTATTTTAAAAGAATCATCCCTAATCTTTTCTGGTATTGTTTTAATAGATTCAATAGCATTATTTTGTAAATTATTAAAATTCTTCGAATCTGTAGAATTGATTTTAATAGAACTAAATACCATTATCATCACAAACAAAAATCCAGCCAAAATAACATCTATTGGTTTTTTAGATTCTGTATATTTTATAATAAAATATGCAAATCCGACTATGATGATTAATTTGAATAAGTTAAATATCCAAAACCACGAAAACATTATCTCCATTTCTCCTCCTTTATAAGATTAAATTATTTACTAGTAGGCTATTTTTCATACACTTTATAATCAGTTATAGTGTACCCGTAAGTTTCTGTCCATCTTTCATAAGAAATTTCTGCAATAGCGGTACCTTCTAAAATAATAGAATACGTTTCACTATCTTTTTTAACTATAATAGTTGACTCCCATTCTACATCAGTACTATATGGCGAAATACTTTCATTTATATCATCGCTAATAATTTCAAATCCATTAGATTCTAATATTCTATCATAATCATCATAGTCCGCAGTTTCTAATAATCTAACTATTTCATTTATTATTGATGCGTTATTCATAATTATCCTCTTCGATTTATTACATCGTAATCTTCTAAACCATCTATCATATCATCTATATCATAATATTCTGTTTTTATTGACATTCTATTAAGAAATTTTTCATATCTTTCAATTATATTTTTTAATTCATTTATTTCTTCTGTTTTTAATATTGAAGCAGGTTCTGTAAAATCATAAGGATTAAATATGCCTGAAGTTATTATTTTTCCTGTTTCAGTATCTTCAATTTCGATTTCCATTTCTTCAGACATTTCTTCAGTTGATAATAATGATACGTATCCTGAAATATAATCTTTATGTAAATTAAGTTCCGATTTTGTAAGCTTTCTCATCTTTCTATCCTTCTCTCTTTATATAACATATTATAATATAGAGAGACTTAAAGTTAGATAAAATAGTAGAGGAATTATAATTCTATCTGATTTTCTCAACATTCTTTCCTTCTCTTTCCTTCTATAATTTTAAAAAGAGCTCCCGAGGGAGCCTAAATTAAAACTATTTAATGATTCTCATATTTGAACTATTGTTCATAAGCACATCAATAAATAATGAATTAAGAACTTTAAGATTAGTAGAAACTCTTCCTCTAAAAACAATCTCAGCATTTAAAGTCAATTTATCTTTTAAAAGAAATTCTAGACATAGATACTAATTCACTAATAGATTATAATAACTAGCTTTCTCTAATAGAAATTCCTTAAACTTCACGCGATTTTCTATACTAAATATATGTTTAAAACTTAATCTCTACTTTTGTAGCGGACGGTCCTGTTTTATAAGTTAAAACACCCTTACCTAATCTTGAAAGCATTTTAATAATTGTTTCGTTATTAGCTTCTGCTTCTTTTTGTTGAACGTACGAATCAATAGCCCAAGTTTGCGGATTATATGCATTAATAAGTCTCATCGCTTCATCTCTATCTACATTATCTTTAAACTTTGCTGTTATGCCTTGTGATGTTGCTTTAGTACCTTCATTTAGAGTCTTCTCAAACAATTCTTTAAATTTCATGTAATTTCCTTTTTTGTTATTTATGTATTTTTTATATAATAAGACTTAAAGTTAGATAAAATGATAAGGGAATTTAGATTTTAAATATTCTCTAACTTCATTTTTGCTAAAATCTGAAATAACATTTTCAGAGTAGGGTAATCCTTCTAATGAAGTTAATTGATTATCATGACAATAAAAATCTCCATCGACTACCTTAGGAGCTCCTTCTAGAGAGGTTAGACTGTTTTCATGACAATAAAAATTACCATCGACTATCCCTGGAGATCCTTCTAGTGAAGTTAATTGATTATTATGACAATAAAAATTTCTTTTAACTATCTCAGGAGCTCCTTCTAGAGAAGCTAGATCGTTGTTTGAACAATCAAAATTACCATCGACTACCCTAGGAGCTCCTTCTAAAGAAGTTAAATTGTTGTGAGAGCAATAAAAATTACCATCGACTACCTCTAGAGATCCCTCTAGAGAAGTTAATCGATTGTTTGAGCAATGAAAATCTCCCCTAACTATCTCTGGAGCTCCTTCTAGAGAAGCTAGATCGTTGTTTGAACAATCAAAATTACCATCGACTACCCTAGGAGCTCCTTCTAAAGAAGTTAATCGATTATCATAGTAATAAAAACTACCGTTAATTATTTTCGGAGCACCCTCTAGAGAAGTTAATCGATTGTTTGAGCAATGAAAATCTCCCCTAACTATCTCTGGAGCTCCTTCTAGAGAAGCTAGATCGTTGTTTGAACAATCAAAATTACCATCGACTACCCTAGGAGCTCCTTCTAAAGAAGTTAATCGATTATCATAGCAATAAAAACTACCGTTAATTATTTTCGGAGCACCCTCTAGAGAAGTTAATCGACAATCGCTTACATCAATATCACCTTCATAAGTTTGTCCGGTTAAATCACCATATTTAGTGTCTCTGAACTTCATCTTTTTAAATTTCATCTTTCTATCCTTTTATCCTTATTTAATATATTATAATATAGATCAACTTAAAATCAAATAAGGTATTGAGGGAATTTAGATTTTAAATATTCTTTAACTTCCTTTTCTCTAAAATCTGAACTAATATCTTCAGAGTAAGGTAGATATTCTAATGAAGTTAATTGATTCATATAACAATAAAAACTTCCTTTAACTACCTCAGGAACTCCTTCTAAAGAAGATAATTGATTGCTTGAACAATAAAAATCTCCATTGACTGTTTTAGGAGCTCCTTTTAGAGAAGTTAATTGATTATTTGAACAATAAAAACCTCCATCGACTACCTCAGGAGCTCCTTTTAATGAAATTAGTTTATTATTAAATAAATAAAAATCTCCATTGACTATTTTAGGAGCTCCTTCTAAAGAAGATAATTGATTGTTTGAACAATAAAAACCTCCATCGACTACCTCGGGAGCTCCTTTTAATGAAATTAATTGATTATCAAATAAATAAAAATCTCCATCAATTCTATCAGGAGCTCCTTCTAGAGAAGTTAATCGATTATTTGAACAATAAAAATCTCCATTAATTATTTCAGGAGCTCCTTCTAGAGAAGTTAATCGATTATTTGAACAATAAAAATCTCCATTAATTATTTCAGGAGCTCCTTCTAGAGAAGTTAATCGACAATCGCTTACATCAATATCACCTTCATAAGTTTGACCTGTTAAATCTCCATATACAGTATCACTAAACTTCATCTTTTTAAATTTCATCTTTCTATCCTTCTCTCTTTATGTATCATATTATAATATAGAGAGACTTAAAATCAGATAAGGTATTGAGGGAATTTAGATTTTAAATAATCATTAATCTCTCTTTCATCAAAATTGGATCTTATTTTTTTAGAAAAAGGTAGTCCCTCAAGAGAGGTGAGTTTATTATTATTATAACAATAAAATCCTCCTTTAACTATCTTTGGAGCACCTTTAAGAGAAGTTAGATTATTATTATGGCAACTAAAAGTACCCTCTACAACTTCTGGAGATCCTTCTAGAGTAGTCAATCCCAAATCGTTAACATTAAAATCTCCTCCAACCCTTCTCGGAGATCCTTCGAGAGAAGTTAGATCATTTTCATAACAATCGAAATCTCCTCCAACCTCTCTCGGAGATCCTTCTAGAGAGGTAAGTTTATTATAAGAGCAATAAAAATCACCATTAATTACCTCTGGAACTCCCTCTAGAGAAGTTAGATCGTTATCTGAACAATCAAAATCTCCTCCAACCTCTCTTGGTACTCCCTCTAGAGAAGTTAGATCGTTATCTGAACAATCAAAATCTCCTCTAACTATCTCTGGAGCTCCTTCTAGAGAAGTTAGATTATTATTATAACAATTAAAATCTCCTCTAACTATCTTTGGAGCTCCTTCTAGAGAAGTAAGACTTAAATTAATTACATTAATATTACCTTCATAAGTTTGTCCTGTTAAATCACCATATTTAGTGTCTCTAAACTTCATCTTTCTATCCTTCTTTATATAATGTATTATAGTATAAATTAACTTAAAATCAGATAAAATATTGAGGATACTTATCCTTAAATTCTCTATAGCTCTCTATTTCTTTTTTAGCTATTCTTATTTCAGTAGTAAAATTAGACGCTTCTGATTGAGATGCTCTTCTCCAAAAATAATTCCACTCTCCAATATTATTTCCTGGTTTTCTATCTTTTACCATTAAAACCATTCCAAACAAAGTCTTTTTAAAATAAAATTCCATCATATCTCCAATCGGTTAAATTCTACTTCTTTAAATTGTCTTTTTAATAAATCTCTAAAAGCATATTTGTGAGAATTTAACAAAATATTTTTTACTCTTTTTATTTTGCTCAACATTTCACCTATTTTATTAATACCAAAAGATTCTCCAAATTCGTTAATAATTTTAAAACTATCCTCTAAATGTCTTTGAATGATTTTTTCCTCTGTAGGAAGAAAGCTTCTTCTACCTTGAATATAATAATGAATATGTTTAGCGTTTCTAACTCTTCTTATCATCTGAATGGAACTAATAACGTCAATAGTTCCTGATAAATCATAATGAAAATGATTTTTAATATTAGAAAAAATACTTACTCCGACTGTTAAGGTAGGCGAATATAATATAACATCATAATCAGTTTCTTTTTTTGCAAACTCCTCATATACTCTATCTTTATTTGTGGTTTCAGAATTAAGCATTAAACATCTTAAACCTCTTTTCTCTAACTTTTCTTTGATTTTTACTAAAAATCTTTTTTCGTTGCTTGAAACGGATACAGGATGTTTTTTAGCTTCTCTAATTATCTTTCCTGTAAAATTATTCTTATTAATATATTCAGTTATTTTTATATCTTCTCTAAACTCATTTATTATTCCTAAAGATTTATCTCCTTCAAACTCTAAAGGAAATTTTAAGAGGAAAGCATCGGATAATAAGAATTTCTTATTTTTCAATGAGTAAAATTTTTGAAGATTTTTCCTATACCTTTCTGATTTTCCTTCATAAGTATCACTCATATATAATATCAAACTAGTAACTTCATCTAATATCACTACATCAAAATAATCCATATCAAATTTATATAAACTATCGAATTGAACTACTAAATTATCTCCTAAAGTGTAGTTATTATTCTTATAATGAGATAGGTGTGGAAAATATTTTTTATGTATATCATAAGATAAAGAAACTCTAGGAGTAATAAATAAAACTCTTAGCTTCTTTCTTAAGGATTGTTTAAGAGTTTCTTCAATTATAATGCTTTTTCTAGTAGCCATAGGTGAAGAAATTTTTAAAAATTTATACTCTTCTAAAAAATTGCTAACTTCATTTTTAAAATTTTTAAGATTTTGAGTATTTGTTTTTATTTGATATGATTCTATATCTTCTTCTTGAAATATTTCATTGAGATCTTCATCACACTTCTCACCCCACAATTTTTTAAATTCTTTCAATTTAGAAATTTCTTTAAAATAGTTTTGAGTTTTATGTTCTACAGGATGGAATATTTTAAAAGGTGAATCGGATGTCCAATAAAAATTTTTATCACCATCTTTTTCTACAGAAATAGTATATCCCTTATTTTCTAAAAATTTATAACCTTTAGATTCTAGGTAGTCTATACAAAGATATGTTATTAAGTCGTTTGGATTTTCATAGTTTCTCATACCATATTATAGTATAAGAAACTTAAAGTGAGATTATTTATGAAGGGTTATAGGTATAAAATGTTAGTTTTAAGTCTTTCATCTGAATAATTACAATGACAAGTACAAGAGAAGTTACAGTTACAAGTACAAAAATTACAGTTACAAGCACAGTAGTTACAATTGCAAAAACAAGAATTTCCTGCTTTTTTTAATTCATCTTTAATTCTATTAATTTGAGCCGCCGTAATAAGCTGTCCGGGCGATACATGAGGTACAACAGGCACGTATCCTTCTTTTTTATTACAATGCCATATGCCTCCATTAGGATTATTAGAACTACAAATTCCGGCCCATGCTCCACCAGGAGCTCCTACATAATAGGCGTTAAGACTATTCATAGCATTCGCAAAATCGTTATAATGAACATCGTCTATTATAACGCCTGTTGATGCTGCGGTACCAAAATTCGGATCCTCATTTCTTCTTCTAGAAACTTCTTGATTAAATAAGTTTTGTAAAGCAATCCAGTCATCTTCGTCTATTATTTTGCCGGTAGGAGTATTATCGATATCATAAACTACATTATCCCATGCTGTGTTTCCAAAGGGATCTATTTCTGTTTCATAGGCCAATTTTTATTCCTTTAAATACTCTGAAATGTTCTTTTTAATATTAGCTAAAACTTCATCGTCTATTTTATTTATATCTTCTTGAACGTTTCTATGATATTCGTCTCCTAAAACTTCTTTAACTCTTTTTTCAACTTCTTCTTTAAAACTAAAATCAAACATTTCTTCAAATACTTTAATTTGAGCTTCTAAATTAGTCATATCTTTTTCTTCTGCTCTTTTCATAAGAGAAATAAAAGTTCTAAACATTCCCTGAAACCTATAACCTACTATAGGATCTATCTCATTGTACTCTTCACTAATTTCGTTTATTCTTAAAGTAATATCTAAAAATTTTTTAGATCTTTCTTCTAAGCTTAATTTTTTTCTATCTTCTAAAGCTTCATTTTTCATCTTTATCCTTATTTATGTTAATTCGTTAAATGTATCGAACTCATCGAATGTTATTTTTTTCTGTATCATAGATTCACTTCCTAAATTTATAGAAAATTCTTCAATATGTTTATCTTCACATTTACCACACACTTTACACATTTCATCATATTTCATACATATCGGTATGTCTATTTCATTATTATAATATTTTTTAATTAAAATATTCTTAATCTTCTCTATATGTTTTAGCTCATCTGAAGATAAGTCATTTTCATACTCACTTAAAATTATTCTCTCAGGCTTAAAATATTTCATTATTTTTAGAATATCATTTTCAAAAAATTTAACGTTTTTCTTATGTACTGTATACCTTATTCTATAATTAGTATTGATTTCTTTTAACTTAAATAAAACTTCTACTACATCTTTTGTGGAATTTTTGCCGTTAGGATATATTCTTTCGGAGTTTCCTTCGACACCATCAAAACTTATCTCTAATTTAAGTCTACCTTCCTTATAGTGAATATTAGATATAAACTTTTTTAAAAATTTATCGTCTTTAAATTTTATACCGTTAGTAACTATATTAAATTGTACATCTTTTTTAATAAAATAAGCATAGTTCATAAAAAATTCTACATTTTCCCATCTTGTAGTAGGTTCTCCGCCAAATAAAATAAATAGAGTTTGTGAATTGTATCCTTCTCGTTCTATCGTTCTATCTACTATCTCCATAAGTTCTTTTTTAGAGGTTTCTTTATGCGGATAGTCTTTCAAATGTTGATAACAATACGTACATGCTAAATTGCACGTAGTAGTAAAAAATACCACATTAGTTTTAATCTTATCTTCCATGTTCTATCCATATTTCGTTTATTAATTCTTCAGCTATTTTCCTCTTTTCAGGATTAGGATCCTCTGCTTTTAAGAATCTAGGATTATTTTTATATTTACCCATTCGAGACTCTAAAAACATTTTTAATAATTCTTGTTCAGATTGAGTAGTATTTTTAAATACTTTTTTTAATATTCTTTTATAATCTTGAGAGTGTAGTGTTTTTTGCGTTAACCATATTAGTTGAAAAGTAAATCTAGTGTTAGAATTAATTACTTCATTATATAGATCTCCGTACAGTTCATCTTTTATCCTAATTATATAGTTATATAATAAAGTTACTCTACTCAAATAATTGTTTCTTTCATTATAAATATCTATTATAGTTTCTTTTAAAAATTTTATATCTGTAGAATCTTGTTTTGAAAAGTAAACTAATTTAGCATTTACTAGAAGATCTCTTTTAGCATTAGGATATAAACATTTTGCTAAATCTTCATCATCAAATTTATATAGATATCCTATCCCCTCATCATATGATGTTTGGACTGCTTCTAGAGCCTCATTAATTTTAGGTTTAGGCCATTCAGTTTTTAATTTATCATCTTTACAAACTTTTTTCCACCTTCTAAAACATCTATCTATTTTTTTGAATTTATCATACCATAAGTATTTCTTATAAAAATTATTAAAAATAATGAACACTTGCTCTCCATCCGTATCACTTTCAATCCTTAGAATATTTCTAAATAAATTCTTAAGCCATTTGATATCTATCATCAACATTCTCCACATTTTTAGCTTTATCTAAAATATAAGACATATCTGCTAAAAATCTATCGAAATTTATATTATAATTAAATAGATGTTCTGGAGAATCGTAATTTTTATATTTTTTATCTACTAAAGATTTCTTAGCATCGTCTAATTGTTTCTCTAACTCTTCTATACTTATGTTTTCGTATCCTAGTTCACAACTCATATCGTTATCCTATATTTCTAAAAGCACTATTTATTACTTGGTGGAATGTTGGCTCATCTTTTAATTCATGAACTACTCTTTGCGTTTCCTCTTGTATAATATGATATAATTCACATATACTATCTAAAGGTTTATTATCATTTCTAATTTGAGAATATGTACATCCTGCATTACAAACATCATATAAATCGCAAGACTGACACTTATCAAAATTTTCAGGTTTAAATTTTTCTTGCCAGTAAGTAAAAGAATATTCAGGCGTAATTTCCATAACTTTTTTATCTGAAAATCTAGCACAAGGATAAAATTTTCCGTCTGTTGTCATTACTGCACCTGTAGTACCTGCAAAACATCCAAAGCTTCTCTTTTGAAAAGTTAATCCAAATATATTATCAAGAATACAAAGTGTAAAAAAACCAACATTTACATACATTCCATCTTTTATATATTTAATATATCTATCACCTAACCTTCTGATGTCGTCTCTAAAATTAATAATATCTTCTTTAGACCATACATCATCTCTTATCAGAGAAAAATCAGGAGCTACAATTCCATTATCTACAAAAAATTCTAAATTTTCTGTCATTTGTTTAGAATTACCTGGCCATATCATAACTTTGCACCCATTCGTAAGTGATAATATTAAATCCATTTTATCTTTATATAAATCTAAGGTACTCTTATAAGATGTTCCGTCCGCTTTTGGATTTATAAATTGAGTAGCTAGAGGTCTGGTTTCATTGGAAGATATTCCATCGAATGACCAAGATACACCTACGTTATTCTCTTTTAACCATTTAACTTTATATTCATCTATGAGAGTCATATTAGATATAACTACTAAAGTGACTTCTATAGGTAGTTTTCTAAGAACTTTTGTAGCGTGTTCTATTAGCTCCCAATTCATCATAGGTTCTCCACCAAAAAAACTTAAATTAAGTTTTTTAGTTCCTGATCTCTCCATCATATCTATTACTTTTACTAGAGATTTATCAAAAGTTTCTTTAGTCATATAAGTATCCGTAAAAGTTTCATAACAATAAGGACATCTCATAGAACATTGATCTGAAATTTTTAATTCTAATGTAAACGTATCAAAAACAGCCATTAAATTTCCACCTTTGCTTCTTTAGGATTTTTATAATATTTTAATTCATCAAATACTGATATTTTTTTTCTAGGATACTGTTTCTTTATCATCCTAGCTATTTTATATTGTTCTTTAGTATATTTTTTCAATTTTAAATTTCTATACATTACTTTATGAAATTTATAATTATCTGTATATTTAAAATCTACATCGTCAAATAAATGTTCCCATTTTCTTTTTAACTTTTTAATGAAATGTTCTGTTCTTTTATTTAATCTAATATCTTCATAGTCTATCATAGGACCATCCCATAAACAACTAGAACAATAATCAAACATAAGAGTTAATTTTTTATTTCCATAATATGGTAGATATCTCATATATTTAATGCCTCTGGATTCTGACTCATAAGTTGAACAATTTTATTATATTTATCGTTTACCTTAAATAATCTACATACTTGCCAGTTAGCTTGGTAGTCTGTAAATTTTTTAGCATAATCTAATTCTTTTGATTTTGAAAAATTAGCCATTTGACATTTCATACAAAAATTAACATCACATTTTTGACATTCTTCAGGTAAATGAGAATTGATTTTTTTAAATACTTCCATAGATTTTTCTTTCACTTCTGTAAAATTATCTATATGACCTAAAACGTGTTCAGATCTTTCTCCATACATACCCGCATGACAAGGATATAATTTTCCGTCTAAATCTACAGAAATCATATTAGAACCTACTGAACAGATAGCTCTAGATCTTCCAAACCAGGAAAAAGAGTCAGGTTTTAAATTATTAGCGACAATATAAGATGCTATTTTTTCTAATTCTTTTTCGAGAATTTTTAAATCTTCGGTAAATTCTTCTTCTGTTCTATCTGACCATAAATCCGGAGTAGGATTATAAAATCCTTGTAACTCCATACAATCTCTATAACTTTCAAAAAGATGTGAAAATCCGTCAGAAGATATAACAGATTTTAAAGATGTTTCTATATTATTTTCTTTTAATAATTTAAAAGCTTTTTCTACTCTCTCAGACGTACCTTTACCTGTTTTATCAATTCTAATATTATCTGTTAACCATTTTCCATCGTAAGAAATCTGAATGATTAATCTGGGTTGACCATCGTATCCTTTTTCTTTACCAAACTCTTCATTCCATTGTTTTAAAATTTCTATATATTGTGGAATTAAAATTCCGTTAGTATAAAAGAAAAAAGAAAATGAAGGATCTTTTTTAAATTCTTCTATAATAACCTTACAAAAGTCAAAATTGATGAAAGGCTCACCACCCCAAAAATTAATAGTTTTACCTTTTGCAGGATCTTTATTAAGTTTATTGATTAAATCTTCTACTTTTATTTGAGTATTTTTGAGATAGAGAGAACTCAATCCACATTCATTACCTTCTGAACAATACGTACAAGCTATATTACATATTGAAGTGGTGTTTATATCTATATGAATTGAGTCGTTGTTACAAGTAGTCTGACATTGAGACATATGTCTCCTTTTGTTTTTATTATATAATAATTATATTAATACAATATTAAAAGAGACATATAATTTTAAACTTTTACCTCACAAGTCTTTTTACCAGGAGTTACACAAACACCAATAAATAATTTTTCAGCATCTGTTTTAGGATATGTTTTAACTGCTTTTCCTTTTCCAGGATTTTTAACATCTAGGATAATATAATCACCTCTTTTTGCAGAACCTGTAATTTTAACCGGAATTCTTCCTTTAAGAGCTAGAGGTGCGTAATGTTCTACTTCTTCATCTTCTTGAATTTTAGTATTCATTAAATATGCAGGAGCTGTAGAACATACTCCCATAATCATCTTAGAACCATCTGCTAAAGTAGCTTCTGTTTTCTCTCCAACCATTAAAATATCACCAGCTTCATATTCTTTATCACACTCATAATACTCAGCAATATCGGCGTATTTTGCTCTTTCAGCAGTAGCGTCGAGAGTTCCGTTAACTGTTACATTTTGTTCAAACGTCTCATCGATGTCTGTTCTAGCGTAATTTTCAGGTAATACTTCTCCTAAAGATAAAGCATCTCCTACACCAATAGGATGAATTCCTGACGACGTCTTAGTATATATTCTAGGGTTATTAGCGTCTGTTAAGTCAGCACCTAGTTCTAAAAGTTCTAAATCGCTTACTGACGGTACTGCTTGACCGTTTCTTATTGAAAATCTTACTGCCATTTTCTTCCTTTTTTATTATGAGTTATTTATAATATTTTAAGTTGATTATAATATAATATGTTTAAATTAATATAAAGGTTACTAATGGAAAATAACGGATGGATTAATTGGTGGGAATTCGCACCTCAATCTAACATCATAGTAATAAGAGTTTCGCCAGTAGACGAAACAAAATTAACGTCTGATTCAGGTATTGTCTTAGCAGTAAAACAAGGAAGTGTAACTGATAGGCCATATTATGGAGAAGTAGTTTCTAAAGGTCCTGAAGCTGAAGGTGTAGAGATTGGAAATATTGTTTATTTTCCTCCTCAAAACTCTTTTGATTTAGGAATGGTTAAGAAAGAAGAAAATGGTGATTATTATTTAATGACTACCGCTGATAGAATTGATGGTATTCGTGTGAAAGACGTAAGACAATAAGCTTTAAACTCCTCGGAGTTTGAAGTTATATAAATAATTTAACAAAATAAACCTTATAAGGTAAACAAAATGGTGAAATTTTCCACTTTTAGAAAAAAATTAACAGAAGAGTTCAATTTAGATAAAGCAGTAAAAGATGCTCTAAAATGGATGGAAAACAAATACGGAAAAGATTTATATAACTTCAAACATATAGAAAATATGAATATGGAGGGAGATATAGTAAAAACTTACGATATTACTGTAGGAGATAACGCTTATACCCTTAATTTAAAAAAATTCGATAGTTCAGGAGACGGTGAGCTTGATACTCTCGGATTTGATGTGCTTCCTGCTCACGTAGAACGTGAAGAGGATACAGAAGAAGAGAAGGATGAAATTTAATGTTAGGTGTGACAAAAGGATTTAAGAAGTATCTTTTAGAAGGAAAAGGTCAATTAGATATTAGCATTCAAAACGCTAAAAAATTTCTTACTAATGATGCTAAAAAAGAAGAATTTCTTACTTCTCAAGTAACGGTAGAACATAAGACTGATGGAGTAAAAGTTACTATTATTAAACAAGATAATTCTGGAGTAGCAGAAAAAGATTATATTGTTGCTTATAAAGGCGATATAATATATCCCAACGAATTTGATTATCTCCCTAAATCTAAAATTAAATCTAAAAGCATAGGAAATTCTCAATTTGCTTTTGTCTGGGATCATTTAAGAAAATTAAGAAAGAATTCTATCCCTAAGGGTACTGAATTGTTTGTTGAATTTCTTATGAGAAAACCTACTCTATCTTCTAACTATACTAAAAAACATGGAATGGTTTTAATAGGGTATTCTAAAAGCACATGGACTGAAAAAAACGGTAAATTATTTACTAAACCTTCAGGATTTTTCACGGAAAGAAGAAAAGAATATGCTAATGAAATGAGATTAGATGTTCCTGCGATTTTATTTAAAGGTGTTCTAGGTAATAGAAAAGATTTTAATGCTGGAATTCAAGACGGCGAACTTAAAAAAATTTACCGCGGAGTAGATATCAATTGGGATTCTAAAGAAGATATCATCGAAAAAATATCTCAGATGTTTTTAGATGTAGAGTCAAAATATGGAGGAAAAGAAGAAGGTGTTGTAGTTAAGTTTAATGATAAATTAATTAAATTTCAACAACCATATCAAACCGATCAAACAGCTCGTGATAAAATTAAAGCTCAATTTAGAGGCGATCAGGCTTATGAAGATGAATATTATAAAAAAATCAACAAGTTTATTGATACTTTCCAAAAAGGAATAGATAAATCTAATTTTGCTGATGCTGTTATAGAATTCAATAAAAAACTTAAAAAAACTAAAATAGATATTGAACATATTAAAAAATCTGAAGAACAAATAAAAGATGATATAGCTTTAACATTTAGAATGAGATTATCTAAAGATGTTGCTAGTGGCGCCCTAATTTTAGGAAAATTTAGAATACTTACAAAAGCTCACTATGATATGATTAGAGAAGCGGTTGCTAAATATGATACTGTAACTGTTAATATAGTAAGTTCTAAAGAAACTAAAGGAACAAAAGTCCTTAGAAATAATATTATGGAAAGTTGTTTTCCTGAGGTTGAAATACTCAATTCTAGCACTGGAAATATATTTACTATAATGAGAAAATCTAAAAATGAGATTACTACTATTATAGCAGGTTCTGATAGAGTTGATAGTTATAAGAAAATGCTTGAGAAAAATTATGGAATGGACGTATATGAAATTCCTAGAACTGATGATGATATTTCAGCTACTAAAATAATTGAGAATCTTGAAGATTATGAATATTTCAAAGAAAACACTCCGAAATGTGTGTGGAAATTTTATAATGATTATTTAGAAGCTTATAAGGATAAAGATGTTTAAAAACATCTTTAAAGAAGTCATCTTTAATAATAAAGAAATAAATTCTTTAAAAACCTTACCATTTAAAAAATAAGCTATCATATAATATGAAAATTATTAAAAAAGTTTAAAATAAGGAATAAAAAAAATGTCTTTTTTGAAATTATTTACTGAAAAGTATATTAAAAGTGATGATAAGGAATGGGAACTAGCTATGTGGGGATATTTTCCTCTAGCAGACTGGGTTCTTAGAGAATTTGAAAAAGATGTACCTATAGCTTTTAGAACATCATCTATCAAAGCATTAAAAGATCTTGAAAAGCATCAGGGACGTAAAAAACAATTTCCGACATTTACAAAAGGTTCTAAAGGTATAGCTAATGGAGCTATACTAAAAACTGAAATTTTAGTTCAATTATCAGGTAAAACTGTCTTAGAATCACCTTTAGATATTAGTACTATAGTAGATAGAAACGGCAAAAGATGGTTAAGTACTAACTCTTTTGAAGTATTAAGAAATAAATTTGCTATACCTATGTTAAATAAAATAGATGAATATATAAAGATGGATATAGTCAGTTTAAAATCTTCTAAAAATCCATTTCTTAGAGGTGAGGCTAGGGCGAAGATAATTAGAAAATTTTCAAATAAAGAAAAGAAGGATTTTATAGGATGGTATTACAAAACATCTAAATCTCTTATAACTAAATCACTTATAAAAGATTTAATAGATGCTGCTAATGACGTCTACTCAGGCGACTATTATAACGATGAGATTTTAATTCACGATTATAAAATAGAGAAGATATTCGTAGTAGAGGATAAGTTTAAAAGAGATTATGAGGTATTATTAATGAAAATAAGAGATGGTATGGAGCCTCAATCTAAACTAATATCTTGGAATGATTTTTTAAAAAAACAATTAAAAAATGTTAATTATTGTGGTATAATTTCTAAAAAAGATATAGAAACTATAGATGTTTCAAAAAATAAATACCCAAAATGTAAGGATCTATAATGAGTTTTTATGAATTATTTGTAGAAGGAGATAATGTGGGATGGTTACCTTTTGACAAAATTGTTAAAAAAGATAAAAATAACTATTTTAAAGATCTATGGAATGATTTAAGATCTGCTTTTAGTTCTGAAGATTTAAATTCTTATTTTTATTTTACTGGCAATTATGATTTTAATAAACCTAATAAATTATTTGAAATTAAAGTTTCATTGAACGTAGATTTAAAAAACTCTAATAAGAATTTAAAAGTTTTATCTAAACTAAAAAATAGAGGTGAGAAAAAAGATATCAAGTATGGTTCTTCTCAAACCGCTGTTAGGTTTTATATTACTGGTGGAAATAGAGGTTCAGGTATATTAAAGTATGATGGCGATACAACAAAACAACCTACTAACGATCAACAAGAATTAGCAACAATATACGCTATTCAAAATCCTAAATCAACTATAGAAGATGTTAATAATTTTATAGGTTATAAATTTGATAATTCTTGGCTTAAACATTTAGAAGAATCTAAAAAGTTTAGAAATTATAAAATGAGAGGAAAGAAAGTTTATACCGATTCATCTAAGATAGAACATGATGCTACTTCAAAATTCGCTAGTGATCTTTTTAAAATTATCAAAGGACTAGGATATAAAGACAAAAAAGATAATTGGAATCCTTCAGATTTTTGGATATTGAATAAATCAAGCAATGAAATTTTGAGAGAATTAAAACAATCTAAATCCATTCAGCAATTTAATGATATTATGAAAAAACTATTTGAGGATGTCTCACTAGTAGGTGTTTCTCTTAAAAAGATCAATAAATCTATTAAAATTGATATAGTAGATCCTTCTAATAGACCTGTCAAAGATTTTACTTTAAAATCTATAGATTATAAGTACGGGCAAGAAAACTTCTTTGTAGAAACTGATGAAGGTTTTAAAATTAGAGTAGGTAAAACTGCTAAGAGTGGTTCTAAGTCGATATACTATGAAGGTAGAATGCAAGGAAGTAAGGTTCAGTTAGGAGCCATTTCAAGAATTCAATTAATTAAAGAATTTTCAAAATATGGATATAATATATTAGATTGGGAACAAGATCCTAAATTATCTAAACCTGATATTTTAGAACTACACAAAAAAGCATTAAATAGAATTATAAAAGAAGATAAAAGATTTTTAGAAGATATGTATTATTTAGCTATGAAGCAAAGTAAAGAGAGTAGCATATATTTAAAAGTTCATTAAAAAATCGTAGAATTAATCTACGATTTTTTTAATTTTATAATGTTTCGATTCTTGTTTTATAATTTTTTCTTTATTCCACATTTTAGAATCAAACGCTTGTAAAGGTTTTTTATCTCCGTAAGATCTCATCCAATCCTTGCCATTATCATAATACGTAATAACATCACCATTATCTAAAATCAATTTAAATTCTGAAGATTTAGATGTGTTTTCATAAAAAAGTTCTTTAAAATTCATTTCTTATCCTTTTCTAGGAGCAAAATAATATGTTGGAATATTATCTGAAAATTCTTCTATTTTAGAATATGATCTAAATCCATCATCCATATCATCATCATCTTCGAAAATACCTAGAATCTCTCCTTTTTCTTTAGATATTCTCACTATAGCTGTAGTGTATCCGCTAACTAAAGTATCATCAAATACCTTCACTATTTTTACATTCGCCGGAAGTTTTAATCCGTAGTTTTTATCGTAATCTAAAAAGAATTTAGAAATTCTTTTACTATTTTTCATAAGAAATTTTTTAATATTGCTACTAAAACTCTCTTCTAATCTTTCTACTGTAAATAATTCTTTAAACATTTTTTATCTTTTTATATATTTATTATATAATAACTTGTCTTAAAAACAAATTATTTTTTGAAGACTCTTTTAATATATAAATCTATATATTTTTCGATATCTTTATACTCTTTTACTTTCCATTCTTTGAGTATTTTCTCATATGCTGACATTTTAATACTAACATCTTTTTGAGGATCGGTAGGATCAATAGCTTGTGACTGTCCACCAATTCCAAAAAATATCTCAAAGAATCTATCAGCTGTATTTTTCATTTCTTTTTTAGTAAGATATTTCTTTCCTAATTCTATTACACCTACAAAAGACCAGAGCTTTTCAGCTTCTCTTTTATTATATTTTCCAAAAGCAATTTTAAATAAATCATCTAAAGACTTATTGTAATTTTTTTCAGAACTTTTCTTTCTTCTATAAACAAATTTACCATTTTCTTTTATTGGATTTCCATTAGCATCAAACATTTGTTCAAAAGATTCACCAACTCCTGAGTCAACTCCAAAAGCTAAAAGACGAACTAAATCATTTTGACGTTTTTCTAATCTTATCTTATCTGGCGTACTAGCCGGAGTAGCTATAACTATATCATCTCTTTGAGACTTAGCTCCCACGAGAGCTCTTAGGAGAAATTTGTGAGCTACTCCTTTAAATCCTGCCTGAGCGTCTTCAAAGCTAGAACTATGTGAAAATCTAGCCCAATCTGTAGGTTTATCATTTTGAAATTCTGATAATTCGAAATCTACTTGTGCGGGAACTTCAATAGTACCTTTTTTCGTTTCGAATTTTAATAAAAATACAGTAATTAGAGTATTACCTATTTTAGACTTACTTCTAGCGTTAGTACCCATATATGTAGCATCTTTAACAATCTCTTTATGTTCGTATTTTTCTAGCGTATCATATAAAAGAGGACCGTCTTCTCTTTTGATAACTACATCAAGATCTCCAGCGTGAGGTTTCGCAGAAACTATACTAACATCATCGTATTTAGTATCCATAATAAAAGAGGTACTACCGTTATAGATAATAGCAGATTTTACTAAATTATCAGAAACCCATAAAGGATGACCGTGATCTTTTTTAAATAGTTTATTAACCTTTATTAATAACTCATTAAATTTATTAACAAAGTTCTTTCTACCTATTTCCTTTAAAGGAATAGATTGAGCGGTAATCTCATTACCTTGACGGTCCTGAACAGTAGTATTACCACCCTCAACTATTTGGATATACTCTTTAAATTTCATTTTTATTCCTAATAATAACTTAATTTCTCTACGTAAAATTCATCAGGGTCCGCAAGAGTATTTAAGAATTTTTTAGCCATTTTTTCCGTAGGAAAATAAATATCATCATATTGATCATATCTTTTAATATTCTTCATATCTTTCTTATATTGAGCTAGATCTTTTATTTCACCGTTAGATCCTAAAATTACATCTCCGTCAGTGACCACCCATCTTTCTTGGAATACATCGATCGGATGGAATTTTTGTCCTTTTTTAGAAGCTTCTAAAAACATTTCTTTAAATTTCATTTCTACACCTATTAAATTTATTTAATATATTTATAAATAAAATAAAAGTCTATAAGAGGTTAAAATCATGCCTAAAGAATTAGAGGGCTGTGTACAAGGTATAAAAAAATCCGGAAAGCCTGAAGAAGAAGCTTACGCTATCTGTGCTAAGAAAACAGGATGGGTTCGTAAGAAAGAAGGAGGATGGAGAAATGAAAAAACAGGTAAGGTTTATAATGAAAATTTTACTCTGATCTCTGAAGAAATAACTTTTAAAGAACTTTTTGAAGGCAATCAACAAACCTTAAATTGGCTTAGAAATAATAAAGATATTATAGATGAAATAAAAAGACTTAAAAGTCTTTTAGGAAAAGTGCCAGATGTTGAAGAAAGAGATTTATTAAATCTTATAAAATGGTTAGAGAGACGACTTAAATAGTATTTAAGTTAGTTTATTACATAATATATAAAAAAGGAATAAAATGTTTAAAGAATTATTTACTGAATCTGATGATATGACTGATGAGATTAAACTTATGAAAGAGATTAAAAAGAAATATAATCTTAAAAAATTACCAATTCATATTGATGATGAGTTCGAGCCTGAATTTACTTATGAGACTAAAGGTAAAGCAGGTAAAATGAGAGTATACGTGGATACTAAATCTTATTCAAGTCCTGTATATAATTACGAATGGATATAACAGTTAAGGAAAGAGATGTTTAAAGAATTGTTTACTGAAAGAGCGAGCTATTATAAAGAAGATTGTAATCTTTTAGAATGTGCCTTCCTACCTCTAACTCCTATAGTTTCTAAACTTCTTGGAGGAGGAAAAAATCAAGAATCTTTTCATCTTACTTCTTTAGAATACCTTCCAGGCCTTAAAAAAATTAAAGGTCTAAAATCTATTAGTACGTTTTCTAAAGGAATGGGTTCGGTAATCCAAAATGTAAATATAAAACCAGAAGTTTTAATAAAATTAGAAGGTAACGTTGTTTTGAGTTCAGAAAAAGATGCTTTTACTCATTTAGATAAATCCGGAATGAGATGGATTAACTTAGAAACGATACAAAATAATAGAAAAAAATACGATTTTATTTGGGATGCTTTTTCTAAAAAACTAGCTAATTATATGAACGATACTTTCAATCTTGAAATGACTCAAAAAGATATAGATGAGAAATCTATTTGCGATTATTGGTCAAAATTAAAACCTAAAGAAAAGAAACAAGCTAAAGATTTTTATATAAAACACGTAGAATCTCTTCTACAAAATAAAATTTATATTAATATTATAAAAGAATTTTTAGAGAATAATAAAACTGATTATAAACATGATGAAATAGTAATGAATAAATTTAAAATTTTAGGAGCTTATTCAATAGAAGCTAATAAATTTCAATATGATCATTCTATGGCTCGATATTATATTGAAAAAGCAGGATACGAATATTTAGGTCATATATCAAAAGACGAATTCTCGAGAGTTAACTTAAATCAATATTAAAATCAAACATTAATATAAATACTATATGAATACTAAAAAATATAAAAAATTATTAACTAAACTTTCTAAAATAGAAGATAAAGAGGCTCTCCTAGAACTTCAAGAAATTTTATCCGAAGATGAAAAATTTCAAAAATTTTTAAAATCTACCTATACTTTTACTCACGAAGAACATGATGGTCTTCTTAATCTTTTAGACTCTCCTAAAAACGAAGTAGGTTATTATGTTGATAAATATGGAAGAGCGGTTTCATATAATGGAAATAGATCTTTAAAGAAACCTAAAACTGAAATGAAGATGACACCTCTTCATAAAATAGAATACGAAAAATGTGAGAAAGATTTCTTATATTTTAGATACAATTACTGTTTTATTATGACTAAGGAGGGTTTAGCTAGACCTGAATCAAGAAGCTATCAAAAAGATCTTGAAGAAGCTTTAAAAGATGGTGAAGATCTAGCCATTCTATTTTCTCGACAATCAGGTAAAACTATCTCTACTTCTACCTACCTTTTATGGTTATTTACTTTTAGAGATAATCCTACCACGATAGGTATTGTTGCTAATAAAGCATCAGGATCAAAAGAAGTTATAGATAAGGTTAAGAAGATTTTATTAGAGCTTCCGATTTGGATGACACCTAATATCGAAGTATGGAATAAAACTCAAATAGAATCCGAATCTAGAAATAGAGTTTTAACCGATGTGCCTTCAAGCGATGCTTTCCGTGGATTTACTGTTAATGTTGTGTACGTAGATGAGGCGGCTTATATTCCTCTTAATGATTGGGAAGAATTTACAGATTCTATCTTCCCGACTATGAACTCATTAGCTTTTAAACAAACTATATTGACAAGTACCGCTAACGGTATGAATCACTGGAAACAAATTGTAGATGGTGCTAGAAATGGTACTAATGGATATAAATTAATCTCCAATAGATGGGAGGAAGTTCCTCACTATGATAAAAAAGGAAATCTTTTAGATCCTGATAAATATAAAGAAATTACTATTAAAAGATTTGGAGAGAAATTCTTCGCACAAACTGAAGAGAATGAATTTTTGGGGTCCGCAGATACTTTATTAAGTTCAGACACTCTAAAAAGATTAGAAGCTAAAAATCCTATTAAAGAAAATACCATATTAAATGGTATTAAAATTTACGAAGAACCAAAACCAAAAAATCACTATGTAGTTGCTGTTGATCCTGCAAAAGACGGATTAGATTCTTTTGCTATTCAGGTTATTAATATTACTAAATTTCCATTTGTTCAAGCAGCGTCAGCAAAATTAGATGTAGATTATTTAATGATGCCTGAAAGTCTAAACGAATTAGGCAATTATTATAATGAAGCTTTTATGATTATAGAAAATAATGAGGGAGCAGGTCAATCAATAGCTGATATGATGCATGGAGAATATGAATATGAAAATTTATATAGAGATAGAGATTCCCAAGATAAAAGATATAAAAAATATCCAGGGTTTAGAACTACTACTAAATCTCGCCCCTCAATCATAAATATGATGAGAGTATTCATAGAAGAAAACAAATTAATCATTAATGATGAAGATACTATAAAAGAATTTTATAACTTTATTAAAAAATCAGGTAAAAAATTTGAAGCTGATGAAGGATATCACGACGATATGGTAATGGCTTTAGCTATATCTTTTGCTCCTTTTTTACATTTAAAAGCTTATGATGATTTAAGTTTATTTTTAAGATCTTTGAGATTAGATTTAGAAGATGAAGAAGATGAGGAAGAGGGTGTAACTGTAGAAGATTTTTATTCTATGTTAGAAGGTACCGGTGGATTTGATGATGGTAGTGAAGATAGTTATTATGATAAATCATCCCTCATAGAAGCTATAAGAAATTCTAATGATTGGGATGATAAAATGAATTATATAGATAAATTAAATAGAGGAGATTTTTGAGTTATACTCTAACATAAACTTAGTTAGAATATGTTCAAAATTATGATTAAAAGCTTTTACATCTTTTGGAAAGCAGGCTCCACCGAATCCTCTCTGTCCATCTAAACCTACAATATCCATTCTAGGATCTGGAAGATTTCTCATCATTTGACTAATCTTTCTAGAGTCCCCTGTAACATCGTGTACAAACTCCCAGAATAATATTTTATAAGCACCGTATATGTTATTAAAATATTTTAAAAAGCTAGCTTCTTCTATAGAACAATGTTCATACTTAACTTCACCTAATTCAAAATAATCCTCATATATTATTTGAGCTTTAGATGTATCTTGTATATTTCCTCCTAGAACCATATAATTTTGATTCTTAAAATCTTCTATATGAGTTCTTTCGTTAAGAAATTCAGGATTATAAACAAGACCCTTAATATGAGGAATTCTATCTGGTAAAATAGTACTTTTTAAAATGACTAAATTATTTTTAGCATAATTTTTTAATTCTTCTAATAAATTTAAAACTATACTATCGTCAATTTCTCCTGAGTCTTTAGAAGGTGTTGGTACACATACAAAAATAACCTTACAATTATTTTTTAATTCTGTTAAAGAGTGCGTTTTAATATCATCTTTTACGTCATAAATTAAAACATCGCCTTTACTTTTAATAGATGAATAAACGGCACTTCCTACATATCCTAATCCTACAATCCCTATCATTTTCTTTCTCCTCTAATGGTTGTTATGTACTTTTCACAATCTCTTACCCATATAATTCTAGTGATTTTGTTGTTAGGATTATCAATACATTGTTCTAATCCTTTTTCTGCATAATTTATATCTCTTTTATTATCTAAGTATCTTAAAGATACCGATATGGCGAAAATGATAATAACACAAAATACTAAAAATAATAAATGATTTGTACCTTTCATTCTATATCCTCTATGCTAATTCTTTCTTTACCGTAAAAATTCTCTATACCTAATTTAGATAAAAGGATTCTATATATTCCGTCATAATCTTCATTATAAGGAAAACAAAATTTATCTATTTCGATATTTTTCTTTTTAAATTCTTCTAACATATTTTCAGAATCGTTTGATAGATTGATATATAAATCCTTTAGCGGAGATACAGAGTATAGTTTGTGCTTATGAGAATGTCCTCCAATATAGCAATTAGGCATTTTAGATAGAGTTTTTATTTGACTCCATGTCATATAGTTTTCTTTATTTCCTTCAAAAGCTTTTTTATGTGCTTCTGAACATTTTATAAATTCTTTGGATTGATTATCAACTCTATCACATATAATATCCGTACTAATAAAAAATATTTTAGGTACATCTAAAGCTATTAAATCATCTATAAAATGCCATTGAGATGCTAGTCCATCATCAAAAGTCAATATACAATTTTTTAAATCTAGATTAATAATTTTTTTAATAATATCTAAATTTACCTCATGTATTTCTATAACTTTTTTCAATGTTCTTCCTTGATGATATCTGTTAATGAATATTTAGGTTTATATATAGAATGCATTTTATTTAATCTAGGTCTTCTAGATTTAATCTCTTGACATCTGGAATCTTTATAAATTATGACAGAAGAACTATTAGTTACATCTATGATAATTCTAGCTAAAGAAGCTGTACTATAGACATTTTCTGCACCTATATTTAGAATCTCGTTATCCATCTCACTTAATAAAAGCTCTAAAACGTTTACTGCATCTTTAATACTACAATACGATCTCATCTCATTACCTGTTCCGAATACTTCTAAAGGTTTATTCTCTTTAGCGGCTTTTAGGAATCTAGGATATACCATTCCAATATCAGGATTTTGATCTTTTCCAATTATATTAAAAAACCTAACTATAGTATATGGATTTCCTGAATTCATAAACATAAATTCTCCAAGGATTTTTTGAGTAGCATAAGATCCTCTAATTCCTTTAGAAGGACTTAATATCTTCAAATTGTCTTTTTCATCAAATTCATGGTAAGCTGAACCATAAACTTCAGAAGTACTAGCAAAAATAATTTTAGCTTTAGGATTAATAAATTCTAATATATTTTCATCCATTTTGATAGAATTTTTAAAAGAATTTTTATCTTTCTCTATATATTCTACGCCGATGCTTGAAGCGAAATGGTATAAAACATCACAATGCTCTAATAAATGTATAAGATGAGTTGGAAAATTTTCCTTATCTTCAGATAAATCGAACTTAATATTAGGTTCACCTTTAATATCTACCGTAAAAACTTTATGATTTTTTTCTAATTGTTTTTTGAGAGCTTTACCTATAAAACCCTCACCTCCAGTAATACATATAGTCAATTATAAACTCCTATCAAATTTTAATTCAAATGCTTCCGCATATTCTGTATCGATTATGCTTCCTACATATTCATCTTTAACTTTTATCTTTTCTGAACTCAAAGGATGAGGATCTTTATATTTTAAGATATTATTATAAAGATTTATAAATTTATGTTTGAATTTTATATCATCCTCATCCAATCTAATATAAACGTTAGGTTTAAAATTATATCCATTCCATTCATCGTTGCCTGGAATGGAAAAATGATATAATTTTTTAATATTGCTATTTTTAGGACGAGTGATTACAGATACGGCTTTAGAAACTATACAATGATCAGGGTGTATATCTTCAGAATGAGTAAAAACTATGTCAGGATTAAACTCACCGTACGTATATTGAATTTTATCTATAATTTCTGATAATGAAATGCTATCTAAAATAGTATCTTTATAATCTAAGTTTAAAAATTTTATATTATATTTTTTATAATTCTCAATTACTTTTTTTCTTGATGTAAAATCATCTACAGACATAAATTTTAAAGAACCTTCGCAAATCGACAAAATCAACATTTCATTATTTTTAGAAAGCTTATGAATGGTTCCTCCCATAGAAAATATCTCATCATCAATATGAGATACAATTATCATTATTTTAGACATTTATCACCTTTATATTATCATAATCTTTTTCTAAAATGTTTAAAATTTCATCTAAATATTTTTCTTTTCTTATATATAGATTACTTATTTTATTATCAATATTGTATAAAAATACTATTAAATTTTGTTTAAGATGTTCCGGAATATTGCATATTTTATTATCTAAGTGTTTTAAATCTATCAATTTAATTTTACCGTCTTCTAATCTTATTAAATTGTAATATAAAGAATTAATAAAAGGATAAAATTCTTCATTCTCAAATCTTTCAAGATAATTGAAATCCTCACTCGTAATAGATGTTAAAATCTCTCCTTCTAAGAACTCAAAAATAAAAAAATTATCAGTTTCTTTTAAAAGTTGAGGAAGCAACTCATTATTAGATCTAAAAAATTCGAAGAGATCACTACCATCATATCCATAAATCTCCTGAAGCGATTTTTTATGAACTATTTTAGTTTTTTTTAGACTACCATCATATATTTCAAAATAATGAAAAATCTTATCAGTTTGCTTAAGCTCTATTTCTAATCCAAAGTCAGAATAAAAATTTTTTTTAAAATTAATCATTTGTTTGATTTTAATTTTATTGAGGTTTTTCAACTTCTTTTAACCTCTTAAATAATTTTATTTTTTCTTTTACTAATTCTTCTTTTTTATCATTTACTAAGTGTTCGTGCCAAAAATACACTTTTCTTAAATCATTATTAGAGAATAAGTCTATTGAAGGATATCCTTCACCTAATTGATATTTTTCTATAGGTAATATATTATATTTCTTATTAGTTTTTGATATATATTCCATAGCATACTCCTCAATATCATAATATAATACTCCAGGAGGTAGAGGAATTTTCCCATCAATAATATCTTTAATGATTGTCCAATACTCATTATAGAATTTATTATTTCTAAAATGTATAGTGAAACCTGTATCAAAATCTACTCTTTGACACTTCCTACTTTCATCATCATATTTACCACATATTACATCATTTTTTTCTATTAAAAATAAATCATCTGGTAGTTTTTTAATAAGAACCATATCTAAATCCGTATGTATGAAAATATCTTCATTTAATACATTTTCTAAATATGATATGCTTAAACTTACGTTTATGAAACCATTATCACATTCTTCTAACTCTTCAAAATATTTCTCAATATATACTACGTTAAGTTCTTCTAATTGTTTTATTTCATCTTTATTTAGAGTAGCTTTAGTAGGACAAATAGCATATTTCTGAACTTCAGGATGATATTTCTCCCATGACTTGAAACACTTTACCGCTTCATCAAAATACTTCCTCTCTATACCTAAAAATTTAGAATTTTTATTCTCTGTATTATTTTCTATTGTTGTAACTAAAGCTTTTGAAAACATTTTAACTCACTTATATCAGGATAATCATTATATGAATGTTTTTTATATTCGGGTAGTTGATTCAATAGCAAAATACCTTTAGCGGCTTCATCAGGAGTCATATTCATATGATATCCCAAAATAATGTCATCAGGAAAATTTTCTATTTCGTATTTATCTGATAGTCCTCTCCTTCTCCCGTCATGAATCATTCTTTGAAGTTTTAAGTATAACTCATAATCGTCTAACAAAATAGCTCCTCCTTTTCCAATATTTAGTCTTTTCTTCTGCTGAAAACTAACACATTGAATGGAGCCGTGATGATTATCGTACATATTTTCTTTAAATCCTACAGCAGAATCAAATACGTTGCTACCTGCCAATAAATATTCCTCTTCCCAGCAATATTTTTCAAATTCTACATCAATACCATAATTTATTAAAGTCATAGGTACACTTAAATACGTATTATTAGGAATTTTTACTTTTTTAACACCGGTAGCTTTTAGTGCTAATAAAATAGCATTAGTACATCTATCGGTAAGCACTACGTATGGAGCTCCGGTAAATTCTGAAAGTCTTTTTTCAAAAATTTCTAAAAATTCATCATTATTTTTCATTTTCTCTCCCTAAATCTAAAGTACTGCAATGAATACCACCGCCAAAGATTTCTGAATGCCTTAGTTGAATAGGAATATACGAGAATCCATGTTCTTCTAAAACCTCTATAGTACCTTTAGCTTCTTTATTAACTATAACCGTCTGTGGATCAATAGATAATACGTTAATATCCATTCCTGCATCAGAAGCTATTCTCATACCTTCAACTTTTCTAGATTCAACTTTTTTAGGATAGATAAAACTCATATCTTTCATAAAATTTGGAAGTTTCTCTTGAATGTTTGGAAAATTAGGATTTACTAAAAACGTATTCTCGTTTAATTGAGTTAAAACTCCGTCTATATGATTGTCTGTTAAAAACACAGGATAAAACTCCTTATTCGGAAAGAAACTTTCAATCCATTTATATCCTATCCAATGATTATACGAACCTATATTCACTATTATTTTATCATTCATTCTAAGAAATTGAGCTCCATCGATAGCCATAACGTATTTTTTAAAATCTACATTTTTATAATCTCTTTCAACATTCCAAGGCTCTAAATCAATAGTATCTTCTGTTATGTTAGTATGAGGACATCTAATCCATTTATACTCTTCTATCATCTTTTCCTGAAATATTTTATAAAGGTTTAAATTTTCAAAATATCTATTAAGCACATATGAAGGAGTTTCTATAATATAATCATCTATAATGACGGTCATATCTCTTACGTTGCTAGCTGAGGATAATTCAGATTTGAAAGAAGGAGTTTTAAAAGGAATTACTTTATTTACTTCATCAGGTCTATAAACTTTTACTCCATTTTCTTCTAAAATTTTAGAAAGATTATCTAAATCCTGATTTCTTTCTTCTATCATTTTTCGAGATATTTTAAAAGAATCTTCAAACTTATCAAAATCATAAACAGATTGTCCTAAATTAGATTGGTAAAAGTGTTTAAAAGTAAAATCTATAATTCTTTTTTCTAAATTTAGTTCTCTCCCTACAATAACTTCTTTTAGTTTGCTATATCCGTTTGAACTACTCATACTCACCTCTTAAATTATATAATCTAGGTTCAATTCATCACACAATTGAACTACAGACTCTTCACAAAATTTACAACATTCATATTGTAATGAATGAATCTTAGACCAATCTTTATCCCACTCCTTGCCTCCAGAAGCTTCTAAAAATAAGTAACAAGGATATTCATTCCCTTTTATATCTATTTGTAATCTACCTTCTTCATAAGCTTTACACCAAACTCTTTTATTTCCTTCTTTAAACTTTTTAGAAGCAATCTTTTCAATCATTTCATATTGTTTTCTTTTTTCCTGAAAAGGTTTTAAATCATCTAAATCAGAGACATCCTTGTAGTAGAATTTATCTTTTAATAAAAATGTCTCCGTCCAATATATATTAGTAAATTCAGAAACCATATCTATAAATTCTTTAGAATTAAAATCTTCATCATTATAGTCAAATCTTATACATTGAGCGTAATCGATGGAATTATATTTTCTAAAAGTTCTGGCATTTTTTAATATTTTTTCTAATGATGTATTTTTTCTATATTTTTCGTGAAGTTTTTGGGTGCTTCCACAAATAGTAAAATAAACCTTATCTTCTTTGCTCAAAGATAAAGCAAGATCTTTCCAAAATTTTTCATTCCTTGTAGAACCGTTTGTGCAAATTTCTATATTGATGTTTTTTGATTTTATAAATTTAACTAATTGGATAAATTCAGGATAGAGTGTAGGTTCTGAAATTGAACCTACTAAGCGAACCCATTCAAGATCAGAATATAATTCAATCTGTTTCTGAATCTCATTTAAAGGTCTTACTATATCTTCAGGATAATGAGTATCAAATGATTTGTAATTTCTATAGCAGAGAGGACATTCAGCTTGACATAGAGTAGATAATTCTAACTCTATATCTAAAACTTCATAATTATTCATTTTTCTCTTTATTATCTTTGTGTTCTTTTATTCTATCTTTCATTCTTTGTGTCTTGCTTTTAATTCCTTCAAAAATAAAAACATCTAAATCAAATTTTAGAAAATGCCAAAAGAACACCAAAAATTCTAAAACATAAGCAAAAGGAAATAAAAGAATAAAATCTTTAGACTCTAAAGGATTTAATTTAAGAATTTTCATTCTTTCTTTAGCTGATAAATATTCATTCCAAATAGATTTCTGATACGTAATAACTTTCATCTTATCTACGTTATCTAAAAAACTCATTTTAATAAAAGACTGTATGATGATTAATAAAAATACCATCATTAATGCCACTACGTTTATAACGTAACCTAGCACCATAATTTCTAATATACTCATAGTTACCCTTTTGTTAAATTATATATTAATAATCTTAAAATTATCTTATTAATTCTCAGAGAAGATATAAATTATATTGTTGTTTTCATCTTCCATAACATTAAAATACTCAAAATCTATATCTCTAAAAATCTCTACAGGTGTATATATTTCTCTATATACATCCTCCGTACCGCCAAAACAAACAGAAATTTTCTTGCCTTCTTTTTCACCTATATAATTAAATTCATACTTATAATAAGAGTTAAAATTTAAATTTATACCTTCAAAAAATTTCAACGCTTCTTGTTTATTCATAACTTCATTCATCTTTCTACCCTTTCATATAATATATTGTAATATAATAAGACTTAAAGTTAGATAAAATAGTGAGGGAACTTAAATCTCAAATATTCTCTAACCTCGATCTCGCTAAAATCTGAACTAATATTTTCGGAGTAGGGTAGATATTCTAGTGAAGTCAATTGATTTTCATAGCAATTAAAACTTCCATTAACTACCTCTGGAGCTCCCTCTAATGAAGTTAATCTATTATTATAACAATAAAAACCTCCATCGACTGTTTTAGGAGCTCCCTCTAATGAAGTTAATCTATTATTATAACAATAAAAACCTCCATCGACTGTTTTAGGAGCTCCCTCTAATGAAGTTAATCTATTATTATAACAATAAAAACCTCCATCGACTGTTTTAG
>Ga0256837_1000495_pt1 | contig 32688 bp, 29 predicted proteins | sample 4562384metaG_FD_185976 | JGI IMG/M metagenome (GOLD analysis project Ga0256837, IMG submission 185976) | Hydrothermal vent microbial communities from Guaymas Basin, Mexico - 4561-384 | ecosystem: Environmental > Aquatic > Marine > Hydrothermal vents | place: Mexico: Guaymas Basin | collected... | reverse complement strand
AACAGGTACCAAGTGCTCCTGTATTGAATTACTCAACGGGAAGCCAAAGTTAGCTTCCTTCACTTGGGAGTGAAAACACTTGGTACCCCGTTGAATAATTTAAACGAGGTAATGATACTGCTAAAAATAATGAGTGTCCATAAAGAGTAAATAGGTAGATTTTTATTATATGGAGATATATGAAATTGTATTGAGTTATAAAAAGTGAGTTTAGAAAAGAAAGTTACTTAAATACAATAAATAGATGATTTATTTTATATAAAATTCAGAAAAACTGAAACCGTACCCTATACCGTACCCTAGTTTTTTTAAATCAAGATTTTTATAAATTTTAAAAGCTTTGAAAGTGCCTAATTTAGGCTAATGGTGCGGACGAGAGGACTTGAACCTCCACACCGTAAGGCACCAGATCCTAAGTCTGGCGTGTCTACCAATTTCACCACGTCCGCGTGGTTAAGTGTTTAGTGTCACTTCTGACAAACAGTATTAAGTGGTACGCCCTAAAGGATTCGAACCTTTGACCTACGCCTTAGAAGGGCGTTGCTCTATCCAGCTGAGCTAAGGACGCTCATATTATCAGTTGAACAATCTAAGTCAAATTGCTTTAGTGCATTCAAATCGTAAAGTGGTACGCCCGATAGGATTCGAACCTATAACCCTCGGAGCCGAAATCCGAAACTCTATCCAGTTGAGCCACGGACGCGTCAATAATTGTTATATTTATTATATTTAAAATTCATGGGGTGGGATACGAGATTCGAACTCGCGGCCCCCAGTGCCACAAACTAGTGCTCTAACCAACTGAGCTAATCCCACCATCTTTTATTGATTTTTAAATATAAAAAAAGTTGTGATTTGAAAAAAAATGGTCGGGGTGAAAGGACTCGAACCTTCGGCCCCCTGGTCCCAAACCAGGTACTCTAACCATACTGAGCTACACCCCGACCTACACATTAAACAAGCAGTTATGCTGATTAATGAGGCGAAATTATAGTCAATAATACTGCATTTGTCAATAGTATTTCTTAATTTCTTTAAAAAAAGGATCTTTTTAAGTATAATTAGCGTAATTAAAAGGGAAAGTAGCGTATGAAAGTAGCAAGATTTAGTCGGATAGGGTTTATTATGGCGGCAGCTGGATCTGCTGTCGGACTTGGAAATATTTGGAAGTTTCCATATATTACAGGTGAATATGGTGGAGGTGCATTTGTCCTTATTTATCTTTTTACTGTGCTTCTTATTGGTTTTTCTATTTTAATAGCAGAGATGCTTATTGGTTATCTTGGTCGTCGTGATACTGTTACTTCATTTGAAGAGCTAGCACCGAGAAATAAAAATTTATGGAAATTTGGTGGCTTTCAAGCTTTAGCCGGTCTTTTTATTATGATATTTTACTCTGTAGTTATCGGGTGGATATTTAACTATATTGTCACTTCACTTACATATCTTCCTCAGAATGTAAAAGAGGCAGAGACGGTTTTTACTACGATGCTGCACAGTGGTTTTTGGACGCAGCTGTTTTACCATACGCTCTCATTTTTATTTATTACTTATGTTGTTCATAGAGGAATCAAAGGGGGGATTGAGAAATTAAATCTTTACTTGATGCCAGCCTTGATGCTTATATTGGGTGGTATGTTTATCTATGCAACGACACTTGGAGCTTTTTCTAAAGCAGTGGAGTTTATGTTTTATGCAGACTGGTCGAAAGTGAATTCAGAAGCTTTTGTTGTTGCTGTAGGACATGCGTTTTTTACATTGAGTCTTGGTATGGGTGCAATTATGACCTATGCTGCTTCACTTGAAAAGGGGGCAAATTTAGTCAAGAGTGCTTTTTGGGTTGCTTTTTTAGATACAGCTATCGCAATTGTTGCAGGATTGATGCTTTTTACTTTTTTATATCAATATGGTTCAGGTCCTGCAAAAGGTCCGGGACTTGTTTTTATCTCACTGCCTGCTGCTTTTTATGAGATGGGAATCATAGGAAATATATTTGCAGTGTTGTTCTTTTTAGCACTTGCTTTTGCAGGGCTCACATCTTCAGTATCTTTGGTTGAACCTATGGTGCAGTATTTTATTGACAGGTTTGGTTGGAGCCGTATGAAATCTTCTCTCTCAATGGGATTTTTCTTTTGGTTTTTTGGTGTTTTTGCAATTCTCTCCAATATAGATGGTGCAAAAGAGATGCTTACATGGGGTGGTAAAAACTTCTTTGACTGGGTAGATTATGTAACAGCAGCTATTATGCTGCCAATTGGTGGTCTTATTATGGCTGTTTTTGTCGGTTATGTTATTCCTGAGAGTGAAGTACAAAAAGTAGTTAAACCACAACTTGGTTGGGCGTATGGGGCTTGGTACTTTTCACTTCGCTATATTACACCTGTTGCGATGTTTGTTGTTATGCTTTCACTTATGGGAGTTATTTAGATGAATATTGCTAAAGAGTGCAGAGATATTTTACAACAAGAGGGAGTTAATTCTGCTTCATCGATTGATTTTGAAGTGAATGGTGAAGTAATTACACTTACGCTTGATTATATTATAGATGCTTATATGCAGGCTTCAGATGAGTCACAGCTTGTTTTTTATTCGGCATTGAAAAAGTCATTGGATGCAAAAGAGATGGGAATTGAGAAGTTTTTTGAAGGGATGGGACAGCTTTTGTTGATGACCCATCTCTCAAAGAAGTTTGACGTTTAGAACTGAATGAGCCCATCAACCGGACTAGAAGCAGTTGCGTATGGTTTTTTAGGAATACGTCCTGCAAGGTAGCTCATACGTCCTGCTATCACTGCATGTTTCATCGCTTCTGCCATTGCAATAGGGTTTGATGATTGAGCGATTGCTGTATTTGTTAAAACACCTTCTGCACCAAGTTCCATTGCATACGCTGCATCACTTGCACAACCGATTCCTGCATCAACGATTACTGGAACACTTACCGCTTCACGAACAAAGACAACATTGTATGGGTTTTGCACACCAAGACCACTACCAATAGGAGCTGCCAAAGGCATTACTGCATCAGCACCGGCATCTTCTAGGCGTTTTGCCATGATCGGATCATCTGAAGTGTATGCCATGATAGTAAAACCATCTTTGTGAAGAACTTCACATGCTTTGATAGTTTCTAAAACATCAGGATAGAGTGTTTTTTGCGTGTCGCCAATTACTTCAAGCTTAATAAGATCAATGCCTGTTGCCTCACGTGTGAGTCTAAAAGTTGTAATTGCTTCTTCTGCAGTTACACAGCCAGCAGAGTTTGGAAGAAATTTTACATTTGTACCTGCAAAAGTATCACGAAGATTTTCTTTGTCTGGGTCTGTAATGTTTAAGCGACGCACTGCTACCGTAATGAGTTCACTGCCACTTGCAAGTGTTGCCTCTTTTGTCATCTCAAATGAGTCATATTTTCCACTTCCAACGATAAGGCGAGAACCAAGTTCATATTTTCCGATTTTTAGTTTAGAGTTCATAGAGTATTTCCTATTATATAAATTACTGATTTATAACATAAGATTTCTTATAAATTACCAATACCCGCTATCAAATCATCAGGTGTAAGTGAAAAATCAGCTCCTGAGTAGTTTTTGGCTAAAAATGTATGTGTTAAAGAGCCATTTATAGCTGCTTCTAAAGGGCTATATCCCTGCGCTAAAAGGGCGGATATAAGACCACTTAAAACATCACCACTACCACCTTTTGCAAGTTTTGCACTGCCGTGAGGATTGATGAAAAAAGTTTGGTTTTGCCCAATAATCACGTTTGCACCTTTGAGAAGCAGTGTTGCGTGAGCAAAGGTATTGCAAAAGAGTTCTACATATTTAAACCGCTCTGCTTGGAGCTCCTCTACAGAAATATTTACCAGTTGCGTGAGGCGAAGCAGTGAGACAAACTCTCGTGGGTGTGGAGTAAGTACGATTTGCTCTTTTTGAAGTAGTTTTAGTATGAGTGGCATATGAAAAAGATCGGCATCAACCACTAGAGGGAGCTCATTATCTAAAAACCCCAAGAGTTCATTATCGCTAAACTCACTGCCTAAACCCATTCCAACTGCAATGGCCGTTGTGTTTTTTGGAAGGATGTGAGCATACATCAAGGTAGGCGGAATATTTAAAATTTGCTCTTTTTCAAAGCCGACAAGAGTGACAAGTCCAGTGCCAAAACGAAGTGCTGCCTGCGCACAAAGTATGCTCGCTCCAATCTTCTCACCACTCATAACTGCTAAGTGTCCGTAGCTCCCTTTATGGCTATCCTCACGCAGACGATGTGGCAGTTTAAGATCGTTTATATCAAGAAGTTTCCAGTTGGATTCTTGTTCATAAAGCTTGCGTGAGATACCAAGATCTAAGACTTGAATTTCTCCTACAGCATCTTTATTTGCATCTAAAAAGAGGCTTTTTTTCAGTGCACCCATTGTCAGCGTAATGTCTGCATAAAAACCTTTGCTTGGCATATCGCAGGCTATTTTAAAAGCTTCTGTATTGTTCATATCTGAAATAAGTTGCGTGAGCGTTTCATTGAAAGCGCCGTTAAAGCCTGTACCTACAACTGCTTCAACGATAACATCACAATCAAAAAGCTCTTGAATCTCTACTACTTTAGCGGCATCGGCGCGCTTTTTTTGCAGGAGTGCCATTGGAGATTTTGGCTTTTTTGCGTGGAGTAGAGATACGTCAAAGTCACTATGGAGTATTCTTGCAAGAGCTATTCCATCGGCTCCATTATTTCCACTACCAACAACTACAATAATTTTGGAGCCTGTAGAAAAGTTAGCCCGAATATATGCTGCCATACCTTCAGCAGCATGCTCCATTAAGATATCTTCTGTGAGTTCAAATGTTTCATAGCATCTACGATCAAGTGAGCCGACCTCCTCAAAAAGATTTTGCATTTTAGAGCTCTGGTACGTACTCATCCACTTGTACCATTGAACTGATTATCTCATTAAAGAGTAGTGTAGGGTAAGCCGTTCTGTGTTGGTAAAGAAACTTATTTTTTTTGAGTGTTTTTAAAATCGCCGTATTGTAATAGTTGGCATTGGAACATTTCCCTAAAAAGAGGAATGAAAAGAGCAGTTTGAGGTGCGGATTTTCAAAAGTCTCATGTGGTTGTGCTAAAAATGTTAAGCCATATTTTTGAAGGTTTGCAAATGAGAGCATATAGAGAAGAAAATCTTCAAATTGTGTATAAAAACCATTAAGATTTTCAATATCGTGAAAAAAGTAGTAATAGTTATCAAGCAGCTCTTGTTTTGAGATAATTTGTGAAAGTTTACTTCTTTCATCTCTCTTTTTTGCAAAATGTTTTGGATCAACTGCCATATAGATATGTTCTTTTTCTTCAATGAGTTTACTAAAAGCTGCATCAAAAGTTTCACTCTCTTCAAAACGAATGTAATTAAAGTGTTCATCTTTGTATCGAAGCTCGACATCTTCTTCATGGGAGTTTGCAAAGTCCATATAGAGTGTCGGGACACCATTATCAATAACATAGTTTCTTATTTTACATGCAAGGTTTGTCTTTCCAGAGCCTTGTTCACCTAAAATAAGTGTGTTATGAGACAGCATCCTCTCTTCAAGTTTTAATTCATCAATAGTGTCTAAATATTTTCCAATAGTATCTCTCATACGCACTTCCTTTTTTTCAATTTTCTTTATTATATCTTCTTGATGGTAAAAAAGGTATAATACGTCTATGAATTATAAAACAATTGCACAAGAAACATTGAATATTGAAGCATCGACACTTCAAGAAGCTTCCAAAAAAATTGGTAATGAGTTTGACAGAGCGGTGGAGATGATTTTAAACTGCAAAGGTAAGCTGATTGTAAGTGGTGTTGGTAAAAGCGGACTCATTGGTGCAAAGATGGCAGCAACATTTGCTTCAACGGGAACACCGAGCTTTTTTCTGCACCCTACAGAGGCTTTGCATGGTGATCTGGGAATGATTGGAAGTGGAGATGTGGTTTTGGCAATTAGCTACTCGGGAGAGAGTGAAGAGCTTAGTTCCATCTTACCACATATTAAACGGTTTGATGTACCGCTTATTGGAATGACACGCAATGAAAATTCAACACTTGGAACATACAGTGATCTTGTCATAAAAGTTTCAGTTGAGCGTGAAGCCTGTCCATTGAATATTGCACCGACAAGTTCTACAACACTTACTCTTGCCCTTGGTGATGCTTTGGCAGTTTGTTTGATGCGGGCACGAGATTTTAAAAAGAGTGATTTTGCATCATTTCATCCTGGTGGTGCGTTAGGTAAAAAGCTTTTTGTTAAAGTAAAAAATTTAATGCAGAGTAAAAATCTTCCAATTATTAGTGAAAATGCAAAAGTAAAAGATGCTATTTTAGCAATAAGCGAAGGGCGTTTGGGTACTGCATTAATAGCAGATAATGAAGGAAGATTGAAGGCACTTATGAGTGATGGAGATGTTCGTCGGGCACTCTTGAGTGAGGGTTTTTCTCTTGAAGACAGTGTCTTAAAATACGCTACAAAAAATCCACTGAGCATTGATGATGAAGAGATGTTGGCAAGTGATGCTCTTGTTTTAATAGAAGAAAAAAAGATACAACTTCTGGTTGTAACAGATAAAAATAAAAAGATAAAAGGGGTGCTTCATATTCACACCCTTATAGAAAAAGGGATTTCATAGGTAAGTACCTCTTTATAAATAACCCCAGCTTCAGAAGCTTAAAAAGGGGGCTAATGCAAGGCGAAACTCCGCATGAGCTACTGGTAGCTTGAAGGATTTTCAACGAAGCAATAGCCTCCTTTTTAAACTTCCCTTCGGGCAAAAAGCAAATAGTCCTATTGCGTCGTTAGATTCCTTTAGATTAACTAGTTAGTCTTGCAGAAATCTGCCTAGCACTAGAACTATTTGCTTTTTGCTGAAGATAGGGTTATTTATAAAGAGGTACTTAAATGAGATTAAATAAATATATAGCGCACTACTCAACTTACTCACGCAGAGAAGCTGACCGAGCGATTCAAGATGGTTATGTTCGTGTAAATGGTGAGATAGAAGAGAATCCTGCAACACAAATAGAAGAGGGTAGAGATATTGTTTACATCAGTGGAAAACAGGTAAGTCCACAGGAAAAATATACAGTTATTGTCTATAACAAACCAAAAGGGGAGTTGGTAACAAAATCTGATCCAAAAGGCAGACGTACTATTTATGATTCACTTCATAAAGATTTTCGTCACTTTATTCCTGTTGGGCGTTTGGACTTTGCTTCAGAAGGAGTGCTTCTTTTAACAGATGCTTCTCACGTGGCGACGGCACTGATGGAATCAGATTTGGAGAGAATTTACAAGATAAAGATCAGAGGTGAAGTGACACCGGAGATGGAAGATGCGATGCTAAATGGTCTTTATTTGGAAGATGCAAGTGCCGGTGCGCATTCCCATTCAAAGATAAAATCTATGGAATTTAAGCCATTTATAGGGTATAAGATTCAGAAAAATCAGCCGAATTATTCAGTGTTGAAAGTTGCGCTCTCAGAAGGAAAGAACAGAGAACTTCGCCGTTTTTTTGCACATTTTGGAGCAGAAGTTGTAGATTTGAAACGTTTGAGTTTTGCTGAAATTGAGCTTAATAACCTTCCGACTGGGAAAACCCGCTATCTCACGCGAAGTGAATATTCGGCTCTGCACAAGTTTTTAAAAGAAGAGAAACGCAAGGCTAAAGAAAAAAGCAGAGTTTCTAAAGATAAAGAGTAGAAGGTGGATTTTACCTATCTGTTAAGACCAAAATCTTTTGATGATATGGTAGGGCAGGAGCATCTCACGCAAGTAGGTGCTCCTTTACGAACATTGTGTGAAAAAAATGCTTTAGGGCACAGTTTTTTTTATGGTCCTGCAGGTGTTGGAAAAACTTCACTTGCGCGTATAATTGCCACAACACTTGATATGCCTTTTTATGAGATGAATGCAACTTCGCTCAAAATTGAAGAGTTACGTAAAATCTTTACACAATACAAAAACGCACTTCAAAAACCGCTAATTTTCATTGATGAGGTACACAGGCTCTCTAAAAATCAGCAAGAGGTTCTGCTGCCTGTTATGGGGAATAATTCAGTTCTTATTATTGGCGCTTCTACTGAGAACCCTTTCTTTTCACTCACTTCTGCTATTCGTTCACGCTCTATGTTGTTTGAACTGCATGCAGTCTCTCACGCAGCTCTGCAAAAACTTCTTTATCGCGCTATAGAGAGAGGTGGCTTGAGTATAGATAAAGATGCCCAGGAGTATCTTATAGCTTCAAGTGGTGGTGATGCACGTGCAATGTTGAAACTTATAGAATTTGCAAGTGAAGTTAACACTAATGTAACAATTGAGTTGTTAAAATCTCTGCGTCCAAATGCACTGCAAGCGGGAAGCAGTGAAGCGGGCGTGCATTATGATTTGGCTTCGGCACTTATTAAATCCATTCGAGGGAGTGATGCCGATGCTGCCATCTACTATCTTGCACGGCTGATTGACGGAGGAGAGAGTGCTGATTTTATTGCACGTCGCTTAGTAATTCTTGCAAGTGAAGATATAGGCAATGCCAATCCACAAGCCCTGACACTTACAACATCGACACTTACAAGTGTAAAGCAGATAGGCTACCCAGAAGCAAGAATTATTTTAGCGCAGGCTGTTATCTATCTGTGTGCGTCTCCAAAATCCAACTCTGCCTATCTGGCAATAAACAAAGCACTTAAAAGTGTTCGAGATGGTATGATTTTAGATATTCCAAAAAATATACAGCAACACAATGAGGGGTATCTCTATCCACATGATTTTGGTGGGTATGTGAAGCAGCAATACCTCACGCAAGAGGTGAAGTTTGTGGAGTTAAAAGAGATTGGCTATGAGAAAAAGATGAAAGAGTGGCTTAATTTATTCGCTACATAAGTTTTGATTGGATAGAATAGAATAGTTTAGTTTTTAATAAAAAAAGGTGGAAAATATGGATGTATCAGTATCGGGTAATAGTGTAACAGTTAAGGGGAATATTAAATCAGTGAGTGATTATCAAATCTTAAAAGAGAAATTTGAAGACCTGCGTCAAACTCACGGAACTATTTTTTTGAACATTGAAGATTCTATTTCAATTACCTCTTCGGTTATTGGTTATATGACAAAGTTGGTGCAAAAAGAGGGAATTGATCTTTCGATAAAAGTTGGTAATAGCAGCCTTTATGAACTTTTTGATGACTTAAATTTAGTAAGACTTTTTAAAGTGAAAAAGGCATAAACAATGACAATTAAAAATAAACTCAAACTGATAACAGCGATTGTTGTCTCTTTTGCATTGGTAATTATTGCTCTGACGATTAATAATGCAGTAGAAAAAAGAGCTGTAATAACACAGGCAAAAGAGCTCAATGTTCTCTCTCAAAAACTTTCACTACTCATTCATGAAACACAAAAGGAGCGAGGTGCAAGTGCTGGTTTTCTTGGTTCAAAAGGGAACAAATTTGGTGATATCCTTAAGAAACAGAGAGTTTTAACTGATGGACGCTATGAAGAGTTACGTGCATATGTCAAGCAACTTGAACTTTCAAACTATCAAGAGAGTTTACGTAAAAGTATTCAAGCGGTAATGGATGGCATGGGAAAAATTGAAAGTATCCGTTCTCGTGTAGATAACTTTTCAATCTCTGTTAAAAAAGAGGTAGCTTACTACTCTGGCGTAAACAGAGATATACTTCATGTTGTCTCTTTGACAGCAAAACTTGCAGATACACCTGAACTTGTTAAAGCACTGAGTGCATATACAAACTTTTTGAAGTCAAAAGAGAGAGCAGGAATAGAGCGTGCCGTTATGAGTGCAACCTTCTCTGCTGATAAATTTGGTGATGGAGTGTTTGCCAAGTTTATTAAACTTATGGCTGAACAAAATGCTTATATGGATGCATTTTTAAGTATAGCTCCTCAAGATTCCATTGTAATGTATAAAAAGATTATGGATGCACCCGTTGTTACAGAGGTAAATAGTATGCGTAAAATTGCTGTAGCTAAAGCGAATGAGGGTGGCTTTGGGGTTGATGGTGTTGTATGGTTTCAAACAATTACCAAAAAGATTAATTTACTGAAAAAAGTTGATGATAATTTGGCAAAAGAGAATGATAAACTCTTAGATGCTCTTGAAGCAGAGTATAAAAAAGATACACTTATTACGTTGCTTGGTTATAGTATTTTTGCAATTGCAGTCTTTATTATTATCTTGTTAATAGCGCGTGGCGTAAACAGAAATGTTGAGAGTTCATTGCAAAAGATAAACTGTGTTGCAAGTGATTTAGATCTTACTTGTAATGTCGTTGTCGAAGGTAATGATGAGATTTCTCAAATCTCACGTGCACTGCATACAATGATAGTCTCGTTTAAAGAGAGTGTTTACAGCTCACAAGATGTTGCTACTGCTACAACACGTGAGAGTGAAAAACTCAATGAGGTTGTAGAGATATTGGCACAAAATTCACAAACTCAAGAGAGTAAAATTGCTGAAGTTAATGGACTTGTTTCAGAGATTGGAGAGAAGCTAGATATAGTAGAAGAATCAACTATTGTTGTAACAGAAGATCTCGATACAACATTTAATGTCCTTGATAGCTTTATTGTTAAACTTGGAGCTGTTGTTAACTCTATAGAGAGTGGTAGTGAGCAACAACAGGAGCTTGTTGTTAAAGTTGCATCACTGACTGAACAGGCAAAAAATATTAAAGATATGCTTGCTATTATTTCCGATATTGCAGATCAAACGAACTTACTTGCTCTTAATGCTGCCATTGAAGCAGCACGTGCAGGTGAGCATGGACGTGGATTTGCCGTAGTTGCAGATGAGGTGAGAAAACTTGCAGAGCGTACGCAAAAATCACTCTCTGAGATCAGCGCAAATGTTAATCTAATAACACAGAATGTTGTTGAGATCTCTGAAGAGACTGACAAAACATCACAAAATATGCATACTATTGCTGCATCAGCACAAGAACTTATCATCTCTTCTCATGAAACAAAAGATAATCTTGTAATGACAAAAGATAAATCTACAGATGTAATGCATCAAAGTGTATTTATCGCTACAAAAACAAAAACTCTTATTACAACGATGGATGATATTGTAGAGGTTGCATCAAAAAATGCTGAGCTTAGAACCACTGTGGAAGGTGCTGTTGATGCATTAACACAGGATGCCCAAAAATTGCAATCAGAACTAAGTAAGTTTAAAATCTAATGTCAAAAGAGAGGTTAGAAAAGCTAGAAAAGAGTGAAGAATATGCGTCATATCAGGCAGATTTGACTTTTAAAAAAGAGCTCAATATACTTAGAAATGATTTTTACTATCAGATGGTTGATTCAAAAATTACATCTTTGGTGGATTTTCTTTATAAGCCATTAGATACCCTGAGTGGCGATGCTTACAGTGCAAGGAGAATTGATAAAAATAGAACATTTTATCTTCTTGTGGATGGCATGGGTAAAGGTGTTTCTGCCTCATTTACAACTGTCATTATCACTACCTTTATTAATCATCTTATAGATAAGATGATAGAGCATGATAGTTTTAGTTTAGATATTGTTATTCGTGAGTCAATGGAATTTATTCAGCCAATTTTACTTGATGATGAGGTTTTGGCTATTGATTATATCTGCTTTGATAGTTATTTTAGTGTTTTGGAGTATGCAAAATTTGCAATGCCTCCTTTTTTACTACAGGATAAACAAGATAATATTATTAAGATAAAATCCAATAACACTCCTATGAGTAAGTGGCAAAGTAGCTATAGACTTGATACGTATAAGATACATAATATTGAAAAGTTTCTTTTTTATAGTGATGGGATTGTTGAAAACAGTACAGATGCTACAGGTACACCTTACGGAGTATTTATAGAAGATGATTTTAAAGTATCATTTACAAGAGAAGAGTTTAAAGATAAATTTTATGCACGTATTCAAGAGCAAGAGGATGACTTGACGCTTATCTTTATAAACAGTCTTGATATGCGCCAAGAGACATTACTTGCCAAGAAAACATTTGAAACCTCTTTAGAAGATGTAGAAAATGCCTCTGTTTGGTATGAAGAGCTGTGGCAGGGTTTTGGTGTTGATATGAAAGTGGCTTATAAAGCGGGTGTTGTATTTACTGAACTCTATATGAATGCATATGAACATGGAAATTTAGGTATAGATACACAAAAGAAGCATAGATATTTGCAAGAGGATATCTATTTCGAAAAATTAGTAGAATTAGAAGAGAATTGTTTCCAAAAGATTACAGTAGAAGTTTATAGATTCAAAGAGACCTTAAGTGATTATATTGTCACAAAGATTTGTGATGAAGGTAAAGGCTTTGATACGCAGATACTTTCACAAATTTTTAGAAACTCCCAAAGATTTAATGGGAGGGGTGTTTTTGTCTCACGCAAGAATTCAATGGGAATATATTACAACTCTAAAGGTAATTGTGTCCTCTTTTTAAATAAAATTTGAAACTTTAATGGATTGTTTAACAATTAAGCTATATAATCTTTTCATATAGTAAATAAGGAAATAAAATGTCAGAAAAATCATTTGAAGTAGAATCATTAGAGTATCATGTAGCACAAAGTGAATTTGATACAAATGGAAAAACAGCAACGCTTTTAACAAAGCCGTGTAACACAGAAAAAGAGCTATCTATGGCATATAGTCCAGGTGTAGCGTATCCATGTCTTGAGATAGAAAAAGATATTGATAAAGCATATGAATACACAAATAAAGGTAATCTTGTAGCCGTTGTTAGTGATGGTACAGCAGTTCTTGGACTTGGTGATATTGGTCACTTGGCCGGGAAACCTGTAATGGAAGGTAAAGGGGTTCTTTTTAAATCTTTTGCTAATGTTGATGCTGTTGATATTGAATTAAACACAAAAGATACTGAAGAGATTATCAAGATTGTAGCTGCAATGGCTGATAGTTTTGGTGGTGTAAATCTTGAAGATATTTCAGCTCCAAGATGTTTTGAGATTGAAGATCGTTTAAAAGAGATTTGTAATGTTCCTGTTTTTCATGATGATCAACACGGTACGGCAGTAATTACAACTGCAGGTCTTATTAACGTCATTGAAATGAGTGGTAAAAAAGCCGAGGATCTTAAAGTTGTCGTTATTGGTGCGGGTGCATCAGGAATTGCCTGTGCAAGTATGTATAAAAAATTGGGTGTAAAAAACATTACAATGTTAGACTCAAAAGGTGTTATCCATAGTGGTAGAGATGATCTTAATAAATATAAACAAATGTTTGCATTTGAAACACCAGATAGAACATTGGAAGATGCAATTCATGGTGCAGATATGGTTCTTGGACTTTCTCAACCAGATTTAATTACTGCTGAGATGGTAAAAACTATGTCAGATACAAGTCCAATTATTTTTGCTTGTGCAAATCCTAACCCTGAAATTAAGCCACCACTTGCAAAAGAGGCTCGCCCAGATCTTATCATCGGTACAGGACGAAGTGATTATGCAAATCAAGTAAATAATGTTCTTGGTTTTCCTCAGATATTCCGCGGAGCTCTTGATGTTAGAGCAACAAAAATTACAGAAAATATGAAAATGGCTGCATCACGTGCACTTGCTTCACTTGCGAAAGAGGAAGTTCCAGCACATGTAAAAGCTGCACATGGTCGTGGTGATGATATGACATTTGGTCCGGACTATATTATTCCTTCACCATTTGACAGACGTGTTCTTGTTTATGTTGCTTCTGCTGTTGCACAGGCTGCTATTGAAGATGGTGTTGCTCGTGTGAAAGATTTTGACATGACTGCATACAGAGAAAAACTTCAAAGATTAGCTGATCACTTAGATGGAAAAATCTAAGTTTTCTTAGATTTTTTTGGCCTCATTATAAAATTTTTTGAGGCCAAGTTTTGCTTTGTTATCAAGTTTATAGGAGATAAGTTTAAGATACTCTAAAATATCTTTTGCGTTGACTCCTGTTGCTTTTGCTGCTCTGTTTAAAAGATAGGCAGGGATTTTCTGCTCTTTTTTTAAAAATTCTTTTTCAATTTTTTTATAGACTTTTTTATCTTTGTGATAACATAAGAGTGCAAAGACAAAAGGAAGATTGTATTTTTTATTCCACATATCTGCAAGATCAATGTAATTACTGTTTTTGAGTGCATATCGAAGAGCTTTGTCTCCGATGATGACTTCACCATTTTGTCGAAGTATTTTGGCTAATACATTGGATGAAGCTGATTCTTTGTCACTTCTACTGCTGCGTGAGGGTATAACTAAAACGCTTTGAACCTCTTTTCTTGCGATGATTCCAAGGTTTACATGCTTGTGCTTTTTTGCTGTAATACTTGATATAAAAGCGGCATCGACTCTTCTGTTATGAAAAGCATTATTGATTTTAGCAGGAACATTTTTTTTATAATCCATAATAGCTTTTGTTTGAGAACTTCTACTAAAACGTTTCATAAAAACGTGAAATGGGAGGAGGTTTAGATATTCTATTTTTCCAAAAATCATACGAAATTATAGCGCACTTAACTTATCTTAGATATAATTTAATCAATAAAATAACGAGGCATACAAGATTATGGTTAGAGTAGAATTTTTAGGACCGATACAAAAAGATGCGTTAGAGTTGGAAATTGAGAACCTCAATGAACTCGCAACAATTTTACAAGAAGATAAAGAACTTTCAGAGTGGTTGCAAAACTCTGCAGTAGCCGTTAATGATACCATAGTTTCTTCTTTAGATGTAGCGTTAAAAGATGGAGATAAAATTTCATTATTACCGCCTGTATGTGGAGGTTGATAAATGTTACATATATATAATGGTGCTTTAAATGTGCCAGAGATACTAAAAGAGTGGTATGAAGAAGAACATGAGAGTAATTATGGCGCATATATTCCCTTTGTAGGAACAGTAAGAAGTGAAAATGGAATTGATGGACTTAGTTTTGATATTTATGAGCCGATTTTAGAATCTTGGTTTGAAGCGTGGCAACAAAAAGCAAAAGCAAAAGGTGCTATTATAAAAATGGCACATGCACGTGGAGATGTAATGTTGCATGAATCTTCTTATATTTCAGCGGTATTTTCTCCAAAAAGGCGTGTTGCTTTAGAATTTATCGATGAATTTGTTGAAGATTTCAAAGCAAGTGCACCAATTTGGAAATATGACTTGATTAATGGAGAGCGTATCTATGCAAAAGATCGCTCTACTGCAATACAAGGGAGTGGAATTTTAGGAGAAAAACAATGAGTATAACCGGAACAGATTTTATCTCATACGAGACAAGTCAAAATATGTTGGAACTTTTACAAGTTAATAGTAACCGATACGAGAAAGTACCTTTGAGTAGTGCATTAGGTCGTGTGTTAGCGGAAGATATTGTCGCGAAGTTTAATGATCCTCAATTTCCAACTGCTTCAATGGATGGATATGCAGTACGATATGAAGATCTGTCACTTGGTGAATTGGTGGTATTGGGTGATAATCCTGCAGGGCACGATGAGACGCGTGAGCTCAATGAAGGTGAATGTATAAAGACATTTACCGGTTCTATGATGCCTGAGGGGAGTGATACGCTTATTCAAATAGAGAATGTCACCTTTAATGACGGTAAGATTACTATTAATGAAATGGTAGAGAAGGGGAGCTCTGTTCGCCCTGTTGGTGAAGGGTATAGTGCCGGAGATGTGCTGATAAACAGAGGAACAAAGATTGGATTTGCCGAGATTGGTGTAATGGCAGGCTTGAATGTAGTGATGGTAAAAGTAGCGCTTCGACCTCGTGTAGCCGTCATTGCAACAGGAAGTGAAATACTTGACTTGGGTGAGAACTCTGATAATCCTGCGCAAATTCGCAGCTCAAACAACTATACTTTAGCAGCACTTGCACAACAAGCCGGTGCAGAGGTAATTCAACTTGGAACTGCCCCTGATGACAGAGATGCTATTATGAAAACCTTTGAAAATGCACTGGAGTCTGCGGATATTTTAGTCAGTACCGGTGGCGTGAGCGTCGGGGATTATGACTTTGTTAAAGATATTGTGCCTCGTCTTGGTGCCGAAGTTGTTTATAAAGGTGTTGGGATTAAACCGGGACGTCATATTATGGTTGCGCAGCGTGGGCAAAAGTTCATTTTAGCACTTCCTGGATTTGCTTACTCTTCAACGGTTACATCTATTTTATATCTGTTGCCACTGATTGCAAAGATGCAAGCAAAAGCGCAGCCTTATACAATGGTAGCGGCAAAACTACAAGAAGATTTTAAAAAGAGAAGTCAATTTACAGAGTTTACGGCTTGTAATGTTGTTGTAGAAGATGGAGAGTATTTTGTCAATTTTGAGGGTAAAAAGGTTGGAAGTTCTGCCATTCTTGTTAATATGCTTCACAACTCCGCATTAATGATAGCAGGAGAAGATGATAAGTTCTTAGAAGCAGGAACCTATGTCTCTGTTATACTTTTGGATAAATTTTAGATGAAAGGCCTTGCAATTAATCCTCTGACGCAGAGCGTTGAAGAGCTTGATATAGAGATGAAAGCCAACACTGTTTACACTTTTTTCAGCTCTATTTTAATTGATGAGATAGAAGCAATAAATGAGCATGTTATCTATAGTGATGCAAATGCTTTGAGCGAAAAGAAAAAAGCTTATTTTATAGGGGAACAACTTGTTCTTGGCAATGCTTTGATTCTTGGAAGATTTGATTTTGATGATATCGATGTCAAAATTTCAAAAGAGGAGCTCACTGCACTTATTAGTTATGAGATTAATGATTTTTACACACGGGTTTTAGCGTTGCTCTCATCTACAGATATTAATCTCTACAGAACATTTGAGGTAGAGAAAAATGGTGAGCAAATAGCTCTGAATACGGCATGGGTACTTTATACTTTTAATATTGCAGATGAGAAAACGAAAGAGTATTTTGTTCGTGAACTGCAAAAAGTTTTGGATGCAGGCAAATCTGTTGAAGAATATATGCAAAAAATGGCACAGCTTGCCATGAATGCGGCAGGAGGTAAATGATGATTCTTGTGACTGGTGGGGCAGGGTATATAGGAACACACACTTGTGTAGAGCTAGATAAAGCAGGATATGATTTTGTTATTTATGATAACTTTTCTAACTCCTCACGTGAGGCACTGAAACGTGTTGAGCAGATTATTGGTAAAAGTGTAAAGTTTGTTGCAGGTGATATTCGAGACAAAGAAGCTTTAGAGGCTGTTTTTCAAACGTATAATATTGATTCTGTTATTCATTTTGCAGGATTAAAGGCTGTTGGTGAATCTGTTGAGAAGCCGTTAAAGTATTATGATAACAATGTTTATGGAACGATTGCTCTATGTGAAGTGATGCAGAAAAATGGATGTAAATCAATTGTTTTTTCATCTTCTGCAACTGTATATGGTGATCCTCATACTACTCCGATAAAAGAAGATTTTCCTTTGAGTGCTACAAATCCTTATGGACGCTCAAAGCTTTTTATTGAAGAGATACTGCGTGATCTTTTTGTATCAGATAATAAATGGAAGATAGTGTTGCTGCGTTATTTTAATCCTGTGGGTGCTCATGAATCCGGTCTAATCGGTGAAGATCCAAATGGTGTACCAAATAATTTAATGCCATACATTGCTCAAGTGGCTGTTGGAAAGCAAAAAGAGCTCTATGTTTTTGGAGATGATTACGATACAAAAGATGGAACAGGTGTAAGAGATTACATTCATGTAGTCGATCTGGCAAAAGGACATGTAAAAGCACTTCAAAAGATTGATAGTTTGGACGATGTACTTACAGTAAATCTTGGAACAGGGAAAGGGTACTCTGTTTTGGATATGGTAGCAGCATATGAAAAAGCATCAGCTAAAAGAGTACCTTATAAGATAGTACCAAGGCGTGCAGGAGATATTGCAGAGTGTTATGCAGATCCGAGTTATGCAAAAGAGATGCTGGGATGGAGTGCAGACAAGAGTCTGCGTGAGATGTGTGAAGACTCATGGAGATGGCAGTCGATGAATCCCAATGGGTATAAATCTGATAAAAAAGAGGAAAAGTAAAATGAAAAAAAGTATATTGCTTGTAATGGTAGCTCTGTTAGCGGTTGGATGCTCAGCTGTAATAAATTCTCAAAATAACCTGCCTGCAGTTTATCAAGAAAATAAAGAGACAAGAGAAGAGATTAAAAAAGATATTGTTATTGCTATTTTTAAATTACACAACTATACGGATACTCCAAGGGCAGGAAAAAGAGCTGCAAATATTGTAGAGGGTATTTTGCTTTCAGAAGAGTATGTAGTTAAAAATCATATAGACAAAATTGATAGAACTCTGCAGGAGATGCAAAGTGAAGCACAAAGAGAGGGTGCAGAGTACTTTTTAACTGGAGGTGTCAGTGAATGGCGATATAAAACCGGTATTGATGGTGAACCCGCGGTAAGTTTGAAGCTTGTACTCTACAAAACAGCAGATTTGAAAATTGTTTGGAGTGCAACAGGGTCTGAGAGCGACTGGGGTATCTCCTCTATTGGTACAGTCGCTCAAAAATTGATACAAAAAATGATAGAAAAATAAGAAATACAGTGAAAGCAGTAAAGCAAAGATTTGGAGATAAATCAAAAAAATTTTCTATTTTTGAGCGGATTCATAAATATGGGCTGCTTGAAACATTCATAATAATTACCGCTTTTTTAGCGATTAGTTATGTTTTTAGCCCTCATGATATTTGTCTGTTAGATGTAAAGATCCCTTATTTACTTATTATTTTAACTATAATAACACTTTTTCATGGCTTTGAAAGTGGTATATTCGCCATGGGGATTATTGCCTTTGCTATGTGGTATTTTTATCCTAATTTTCAATATGTGGATTTTTTGATTTTACTGACGATGACACTGCTTTTTAGTCAGTTTCACTACTATTGGTCCATACGTATTCGTGAGGCAGAACTTACAAGTGAGTATAAGAATATTAAACTCAATGAACTCTCCAAAGCTTTCTATACATTAAAAATCTCTCATGATCAGCTAGAAAAGAACTATGTTACAAAGCCGATGAGCCTGAGGGATTCTTTAATTAGCATACGAACGTTTGTTGGAAATGAGAAAGATCAGTATGCTGCATTTTTAACACTGCTGGAAAAATCTTTTAATGTTGAGACTGCTTCTATTGTGCTTAGAGATGATGAAGAAAAAAATGAAAACTTTCAAAGGGTTGTTGCTAGTGAAGAGTTGCAAGAAGAAGATGACCTTGATGATTTGTTGGTAAAAGATGCTTTTGAATATAATCGTCCTGCATATATAAGTAATAAAAATATCAATAAAAGTAAATATATTGCCGTTATACCGGTTGTAAAAAAAGAGAACATAACAGCCCTGCTTTTAATCAAAAAGATGCCATTTATGGCTTTTAACAGAGAAAATCTGATCTCCCTTGCTATTTTGTTTGAATATTTTTATAACGAGTTTGTAAAAGAGAAGTTAATTTTAGAGTATGGGAATAATCTAGAAATTATTAGTGATAGAGAGTTTAAATTTGAACTCTACAGACTTAATGAGCTGTATGAACTCTATAATGTGGATTCTACAATCATGGTTTTAGTATTTGAAAATGAGATTTTAGCTTTAAAAATTTACGAACTTGTTAACAAAATATTAAGAAGTTTGGATATGGTAACCTATCTTGAAAAGGAAAATACATTTTATATAGCTGTTCTTTTCCCGTTTGCAGATGCTGCTACAGCATCAGGTTTTTTAGAAAGATTGAAAAAAAATGCTAAACAACTTGAAAATGAACGATATTATGAAGATTTCTATTTTTCATTAGGTAAATTGGAACTATTTGATGAGTTGATAAGTGGACGTAATGAACTCTTTTGATATACAAACCCAATTTTTTCTCCTGTTTCTTGCACATCTTTTTGTATCCGCTATAATAAGTTATATGTATGGCTCCTATCTTCAGCGTAGGTATAGTGACAAAAAGCTTAACATTGTTTTTTTTATATTTGTGTTTAATCTTTGTCTTCCTTTAATAGGCTATGTAGTTACAATTATCCTGGCAAACTATTTGGTAAAAGTAAAATACGAACAAGAGTTGAAAAATGTTGAATTTTTGGATCTGAATCTTTTTGAAACAACCTTTGTAGAGGTGCATAGGCACTTTGGTGAAGGGCTTATTCAAACAGTATTACTAAATGATTATATTCCTACAGAAAAAAAGATAATGGCACTGGTTTCAATCTCAGAAAACGTCTCTAAACATAACATTAATATCATAAAAGAGGGGCTAAAAAGTCATGATGATGAGGTAAGACTCTATGCTTTTTCTATTTTGGACAAACTAGAAAAAAATATCAATACAAAAATATTTCAAAATATCTCAGCATATAAAAAAGCAGAAGATAATACACAAAAAAAAGCTTCTTATGCCAGAGAACTGGCATTTTTGTATTGGGAACTTATCTATTATGAACTTTCTGAAGAGACTCTTCTGGAGTATCTGTTGCGTGAGGTCTTACATTATGCGATTATTGCAAAAAGATTTTTTAAAAATGATGTAAAGATCGCTTTTTTACTCGGTCGTGTTCATATGAAGAAAAAAAAGTATGACAGAGCCTTAACAGAATTTATTCTTGCAACAGAACTTGATAAGGATATGCTTCCTTATACAGCCCCTTATATTTGTGAGATCTATTTTGAGAAGCACTACTATCGACCGATAAAGTCTATTATGCAAAGAACAAAAAATCTTGAATTAAATACAACACTTTATCCAGTTGTGCAGCAGTGGAGAAGTTGACGCCATGCAAACCTATATACGAAAATCAGAGAGTGTTGATGTTATGTTTTTGGCCGAGGGAACCTATCCTTATATTCGTGGTGGTGTATCTTCGTGGATAGCACAGATTTTACATGGGATGCCAGATATTCGTTTTGGTATCTGTTTTATAGGTTCTAAAAGAAGTGATTATACCTCTATTCAATATGAACTGCCAGAAAACTTAGTACATCTTGAGGTGCACTATATGTTTGAAGATACAACACTCCCCTCCGTACATAAAAGACGTGGAGATAAAAAAGCATTTAAAGAGATAGACGCACTCTACAAAAGTCTTAAAAGTGATAAATTTGATATACCGCAAACTCTCAAAGATATAGACTTTTATAATAAACGGGTTACTTTTGAAGATTTTTTATATGCTAAAGAGTCTTGGAAGTTTATAAATAAGATCTATTTACAAAATGCACCGGATGTCCCTTTTATTGATTATTTCTGGACATTGCGAAATATACATAAACCCATCTGGCAACTTGCAGCAATAGTTAAAGAATTGCCAAAGATAAAACTTTTGCACTCTCCATCAACAGGATATGCAGGATTTTTAGGTGCTTTGGCTTCATATGATATGCAACTTCCTCTGATACTTACAGAACACGGTATCTATACAAGAGAGCGTAAGATAGATATGCTGCAAGCTGAATGGATTGAATATAAAAAACCATCACTTCTGCAGCAGCCTGAAGAGTTTAATTATGTCAAAAAAATGTGGGTTGAATTTTTTCAACGTATAGGAGAGTTTAGCTATAATAGAGCTGATTTAATACTCTCTTTATTTTCTGCTGCAAGAGATATTCAGATCTCTCTTGGTGCGAAACAAGAAAAGACGCAGATTATTCCAAACGGTGTAGATGTCGATAGTTTAAAAGAGCTTTATTTACAACGTAAAGAGAATCAAAAAGAGGTTGTTACATTAATAGGAAGAGTTGTATCCATTAAAGATATAAAAACATTTATTCGTGCTATGCGGATTTGTTTTGGAGAGCTTCCTGATGTAGAAGGATGGATAGTAGGTCCTACAGATGAAGATAAAGAGTATTTTTTAGAGTGTCAGGAGATGGTGGAGTCTTTTGGTTTGGTAGATAATATAAAATTTTTGGGTTTTCAAAATATAAAAGATATTCTACCGCAAACAACGCTGCTTACCTTGACCTCCATAAGCGAAGGAATGCCTCTTGTTATTTTAGAAGGTTTTGCTGCAGGAGTGCCTTGTGTTGCAACAGATGTAGGGAGTTGTCGCGACCTTATTGAAGGTGGTTTAGATGAAGATGATAAGGCATTGGGTAGCGCCGGTGCAGTTACAGGCATAGCAAATCCCCAAGAGATTGCACAAAATTATCTTCATTTTTTACAAGATAAAGATGCCTGGAAAAGAGCGCAGAGTATTGCTTTAAAAAGAGTACAAAAGTATTATAGAGAGGATGATTTTTTAGTAAAATATCATACGCTTTATCAATCATATATAAAAAAAGAGGCACAGTAGTGGCAGGTATAGGATTTGAACTCAGAAAAGTCTTAAAACGAGATCGACTCTCTTCAATCATAAAAGCGTATGGATATTCGGCGATGTTGAGTGCCGGTCCTTGGGTTGTTTCGATTTTAGCTATTATCGCTGTTGGTTTTATTAATATTTCGAACTATTTGGGTAATGCTGTGGCAAGTTTTCAGATTATTGTAACCTATGCAATAGCACTTGCTTCGAGCCTGATTGTCACAGGAATTTTACAACTTCCATATACCCGCTATGTGGCAGATCTTATTTTTAAAAATAGAGAAGATGAGATACTTCCTAGTTATTTCGGCAGTATATTTCTATCTTGGGTATTAGGTATTCCTTTTATACTCTTTATCGTTTTTTGGGCTTTTCCTGATGAGAGTTTTTTCTTTAAATCCATAGTTTCTTCAACTTTCTTAGTTCTTTGTGCTGTATGGATATCAAGCATCTTAGCAGCAAGTTTGAAGTTCTATAAATCTGTTGTATTGGCTTATTTTTTATCTTATCTTTTTATTGTTATTGCTTCTTATCTTTTTGGGCATACAATTGAGGCACTCTTATATATTTTTTTAGTAGGTAATAGTATGCTCCTGCTTATGTTGATGTTGCTTATCATTAAGCGTTATGATGCAACACGTTTTATAAACATTAATTTTTTTAAAGAGAAAAATTTCTATTGGACATTAGCGATTGCTGGACTTGCTTATAACTTTGGTTCATGGATAGACAAGTTTATCTTTTGGTACCATCCTCTAACGGGTATTGATGTTATTGGTAAGCTGCACGCATCTCTTGTTTATGACATTCCTATTTTTATTGCATATCTCTCTATCATTCCAGGGATGGCTGTGTTCTTTTACAGATTAGAAGTTGACTTTGCTCAAAAGTATGATCTCTATTATGAGGCAGTACGTGAGAGTGGAACATTGGAGCTTATTCGAAAATATAGAAATGAGATGGTTTTTGTTGTTCGTCATGCACTTTTTGAAATCATTATTATTCAGGGTATTTTGGATATATTTATGTTTTTAACGGTAGATAAGATTTTTTCTCTGCTCTCTATTCCTCAGCTCTATGCAGGATTACTCTTTATATTGACAATAGGAGCTATGCTGCAGCTTGCTTTTATGTCTGTATTGGCGATTTTATATTATCTTGACAGAAAAAAAGTTGCGATGTGGCTCTGTATAGCTTTTTTTCTTTTAAATGGAGTTTTTACGCTTATTTCTATTGATATGGGCCCCTATTTTTATGGTTATGGATACGCTGTCTCTCTCTTGCTTGTTTTTACGGCAAGTCTAATTATTATACGCAATCAAATGGAGAATCTGGATTATGAAACATTTATGTTACAGTAGATTCTTTTTACTCTTACTTCTTTTTTACACATCTGCTTTTGGCGCTTTACATGACAAGAGCGCTATAGTCTATTATGGGTCGGATATCTCTTACCCTATGGTTGGAATTCATGACTATATCATTGTTGAACCTGAAAATATCAATACCTATACACATGGTTTTGATGTGTACAAAGAGAAGATCTATGCCTATGTCAGTATTGGAGAGCTTGAGAAAAACAGCTCTTCGTTTAAAGAGATAGACAAAAGTTGGATAAAAGGTGAAAATACTGCATGGAAGAGTGCAGTGATGGATGTAACAAAACCTGAATATCAACAGTTTTTGTTTGAAAAACTGATAGATCCACAGATAAAAAGAGGTTTTAAAAATTTCTTCTTTGATACACTTGATTCATATGAGCTTGTTTGTAAAACACCGCAGACTAAAAGAGAAGCACAAAAGGCTGTAATAAATATTATACGAAGTTTTCATGCAAGGTATCCTCACGCAAAGCTCGTTATTAACAGAGGCTTTCATATTATTGATGCTGTACATAAGGATATTACGGCTGTTTTATTTGAGTCATATTATCAAGGCATTGGTGGAAAAGATTTGGCTTATAGGGCTATTTCACAAAAAGAGCGCCAGTGGCTTGATCCATATCTCAATAAGATTAAAAAGTATAAACTTGATATCATCGCACTTGACTATCTGCCTGCCAATAAGATCTCTCAAGCAGATATGCTTGCAGAAAAACTTCAAAAAAAAGGTTTTATACCCTATGTGGCAAACAGGGAGCTTGATTGTTATGGTGTAAGTAGTAAAAATGCACAAAAAAGAGAGATTCTTTTTTTGATAGATGAATCCAACAGAGACAGGATACAATCAGATGCCCATATTATTGGATCTATGCCTCTGGAGTATCAGGGTTATATTCCAAAACTCTATGATATTAGTCAAGGATTACCATCGTATGAGAAGGTTGCAAATCGATATGCGGGTGTTGTAATCTGGTTAGATAAAAGCTATAAAAAACCACAAGAACTGGTTACTTGGATAAAAAAACTGGCTACAAAAAAGCAATATGTTATTTTTGCCGGAAGTTTTTGGATGGATACATCACCAAATCTTTTAACACCGCTTGGTTTGAATGTTTATGGTGCGAGTCAAAGAAAAAATGCAAAAGTAACACAGAAGTCAAAATTGATGGGCTTTGAACTACAACCATCTACACTGGTTGATACTTATGTAAACGGTGCTGCTATTACCAAAAGATTGTATACCTTAGAGGATGCCAATGGTGCCACAACTACTTTGGCAGCATTGACTACATGGGGTGGCTATGCTCTTGGCAGTGGTTTTACAACAACTATGCAAGATGAGACGATGTGGAATATAAATCCTTTTGAGTTTTATAAAAAAGCTCTACGTCTAAAATCTTTATTGGTTCCAGATCCAACAACATACAATGGTAAAAGGATTTTCTTTACACATATAGATGGAGATGCCTTTATGAATCGTGTAGAGTGGAATCCAAAACTTTTTTGTACACAGACACTTTACAGAGAGGTTTTTACTTATTATAAAGTACCACAGTCTATCTCTATTGTCGGAGGTGAAATAGCTGCTGATGGGCTCTATCCAAAACTATCTAAAGAACTTATATCTATTGCTAAAAAGATTTATGCTCTTGCTTATATAGAAGGAGCAAGCCATACTTACTCTCATCCTTTTGACTGGAGCAAGATAGATGAGAGTAATAATTTATCTTCGCAATATAGACTTAAAATAAAAGGATATGATTTTTCTCTCAAAAGAGAGATAGGTGGTAATATTAATTACATCAATAGAGAACTTATGCCCAAAAACAAGTCAAAAGCACTTCTTTGCAAAACACTTTTTTGGAGTGGAAACTGTAATCCTTCGTATAAAACTTTAGAGTATGTATATAAAGAGGGATACCTCAATATGAATGGAGGAGATACAACAATAGTCAATCGATCTCCTTGGTTGAGTCGTATTGCTCCTTATGCTTTAGTACGAAAAAATTATCAGCAAATTTATACAGGTGCACAAAATGAAAATATTTATACTGATGAATGGAGGAAAAATTTCTGGGGATTTAAAAATGTAGTACAAACTTTTAAATTGACAAACTCTCCAAGACGATGTAAGCCAATAGACATCTATTATCACTTCTATTCTGGATCTAAGCGTGCCTCTTTGAATGCTGTAAAATATGTTTTTGATTGGGTTTTAAAACAAAATGTTATACCGATGTTTACATCTGAGTATATACCAAAAGCGATGGATTTTTACACTATATCTATGGCAAATGATGGTAATAGTTGGTTTGTAGCAGGAATGAAAAACCTTAAAACACTTCGCATAAATGATAAGAAACTTTTTGTCGATTTTAGAGATTCACAAGGTGTTTTAGGCGAGAGTGATTTTGAGGTGCAACGTTATATGCATATGTATGGAGATAAAAATTATATAACATTAAGCAAGAACGAAGCAGCTGATGCTGTTTACTTAATAGAATCTAACGGATTTGTCAAAGCATATAAAAAAAGTGCTAAGAAGATCTATTATCACTTTAAATCATATGTTAAACTTAAAGTTGATCTGCATTTGCCAGATGGCTGTAGAGTCGATACATCAAAAAATCCACTTATAAAGAGAGAGGGTTCTAAACTATCACTCTTATTTCAAGTAAAAGAGGCAAAAGTCAATGTCACGTGTAACTAAAGAACGACTCTATGTTGTCTCAAATAAAGAAATTTTTCTTATTTTCATAACATTTAGTCTCATTCTTGTTTTTTTGTTTCCAAAAGAGATACTCAAAGAGAAGCTCTTAGAAGAAGAGAGCAATTATGATTTGAGTGTTTTGTATCTACAAAATATTATGCGTCATGACAAGCTTGATGAGAAGTTTGTTCTGCTTTTAGCAACAAGAAGTGCCCAAACAGGAAAAAAAGATTTAGCATGTAAACTCACTAAACTGCTACTGCATTCAAAAAATACTGCTATTATAAAAGAGGCGGTGTTGTTACGTTATCAACTGCTCAAAGAGAAGTACTTTTATCTGTATTCAAAAAAAGATAAAAAAGATGCCAAAAAAATAAAAGATGAGCTGATATCACTCTTTAATACTATAGTACAGCGACACTATTATAAACAAAAAGAGCTTCTGCAGTGGTATGCCGAGTCTCTTTTTCTTTTACAAAATAGAGTGAGCTTAATGTTGTTGGAAAAACTGCTCGCAGAGGGGAATGGAGATAAAAAACTTTATGTAGAGGGATTTTATCTTGCCCAGAAACTAGGCAAAAAAGATGAAGCTTTGAGATTTATTCATAAGTTAGAAGCTATTGATGAAAAAAACAGAGACAAATGGCTGCTTAGTGAATACTACTTTTTGCTCAATAACTCCTCTACGAAACAGGCAAAAAAACTTCTGTTGCGTGAGGCGCAACATTCACGAAAATGGAAGATTCGTTTAGCACAGTTTTATGTGGCACACAGAGAGTATAAGAAAGCATTTGCAATCTATAAGAGATTTTTTCAAAGCACACTCTCTTTAGGTCAAAAAAAACACTATTTTGTAGAGGCGATAAAAACTTTAGAAGCAGGGAACTATATGCATGAGGCTGCTTCATTTGCCTCTGTATATGAAGATTATTTTATTCGTTTTAAAAATATGAGAACATATATATTAAAGTTGTATCTGCGAGCAAATGAACTGCAAAAAGCAGCAAACTATTCAAAAAAAATATTGCAAATGAGTGAATCATGAAAACATTAATTATACTTTTTTTCATACTCTTGACATTGCAAGCAGATATTATTAGCAAACAAAAACTACAACCAAAACAAGATGAACTAAGATTAATGCTTGACTCTTTTTTGTACAGTGGTGATGTGAATAATGCTTACAAAGTAGCACGCTTGGGATATAAAAAGTATCCTAAATCGCTCTATTGGCTGGAAAAAAGTATGCTCACTGCACTTTGGAGTAATCATATTTTAGAATCATTGCAGTATAAAAAGCAGCTTTACAAACGAACGCACAGTGCCAAGTTGCGTGATGAAATCATAGATGAGTCTTTAAAACTTTACCAGTATGAAAGTATAGAAAAGCTTGTGATTGATAAATTTAAAAAGAATCCTTCAAAAGAGAATGCGCAACTGCTCTTATATGTTGAGTATCAGATAGGAAATCCGCAAAAAGCGGCCAAGGTCTTGCAAAAAGCTTACAATGAAGAGCCAAAAAGAGTCTATCTTTTAACAAATCTACTAAAAATTTATATGGATACAGGAGATATTGATGCAGCAAAAAAAATAACAGCAGAGATTGAAAAAAAAGAGCACTACACAAAAGAGAATATATTTTTACTTGCCAACTATTACTATATAAGACATAATATTCAAAAATCATATACAACACTTTTGCAACTGCAGGAAAAAGATATTGATGATGCTTACTACTATAAAACGCTTAGTGATTTTGGATGGTATCTCAATGATACGAAAAATGCAGCAAAAGCTTCAGAATATCTTATCAAAATCAATCAGGCAAGAGTTGATGATTATGACAGAGTTGTGAGCTATTATAAAAATACCAAAAGAGTTTATAGTGCCAAAATAGCCAAAGAAGCATATTTTCATTATCATAAAGAGTACTTTTTCTTTCATTATGCGGCTACGATGCTTGAGTTTCATCACTACGATGCTTTGCGTGAGACTATGAATATTTTAGAGAAGCAAGAGAGTGCTTTACAAACAAATGCACGCTACTGGCTTCTTAAAGCAAAGTTGGCGAACTATTATGGAGATAGAAGTAGTGCTTTGGATGCAATAACTTATGCACTTGCTTTAGAGTCAGATAATTTTATCTTGTTTCAAAATGCTGTTTTTTCATTGATTGAGATAGGTGCTTATGAGGAGGCAAAAAGTCTTTTATTGGCATATGAACAGAAACATGATTTAAGTATAGAGAACTCATTTGTCTATGCTTCACTCTATTTTCAACTCAATGAGATAGACAGAGCAAATTACTACCTCGATAATGTCTTCTATTCCGATACCTCAATCAAAGACTCTTTAGAGTTTTTGTATCTGCAGGCAAGCATACATGAAGCGCAGGCAAAACGGTCATTGGCACTACAAGAGTATAGAAAAATTTTACAAATTTTAGCAGATGATTTTCAAAAAGATCCTCGGCTCACGCAGCAAGATGATAGGTTACTTATCTATTTTGCAGCTGCACTGAATGTTTTTAATAGAGATCATTTTGAAAGAGAGTTGGCAAAGTACCGCACTTATCTTACACCTCAGGAATATACAAATATCCGCTATTCTTTGGCTATAAAAGCTCGCTCTTATGAAAAAAGTCACTCTATCTATACCAAAGCAAACAGAGATGCTTTATGGATGCAGTTGAGTGATGCTTTACTCTATACAAACTATACAAAACTTGAAAATTTATTGTACTATGATTTAGAAGCATTACCAAAACAAGATGCAATAGCAGCAGCGAAAAAAGATATGCAGCTTGCTTTGGCACAAACACTTTCATTTCAGGCATTGCAAACAAATCGTCTAAACAATAATGCGTATTTGATGCACTTGGATCTAGCAAAAAAACGAGATGATCTTTTTGATGTGACAACAGCACTCTATGATAGAGATCCGCTTGTTCAGACAATGTTTTTAATGAGAAACAGAACATATCTCAGAGATAATTTTTACCTCTATGCAAAAGTTGATTTGTATAAAAACAACTCAAAAGATAAACAGCAACTTTTTAATCTTAACAGTAGTACTACAGTTGTAGATTTTGGAGTAAAAAAAGAGTGGCAAAGATTACAGATCTTTATGCATTACGGATATAAAAAAGCACTGGTAAATTATGTGCAATATGGACTTTTAGCAGACTATAAATTAAGTAAAAAGCTTGATTTTTATGCGAATTATGAACATGCAATAGATGTTGAGGATAGCACCTACCTTTATGTCGGTGGTAAAAAAGATATGCTGGAGTTTCGTGTTGATTATGCATTTTTAAATTCTTTTGTTCTAGATGTTTTGTATCAGAAGAACTCTTTTTACTCACAAGACTCTGTTTTTATTGGAAAAGAGAACTATTTTCGAACTGCACTCAACAAGCAGTTTCGAGCAGGATATCCTGATTTGGGAGTAGGTCTGTTTTTTGATAAAGGAAGTTATTTTAGGGCATCTCCTAGTAACTATGGTGTATTAGGTAAGATTACTAATGAAACAGTAATTATGCCTGAGAATTTTTATAATGTGGGAGCTGAATTTCGTTATGGTATGCAAAATGCAGAAATCTACACACGAGTATGGCGACCATATTTTTCTATATCTCCTTACTATAACAGCTTTTCAAATAATTTTGATATAGGATTAAGTGGTGGATATGGCGGGAAAGTATATAAAAATGACCATTTAATATTTGGTTTTGATTATTCACAACCCACAAATGGCTTAAACGATAAAATCTATAAGCTATTTGTGAACTATAAAATACTTTACTAACTCATTTGTGACAAAGTAGCCATTACTGCAGTAAAGATATAGAAAAATACTAAAGCAATAAAGATAGCATAAACCCATACTACCCATTGGTTGTATCCACCAACTTGACGCATTGTTTCTATTCTTGCATTGACATCTTCAATGTTAGCCTCAATCTCTGCTTTTTTATGTTTATACCCTTTATAGATAAAGTATGTAGAAAACCCCCCGGCTAAAACTGCAACAAGCAGACCGCCAAAAGGAATAAACTGTGCAACTAAAGAGATAAAGAAAAGTACAAGTGCAGGTATGTACTGTTTTCTGTAGAGCAAAAATGCCCAACCTCCAAAGAAAGCCCACCAGCTCCATACCCATTTCATAGAGTCGATTCCATTAATATTAAACTTTGAAAAAGCATTTTGATACCAAAATGTTTTTTCCGGTTTATTAACAAAAGCTTCTATCATCGCATTTTCATACTCTTTGTTATCCATTTCTTTGTTTTCCACTGTTGTTTGAATGTTTTGTTCAGTAGCTATATTTTCTGTTTCTTGCAAGAAAACCCCTTTTTTAATTTAACGTATTATAATGAAAATAATTAGAAAAGTCTAGCCTCTAATGCTTTAATTTTATAGGTTTTTCTATGAATCGGAGAGTAACCATACTTTTTAATCATCTCAATGTGCAGTTTTGTTCCATATCCTTTGTGCTTTTCTAGCTGATACTGGGGATACTTCTTTGCCAGTTCTAAAATATCTCTGTCATGCGTGACCTTTGCCAAGATTGATGCAGCACTGACTTCTGCAACCTTTCCATCGGCTTTTATCATGGTTTGGAGGTTTTTAACACCAAAGTTACTGTTACCGTCAAAAAGGTACTCATCTGCCTGTAAATTCTCCAGTATCTCACGCAGCCCCTCACGCAAGCATTGGGAGATGCCTTTGTCGTCAATATTTTGTGCAGAGAATTTTACTATATGATAGAGTGCAGATGAGGCAATTATCTTCTCATAGAGTGCTTCTCTTCTTTTCTCACTTAGTTTTTTAGAGTCATTAAGCCCTTCTATATTCTCACGCAAGATACATCCAGCCATTACCAAGTCACCTGCAATAGGTCCGCGACCCGCTTCATCTATGCCACATAAAATATTCATCTAATCTCCTAATGCCCAAATGTCAAAAGGTATTATAGCAACGCTTGATAGCGGATGCGAAATTGTTCCCTCTTTATTCATGGTAATTACGGTAATCTTTCGTATGCCGTAAGTAAATATAAAAGCCTCGATGGATTCAAGCTTCTTAAAAAGACGCCGCTCGTCTGCAAAGGGTTTACACAGAATAATCTCATCACTTTGAGGGAGGTAAAAGTCTATACCATCCTCATAGTAACACTCGGTATCTGATTTTAAAAGTTCCAAATAGACCATATTTTCAAAAAGACGACCGAAGTTCTTCTCAATGCTCAGTGCTGATTTAATGGAGGTATCACAAAGGTAGATCTTTTTTGTAGCTCTTGCATGAGCATACTTTTCTAAGAGATGAAGGTAGTTCTTCTCACGTAGAGTTTCAAAAGATCTGTAAAGTTTGTCTTTAGATATCTTGCGTGAGAGTTTTAGTCTTTCATAGAGTGTAAAGGCAGAGAGTTTCTGGCTCATAAATTTTGCACAGAGCTTTATGATGTCAAACTCAATATCATCCAGAGCAAAGCGAAGCATACTTTGCAGATAGAGTGCCCGTTCGTCAATGCTTACTTTATGCATATGCGGAAATCCTCCGAGTTGAAAGAAGTGATTAAGTGCGGAGGAGTCAAATTTATGCTCATATGCTAAAAACTCTTCATAATCAAGCGGGTAGAGCTGTAGAGTTTGCAGGTAGGGAAGTTCATAATGGAGTTGTGAACTTATCAGCAGCTGCGTGACATTTGGAAATTTGAATTCAGGTCGGTAGTTGTCAAGTGCCAAGACATCAATGCGATTTTTATTACAAAATGAGGGAAGCAGAGCATTGAGGGCATCTATATCTATGCGGATGTCACTGCAGTTTATATAGAGGTAGGAGCTTTTTTTCAAAGAGAGTAGATAACTCTTTATCAGCTTTGTTTTTCCGCTTTGTGAAACACCGTTTATCTGGTAAGACTTATCATCTATATATGCTTTACGTTGATGATATTTTTCAATTTGCAGGTCAGTTTTGTAAAATTCTTCAAGTAATATTTCCATTTTTATCCATTTTTTTAACTATCTAATTCTATCATTTCCTTATTAAAAGGAAATAAATTTCAAAGAATTTCCATTTTTAACCCCTAAATCCTTGAAGTTTACACTTAGTTTGAGTATAATTCCGCTCCCTTAAAATAGTTGGGCTAGGATCCAACGAGTTCTTTAGAAGGAAAATTATGGAAAAAATTCGTTTAAAATTGAAAGCTTACGATCATCGTGTACTTGATAGATCAGTAGCATCAATCGTTGAGGCTGTTA
>Ga0256837_1000494_pt1 | contig 32698 bp, 33 predicted proteins | sample 4562384metaG_FD_185976 | JGI IMG/M metagenome (GOLD analysis project Ga0256837, IMG submission 185976) | Hydrothermal vent microbial communities from Guaymas Basin, Mexico - 4561-384 | ecosystem: Environmental > Aquatic > Marine > Hydrothermal vents | place: Mexico: Guaymas Basin | collected... | reverse complement strand
ATTCCGACAACTATCGGGCCGGCCACAATCGGCCACTCACCGCGCTTCGGAGACACTCCTTTCAGCTGGCTGTGCATCTTCCTGAGAAGCCTCTCCTTCACCTTCTCGTTCGGCTCTATCTCGGTCATAAGCTCCCAGCCGTAGTCAACGGCTCCAATGCTGTCCCTCGCCATCGCGAGCTTTCCGTCGGCCTTACCTGTGACGTAGGTTCCCTGGTAGAGGTAGTTGTAGTCCCACTCTATCCTCGTTCCCTCGTTGGTGAGGAGTATCTTCTTCCCTCCGCCGTCCTCGTAGCGAATCTGGACGCTCTTAACGGCCTCGTCCTCCTTTAGGAGCTTCTCAAGCTCCCTCAGGTGAGCGACCTTCTCCTCAATGTCCACTTCCCTCGGCTTAACGCGCATCTTGCTTTTCACGAAGTCCTCGACGGGCTTTATCTCGGCCAGCTGGATTTTCTCCTTCTTCGTCTGCGCGGCCGCCCTGGCGAGCTTGTAGGCCTCTTCAATCTTCTTCTCAAGGTTCTCAAGCTCGCTCGTCGAGGCAAAGCCCCAGGCACCGTCCGCCAGAACCCTTATGGCAACGCCCCTGTGGAGCTTCCCCGTGAAGCTCGTAAAGACGCCGTCCTTGAGGCCGAGCGTGGTCTTTCTCAAATCCTCGTAGCGTAGCTCGATGTACTCGGCCTTCAGGTTTTCTTCAGCCCACTTAAGGGCCCTTTCAAGTGCCTCCATGTCCACCACCGTTGACGTTTGTCCAATCCATTGTGGGATGGACAACTATAAAAGTCTTTTGAGCATTTCGATGAAGGTCGAAAGGAAAACCTTTTTCAGACCCCCGAGCGAATTTTAGCGGGGTGAGAGCATGAAGGCCGAAATCAAGAACCTCATAGACCGAGGCACATACAGAAAGCTCCCGCTCTTTGAAGGCGAACTGCCGGAGGGTAGCTACGCCCAGATAGTCGAGGTGAAGCCGGGGCAGACGGTTAAGAAGCACTACCACCTCCACCAGTATGAGCTGTTTTACATAATGAGCGGTGAAGCTCGGCTGGGCATCGGCGAGACCGAGTACCTCGCGAGGCCGGGTGATATCTTTCTTGTCAAGCCGAAGACCGTTCACTGGGTAATCAACGAGAAGGACGAGCCCTTCAGGCTCTTCGTCGTCAAGCTGAACTATCATGGAGACGATTCAGTCTGGCTGGAGGAGTGAAGATGACCGAGAGGGTCATTGGAATTCTCGGCGGAATGGGCCCGCTCGCGACCGCCGACCTCTTCAGAAGGATAGTTGAGAAAACCCCGGCTAAAAAGGACCAGGAGCATCCGCGAATCATAATCTACAACAACCCGAAAATCCCCGACAGAACAGCCTACATCCTCGGCAGGGGCAAGGACCCGAGGCCCGAGCTGATAGAGAGCGCCAAAAAGCTCGAAAGCTGGGGCGCAGACTTCATCATAATGCCCTGCAACACGGCCCACTTTTTCGCCGAGGACATCCAGAAGGCCATACGGATTCCGCTTGTCAACATGGTCGAGGAGACCGCGGAACGCGTGAAGGAGATGGGCCTCAGGAAGGTGGGCCTCTTGGCCACCGACGGAACGATAAAGGGCCTCGTCTACCACCGCGCGCTCCTGAGGAGAGGTGTAGGTATAGTCGTTCCCAACAAGGAAGACCAGAGAAAGGTAATGCGGGGGATTTACGATGGAGTCAAAGGCGGAAACCTTGAACTCGGGCGAAAGTTGCTTCTCGATGTTGCAAAAAAACTCGAAAAGAGAGCCGAAGGGATAATCGCAGGCTGTACCGAGGTCAGCGTTGCGCTCAAGCCTGACGACTTAAGCGTTCCATTGATTGACCCTATGGATGTTATAGCCGAGAAGTCCGTAAGGCTTGCCCTCGGACTTGAGGAGCTCAGAGCTCGATGACCATTCCCGAGTGGAGCTTGTGGAAGCGCTCGCCGTAGGCCTTCAGGAACTCTGCCTCCGCCCTCAGACCGGTGCAGTGCCCCGTGTAGACCTCCTCAACGCCGAGCCTCTGAAACTCTTCGACGGTCTTCCTTATCCTCTCCTCGCCCGCTTCAATCAGGTGAAAGCCCCCGATGACGGCCCTGACGCACTCCTCCCCCGTCAACCGTATCGCGTGCTTCACTATGCTCACTATTCCCGCGTGACTGCAACCGCTTATAACAACGAGCCCCTCTGGAGTCTTAGCGACGAGGCTCATGTCGTCCCTCAGTTCGTCCCTCACGACCTTTCCGTTCTCGATGGTGTAAACCTCGAGCTCGGCCCTCTCAAAGCCCTCCCTCTCGGTTATCTCGCCCGTTGAGAGGACGTTCTCCGTTATCAGAAGCGGGTCGGCGGTGAGGTAGAGGTCAGCGAGCTCTTCAATCTCCTCCCGTCTGAAGGGAACGCCGACCTCGCGGAGGTATGGCCTGGTGATGAAGTGTCTTCTGAAAATCGAGGGGTGCGCTATAACAGGAACGCGCCTTCCGATGGCCTTTAGAATCCCCAAAAGCCCGCCGGTGTGGTCGTAGTGGCAGTGACTCAGGAAGAGGTAGTCTATAGAGGCCGGCTCGATTCCGAGGAGCTTCATGTTGTGGAGCACTGGTTCGGCGCTCTGGCCGGTATCAAAGAGAATTCTCCTTCCATCGGCCTCGATGAGGAAGCTGACGCCGTGCTGGGCAAGGAACGGGCTCTCATAGCCCGAGTAGTCCTCGACGAGAACAACCACGCGCATTGTTTCCACCGGAGGGATTAGGAAAAAGAAAAGTTATAGTTTTCGGGTGAAATCTGCTTGGGAAACTGAAAGTCATGGGGCCCTTCTCCTCCAGAGAACTATCAGACCAGCGGCAAGCATTGTCAGCGTAACGCCGAGAACAGCTCCCATAGGAGGGCTTTCCCGAGGAGCTGTCTCCGGCGAAGTCGTTCTGAGTGGCTTCAGTCTCAGCGGCAGGAGTTTCATCTCTTCCGCGGTTATGGTGATGTTGGCAGAATAAGGTTCATAGCCCTCTTTCAGAATCCTCACTTCGTGTCTTCCCTGGAGCAGGCTTATAACGAGGGGAGTCGTTCCTATATCCCGCCCATCCACAATAACCCTCGCACCCGATGGTTCCGTCGTAACGTTAAGAAAACCATAGGCCGATTTGAACCGAACCTCCAGGAGGACCACCAATGGAGCCGTGAGGGCGAGCTCCTCCGTGTAATTCAAGTAACCCTCGCGCGTGGCTGTGAGGATGTATTTCCCCGGCGGAAGCTCAATCCTGAGTTCATCGTTCGGGTATTTTATCTCACCGTAGAAAGTTCCGTTGATGTAAACCTTCGTATTCGACACTCGCGACGTTATGTATAGGACGGCGACTGGGTCAAGGGTCACGTTGAGATAAATCGTCTTAAAGGCGGGAACTGTTACGTTCGTGCTGAGAGTTCTGTATCCGTCAGATTTTATGGTGATTGTATGGTTGCCCGCATCGACGGTTATGTTGTCTCCTATTCTGCCCTCGTATTCACCGTCCACGTACACTTCAGCGTCTCGGGGTGTGCCGTTGACGATTATCCACCCACGGTACCACGTGAGGGGAAGATTAAGAACTCTCTTCTTTCCAGGAATCACGGTGAGGTTACCCTCGTATTTGTAAGCCGTCCAGTTGTGGGCGTAGATTGCAAGATAGTATCTGCCACCTAGTAGTGTGAGTTTCGTGGGACCGTCCCCGACGAGATTCCCATTAATGTACACATCCGCATTCATTGGATTGGGCCATATCTCCACGTATCCCAGAGGATTCAAAAGTTTGATATCCATTATCAGGCCCATGTATCCAACCCCGCCCTTCACAGGTTTGAAGGGCTCTATATCTGGGTCTACCCACTTGGGGATGACGTGGAAGGTCGTCCCTTCCCTTAGAAAGTCCTCCAGCGTGGCCACGTAAAAGCTCCCGTTTCCACCGCCCCCAACGAATTCACCGGAGATGACTGTAAGGGAATAGGCAGGGTTTAATGTCAGCGTGAAAACGTCGTCGTGGATTTTCAAAACGGCGCCTTCTTCATCGTACACTCCCACAATAAAGGTCGTTCCATTAATGTACTCGGCATCGAAGGGACAGAAACCCCTAACGGAAAAGGCTTTGCCCCTTTCGGGGTAGATAACGCTGCCTGTTCCAGAACGGCACATGAGGAGCACCGGTTCACCTTCCAATAACTTCACCCTTACTGGAGTGTCTCCGGTGGGCCTGAAGTGGAACTTGAGGGACTTCACAACCTTCCCGGAAGGTGAAAGTTGGAGGAACACTGGAAGACCGTCATCGGCGAGGCCCGCGGTGTATATGAACCGCCCATCTGTGGTTATATCCGTGAGGGTTAAGTTAAGAAAGGCCGCCAAATCCCTTCCAAAGGTGGTGAAAATAGAGATATGGGAAGCGCGGCCAGGGTATGTTATCAGAACGTAGGGGGTTCCGTTCAACACTGTGAGCCCCGAGGCGATACCGGAGAAGGATACCTCTTTGTAATCGCCGTGCTCGTTCCACTGAAAATACCACGACTGTAGGTCATATTTGTTTTCCCATGGATTCTCGACGCACTCAACGCCACTCACCATCAGCCATCCTTTGTCCGAGACCATCTCAAAGTAAGGCCAGAACTCTACATCAGTGTCAATTCCCTCAAACCTTTCTCTAGCTAAGACCTTCCACCACTCAAGGGTGCCGTTGGGAGAGATTGCCAGCAGTACCGCGTACCCATCGCAGGAGCCCCCACCACTCGACGCAATGCCGAGAGCATAGACTGTGCCATCCACCTCTTCCACTCCCACTACGACAGCCTCCTTCATCAGGCCGTCCATATTGAACTCAAAGGGCATCACCCGGGCCGGGACAAGGGATAGCAGCAATATAAGGACGATGACAAGTAAAAGGGGCCTTTTCATCTCACTCCACCTCTTTGAATACCCCGGGCCAAATTAAATAAATTTTTGTAGCTCGATACTTCCCTCACCGCAACCTCTTAAAACCCTCCCCCCAATTTAGGCCGGTGGGAGGAATGGAGATAGGCGTCGTTGGAAAGCCAAACGTCGGAAAGTCAACGTTCTTTTCAGCGGCTACCCTCGTTGACGTTGATATAGCAAACTATCCATTCACAACCATTGATGCCAACGTCGGCGTGAGCTATGCCATAGCGGAGCACCCCTGCAGAGAGCTCGGCTGTGAGCCGAACCCCCAGAACTACGAGTACCGCGAGGGGAAGGCCCTGATTCCGATAAAGATGATTGACGTTGCCGGTCTCGTTCCTGGAGCTCACGAGGGGCGCGGTCTGGGCAACAAGTTCCTCGACGACCTGAGGATGGCGTCCGCATTAATCCACGTCATAGATGCCACCGGAAAGACCGACGCCGAGGGACAGCCCACGGACTACCACGACCCAGTCGAGGACATAGAATTTTTAGAGAGGGAGATAGACTACTGGATTTATGGGATACTTAAGAAGGGCTGGGAGAAGTTCGCGAAGAGGATTAAACTCCAGCACATGAAATTAGAACAGGCCATCGCCGACCACCTCTCCGGAATCGGAGTAACCGAGGAGGACGTCTGGGAAGCTATCCACAGGGTGGGCCTTCCGGGCGACCCCACCAAGTGGAGCGACGAGGATTTGCTCTCCTTCGTCCGCGAGCTGAGAAAAATAAACAAGCCGATAATAATAGCCGCGAACAAAGCTGACGCGGCAAGCGACGAGCAAATCAAGAGGCTCATCGAGGAGGGAAAGAAAAGGGGCTACATCGTCGTTCCTACATCAGCGGCAGCAGAGCTGACCCTCAGGAAGGCGGCAAAGGCGGGCTTCATTGAATACATTCCGGGCTCGGGCGACTTCAAAATCGTCAAGAAGATGAACCCCAAGCAGGAGAAGGCCCTTCAGCTGATTAAGGAGAAAGTCCTCGACCGCTTCGGCTCGACCGGCGTTCAGGAGGTCATAAACAGGGCGGTCTTCGAGCTCCTTAACCTCATTCCGGTCTACCCAGTTCAGGACGAGAACAAGCTCACTGACCAGTTCGGCAACGTCCTACCTCACGTCTACCTTCTCCCGAAGGGCTCGACGCCGAGGGATTTGGCCTACAAGGTCCACACCGACCTCGGAAGGACTTTCCTCTACGCGGTGAATGCCAGAACGAAGAGGCGCGTCGGGGAGGACTACGAGCTTCAGTTCAACGACATCATAAAAATCGTCGCAACGGCAAAATGAGCACCGGCAGGAGCATAAATGCAGGCCCGCAGATCTTTCTCTTGCCTTTCTCATTGAAGGTTTTAAAACGTACAGTAGAGCTCTCACCTTTCTCCGTTTGTCCCTCTGTTTCGACACATGGGTTTATGCCGATTTTCTGGAGGCTCACATCGGCCAGATAAACCCCGGATACGTTGTATTTTTCAGCATAGGAGCATATTACCTCGCTGAACTCCCTGACCTGGGTCTCGTTGTTGAGGTCAGCGTAGCTCAGGGCCAGCACGGGAACGTGGAGGGCCTGGAGTTCCTTCACCTGTTCGAACTCCCATTCGAGGTCGCTTTCGCTGAAAATTTTGTATTTCCCTGTGGAGAAGTCGTAGTACGTCACAAAGTCCTCGAAGAGAACGTAGTCAACGTACAGGGCGACCTCGTCTTTTATCGAGAACCCTCTGTTCACGATAATAACCATTCTCGGGTAGCGTTCCCTTATTGTCCTTATAAGGTTCACCATGGCTCGCTTTTTCTCTGGGTACAAGTCAACATAATCGACGTTGTCAAGGAAAACACCGTCGAAACCCCTCGAAAGGATGTATGGGATTGCTTCGTCGAGAACAATACTCCTCCACTTTGGTGATGAGAAGTCTACAACCTTTTCACCCCACTCCTTGTTTTCCCCTATCACGATGTCTCTGGAAACGTCCTTCGCCCAGGGCTCCCAGCCCCCGATGGTTGCCAGACTCAGGTAGCCGACGACGACGTGATGCCTGGCAAGGCGTGAAACGTAGGTGGCGTTCACGGTGGGCGCAAGCACGATGATATCAAATCCGCTCAGCTCTTGAAACTCAGAGGGCCCAATATTTCCATAGTAGACGGCAAAAGAAGTCGCGAAAGCGCTTGGGGTGAGTAGCAGGAGTACAAACACCGCAACCCTAAGAGCCCACCCAGACATTGAACGTCACCTGGCACGGGAACTCATCTTCCTTTATGGGAGTCCAGTAGTTGGAGACGTACCATCCCCTCGGTACTTCCTGATATGTCTGGACGATGTAGAGATACTCGGGTTCGATGTACTCTGGCTGTTTTTCGCATTTCAAAATTGCCTGCACCTTAACGTTGTGGAGGTCTTTCTTGGCGGTTAGTATGTATGTCAGATTGTAAAGGTTACTGCCCACAGGCTGTACATAAACGTAATAGGTAAAATACTCATCGCTCACGTTGTATTGGGGTATGTCAACAGGGTCTACCCATGGGATTATAACCTGGTTGTCGGGAACGTTTCTGGCTGACCTGCTCATTGTTGATACAACGATGAACACGATTACAAGGGCAACAGCTATCATGAACAGGTATTCAAGGGACGCTTGCCCCCTTCTCATGTGGTCACCCAAGTGTATTTTGAGGAAACTTGCTATAAAAGTTACCTTCCCGATTTAACAAGCTCTTGGTAAAGCCTCGGCTCCACGTCGTCTTTGTTCAGGCCAAGGAGCCCTGCAACTTTCCAGATTTTCTTCTTAGCTTCCTCAACGTCATCGGAAATGACCTCTATGTCGAGGAAACCGCCAAGGCCTTCAACGTCGTTGAGCTCGAAGGTGACATCGCCCAGGCGGTAGACGAGTCTCCTCTTCCTCACGACGATGTCTTCCCCGAAGCCGAGGCGCTTGAGAATCTCGACGGTTGTGTCGAAGTCCGAAACCTCAACTTCAAACTCGTCGAACTCCTCGTTCCTGCCCGGGTCCTTGATTTCCTTGTAGGTCAGAAAAGCCTTCCCGAGGTTGTCGAGCTTCCTCACGCGGAGAAGCTTTGGGCGGGGTAGGGAGAAATAAACGTCCTCCTGGAGCTCCTCCCTGACGAAGAGGGCTCCAAGGGACTCGATTTTTCGCCTCGTTTCTTCAAAATCGACCCTGAACTTCACTTCAACCTCCATGTCAGACCCTCACGAGGAAGCCCACGAGGTCCTCGCCCTTGACGAAGTCCTGGAGGGGAATCACTTCCACGCGCTTCAGCGTTGGTAAGACCTTTATAGTCTCGTCAATGAACTTGTTGAGCTTGTCCTCGCTCTCCTCCCCGACGAGGGCAACAACACTGTCCTTCCCGCTCCTCGCAACTGCGAGAACGTTTGGGAGAATCGAGAGGGTCTTCATGATGTAGTTGATGTACTTCTCAAGGAAATCCTCGATGATTGGTGTTTCGGCCTGAATGTAAATCAGCGCAACCGCCTTGGGACGAAGTGAATCACCCAGAATAATCGTGTACCGCTCGATTACACCCCGTTCCAGGAGCTTTTTGATTCTAAAGTGTATCGTTGACTCGGGTCGATTTAACCTCTCCGCTATCTCGGAGATGGTCAGGCGAGCGTCCTCCTTGAGGAGTCTGAGTATAGCCCTATCAAGGTCATCCAACTGTACCATGGGGAATCCCCCAGCGCTGGTAAATATCGTTGTTAATTTCCAGAATATCTAAGATTTTGCCGATTATAAAGTTTATTATATCATCCACAGTTTTCGGCTTTGTGTAAAATCCAGGCGAGGCGGGCATTACAATCGCTCCCGCGCGAGTCACGCGAAGCATGTTTTCGATATGGATTGCGTTGAGGGGAGTTTCCCTTATAAGGAGCACGAGTTTTCGTCTTTCCTTCAGAGCGACGTCCGCAGTTCTGGTTATCAGGTTGTCGGCGTAACCACTGGCTATCGCCGAGAGGGTCTTCATCGAGCAGGGGGCAATCACCATCGCGTCAAACGGGTAAGAACCCGAGGCTGTTGGCGCGAAGAGGTTGTCCTCAGGATAATCCGGTTTGAGCTCAACGCCGAGCTCGTGGCGGGCAACCTTTATCCCGGTCTCCGTCGCAAGAAGAATGACTTCATGGCCGAGTTCGCGAAGAACCTCAACGAGCCTTATTCCGTACACGGCCCCACTCGCACCGGTTATTGCAACCACTACCCTCATGACATCACCACTATCGCTTCCCCGCTATCTTTTTATACCTTTTTGACCGAAAAACATCGAAGTGCCATGAAGATACATCCCGTTCTCATTGAGAGCGCCCTCGAGATAGCCAAGAGACTCGGTGCCAAAGCCCTCGTGATAATGGAGGAAGTAGAGGAAAAGAAAATACCCGACACCGACCTGCCCGTTGTCCTCGTCGGTTCGTCTTTTGACGTTGAGGATGAAAAGGTCAAGAAGGTGTCCATTCCCCAGAACCTCGACCTCAACAACGTGCTCAACCTGCTTTCCGCGTTTCTCCTGGAGCACAACATCGTCAGTGAGGGTGATTCCTTTGTCTACGTTACCGAGGACTCGATAGGCATCAAGACCGTCAAGAAGGGAATCTCCGCGATGAAGAGCTTTTTCGCCCAGAACCAGAGCGTCCTTCAAAGAATGCTGGAGATTGCCATAGAGCTCAGCATAGAGGGTAGAGAAGGAACGCCTGTCGGAACGATATTCGTCATCGGCGACACGAGGAGGGTCCTAAAGCACTCGCACCAGCTGATTCCAAACCCCTTCAAGGGACACAGGATAAACGTCCTCGATAGGGACAGCAAGGAGATAATAAAGGAGTTCGCCCAGCTCGACGGGGCGTTCGTCATAAGGGAGGACGGGCGGATAGTATCAGCGGGTAGGTACCTCGAAGTCGAGCCAAAGGTCATAGACCTCATGCTACCGCCGGGCCTGGGGAGCAGGCACATCGCGGCCGCCGGAATAACAAAGTTGACGAAGGCGATGGCCATTAGCCTCTCGGAGAGTGGGACGATAAGGATTTTCAAGAACGGCCTTATGCTCCTCGAGTACAACCCGAGGCTGAGATACTAAAGGCAGAAAAGAAAGGGTCAGACGTTGAAAATCCTTATGGTGTTCGTTCCTGCAGTCCTTCCTATCGGCGTTCCCTTGGTCAGCAGAACGGTGTCTCCCTCACTCACGAGCCCGAGGCCCGTTATGAGGCGGATTATCTCCCTTTCGCTCGTTTCTTCCACCTTGAACGGGTAGACTCCGTATGAGAACATCAGTGTGTTGGCGACCCACTCGTTGGTGACGAAGGCTAGAACCCACTGCTTCGGCTTGAACCTTGCTATGAGCCTCGCGGTCTGTCCCGTTCTGGTGGGCGTTAGTATGTACTTGATGTCAATCGAGTTAAGGGCCTCTATGATGCTCCTCGCTATAGCGTCCTTTATCGTTCCCTTCGTCGGCCCGCGCCCCTTCCACTCGTTCATCTTCCACTCGACCGTTCTGCTCGTCCAGAGGCTGTCGCGGTAGGCCTCGGTGGTTTTGGCAATCCTCGCCATCATCTTGACGGCTTCAACCGGATACTTACCAACTGCAGTTTCCTCGGAGAGCATGACGGCGTCGGTTCCGTCGAGGATGGCGTTGGCGACGTCGGTGACCTCTGCCCTGGTGGGAAGCTTCTCGTGCGTCATACTTTCGAGCATCTGAGTAGCAGTTATGACGGGCTTTCCAGCACAGTTGGCCTTCCTGATGAGCTTCTTCTGGAGTATCGGGAGCTTCTCAATGGGCATCTCGACTCCAAGGTCACCTCTCGCTATCATCACACCGTCGGAGGCGTTGAGAATCTCCTCGAAGTTCCTGACCGCGTCGGGGCGTTCTATCTTTGCTATGAGGAATAGCTCCCCGTTGTGGGAGTCAACGAAGCGCCTGACCTTGAGGACGTCATAGGCGGACCCGACAAAGCTTATGCCCACGGCATCAATACCGACCTCAAGGGCAAACTCCACGAACTCCAAATCCTTCTCGGTCACCGCATCTATTGCCAGCCTTGCCTTCGGAATGTTTATGCCCTTGTGGGAGAACAGCGTACCTCCAACGAGAACCTTACAGATAACGTCCTGACCGCGGACTTCCTCAACGCGGAGCGCTATGAATCCGTCGCTGAGGTAAATCACGTCGCCCTTGGAGACCATCCTCGGGAAGTCCTTGAACTCGACGGGGATTACCGCTTCGTTCCCAACGACGTCCCTCGTGGTCAGCGTTATCGTCTGCCAGCGCCTCAGGTTGACGGAACCACCCTCTATCTCCCCAACGCGAATCTTGACGCCGGGCAAGTCGCCGAGTATCGCTACGGGCCTGTCGAGCTTCTCTGAAACCTTCCTGACGAGCTTTACAGCCTTCTCGTGCTGTTTGAGGTCACCGTGGGCGAAGTTGAGCCTCGCGACGCTCATGCCAGCGCGAACCATCGCAGAAACCGTTTTCTCCTTGAGTGAAGCCGGACCGAGGGTCGCTATAATCTTCGTCTTCTGCCCCGGAAGTCTCATGCTACCACCTAAGAAGGGACTACGCGCTCCCGCTAAAAAACGTTTCCCGCGGAAGGTTTATTAATTAGGGCACCCTAAAAGCTCCGGTGGTTTCATGGGGTTCCTTGAGGTTGAGGTTTACGACGAAGATGAGCAAAAGGTCAGGCTCGGGGACCTCGTAAAGGGCAGGTGGACGGTTCTCTACGTCTACCCCAAGGACAACACGCCGGGCTGTACTACTGAGGCGAAGGAGTTCACGGAGTTGCTTCCCGAATTCGAGAAGCTCGGCTTCCAGGTAATCGGAGTCTCGAAGGATTCTGTTGAGAGCCACAGGCGCTTCAAGGAGAAGCACGGGCTAAAGGTGAAACTCCTGAGCGACCCCAAGGTTCGGCTCATCAAGGCCCTCGGCGCGTGGGGAAAGAAGAAGCGCTACGGAAAGGAGTACGAGGGCGTCATAAGGAGCACGTTCATCATAAACCCCGAGGGCGAAATCGTGTGGGAGAAGCGCAACGTCCGAGCAAAGGGACACGCCGAAAGGGTTCTCAAGGCTGCTAGGGAACTCAAAGGGTGAAGCTACCCAAGCTCTCGTTCAGTTTTTCCATGCAGGAATCACAGAAGACCGCCGGTCGGGAGTCCCACTCCTCCATCGTTGCCGGAGGATTCATAACGCAGGGGTTGGAGCAGTGTTCAAGGCCGAAGGCGTGGCCGACCTCGTGAAGGATGCCCTTGAGGAGGCGCCCCTTGAAGGTCTCGAGCTCGCGCGAGAGAATTCTCCTGGCGAGGCGCTTAACTTCCTCCTCCACGTGGGGGTTCTCAAGGGTTCTGAGGGTCATCCGCAGAACGTCCGACTCAAAGGGCCTCATGGATAACACCATTATTCTCCTTCCGAGTCTTTCTGCCTGGAACCCCAAGAAGCTCTCGTAGAAGTCGAAGTAGCGGTTCCTCGACGCGAGCGGAAAGCTTATCAGGCCGAGGATTTTGTTCATGGCGATTTCATCATCCTTCTCAAGTTCAACCTTGAGGCGGTAGTCGAGGAAGTCAACGAGAACTTCGAGCGGGTAAAGCCTCACCGTGCCCTCCGGGGTTTTGACGTTTATCAGGTAGCCCGGCTCGAGGGTCAGGCTGTCGAGATAGACGAACCTCACCCGCAGGCCCCAGTCCGCGAAGAGCCTGTTGGCCTCGTCAACGACCTCGAACATCGCGTCCTTCAGGGTGTTTTCAAGGAAGTTGGTGACGTAGGTGAAACCTATGAACTCCATAGTCTACCCTCGCTCAGACTTAGGTTTGGCTGGCTTTATAAGCGTTCTTTAGAGCGTTGAACCATGATGCTTTTAAGGTACCACTCCAAGTGAATACGGGCGATGGCGTCCGCCCGGGCTTCGAGCCCGAACCGCCCGAAGGGGCTGATGACGCCTGTTCTCCCGGAGGTGAGAGAATGGGCTCGAAGCTTTACGAAATCGGACGTTATGTTGACGTTGATGCCGTCCTACGATACGTCAAGGATAGAAGACACGAGGATGGCGGTTACTGTTTCGTTAGCGTTCTCGATGACACGAACGTGAACGATACATACTACGCGATTAAAATCTACGACCTCCTCGGCATCGAGTTCCCGGAGCCAGAGAAAACCATAGAGTTCCTGGGCAACGCCATCCAGCCCCAGACTGCAGTTGTGGCAATAGCGATGGCGCTCGAAGGCCTCGCCCTGCTCGGGGCCAAGAACGTCGCGAGGGAGAAGAGCGACATCGTTTTCACCAAGTACAACCCCGCAGAAGGCAGGTTCGCCGTCGGCCTCGGCGGGAGCGAGGAGTTCGGGGCGGCAACACCGCTCGAAGCAACATACTGGGTCACCAAGGCCTTCAATACGATAGGGCTCAGGTTCAACCCCGACGAGAGGGAGGCCATAAGGTCCTTCGTCATGAAGTTCCGCAACGAAAACGGCTACGGCGTCAAGCAACCGACCACGACCATGACCTACCAGGCGCTCTTCACACTCCACACCCTCGGCTACATGCCACCGAAGAGTCCCCACTTCAGAAACTGCGAGCTCTGCCCCATGGGGGGCTTCACCGAGGTTCCCTACAGCCTTCCGCCATACCTTGAGCCGACGTTCTATGCAACGAGAGGCCTTGAGCTTCAGAACGAGACCCCCACCTGTCAGATGGGGCACGTCTGGTTCATCCGCGGGCTCCAGAACCCCAACGGTGGCTTCAGGAGGAGCCTTGAGCTGGGCATTTCAAACTTCCAGAACACCTACCGCGCGTTGGCGGTCGTTGACTCGATGATGCGGTACCTTTAGGGAAGTTCGAGGGGGAGGGAGCATCCATTGAGGCCGTGGAATTCCTTGCCGGTAGGGAAGTCAGCCCAGAACGTGGGCGGAAGGAAAGGAGGGAGAAACATTGGCCGTTGGGGGTTGGGGGTGGATACACTACTACATCTCCGTATGGCTTCGGAAATAAGGACAGCCCTGGACGAAAACCAAAAGATTTTAAAGGTTCCTAATTGCCTGGGGATGAACGTTTTTCTCGCTGAAGAAGACATTTAACAGGCAAAGGGCAGGGGTGATGGAATGAACGCGAGATTGATGGGGCTGATAGCACTCGGCGGTGCACTGGGGGCTCTTGCGAGATTCTACCTCTCAGGACTACTTCCTACTTACAAGGACTTTCCAGTTGGAACGCTCCTCGTGAACAGCGTGGCCAGCTTTATCCTCGGCTACCTCTACGGTCTGCTCTTCTGGGGAATTAACGTCACGCCTGAGTGGAGGCTCTTTCTCGGAACGGGCTTCTGCGGTGCGCTGAGCACGTTCTCGACGTTCTCCTACGAGACGTTTTCGCTCCTCCGCGAGAGGGAATACGTTCTCGCGGTACTCAACGTCCTGGCAAACGTTTTTGTGACGTTAGGTTTAGTATTCCTCGGCTTCATACTGGCGAGGAGGTGAGGATATGGTCGAAGTCGAACACTGGAACACGCTCAGGCTTAGAATCTACATCGGCGAGAACGACCGCTGGAACGGAAAGCCACTGTATAAGGCAATAGTTGAGAAGCTCCGCGAGATGGGCATTGCGGGGGCGACGGTTTACCGGGGAATCTACGGGTTTGGAAAGAAGAGCAGGATTCACTCAAGCGACGTCATGAGGCTTTCAACGGATTTGCCAATCGTGATTGAGGTGGTTGACAGGGGCTTCAAGATAGAGAAGGCGATATGCGAAATCAAGCCCATGATTAAAGACGGCATGATAACCGTTGAGCCAACCATCGTGGTCTGGGTAGGAACCAAGGAAGAGGTCAAAAAATTTGAGGAAGATGCCGTCCGTGAGGAATAGTTCGGACTTCATCCAATAACTTAATAAGGGCTCAAAACGACTCACCCACAAACTAAAGTTACACTTAGCTCCACGAGCGAGGGGATTAACTATGATGTCGCTGGAGTTCGAGGTCCCCGTGAAAAGGCTCAACAATGTTATGGACGTCATACTTAGGGAGGACTCTAAGCTCCAGTGGGTCTACTACCGCGAGGATACGCAGAGCGTCGTCGTCCGAACAACGGTATCAAGAAACGCTCTACAGACGTTCCTGCTGAGGCTGGCCTCCGCTGTGGACGTGCCAGTAGAAGTCACAATAGTGGATGAGCGAGAAACGGGCAGGGCAATCCACGAGGCGTTCCTCCTAAGAGTGGACGTTTCAGAGGGCTCTTATCCCGTGGTTATACTGCTCCTCTACAACGTCAGCAAATTTTACCCGGATACAATAATAGTTGGCACATCTTCCGATGCCCCTCAGGAACTCGTTGACACCGTGCTTAAATTGACAATCGGCAAGGTCAACCTCCTTGAAACCGAGAAGGTTAGGAGCTCAATCGTTGATGGTGGGCTCTTCATCCAGCTCAGGGCAAACGTGCCCAGCTCCCCCGACAAAGAGATAGTCCTCGTCTGAGCCGTTGGTTAAGTCAGAAGTTTCTTAACCTCTCTCTCCAACTATTCTCGGTGGTCTCGATGCTTCACCACGTCAAGCTGATTTACGCCACGAAAAGCCGGAAGCTCGTTGGCAAGAAAATCGTTCTCGCGATTCCGGGCAGTATAGCCGCTGTCGAGTGCGTCAAGCTCGCGAGAGAGCTCATAAGGCACGGCGCTGAGGTTTACGCGGTGATGAGCGAGAACGCCCAGAAGATAATCCACCCCTACGCTATGGAGTTCGCCACCGGGAATCCTGTCGTGACCGAGATTACGGGCTTCATAGAGCACGTTGAGCTCGCTGGGGACCACGAGAACAAGGCCGACCTGATTCTCGTCTGCCCCGCGACGGCGAACACCATAGGCAAGATAGCCTGTGGCATAGATGACACACCCGTCACAACCGTTGTAACGACCGCCTTCGCCCACACGCCGATTATGATAGCTCCTGCCATGCACTCAACGATGTACGAGCATCCAATAGTCGTTGAGAACATCGAGAAGCTCAAAAAGCTGGGCGTCGAGTTTATCGGCCCCCGCTTCGAGGAGGGGAAAGCCAAGGTCGCTTCGATAGACGAGATAGTCTACCGCGTCATCAGGAAGCTCCACCCCAAGAGCCTCGAGGGGAAGCGCGTTTTAGTTACGGCAGGCGCGACGAGGGAGTACATAGACCCGATTCGCTACATCACCAATGCGAGCAGTGGCAGAATGGGAGTTGCCATAGCCGAAGAGGCGGACTTCAGGGGGGCGGAGGTTACACTCATCAGGACTAAGGGGAGCGTCCCGAGCTTCGTCGAGAACCAGATTGAGGTAGAAACTGTTGAGGAGATGCTGGAGGCGATAGAAAACGAGCTGAAGGCCAGGAAATACGACGTCGTGGTTTTAGCCGCCGCCGTAAGCGACTTCCGCGTTAAGAACAGGGCAGATAAAAAAATCAAGAGCGGAAAGGGCCTTACCCTCGAACTCGAGCCGACGCCGAAAATAATAGACCGCGTTAAAGAGCTTCAGCCAGACGTATTCCTCGTGGGCTTCAAGGCCGAGACAAGCGAGGATAAGCTCATCGAGGAAGCCAGGAAGCAGATTGAGCGCGCGAGGAGCGACCTCGTCGTTGCAAATACCCTCAAAGCGTTCGGAAGCGAGGAAAACGAAGTGTTCCTCGTCACCCGCGATGAGGTTAAGAGACTGCCGAGGATGAACAAGCGCGAGCTTGCCGAGAGGCTCTGGGACGAGGTCGAGCGCCTTATCTAACCCGAATCTTTTTAAGTCCTTTTTCCCACCTTTCTTGATAAAACTTCGTATGGAGGTCGTTGGTATGATGAACCTAAACCAGGCGCTCCCCTACGTTGGGGTGACGCCGTTTCAGCTGATTTCTGTCCTCGCAATTCTCATCGTGGGTTACGTCATTGCGAGAGCCCTCGTTGGGGCCTTCAAACGTGCCCTCAGAAAGACCAAGCTCCCGCCGCTGGTCGTCGAGTTCCTCGGCAGGTTTCTGGCCATTGGCCTCTACCTGATAGTCCTCATCGTGGCCCTGGGGGCCGTTGGAATCTCAATATCTCCCATAATCCTTGGCCTGTCTGCTGTGGTGGGCCTAATCCTCGGCTTCGGCCTGCAGGACACGATGACCAACCTCGCCGCGGGAGTGTGGCTCGCCGCACTGAGGCCTGTTGACATAGGGGAAGTTGTGGATATAGCTGGCAAAACTGGCAAAGTACGTGACATCGGTTTGATGGGAACCGAGCTCTTAACTCCCGACAACACGCTCATAACGATTCCCAACAAGCTCGTCTGGGGGAGCGTCATAACCAACTACACGCGGATGCCCACGAGAAGGGTCAGCGTTGATGTTGGCGTTGCATATGGAACCGACCTTGACAGGGCGATAAAGCTCGCGATGGACCTCATGAAGGGCCACCCGAAGGTTCTCAATGAGCCGGAACCGAGCGTCGTCATAACGGCCCTTGCGGACTCCTCGATAAACCTCCAGCTCAGGGCCTGGACGAAGACCGAGGACTATGGAACCGTTAAAGGAGACCTAACGAGGGGAATCTACGAGCTATACACCCGGGAGGGCATAGAGATTCCGTTCCCACAGCTCGACGTCCACCTGAAGAACGAATGATTTTCGGGTTCTCGCCCGTTTTCTACGTTTTTGTAAACTTTTTCCTTCACTAACCTTTCGTTCTTAACCAAAAGGTTGATAGTGGGGCCGACCCACTACATCCGGTGAGTGCTATGAGGAAGATAGGCCTCGTCGGCGGAACGAGCCCGGAATCAACACTCTACTACTACAAGAAATACCTTGAGATAAGCCGCGAAAAGTTCGGGCCCTACGTTTACCCAGAGCTGATAATCTACTCGATAAACTTCAAGGAGTTTATCCACAACCCGAACGGCTGGGAGGGGAGAAAGGAGATACTCATAAACGCGGCGAAGGCCCTTGAGCGGGCCGGGGCGGAGATAATGGCCCTGACCGCGAATACACCCCACATAGTCTTTCCCGACGTCCAGAAAGCGGTAAACGTCCCGATGGTCAGCATAATAGACGCTCTCATCGAGGAGATGGGAAAGAGGGGGGTTAAAAAGGTTCTCCTACTCGGAACGAAGACAACCATGACCGCGGACTTCTACAAGAACGCCCTCCGCGAGGCAGGCTTTGACGTGGTCACTCCAAGTGAGGAGGAAATCGAGAGGCTCGACAGGATTATCAAGGAGGAGCTCATGTTTGAGAACTTCGCCAGCAGGAACTGGGTGGTCGAGCTAATCAATCGCTACATAGAGAGGGAAGGAATTGAAGGCGTAATCCTCGGCTGCACCGAGCTTCCGCTCATAATCAAGCCTGGCGACGTCAAGGCGGAGGTCTTTGACACCGTTGAAATCCACATGCGGAGGCTCATTGAGGTAGCGAGCGAGTGATTTCATTCTTTTTTCCACACCGCGAACCCCTCAACTACCAGAACGTCCAGTTCAGCTTTTCTAAACGTCCTCAGCGCGTCCTCCGGTGAGCAGACTATCGGCTCGCCGTGCATGTTGAAGCTCGTGTTCAGAACGGCCCCGATGCTGGTTCTTCTCTCGAAGGCCTTAATGACTTCGTAGTAGCTCGGATTTACCTCTTTCCTCACGGCCTGAGGCCTCGTCGTGCCATCCACGTGAACGACCGCTGGAGCGATTTCCCTAAATGCTTCGCTCGCGGTGTAGCTCATCGTCATAAACTCGTTTGGCCGACCTTCAAGGTCTTCGAGGTATTCCCCGGCCTTCTCCCAGAGCAAAGAGGGCGCGAAGGGCTGGAAGACATCCCTTTTGAGCGCCAGATTAAGCCGCTCCTTGACGCTCTCGTCGGATGGATTGGCCAGAATCGAGCGGTTGCCTAAAGCCCTCGGCCCGAACTCCATCGCCCCCTGGAAGAAGCCGACGAGCTTCCCCTCGCTCAGAACGTCGGCAACGAACTTTTCGTCAACCTCCTCAAACTCGAGACTCTCTTTCCTCAGAAACTCCTCAATGTACGCCTTATCGTAGGACGGGCCGAGATAGACGTGTTCAAGCTTGAAGGGCTTCCATTTTCCGTCGAGCCTCTCGAACTGGGCTTTGGCGAAGATTGCCGCGCCAAACGCTAATCCCCCGTCGTCCATCGCGGGGAAGACCCACAGGTTATCGTCCCCGAAGATTTTTCTCAAAACCGCGTTGGCCTTGACGTTTTGGGCCACACCACCTGCGTAAGCTAAAGGAAGGCCCCTAGAGCGGAGCTTAACGCCGAGCTCTTCGAGGAGCTTCTCAAGGTGCCTCTGCGCGCTCGCCGCTATCTCGATGGCCGTCCTCTGGAGCTCGCCGTCGAGCTTCCCGCGCTTCATTTGGTTCGCTATCTCCTTTGCCCTTGAGAGAGGATAACCGAAGAACTCGGCCAGCTTTTTGGTCGCCTCGACGCCGATGACCTTGAGATGGTTTTCAAAGGTCAGTCCGTTGAGCTCGATTATAGCGCTCAAATCGTAGGTCGGCCGTCCGTAGGAGGCAAGGCTCATTACCTTTCCCTCGTGGCGCATTGGCTTGAAGCCCAGAAGCTCCGTAACCGAGGCGTAGAAGTCGCCGAGGGAGTCAATGTAGGTGCTCTGAGCTATCCTGACCATCTCGCCGTCCCTCGCCACGTAAATCGAGGAGCTCAGGCCGTCTCCAGCCGCGTCGATGCTAACGGCTAAAGCCTCGCGCCAGCCGGAGGTGTAGTAAGCGCCGGCCGAGTGGGCGAGGTGGTGTTCCACGAAGAGCACCTTTTTCTTGAATTCAGGCCCGAAGATAGCCTTCAGCCTCTCCTCAAGCTCCAGAAGTCTCTTCTGCTTCCTGAAAATCCCGGCAACGGCTATTACATCAACGTCCTCTGGGCTTGCCCCAGCCATTTCGAGAACGGTTTTGATGCTGAGCTCTGGAAAGCCCCTGTATTTCTTGACACGGTTTAGGCGCTCCTCGTTGACAGCGAAAATCCTCTCGCCGTCTATCAGAACCGCCCCGGCGTCGTGGCCGTCGTGGACTCCGAGAATCATTTTAGCACCTCCATATCATCAAGGTCCCACACGAAGCCAAGCTCCCTTAACTCTTCTTTGGATTCAACTCTCCTGGCGATTATTCCGAAGTGGAACCCCCATCCGTCCAGACCGATGAGCTTTGACTTCCTATCGAGCCCCTCAAAGACCTTCCTGGCGTCCCTCTCACTCAGGTGCCTCCACTTAACCTCTATCAGGAGGGCCTTCTTCTCAACTTCGTCTATCGCAACGAGGTCAATCTCCTCGCCCTTCCGCCACCACCTGCCAACCCTCGTCGGTTTCAGAGGAAGTTTCTCCCTAATTTTCAGCAGAAACTGTCTGGCACCGTCTTCAAAAATCCTTCCGACGTGTTCATCCAAATCCTTCATGACGAGCCTCGTGAGCATGTCGCCGTTTCCGGTCTCGATTAAATCGGCGTTGGGGTGGACGTATCGGAACCAGAACGAAAAGTAGGGGTCGTCGATGTAGTACCGTCCCTTTCTGCTCTTTTTGCTCTCAGTTACCGGAACTTCCCGCCTCACGATTCCGAGGTTCATCAGAACCGAAAGGTACTTCCCGACCGTCCCCCTCTCGAGGCCTGTCTCGTTCATTATTTCGCCGAGGGTCGTTCTTCCCCTTGCAATCGCCTCGAGAACGGCAAAGTAGAGCCTCGGCCTCTCAAGCTCCTCCCTCAGGACGAACTCGGCGTCGCCGTAGAGGAGGCCCTCCTGTCTGAAGTAGTTCTCGGTGAGGTTCTCCTCAACGCTGAGCCCATCGTCGAACTCAAGAAGGTACGCGGGGGTTCCGCCGAGAATTGAATAGGCCCTCACGAAATCCTCCATTGAAAAATGAGGAAGGAATTCCCTCGCGCTGAAGAAGTCGAGGGGCTTTACCTTCAGCTGGCCGGTTCTCCTGCCGTAAAGCGGACTCTTGTATCCGAGAAGCCCCTCCATCATCGAAACGCTTGAGCCGCTTATTATCAGGTAAAGCTTTCCCTCTGAGAACTTGGTATCCCAGTAGTCCTGAAGAATAGATGGAAGGCTTTTGTTTGAAAGGACGAGGTATGGGAACTCGTCTATTGCCACGATTAACCTTTCTTCCCTGCTTTTTTGATGGAGGTACTCAAATAGAGCATCCCAGTTGCGGAATGGATTTTTGAGAAGGACGTCGTCTCCGAAGTAAGCGGCAATCCTCTCCGAGAACCGCCTGAGGTTCTCAAGCTCGCTCGTTTCCCTCGCGAGGAGGTATATACCCCCGTGTCTCCTCAAAAACTCGGTTATTAGGGCAGTCTTCCCGACCCTTCTCCTTCCGTAGATTACCACGAACTCTGCACTCTCGCTCTCAAGTCTCTTCTCAAGGAGCCCAATTTCCCGCTCCCTATCTATGAACCTGCGAGACAATTTACCCACCAGTAATTTACTTTGCAGTAAATTGTTTAAAAGAGTAGCGGAGGGAAAAAGAATCAGTAGGTCCTCGCGAACCTCGCCACGAACTTCGCTTCCCTTCCGCAGACCGGGCACTTCTTGCCTTCGATGCCTTCCCTGGCTTTCTCCTCAGGGTAGGGCGTTCCGAGCATCTTTGCGTCGAGCTCCTCTTCCATTTTAAGCCCGCACTCCTCGTCACCGCACCAGGGAATCTCGACTATGCCACGCCTGTCCTCGAAGACTGCCTTGGCTTCCTCAATCGTGTCAACGCGCTTGATGTGGCTCTCAAGGAACTCCTTGGCGCGGTTGTAAAGGTTCTCGTGAATCGCGTCGAGGGTCTTCTTCACTTCCTCGACGATTGCATCTCTTTCCACGGTTACCTTCTCGAAGGTGTCGCGCCTCGCGAGGACGGCTTTCCTTCCCTCGACGTCCCTTGGGCCGACCTCTATCCTCAGGGGAACGCCCTTCAGCTCCCAGTCGTAGTACTTCCTTCCAGGCCTTATGTCGCGCTCGTCAACGTGGACGCGGAAGCCAGCCTTCCTCAGCTCCTCCGCTATCTCCCTCGCGTAGGCGAAGACGTCAACATTAGCGTCTTTCTTCGGAATGGGGACTATGACCACCTGAATCGGCGCTATCGTCGGCGGGAGAACCATTCCGCTGTCGTCGCCGTGAACCGCTATAACTGCCGCGAGAAGCCTTTCGCTCATTCCGAAGGTCGTCTGGTGGACGTACTCATGGTCGCCCGTCTCGGTCTCGTACTGGATGTTGTAGGCCTTGGCGAAGTTCTGCTTGTAGTTGTGCATCGTGCCAATCTGGAGCGTCCTCCCGTCGGGCATCATTATTTCCGCTCCCAGTGAGTAGAAAGCTCCGGGGAACTTGTCCCAATCGGGCCTCTTTGAGATGATGTAGGGCAAAGCAAGGAACTTTGCGAGGCGGTCGAATATCTCGAGGTCCTCCTTTATCTGCCTCTCGGCGTCCTCGAAGTCAACGTGAGCTGTATGCGCCTCGAAGAACCTGCTGATTTCCCTAACGCGGATGAGGGGCCTCGTGTGCTTGGTCTCGTAGCGGTAGACGTTGACTATCTGGTAGACCTTGAAGGGCAAATCCGCGTGGGAGCGAATCCAGAGGGAGAACATCGAGTACATAGCAGTCTCACTCGTTGGACGGAGGATGAGCCTCACGTCGAGCGGGTCGAGGCCCGCATGCGTTACCCAGTAGACCTCGTCCTCGAAGCCCTTTATGTGCTCGGCCTCCTTCTGGAACTCGGTCTCAGGAATGAGCGCTGGAAACAGAACCTCCTCGTGGCCAGTTCGGGCCATCTCGGCCCTTATGAAGGCCTCGATGTTGCGCATGATTTTCAGCCCGTACGGAAGCCAGACGTTCATTCCCTTGACGGGGTAGCGCTTGTCGATTATTCCAGCGGTTTCCAAGAGCTCGTTGTACCACTCGCTGAACTCGTTGCTCCACTTCTCACGCTTTACCTTCCCCATCTGCACCACCTAAAGGGAGAACTGGAAGGAGTTTTTAAGCTTTCTCAGGTGGTATTCGCCACTTTGCCAGGAGAAACCTTATTAGGTTCGTTTCGATATGGGTCTTAAGGTGATAGCATGAGGCCTAAGGTGGCCGTCCTCTTCAAGATGAAGAGCAAACCCCTTGAGGAACTCAAGAAATGGGCGGACGTTGACGTTATCCTCTACCCGAGCGTTGAGGAGCTTAAAGAGGTCATCGGCAAATACGATGGGGTGATTATTTCCCCGACAAATCCCCTCCCGAAGGAAGTCCTTGAGAGGGCCGAGAGGCTGAAGGTCATAAGCTGTCATTCAGCGGGCTACGACCACGTTGATATTGAGACCGCAACCAAGAAAGGAATCTACGTTACCAAGGTCTCTGGAGTCCTCAGCGAGGCCGTTGCCGAGTTCGCCGTTGGCCTGACCATAGACCTCCTCAGAAAGATTCCCTACGCGGACAGGTTCCTAAGGGCAGGAAAGTGGGAGTCACACAACACCGTCTGGAGCGGTTTCAAGGGGATTGAGACGGTCTACGGCAAGAAAGTCGGAATCCTCGGAATGGGCGCGATAGGAAAGGCCATAGCGCGGAGAATGAAGGCTATGGGCACGGAGATACTCTACTGGTCGCGCTCGCGGAAGCCAGACATTGAGAATGAAGTGGGTGCGAAGTACCTCCCGCTCGACGAGGTTCTGAAGGAGAGCGACATCGTTATTTTAGCCCTCCCCGCGACCAAGGAGACGTACCACATCATCAACGAGGAGAGGCTGAAGCTCCTTGAGGGGAAGTACCTGGTGAACATCGGGCGTGGAACGCTGGTGGACGAGAAAGCCCTCACAAAGGCCATCGAGGAAAGAAGGCTGAAGGGATACGCTACTGACGTCTTCGAGAACGAACCCGTGCAGGAGCACGAGCTTTTCGACTACGAGTGGGAGACTGTCCTAACGCCCCACTACGCGGGCCTCTCGAAGGAAGCGATGGAGGACATGGGCTTTCAGGCGGTTAGGAACCTCCTAACAGTTCTGCGCGGTGAGGTTCCGGAGACGCTCGTTAACCGTGAAGTCCTGAAGGTTCGTCCGCCCGAGGAGGTAAAGATGCTCTGAGGTGGTTTGAATGGAGTGGAGGGAAAGGCTGAAGGGCCTTCTCGAACCCTACGGCGAGGTTATCGAAACCGAGAAGGGGTTAATCTTCGAGTTCGGCGACGACGAAGGGGACTTCTCCGACAGGCTCGCCTTTGTCATCGAGAAACCTGAGGAGTGGCCGCTGGTGGAAGTTGCGGTAAAGGCGATAGCGGATTTAACCGACCACGACGTCCCTGGGAGGAACCTCTTCGCCTTCGGCTTCGAGCCCGACTTCGAGGGAACGCTCATCAGGCTCGGCATTCTGGATGGGAAGCCCGGGGAAGGGCCGGTAATCGGGGATGTTCCCGAGAAAGTCGTTAAGATAGCGGAGCGCAACGGCATCAAATACCAGCGCGGGGACGGAGAGGGAATCGGCCTTCCAAAGGACTTCACGGAGGAGGACTTTGAGGCCCTGATAAAGCTCGTGGAGGCCGTTGCCTTCGAGTGGTGATGGCATGCTGAAGTACCTCTCCTACTTCGCGGTTGGAATCTTCATCGGCATCCTCGCGGCACTGTTCGGCCTCGGAGGGGGCTTTTTGGTGGTACCCGTTCTCAATTTACTCGGCATTGAGATGCACCACGCGGTCGGAACCTCAAGCGCGGCCGTCGTCTTTACCTCCCTCAGCTCGGCGATAGCTTATTCACGGCAGAAGAGGATACACTACAGGGTCGGCCTCCTGCTGGCCTCGACGGCTGTTATAGGCGCTTACATAGGGGCATGGCTCACCTCGTTCATCAGCGCCTCACAACTAAAGGTCATCTTCGGGTTAGCACTCATCGCCGTTTCTGTAAGGATATACCGCAAGAAGACCGCAGAACCGAGCGAGGTCAGGCTTGAGGACGTTAAGGTGAACTACAAGCTCGTTCCTGTCGGTGGATTCTTTGCGGGAATCGCGAGTGGCCTGCTCGGCGTTGGTGGTGGGATAATCAACGTGCCGTTCCTGACTTACCTAGGCTTACCAATACACTACGCCGTTGCCACATCAAGCTTTGCGATTGTTTTCACTGCTTTAGCAGGAGCGCTCAAGCACTACGCGATGGGCAACGTGGAAACGCAGTGGCTCGTCCTCCTCGTTCCTGGCCTTATAATCGGGGCCCAGCTCGGGGCGGGGATAGCAAGGAGGACGAAGGCGAGCAGTCTAAAGAAGACCTTCGCCATCGTGATGTTTCTCCTGGCCCTGAGGATGATTCTGAAGGGCCTCGGCTTTGGAATCCCGTGAGGTTTTTAAGAAACCCCCTCAACCTTTTCCCATGCTCCAGTACCTCCTTGATTTTGTACTCGGCCTCGGCATTGGATTTATAGCGGGTCTCCTCGGTGTCGGGGGTGGCTTCCTGATAGTGCCGACCCTCGTCCTCCTCGGCGAGCCGATACATCTCGCTATAGGCACAAGTTTAACATGCATAGTCCTCAGCTCTCTTTCTGCTTCAATAACGCACATTCGGAGGGGTGCCGTCCTCTACCGCGTCGTTCTCCTGAAGGAGATTTTTTCCGTCCCCTTCGCGGTTCTTGGTGCTTACCTCTCATCCAGACTCCCTGAGAGGGGGCTCAGGCTGGTCTTCGCGTTCCTTCTCCTTTACCTCGCCTATACAATGGCCAGGAAGAAATGCAGACCTCACGACGAAGAGGGCGCGGTTCACTACTCCCGCGTTCCGGTTGTGGGAATCCTTTCGGGCCTTGTGAGCGGGCTCTTGGGCATAAGCGGCGGCGTTCTCAACGTTCCGCTCTTCCACACCTTCGTGGGCATACCTATGAGGTACGCCGTTGGAACCTCGAGCTTTGCCCTCTTTTTCACGGCCTTGGCCGGAGCCTTCGAGCACTACCGCCTCGGACAGGTTGATTTACACATGGCCTTCCTCCTCGCCCCGGGGCTCATAATCGGGGGCAGGCTCGGTGCCTTAACGGCCCACAGAGTTCACCCCAAAACCCTCAGGAGGGCCTTTGCGGGAGTTCTAATCCTGGTCGCGCTCAAGATGCTCCTGTGAAGGTTTATTAACTCCGGCATTAAGTCCCAGCGGTGGAAGCTATGGAGGAGCTCGTGGAAAAGGTTCGCGAGAAGTTCGACCTTGAGGTTAAAGATATGGCCGACGCCTGGAGGCTCGTTGAGTGGCTTGAGGAAAAGGAGTGGGTCATCTACATCATAACGGCCAAGGACAGAAAGCAGGTCGATGCATGGCACCCGCGCTACGGAACGCTCTTCGCCCAGTTCGGGGAGGTTCCGAACTTTGGAAGCATTTTAGAGGGTATTTTGACCGTTGCACTATTAGCCAGAGAGCTTGAGGAAAAAGGAACGATTTGAAACGCGCGTTTCAGCGAAGTCCTCAAATATGTCAAACCCGTAGTGCCAATCGGTGATTTCGATGGTGAGCGCGAAGTTGGGGGCGTTTGCCCTCGTCCTGTTGCTGATTGGAAGTGCCGTCCCAGTGGCCCTGGCCGAGGGCAACACCACCGCAGACCAGGGGTACGGGCCCTCCACGGACGACGGCTCCAGAGAAAAGGCCATAGCTGGCCAGCTGATTAGCCAGCTCCAGAGGCTCAGCGGGTTCGCAGAAAAGAGGATAGGGCCAATAAAAGACAAGTTACCTGAGAACTCAACGATACTGACCCACTACAAACTCGCCGAGGAATACAAGGAAAGGGCGGTAAGTGAATACGAAGCTGGCGACTATTATAATTCGATACTGGATGGCCTCACCGCCATGCACCACTACAGGATTGCCCTCTCTGCCCTCAAGGAAACCAGAGACAAGGTCAAAACGGCAAGAGAACGCATGAGGCTTGAGACCGAGCGCATGATGGAGTACTTCAGGTTCGTCGAGAAGACCATAAGACTGGCGGAAAACCAGGGGATAGACGTAAGCAACCTGACCATTCTCTACAAGGAGACAAAGGATGCCTACGAAAAGGTGATGTGTGACCTCAAAGCCAGAGATTACGAGAAGGCAAAAGAGGACTATGAAATCGCCAGAGAGAAGAAAGCCCTCCTTGACGAAGAACTGAGAGAGGTTCGCGAACAGCTCGCCTACGCAAACGCCGACAAAATCGTCAGGGACTTCCTGATTAAGGGAGAGAAGGAGATGGAGATGGCCCAGAAGGCAATAGAGATTGGCATGGAGAAAGGCTACAACGTAACGGAGCTCCAGGAGAGGCTCAACGCCTTCTCAGAGGTTTACGAGGAAGTCACGACTCTCGCCAATGATGGCAGGTGGGAGGACGCCCTCACCGTCCTGAAGGACAACAGGCAAACCATAGCCGAGTTCCACAGGGCCGTTAGGTTCATACTCAAAAAGGTTCGCGAGAGGGAGCTCGATGGCAAGCTTAAGGACGTCCGCGCATTCCTCAGGGAGATGAACGACAGGATTGGAAAGGACAGAAAGGCCCTGATGGAGCTCAAGAAGAGGGGCATCAAAACTACGAGGGCCGAGGTTCAGCTAAGGGTTGCGGTTCAGGAGCTGAAGGTTGGTGTTGAACTCCTCAGGGCGAAAAAACCCATCCAAGCCAAGGCCCACTTTGCGGTGGCACTGGACATGCTCCACAGGGTGGAAGACTTCATACTCGCCCACTCCTGACCTTTCTTTTTCACAGGGAGGGGGTCAAATGGGGCTCAGAGAGGTTGCGGTCACACTCATTGTTGCCCTAACTCTTCTGCAGGGGGTTAGTGCTTACACCGTTTCATCGCTGGTTTTGGTTGTTTACAGCGACGGTTATGTAAAGGTAGAGTACGAGCTCCTGCCCGAGGAATACTCCACCCAGATTGAACTTCCCCTTCTCGGGGACCATTACGAAAACGTCATCGTTGAGGATGAAGACGGGAACCCCCTGGATTTCAGGCTTGAGAACGGAACCCTCTTCATTTATCAAGGAAACGCCGAGTTGGTTAGGGTCTCGTACTACACCCCAGACCTGACATCCAAGAGTGGAATAGTATGGACAGTTAACGTATCCACAGAGGTTCCCTTCGACGTCGTTCTCCCCAACGACACTATCATAGTTGATTTGAGCGATATACCGCTCCAGATAAACGGAACGGCTATAACGATGCCCCCAGGAAATCAGAGCGTCTCCTACATCATCGAAGACCACCAGAGCTTTCCTTCAGAGGAAAGCAATGAGAACAGCGACTTAAGGCCTCTCTATGCCCTTAGTGGGGCCGTTCTCGTTGCATTGGGAGTGTTCGTGTGGTGGAGGAGTAGACGACAAAATGGTGAAGATGAAGAAGACGGGGCGAACGTCATCGAGAGGGCCCTTGAAAGCGACGAGCTGAGGGAGGAAGAAAAGCTCGCGCTGAAGTACCTGCTGGAGCACGGCGGACGGGCCAGTCAGGCAGAGATAAGGGACGCGCTCGGAATTCCGAAGACCACCGCATGGAGAATGTTCAGGCGCCTCGAAGAGAGGGGGCTCGTTAGAATCATCCGGGGGAGGAAAGAGAACTGGGTGGAGATAAGACGTTAGAGAAAATGTTATATCCCCTTTATTCCCAATTCTATCCGCCTGAAATCGAAAGGAACCTGCGGAAACGTTTTAAGTCATTCGTCCCACCGCTTCCCTAATTAGGGATGAGCCGTAACCTAAAGCGGTGATAATGGTGAGGAGAATCGCGTTCATGATTATCGGGATACTGCTCGTCTCACTTGTTCCGGCAGTCGGAGGGGTTAGCTCTGAGACCGTCTTCGCTTCAACACGAGCAAACGGACTGCTCCTTGCATTGGACAGGCTCGCCAACTACACTCACTCCATTAACTGCACCTCCGAGCAGGCCGACGCCCTTCGTGAAAAGGCCTGGGAGCTCTACAGGGCCGAAAAGTACAACGAGACAATTAAAGAGGCAATACTGGCAATGCACCTTTACCGTATGGCAATAAAGGTCTGTCAGGTTGGGGGAGAGGAATTGGCGGAGAAAACCGACTGGATTTCAATCGCTGAAACAGAAGTGGCCATCGCTGGGAACGTTCTGGAATATGCCAGGAAGCTAATTGAATCGGGCGAGCTGAGCGGAGAGGAGCTGAGGGAACTCGAAGCCGAGTACAACCAAACTCTCTGGGTCTACGAGGGACTGAAAGAATCCCTTGAAGAGAACGATACTCAGGACATAGTTCACAAGGTGGCGTTCCTTCGGACGTCGAGGCTGAAGCTCGAGAAGGCCCTCAACAAGGTGGTTCACAACTCAGTCAGGGCAAAAGCCAAGCTCCTGGGACAGGCTCAGCTACGCAGGATTGATGAGCTTATCGAAATGGGCGCTAACGCAACCGAACTCCTAATCCTAAGGGCAGAGCTCGAGAACGCAATCAAGAATGGAAACAGTGAAGAGGTTCTTCGGTTGCTCGGGGAAATCCCCAAGGTCTTGGTGGAACTGGAGAGGAGGGGCAAAATACGGGGAATTACCCACACAATCCCAGGACGTCCATCGTTCCCTGGAAGTTCCGTTGAAGGCGTTCCAAATACGCCACCAAAGAAGGCCCCGAGAAAAGGTTCGGGAGGCAAGAGATAACGTGGCCGGAGGGAACACCGTGAAAGGTTACTTGGCACTGGTGCTTTTGTTCCTTACACTTCCCATAGCCCTTGGACAGGCAACGGTTGAAACCGTTTTAGTTGAAGTGTACGATAGCGGATACGCCAAGGTAATCGAAGCGGCGACTCCCTCGAACTATTCAGTGGCCATTGAAATTCCACTTCTGAGTGAAGACATCACGGGGCTCTCTGTGTTCGATGAGAATGAAAATCCCCTCCTCTTCGAGAAGAACGGGAGCGTTCTCACTGTTTATGTCCTTAATTCGACGACTAAAATTATTGTCACGTACTTTACGGCCTCGCTGACCTCAAAAGAGGGGGAACTCTGGAACCTGACATACGTCTTCCCATACCCCGTTACGATAAAGCTCCCCCCAGGGGCCATGGTCGTTGATTTAAGCGATGTTCCCCTCAAGATAACCTCCGACACAATAACCATGCCTCCGGGAAACCAGAGCGTTTCCTACATCTTACCCCTCCCAGTTACCACGACACCATCTCAATCCCCAACATCAACCACATCGACCACGACAACGAGGGCATCAAGCTCGGATACACAATCAACGACTTCTTCAATTCCAGTTAGTACAGTTCCGAGCATGCCTACTTTAAGTTCCCCAGCGACGACCTCCAAGAGCACCGCTCCCGAGAATCTGACCACATCAACGCCCTCCAGCCGGGGAGGTTTACCATTGCTCCCAATGCTCGGCATCCTGGCGGTTATTGGCATCCCAGCAGTCGCATACTGGACTAAGAAGAGGAGAAACCCTGGGAACCTGCCCCTTTCAAGGGAAGAATTTAGAGAAAAGCTCGAAGCGATGGGTCTCACCGACGAGGAAATCAATGCGCTCCTTTACGTCTATGACCAGGGCGGAAAGGCCAAGCAGGCCGACGTCAGGAAAGCCCTCGGGATTCCCAAAACGACAGCATGGAGAATGTTCAAGCGCCTTGAGGAGAAGGGACTCGTGCGGGTTTACAAGAGGGGAAAGGAGAACTGGGTGGAGCTGGTGTTTTAGCGACGCCAGCTTCTCTGGAACCCTTTCTGCTTTTATGAAAAGTTGTTGGCCAGGTAATACCCGCGCTATAACTTTTGTCGTTGACCTCCAGAAGCACAATGCCGTTTGAAGAGTGAAAGAGCACAAACAAAAGGCAGAAAAGAAAAAGAGACTCACCTAATCCTCGCGCCGAGCTTTACCTCCTTGTCGGGCATGAGCAGGGCGACGTTCTCGCCGTCATCAGCGGCCAGAAGCATTCCCTGGCTCTCTACTCCCCTGAGCTTCTTGGGCTCAAGGTTCGCTATGATGACGACGGTCTTGTTTAGGAGCTCTTCGGGCTTGTAGTACTTCTTAAGGCCAGCCACCAGCTGTCTGACCTCGTCGCCCAAATCAACCTTGACCACGTAGAGCCTGTCGGCGTTCGGGTGGTCCTTGACCTCGATTATCTTTCCAACGCGGAGGTCGAGCTTCGCGAAGTCGTCAAAGCTGACGTACTCCATGCTTTCACCACCTTTTTCCTTCTTTACCTTCTCCTTCTTGGAGGCCTTTTCGGCCTTCTCAGACTTGGCCTCGATTTCATCCCCGTAAATGCTCTTAAGGATTGCCACCGCCTCTTCCCTGCGCTTTTCGCCGAACTTTTCGAGGGTCACCTTCACAACGTCATCCTTCTTGTAGTACTTGTCGAGGAGTAGCCTGGCGCTCTCCGGGTTGCCCCTGGTTATGTAGTTGACGATGAAGTAGATTATGTCCTCGTCGGTGACCTTCCTGAACATCGGCGTTGCCTTCCTGACGCGGTGTCCCGCGGGAATCTCGGTGAACTCCCAGCGCTTCAGCTCTTCGAGGTTGAGCAGGTGCCATATCTTCTCGCTGGCATCGGGCAGGAACGGCTCAAGGAGGATTCCGAGGGCCTTAACTATCTGGAGCGAGACGTTGACCGTTGTGGCCGTCCTCTCGCGGTCGGTCTTTGCCGTCTTCCAGGGCCTCTGGTGGTCGAAGTAGCGGTTGCCGAAGATGGCCAGCTCCATGACCCTTCTGAGGGCATCCTTGAAGCGGTACTGGCTTATGAGCTCGCCGACCTCCTCGAAGGCCCTCTCAATCTCTTCGAAGGCCTGTTTGTCCAGCTCGTTCAGCTCGCCCCTCTCAGGCACGATTCCGTCGAAGTAGCGGTTCACGAAAGTGAGAGCGCGGTGCACGAAGTTTCCGAGGTTGTTCACCAGCTCCTCGTTTATCTTCACCTTGAAGTCGGCGAAGCTGAAGTCGCTATCGCGAGTTTCGGGCATTATCGCGGTGAGGTAGTAGCGCAGGTAGTCTGCTGGAAAAGCGTCGAGGAACTCGTGAACCCAGATGGCCCAGTTTCTGCTCGTTGAGAACTTTTTGCCCTCGAGGTTGAGGTACTCGTTGGCGGGAATGTCGTATGGGAGATTCCACTCGGCTTCGACTTCCTCGTCCTTATACTTGCCGTAGGCCATCAGGAAGGCGGGCCAAAATATCGCGTGGAAGGGTATGTTGTCCTTGCCGATGAAGTGTATTACTCTGGTCTCGCCGTCGAGGTTAAGCCAGAACTTCTTCCACTCCTTCTCCTTTCCAGCCCTCTTGAGGGCCTCGATTGTTATGGAGATGTATCCTATTGGTGCCTCAAACCAGACGTAGAGCACCTTGCCCTTGACGTCTTCGTCGTCCAGAGGGACTGGAATTCCCCAGTCGAGGTCGCGTGTGATGGCCCTCTCCTCCAGCCCCTCGTTAATCCAGCCGAGGACGGTGTTCTTGACGTTGGGCTTCCAGGGCCTGCTCTCAACCCACTTCTTGAGCTTCTCCTCGAAGTCCTGCATTTTGATGTAGTAGTGAGCTGAATCCTTGAAGGTTATCGGGTTGCCACAGATGTTACAGCGCGGGTTGATGAGGATTTCCGGCGTTAACGGCCTTCCGCAGACCTCACACTGGTCGCCACGCTGGTTTTCGGCACCGCAATAAGGGCAGGTTCCGATGACGTACCTATCGGGCAGGAACATCTTGTCGTGCTCGCAGTAGGCCTGCTTGGTGACCTTCTTAACGAGGTGGCCGTTTTCCAGGGCCTTTAAGAAGAACTCCTGGCTCACGCGGTAGTGAACGGGCAACTCCGTCCTTCCGAAGTAATCGAAGCTTATCTTAGCCCTCTCGAAGGTCGTCTTTATGTGCTCGTGGAACTCGTCAACGATTTCCCTCGGGCTCCTGCCTTCCTTGAGCGCGCGGAAGGTTATCGGCGTGCCGTGCTCGTCGGTTC
>Ga0256837_1000493_pt1 | contig 32713 bp, 46 predicted proteins | sample 4562384metaG_FD_185976 | JGI IMG/M metagenome (GOLD analysis project Ga0256837, IMG submission 185976) | Hydrothermal vent microbial communities from Guaymas Basin, Mexico - 4561-384 | ecosystem: Environmental > Aquatic > Marine > Hydrothermal vents | place: Mexico: Guaymas Basin | collected... | reverse complement strand
ATTAGGGTGTCCTCTTTATGGCTTGAGTATTTCTCCTATTTGTGGCTAGATTTTTCTAGCCACTCTTTATCTAGTATTTTTATTTCTAGTTCGAGCTTTATGTCAAATTTTTCATAAACCCTTTTTTTAGCTTCTTCTATAAGTGTTATTGCATCTTCAAAGTTGCCATTGCCATTATTTACTAAAAAATTAGCATGTATATTACTAAACTCCATATCCCCTATACTAAAACCTTTTAATCCTACCTCTTGTATAAGTCGTCCTGCATAATCCCCAATAGGATTTTTAAAACAACTTCCAGCACTTGGTTGTTTTGGTTGGTTTTGTCTCATTTTTTTAAATATTTCTACTTTTTTTTCATCAAATCCATATTTTATATAAAATGTAGCTTCCAATATAGGTGTATCTATGTTTGTGTATCTGTACTTATAATCTATATCATCTTTTTTTTTAGTTTCGTTGCAAGTAGTAACTGAATAAAGATTATTAAAAATTTCATACTCTTTTAACCCTGCATTCATTTTTACTAAACCACCTAAAGTTCCAGGAAGATGCGATATAAATTCAAAGTTAGCGATATTGTTTTTTTTGCAAAATGAAGCTATTTTACCACTTGGTGTTGCTCCACCTATTTTTAACAAATTATTTTCTATTTTTATATAATCATATTTTTTTGAAAGTTTTATAAGTGGAGGAGGGTTATTGCTTATAAGTGTATTGTTACAAGAACCTATAAGATAGTATCTTTTATCAAAATCTTCACATTTTTCTAAAATTTTTACATTTATATTTGAGCCTATTTTGAAGGAAGAAAATTTTGAAAAGTCTATATTTTTTGTCATTCTATAAAATCTGGGATAAGATTTATTGTGTTTGTTGCAAAATCTATCATAGAGTTTAGCATCCACGGCATGGTTAATATGATAACTATGATGATACCAGTAATCTTTGGTATAAAACTAAGAGTCATCTCATTTATTTGAGTAGTAGCTTGAAATATACTTACAGCAAGACCTAAAAACATACCTGTCAAAAGAGCAGGCAATGCTAGAAGTAGTGCTATTTTAAATGTTTCTACACCTATAGCTATAAGTTTTGCTTCCATAATCTCTAAGAGTTCCTAATCTCTTTATACTCAATAGGTATTAGATAGTCTTCTATTTTTACAGGTTCATCATAAAAACCATTTTTATAACCTATCTCAAAAAGTTTGTTTATCGCTTTGTATTGAATCTCACTTAGTGTTATAGACTCATCATTTGCATAAAGTTCTAAGTATTTATCAAGTGTTGGTGCATCTATGCGAACTAAATCTCTCTCAAGTAACATTTCTGAGAGTTTTTCTTTATGATCTCTTGCAACTTTTACAGCTTTTGTAAGTGTAGCTTCATACTCTATAGCTTTATTTAGTGGAAGTGAACGACGAATTGCCATACCACCTAATGGAAGTGGCAAATCATCCCCAGCTAACTCTTTCCATATATCCCACATCTCACGCTCAACTTCTAACTCATCTGCATAAGTTAAGATGCTTTCATGTATAAGAACTCCCGCATGAACCTTGCCATCTAAAACAGCTTGTTCTATATCTAAAAAGTTCATATAGGTAATTCTAGCTTCAGGATAAGCGATGCGAAAAAGCATAGCATTTGTAGTATGTTCACCACTGAGTGCTACTTTAAAATTTCGCTTTAGTTTTTCACCTTTTTTCTTTATAACTTTAGGACCATAACCCTCACCAAAACTTACAGCAGTTCTAAGAGGTGCATATTCTTCTTTTATATGTGGATAAAGTGCAAAGCTAATGGCTACTATATCATATACACCATTTAGTGCATCTTCGTTTAAAGTTTGTATATCTTTAGCTATATTATCAAACTTAGTATCTTTCATATCTACCCAGCCAAACTTGATGGCATAGTACATAAATATATCGTCGGCATCTGGTGAGTGTGCAATTAGTGTCTTTTTCATAAGCTAATTATAACAGTTTTTTACTTTTTTATCATATAAAATATATGACAAAATGCCATATATTTTAAAACTTACAAAAAATTACTATACAATATCACAATTAAAAAATATAAAAGAGGTTTTTATTATGGATGCAGATAAACAAAAATCATTAGACTTAGCTATGAAACAGATAGATAAAGCATTTGGTAAAGGTGCTTTGATGAGACTTGGAGATAAAGAGATTGAGCCTATAAAAGCTATAAGTACAGGTTCTATAGGGCTTGACTTGGCTCTTGGTATAGGTGGAGTTCCAGAGGGTCGTGTTATAGAAGTGTATGGACCAGAGTCATCAGGTAAGACAACTTTAGCATTACAAATAACAGCAGAATGTCAAAGAAATGGTGGAGTTTGTGCTTTTATAGATGCAGAACATGCTCTTGATGTTATATATGCTAGAAATCTTGGTGTTGATGTGGATAATCTTTTAGTATCTCAACCAGATTATGGGGAACAAGCTCTTGATATAGTTGAAACTATTGCTAGAAGTGGAGCTGTTAATCTTATAGTTGTGGATTCTGTTGCTGCTTTAACTCCTAAAGTTGAATTAGAAGGGGAGATGACAGACCAACAAGTTGGTGTTCAGGCTCGTTTGATGTCAAAAGCTCTTAGAAAACTTACAGGTGTTTTATCTAAGATGAATTGTACTGTTATATTTATAAATCAGATTCGTATGAAGATAGGTATGATTGGTTATGGTTCACCTGAGACTACAACAGGTGGAAATGCACTTAAGTTTTATGCTTCAGTTCGTATAGATATCAGAAGAATAGCATCTCTTAAACAGGGTGAAAGCCAGATAGGTAACCGTGCAAGAGCTAAAGTTATAAAAAATAAGGTAGCACCACCATTTCGTCAAGCTGAGTTTGATATAATGTTTGGAGAAGGTATCTCAAAAGAGGGTGAACTTGTTGACTATGGTGTAAAACTAGATATCATAGATAAAGCTGGTGCATGGTTTAGTTATGGTTCAGAAAAATTAGGTCAAGGTCGTGAGAATGTTAAACAGAAGTTTAAAGATGAACCAGAACTTGCAAAAGAGATAGAAGATAAGATTAAAGAAGCTATGGGTGTTAGCAATGTAAACTTAATGGAAGCAGCTGAAGTAGCAGAAGTAGATATATAGATAAAAATTTTATAAATATTTAAAACCTTAATTACACGACTTTTAGGTTAGTCGTGTAGTTTTTAATACTCTCTTACTTATTTTTATTCTCTTTAAAATTTAAATTCCTACAAATTAGATTAGTTTTTATTATTGTTGATTTAATATTTCCTTTTTAAAAGGAAATAAAATGTTTAAAATATTGATTTTTTAAATGCTTTAGAGTATAATTTTATTCCCCTTAAATAGTTAGGCAAGACCTAACGAGTTCTTTAGAAGGAAAATTATGGAAAAAATTCGTTTGAAGTTGAAAGCTTACGATCATCGTGTTTTAGATAGATCTGTAGCATCAATCGTTGAGGCTGTTAAGCGTACTGGTGCGGTAATCCGTGGTCCAATACCTTTACCAACAAAGATTCGTAAATATACTGTTTTAAAATCAGTTCATGTTAATAAAAAATCTCGTGAGCAGTTTGAAATTCGTATGCACGCTAGAATGATAGACATTGTTTCTGCTACTCCAGAAACTGTTGATTCATTAATGAAGCTTGATCTTGCACCTGAAGTGGATGTTGAAGTTCGCTCTATGGACAAATAGGAGTCATCGTGGAATATATTGTTGAAAAAATCGGTATGAGCCGTACAATTAGCGTACCTAGTAAACCTGTTACTTTATTAAAAGTAGTAGATGCTAAAGTATGTGAAGTAAATGATGGAACTGCTATAGTAGCTTACAACAGCGGTAAAAAAATGAATAAAGCAATTGAAGGTCAACAGAAGAAATATTCTCTTTCTGCTGAGTTTAACCGTTTTGTTACTTTAGAAGTAGCAAATACTGAAGCTGGTGATTTAGATTTAACTCCTTTAGCTGAAGCTAAAGTTTTAAAAACTACTTTTAACACTAAAGGTCGCGGTTTTTCTGGTGCTATGAAAAGATGGAATTTCGGTGGTGGTCCAGGTTCACACGGTCATAGATTTGGTCGTAGAACAGGTTCTATCGGTAATGCTGAATGGCCAGGTCGTGTTATGAAGGGTAAGAAAATGCCTGGACAATATGGAAATACACAAAATAGTGTTAAAAATGAGATCGTTTCTTATGATGCTGAAAATGGTGTAATCGCTGTTTTAGGTTCAGTATCTGGTGCAAACGGTGCTTTAGGTCGTATAAAGGTAGCTAAATAATGAGCGCAATCGTTTTAAATGAAAAAATGGAAAAAGCATCTGAATTAGCATTACCTGAGAGTTTTTCAGGTATCAATCCTCATAACTTATACCTATATGTTAAGTCTGCATTAGCAGCTCAAAGAGCTAACAGTGCAACTGCTAAAGGTAGAAGTGAAGTTAGAGGTGGTGGTAAGAAACCATGGGCTCAAAAAGGTGGCGGTCGTGCAAGAGCTGGGTCTCGTCGTTCTCCAGTATTTGTAGGTGGTGGTAAGGCATTTGGTCCTAGCAACAACCGTAACTATGATTTAAAAGTAAACAAAAAGCAAAAGAAACTTGCTTTAAACTTTGCTTTAAATGAGCATGCACAAAATGGTAGTTTATTTATCGTTGATAGCATTGAAGTAGCTTCTGGTAAAACAAAAGATGCAGCTGCAATGTTTAAAGCACTTAACCAAAGAGATACTCTTTTTGTTAAAGCTTTATTAGATGAGAAAACTTTCTTAGCATTTGAGAACATCAGTGATACTTATGTAATTGAATCAAATGAATTAAATGCTTACTTAGCTGCAAACTATCGCTCAATAGTGATTGAAAAAGCAGTATGGGAAAAGCTAACAGGTGAGGCTAAGTAATGGCAGATATTACAGATATTAAATCTATAATTTATACAGAGAAAACTTTAGCATTACAAGAAGATGGTGTAATTGTTGTACAAACATCTCCTCGTATGACTAAAACAGGTCTTAAAGAGGTGTTTCGTGAGTATTTTGGTATAGTTCCAACTAATATCAACTCACTAAACCAAAACGGAAAAACTAAGCGTTTCCGTGGAGTACCAGGTAAACAAAATGACTTTAAAAAGTTTTATGTTAAGTTACCAGAGGGTGCTGAAATAGAAAGTTTGGCGGTATAAGATGGCAATTAAAACTTATAGACCGATAACACCAAGTCGTCGTTTTTATACAAATGTTGATAGTTCAGATATTACTGCAAAAGCAAGTGTAAGAAGTCTTTTAAAGAAACTTCCAACAACTGCTGGTCGTAATAACAATGGTCGTATCACATCTCGTCATAAGCAAGCAGGTGCTAAAAAACTTTACCGTATCATCGATTTCAAAAGAAATAAATTTGATATTCCAGGTACTGTAAGCACTATTGAGTACGATCCGTACCGTAACTGTCGTATTGCACTTATCACTTATGCTGATGGTGAAAAAAGATATATCATTCAACCAAAAGGTTTAAAAGTAGGTGATACTATCGCTTCTGCTGCATCTGACTTAGATGTTAAGCCTGGTAATACTATGAAACTTAAAAATATCCCTGTGGGTACATTAGTTCATAATATAGAGCTTAAAACTGGTAAGGGTGGACAAATGTGTCGTGCTGCTGGAACTTCTGCTCAGATTATGGGTCGTGATGGTAAGTATGTTTCACTTCGTATGCCTTCATCTGAAATGAGATTAGTTCTTGGTGAATGTTTGGCTACTGTTGGTGTTGTTGGAAATGAAGAGTTTGCTAATATCGTTATAGCAAAAGCTGGTCGTCAAAGACACTTAGGTATTCGTCCACAAACTCGTGGTTCTGCGATGAACCCTATTGATCACCCGCATGGTGGTGGTGAAGGTAAGACTAACTCAGGTCGTCATCCAGTTACTCCATGGGGTAAACCAACGAAGGGTGCTAAAACTCGTCGTAAAAAAGCTAGTGATAAACTAATTATTACTCGCCGTAAATCTAATCCGAAGAGGTAGTTAAATGGCTAGAAGTATAAAAAAAGGTCCATTTGTTGATGATCATTTAATGAAAAAAGTTGTTGCAGCTAAAGCTGAAGGCAACAAAAAACCTATTAAAACTTGGTCAAGAAGAAGTATGGTTCTTCCTGATATGGTTGGTTTAACTTTAAACGTTCATAACGGTCGTCAATTTGTTCCTGTATATGTTACAGAGAATCATATTGGTTATAAACTTGGTGAATTTGCACCAACTCGTACATTTAAGGGCCATAAGGGCTCTGTTCAGAAAAAGGCGTAATCATGGCTAGAGCATTATTAAAATTTATCCGTGTATCACCTATTAAATCTCGTCTTATAGCAAGAGAAGTTCAAGGTATGAATGCTGAAGAAGCATTAGCAGCTTTAGAATTCACTCCAAATAAGGCAGCTAAAATCATCTCTAAAGTTATTGCATCTGCAGTAGCAAACAGTGGTAATGAAGCTGAAGATTGTGTAATTACATCATGTCGTGTTGACAATGGTCCAGTACTTAAGCGTTTCCGTCCTCGTGCAAGAGGTATGGCATCAGGTATTAGAAAACCAACAGCACATATCTTAGTAGAAGTAGAGGGTAAATAGTATGGGTCAAAAAGTTAATCCTATTGGTTTACGTCTTGGTATCAACCGTAACTGGGAATCTCGTTGGTTTCCAAACTTTAAAACTGCACCAGCAGCTTTAGGTGAAGATCACAAGATAAGAACATTTTTAAAGAAAGAGCTTTACTATGCTGGTGTTGCTAACATCATTATAGAAAGAACAGTTAAGAGACTTCGTGTAACTATCGTTGCTGCTCGTCCTGGTATCATCATCGGTAAAAAAGGTGCAGATATTGAAAAACTTAAAGCTAACCTACAAAAACTTGTTGGAAAAGCAATTTCTATCAATATCAAAGAAGAGAAAAAAGCTCAAACTTCAGCTCAATTAGTTGCTGAAAATGTTGCTACTCAACTTGAGCGTCGTGTTGCATTTAGAAGAGCTATGAAAAAAGTTATGCAAGGTGCTCAGAGATCTGGTGCTAAAGGTATAAAAGTTTCTGTTTCTGGTCGTCTTGGTGGTGCTGAAATGGCTCGTACTGAGTGGTATTTAGAAGGAAGAGTTCCTTTACATACACTTCGTGCTAAGATTGATTACGGTTTTGCTGAAGCTCATACTACATACGGAATTATCGGTGTTAAAGTATGGATATTCAAAGGTGAAGTACTTACTAAAGGTATCCCTGCTGAAGTAAAAGAAGAGAAAAAAGACAGACCTCGTAAGAGAGCTCCAAGAAAAGAAAAGGCTGAATAATTATGTTGATGCCAAAAAGAACAAAATATCGTAAAGTGATGAAGGGTCGTAACCGTGGTTATGCTCGTAGTGGTTACAAATTAGCTTTTGGTGATATCGCATTTAAAGCAGTAGAAGCAGGTCGTATTAACTCTCGTCAAATAGAGTCGGCTCGTATCTCTGCAACTCGTCATATTAAGCGTAATGGTAAGATTTGGATTAGAGTTTTCCCTGCTAAACCACTAACTAAACGTCCTTTAGAAGTTCGTATGGGTAAGGGTAAAGGTCCAATAGATCAGTATGTTATGAACATCAAACCTGGTCGTATAATTTTTGAAATGGCTGGTGTTCCTCATGATTTAGCTCGTGAAGCACTAACTCTTGCTATGCATAAGTTACCATTCAAAACTAAAATAATTACAGCGGAGATGAGTAATGAAATATTCTGATTTAGCAGATAAAAGCTCAGCTGAGCTTCAAGCTATGCTTAAAGAAAAAAAGACTGAACTTTTTACTTTAAAGATTAAACAAAAAATGATGCAACTACAAAATACTAGCGAACTTAGAGTAGCTAAAAAAGATATAGCTCGCATCAACACTGCACTTAGTGCAATTAAGTAGGGGTAGGCGATGACACATAAACGTGAAATTCAAGGTAATGTTGTAAAGATTTCAGGCGATAAAACTGTAAGTGTATTAGTTGAGCGTCGTGTAATGCATCCTCGTTACCATAAAGTTGTAAAAAAGTTCAAAAAGTATTTAGTACATGATGAGCGTAATGAAGTAAAAGTTGGAGATGAGATTATTGCAATCGAATGTCGTCCACTTTCTAAGACTAAATCTTTTAGACTTAAAACAGTAGTAACAGGAGCTAAGTAATGATCCAAGGTTTTACTCGTCTAAATGTAGCTGATAATACAGGTGCTAAAGAGATTATGTGTATTAAGGTACTTGGTGGTTCTAAGCGTCGTTATGCAACAGTAGGTGATGTTATCGTTGCTTCTGTTAAAAAAGCGATTCCAACTGCTAAAGTTAAAAAAGGTAAAGTTGTTAAAGCTGTTATCGTTAGAACTGCAAAAGAGGTTCACCGTGAAAATGGTTCTCTAATCAGATTTGACGACAATGCAGCTGTAATACTTGATGATAAGAGAATGCCAATTGGTACTCGTATTTTCGGACCAATCGCTCGTGAAGTTCGTTATGCTGGTTTTATGAAAATTGTTTCTCTTGCGCCGGAGGTTGTTTAATGGCAAAGTTTAATTTCAAAAAAGGCGATACTGTTGAAATTATCGCTGGAGATGACCGTGGAACTAAGGCTACTGTTTTAGCAGTTATGCCTAAGAAAAACAAGGTTATCGTTGAGGGTTGTAAAATTGCTAAAAAAGCAATTAAACCAACTGAAGAGAACACTAAAGGTGGTCATATCAATAAAGAGATGCCTATAGATGTTTCAAATGTTCGCAAAGTGGAGGCATAATAGATGGCTCGTTTTAAAGAAAAATATTTAGCACTTAAACCTGAGCTTCAAGAAGCTTTAGAGATTAAGAATGTTATGCAAATCCCTGAACTAGAGAAGATTGTTATCTCTGTTGGTGCTGGTTTTGCTATGAAAGATAACAAGCTTATCAAAAACATTGAAGATACTATCACAACTATTGCTGGTCAAAAAGCAAGTACAGTTATAGCTAAAAAATCAGTTGCTGGTTTTAAAGTTCGTGAAGGTATGCCAGTTGGTGTTCGTGTAACACTTCGTGGTGAAAATATGTATAACTTCTTTGACCGTTTAGTTTCTATTGCTCTTCCTCGTGTGAAGGACTTTAGAGGTGTTGCTAGAAATGGTTTTGATGGTCGTGGTAACTATAACTTTGGTCTTCAAGAGCAATTAATCTTCCCAGAGATTAGTTATGATTCTATCATGCAAATTCATGGTATGAATATCACAGTTGTTACAACTGCTGATTCTGATAAAGCAGGTTTTACTCTTTTAGAAAAAATGGGTATGCCTTTTACAAAAGGGAGTAACTAATGGCTAAGAAGTCTATGATCGCTAAAGCGGCTAGAACTCCAAAGTTCAAAGTTCGTGCTTATACAAGATGTCAAGTTTGTGGTCGTCCACACTCTGTTTTAAGAGACTTTGGAATTTGTCGTATCTGTTTTAGAGATATGGCAAACAAAGGTCTAATCCCAGGTGTTAGAAAGTCTTCTTGGTAAGCCATTGGCTTATCAGGTAGAAACTCCTAACAATTAGCAGTCTATAATTTATAGATTAGCAATATAAGGAATTTAAATGATAAATGATTTAGTAGCAGATGCGTTAACTCGTGTTCGTAATGCTGGTATGAGAAGATTACCAGTTACTACTTTAGTACACTCAAAAAGTGTTGAAGCAGTAGCAAATATCTTAGTAGAAAAAGGTTATATAGATAGCTGTAATGTTATCGAAGATGGCGTTAAAAAAACTATTAAAGTTGTACTTAAGTATGATGAAAACGGAAAAACTGTAATCAATGAGATGAAAAGAGTTTCTAAGCCTGGTAGAAGAGTTTACAAAGGTAAAGAAGATATCAAAAGATTCAAAAATGGTTACGGAACTATTATTGTGAGTACATCACACGGCGTTTTACCAAATGACAAAGCTTATGAGCTTGGTATTGGTGGCGAAGTTTTATGTACGGTTTGGTAGGAGTATAATATGTCAAGAATTGGTAAAAACCCTGTAGAATTTGCATCTGATATCACAGTTACTGCAAATGGAAATGTTATAACTTTTGCTAAAGGCAAAAATAGTGTTGATTTAGACACAAAAGGAAATGTTAATTTTTCTATCGATGGAAATGTACTAACTTTTTCTACTTTGTCAGATGCTCGTGAACATAGAGCTTTCTGGGGAACATATCGTTCATTATCTGCTAATATTGTAACTGGTTTAACTACTGGATATACTAAGCAATTAGAGATTAACGGTGTTGGTTATAGAGCTGCTGTTAAAGGTAACATTCTTAACTTACAACTTGGTTTCTCTCATGATATCAACTATGAATTACCAGCTGGTATAGAAGCTACAGTTGAAAAGAACATTATTACTTTCAAAAGCCACGATAAACAACTTATCGGTCAAGTAGCTGCTGAAGTAAGAAGTTTCCGTCCACCAGAGCCTTACAAAGGTAAAGGTGTTAAATATGTAGAAGAGCATATCGTGCGTAAAGCCGGTAAAACTGCTGGTAAGTAAGGGAGGATATTTATAAATGAATGCAAAAGTATTAAAAAATAAAGTAGCTACTCGTTTAAAGAGAAAGCGTCGTATTCGTGCAAAAATATCTGGTAGTGCTGAACTTCCTCGTGTTTCTGTATTTAGATCAAATCGTTATATAAGTGTTCAAGCTATAAATGATGAAACTGGTACAACTTTATGTGCTCTTCACTCAAAAGCAACTGGACATAAAGCTAACAAAGAGGGTGCGGCTGCACTTGGTGAGGCATTTGCTGCTAAACTAAAAGAAGCTGGTATCTCTAACATTGTTTTTGACCGTAACGGTTACCAATATCACGGTGTAATCGCTGCATTTGGTGATGCACTTCGTGCAAACGAAATTAAGTTCTAAGGAGACATGATGGAAATTAACAGAGATGACTTTGAAGAAGCTATCGTAAATATTGGTCGTGTTACAAAAGTTGTAAAAGGTGGTCGTCGTTTTCGTTTTACTGCACTTGTTGTAGTTGGTAACAAAAATGGTACTATAGGTTATGGTACAGGAAAAGCTAAAGAGGTTCCTGATGCTATTAAAAAAGCAGTAGATGAAGCATTTAAAAATCTTACAACTATAAGTATTAAAGGTACAACTATTGCTCATGATATTGAAACAAAATTCAATGCAAGTCGTGTTCTTTTAAAACCAGCATCTGAGGGTACTGGGGTTATCGCAGGTGGAGCTGTTCGTCCAGTTCTTGAGCTTGCTGGTATCCAAGACATACTTACTAAGTCTATTGGTTCAAATAATCCAGGGACATTAGTTCGTGCAACAGTTAATGCACTTGCTAACTTAAAAGGATAATAAATGGGTATTGAAAATTTATCTCCAGCTGAGGGTTCTACTTCAAATCGTAAAAGAGTTGGTCGTGGACAAGGTTCAGGTACTGGTAAGACTTCTGCTCGTGGTCAAAAAGGTCAAAAATCTCGTACAGGTTACAAGAGAAAAAGAAACTTTATCGGTGGTCAGCTTCCATTAGCGAAGATTATGCCAAAAATCGGTTTCCATTCTAACAATGTTAAACCTTATGTGATTAATGTTGAAAAAATCAAAGCTGTAGCTGAGCTTAATGAAATCACAATGGAGACAATCCGTTCAGTTCACAAAGTTGCTAATAGCGTTAAAAAAGTTAAATTAGTTGGTGCATCTGCAAAAGATTTAGCATCAAAAATTAAAGACGAAAACGTTACAACTACAGGAAAATAGAAGTGAATAAAAATCTAGTTAATAAGATACTTATTACAATCGGGTTTTTATTCATCTATCGCCTGCTGGCTTATGTGCCAGTTCCAGGCGTAGATACTGCTGTTATAGCATCATTTTTTGATTCTCATCAATCAGATGCATTAGGACTGTTTAATATGTTCAGTGGAAATGCTGTTCAAAGAATGTCTATTATCTCTCTTGGTATTATGCCTTATATCACTGCTTCAATTATTATGGAACTTCTTGCTGCAACTTTTGCACCACTAGGTCAAATGAAAAAAGAGCGTGATGGTATGGTGAAATATATGCAAATTATCCGTTATGCTACTATTGTTATTACTATTATTCAAGCTATTGGTGTAAGTGTTGGACTTCAAAGTTTAACAGGACCTAGTGGAAATAGTGCTATTTTAGCTGACCATAATACATTTATACTTCTTGCTGCTATATCTATGCTTGCTGGAACTATGCTTCTTATGTGGATTGGTGAGCAGATAACTCAAAGTGGTATTGGTAATGGTATATCTCTTATTATCTTTGCTGGTATTGTTTCAGCTATACCTAGAGCGATAGGTCAAACTATAACTATGGTAAATACTGGTGCTATGAGTTTTATCACTGTTATTGGTATATTATTGCTTGTTATTGGTACTGTTGGTATCATTATCTATGTTGAGTTAGGTGAACGTCGTATCCCTGTAACTTATGCAAAAAAGACTATGATGCAAAACCAAAACAAAAGAGTGATGAACTATATCCCTATCAAATTAAATTTAGCTGGTGTTATTCCAGTTATCTTTGCATCTGCTATATTGATGTTTCCTATGACTGTGCTTTCAAGCAGTACAAACCCTACTGTTCAAGCGATAGCAGACTTTTTAAATCCAAACTCTTACTTTTTTAACTTTTTAACTTTTGTATTTGTTATATTCTTTGCATTTTTCTATGCATCTATAACTTTCAATGCAAAAGATATTGCAGATAATTTAAAAAGACAAGGTGGATTTATTCCAGGTATCCGTACTGGTAAGGCAACTATGGAGTTTTTAAATGAAACTGCTTCAAGACTTACTGTTACTGGTGCATTGTATTTAGGACTTGTAGCTACTTTACCATTTATGATTATAAAAGGTATGGGTGTACCATTTTTCTTTGGTGGTACAGCTGTTTTAATTGTTGTTCAAGTTGCACTTGATACTATGAGAAAGATAGAGGCTCAAGTTTATATGAGTAAATACGAAACTCTAAGTGCGGTTGGTTTATAGCAATGGCTATTGCACTTAGAAAACCTAAAGAGATAGAAAAACTTCGTTCTGCCAACAAAATTGTTGGTGGAGCATTGGAACTACTACGAAAAAACACAAAAGTTGGAATGAGTTTAAAAGAACTTGATGCTATGGCTGAAGACTACATTAGAAGTCAGGGAGCTAAACCATCGTTTAAAGGTCTTTATGGATTTCCTTCTGCTGTTTGCTGTTCACTTAACCAAGTTATTATTCATGGTATCCCTACTGATTATAAGCTCCAAGAGGGTGATGTAATTGGTTATGATATAGGTACTGAGTTAGATGGTTGGTTTGGTGATGCAGCTATAACAGTTGGGGTGGGAGAGATTAGTAGTGAAGATGAGAAGTTAATCGCTTGTGCTAAAGATACTCTTTATGAGGCAATTGACAGCATCAAACAAGGTATGAGGTTTAAGGAGCTTTCTTTAGTTTTAGAAAACTCTATAAGGTCTCGTGGTTTTGTTCCATTATATAATTTTTGTGGTCATGGGATTGGTAGAAAACCCCATGAAGAACCAGAGATTCCAAACTACCTTGAAGGCAAAAGTCCAAAAGCCGGTCCTAAGATAAAAAACGGAATGGTTTTTTGTTTAGAACCTATGATATGTCAAAAAGAGGAAGAACCAGTTATTTTAGAAAATAAATGGGATGTTGTTAGTGCCGATAGATTACACGGTTCACATTATGAGCATACCGTTGCTATTGTCAATGGTAAAGCTGAAATATTATCTCTTGCTTAGAGAGAAACTTAAAGGACTTATAAATGGCTAAAGCTGATGTTATAGAAGTTGATGGCAAGATTATTGAGGCATTACCAAATGCAACATTTCGTGTTGAATTACCAAATGGACATATAATTCTTTGTCATATTGCAGGTAAAATGCGTATGCACTATATCAAGATACTACCAGGTGATAAAGTAAAACTAGAACTTACTCCTTATTCACTTGATAAAGGTCGTATCACTTATAGATACAAATAATAAAAAGGTGTACCTATTTAGGTGCTACCTTTTTACAAATACCAAATTTTAAACTTCTGATGGTGTATTCACTTACAACTGCACCTTTTCTCATACTAAGTATATGTTCTATCGCATCTGCTATATCAGTAGCTAAAAGTTTTTCATCCTCTTTTTTACTTGTTTCAAATCGTAAAGTATCATAAAAATTACTTTCAGTCATATCTGGATTTATATTTGTAACACTTAAGTTTGATTTGCGACTTTCTTCAAAAATAGCATCTGTAAAAGCTTTTAGACCAGCTTTTGTAGCACTATAAACTCCAGCAAATTTACTAGCTCGTAAGGCTTCTATACTATTTATGTTTATAAGATAGCCATCATTTTTTTTTAATTCTCTTAAAAGTATATTTGTTAAAAGCATAGGGGCTGTTAAGTTTAGAAAGACCATATCTATTATGGTTTTATGGCTCAACTCCTCGTGTGGTTCAAACCTACCAAAACCAGCAGAATTTATCAGTATAGATATATTTTTACCTTTTAATTCTTTTGAAAGTATATCTATATCTTTTTTATCTTTTAAATCTGCTTTTAAAGCTTGAAAATTAGAACTATTAAAATAATCATCCTCTATATTACGGCTGATGCCTATAACTCTATAACCAAGTTTTAAAAGTCTTAAAGTTGTGGCATATCCGATGCCACTACTAGCACCTGTAACAACTGCCAATCTATCCATTTTTTACCCTTTTCATAATCTCATCTATTTGATTAAATATAAGCTTTTTAGCCATATCTTTACTAACTGTTTGAGGCTCAAAATGATCACTTACAACTTTAAAAATAAAGCTATTTTTAAACCCATTAGTAGCTTCTAAAAAACCAGCACTTTCCATATCAACCACATCATATATATCTTTTGTCATCTCATAATCTATACAAGTTATATCTATGTATCTTGCATCTATGAGTTCACCTATATTGTAGTTTTTACTAGCACCACATATACCTACATTTATAACGATATCATCTTTAGAGAGTTTTTTTAAAGTTTGTGAAGTTTTTTTAGACATAGTATCTGCACCTATACCTGTTATGATAACCTCAATATCTTCATTTTTATACTGTTTTAGTTTGTATTTATCTACAAAAGCTTGAGCCTCTGCTTTTAATGCTGTTAAAATATAAATCATTTTAAGATTATATCAAAAAAAGTTGGTTATAATTTCATTGCTTCTTTAGACCTGTGCAATGGTATTTTGAGATACTGTGTCAGGGTAGGAATACAGCAGCACGACTCAACTTGTCATGTGCCGCAGGTATCTGGAGAGGCACCTTCTACATAATATAAAATTATTGTATAATCCACTTTTAAATTTTTAACTAAGAAAGCTTTTATGAATAAATTATTTATATATTTTTTTTTGATAACACCATTATTTGCATTATCTGATTCGATAATAGAACAAGAACTACAAGATGCTTTAAAAGAAAGAAAACTACTTGATGAAAAAATAAAATTATTAAAATCAAAACTTCCAAAAAAAAAGAAAAAAAATGTATTCATAACTCATACTGAATTTGGTTATATAAAAACTGGTGGAAATACAGATACAGATACCTTTAACTTGGATGTAGAGATAAAGAAAAATTGGGGTAAGCATATTGCAAAGTTTCATATAGATGCTCAATATGCAGAAGATAAAGGTATAAAGTCTAAAAATAAATATCTTTTAGAATTGGAGTATAATTACGATCTTACATCAAATGTATCTTTAGATTATATTATTGGCTATAGAGATGATGAATTTTCCACTTATGATTACCAATTTTATACTGGTCCTGGTTTATCTTACAAACTTATAGAAGATACTAAACAAAATTTAAAACTAAATGCAAATATGCTGTTTTCTCAAGATAAGATAGAAACAACAAGAAATTATTTATCATTTAGAAGTAAATTGCTATATGATTATAATATACTAAAAAACCTTACTTTTAAACAAACAATATCATACAGAACAGAAGTACAGGACAATAAAAACTATTTCGTATATTTAAAATCATCATTAAGTACTAAATTGTCTGAAATCTTTTCAGCAGGTTTAAGTTATAAATATGATTATGTAAGCTTACTAGCAGAAGATAAAGTTCATAATGATGATACATTAACTATAAATCTTATAATAGATTACTAGTTTAAAAATGCTCTTGAATTTAAACCTCTAGTAAGAGCATCATTTATTTGCCCTTTGTAAGATTCATTTCTTTTTTCAAGTTCAGAAGTGAACTTTGTTATAAGTTTTGATTTTGTATTTGGATGTCTGCATATAGCAAATATAATATCTTCATACATTATAAAGTTTGGATGGTTATTTGTTCCTATTTTGGCTGGTATATTTCCATGGTATTTTAGTATTTTATTTAGAGTTTCTTCTAGTGTATTTGTATCTGTATTTGGATTTTTTATAATAGCACTTAGAGATTTTAAATCAATTGGTTTTTTAGATTTTTGTTTATTGATTTTTTTAGATTTTTTTTTCTTTTTGGTTGGTTTTTTAAATAAAAAGTATATAAGTATAAATAGAATTACAGTTAAAACAATAGCTGATTTTATAAGAAGAATTATATCCATAATGTGACTTTTAATTTTAAATTAAGAAAGTGGTACGCCCTAAAGGATTCGAACCTTTGACCTATGCCTTAGAAGGGCATTGCTCTATCCAGCTGAGCTAAGGACGCATATATAAAGATTAACAAAAGTGGTACGCCCGATAGGATTCGAACCTATAACCCTCGGAGCCGAAATCCGAAACTCTATCCAGTTGAGCCACGGACGCTACTAAAATTATTAATATTTTTTTATTTTCAAAAACTGGGGTGGGATACGGGATTCGAACCCGCGACACCCGGCACCACAAACCAGTGCTCTAACCAACTGAGCTAATCCCACCATAATGTTTTTTTTGAGAAATAAAAAAAAGATGGTCGGGGTGAAAGGACTCGAACCTTCGGCCCCTTGGTCCCAAACCAAGTACTCTAACCATACTGAGCTACACCCCGACCTATTTCAAAAACCAAACATACATCCGATTAATGAGTTGAAATTATAGTAAATAATTTAATTAATGTCAATAGTTTTTTACAAAATTTTTAAATTTTTGATATAATTACTCAAAAAAGGGATAAAACTATATGAAAATAGCAAGATTTAGTAGGTTGGGTTTTATTTTAGCAGCAGCTGGAAGTGCAGTAGGGCTGGGAAATATATGGAAATTTCCATATATAACAGGTGAATATGGTGGTGGAGCTTTTGTACTTGTTTATCTTTTTACAGTTCTTCTTATAGGTTTTTCTATAATGATAGCTGAGATGCTTATAGGTTATATGGGTAGAAAAGATGGTGTAACATCATTTGAGGAGTTAGCTCCAAAAAATAAGAATCTTTGGAAACTAGGTGGTTTTCAAGGTTTAGCTGGTCTTTTTATAATGATTTTTTATTCTGTAGTTATTGGGTGGATATTTAACTATATAGTGAGTTCACTTATATATCTACCTAGTTCTGTAAAAGAGGCAGAACTTACTTTTACAACTATGTTACATAGTGATTTTTTAACACAACTTTTTTATCATAGTGTTGCTTTTTTATGGATAACTTATGTTTTAACAAAAGGTATAAAAAGTGGGATTGAGAGATTGAATTTTTACTTGATGCCAACACTTATACTTATACTCTTAGGTATGTTTATATATGCTACGACTTTAGATAGTTTTTCAAAAGCTGTTGAGTTTATGTTTAGTCCTGATTGGTCTAAGATAAATTCTGAAGCTTTTGTAACAGCTGTAGGTCATGCTTTTTTTACACTATCTTTAGGTATGGGTGCTATTATGACATATTCAGCTTCTATGGAAAAAAACTCAAACCTTGTTAAAAATGCTTTTTGGGTTGTATTTTTAGATACAACTATAGCTATAGTTGCCGGGCTTATGCTTTTTACATTTTTATATCAGTATGGTTCAGGTCCAGCAAAAGGGCCAGGACTTGTTTTTATATCTTTACCATCAGCTTTTTATGAGATGGGTATTTTAGGTAACTTTTTTGCTGTTATATTTTTTATAGCATTGGCTTTTGCAGGTTTGACATCATCTGTATCTTTGGTTGAACCTATGGTTCAGTATTTTATAGATAGATTTAATTGGAGTAGGCTGAAAGCTTCTGTTTCTATGGGATTGTTTTTTTATCTTTTTGGTATAGTTGCAATTTTATCTAATATAGATGGATATAAAGAGCTACTAACTTGGGGAGATAAAAACTTTTTTGATTGGGTTGATTATATTACAGCTGCTATAATGTTACCTTTTGGTGGTCTAATTATGGCTATATTTGTAGGATTTGTTATAGAAAAACAAAGAGTTGAAGCTGTTTTAAAACCACAACTAGGTTTTGCTTTTGAAGCTTGGTATTTTTCACTAAGATACATAACACCAGTAGCTATGTTTGTTGTTATGCTAAATTTAATGGGAGTTGTATAAGATGAAAGAAAAATGTTTAGAGATACTAGAACAAGAGGGTATAAATCCAGCTTCAAAGATAGATTTTGATGTAAACGGAAGTGTTTATCCACTCTCTTTAGAGTATATTATAGATACTTATATGCAAGCGTCAGAGGATTCACAAGCTGTTTTTTTAGATGCTTTACAAAAGTCAACAAAAGCTGACGAGATGGGTATAGAAAAGTTTTTTGAGGGGATGGGACAACTTTTGTTAATGACCCATCTTTCTGATAAGTTTAATGTTTAAATAGTATATATCAAGTACTCAATTTGTTCTAAAAGTTGAGTATTTGAGATGCCATTTTTAGATGCATAAGCTAAAGCACCACCCATACCAGCACCCTCTTTTACATCACCATTATCATATCTTTTTAAGATATCGATAGAAGTATCTTCAAATGAAAATTCTGTGTATATAGCATGTGGAGTGTAGCTTAGTTGCGATAGTATATTTTTTATATTTGAGTTTTTATCTTTTGCTAACCATTTTGTAGTTGATAGTGTTATATTTTCGTGTTTTACTCTTTTTAGGATATCTTCTCTTAGAGCGTCAGCTATAAGTAAACAAGATGCCATTTGTGTTCCACCTGCTAATACTATATGAAATCTTCTTGAAGCTTCCACTAAAAAACCAGCACAAAAAAGTAGCATATTGTCACTTACTATACTTAGTTTTTCAAATCTTGACATATCTTCATCTATAAGTGAAAGAGCTTTATCTATGGTTTTGTTTTTTATATCATCTGGAGCTTTTGCAAAACTAGAAGCAAAATCATTACGACAATCATAACCAAGTGCTAAAGCACTAGCTGTTGCTGTTGTTGTTCCAGCTGGGGTACTCTCTCCTAGTATAAGATAGTTACCTTTTAACTCATACTTTTCTCCAAATTCCATACCTTTTATAAATACCTCTTTTGCATCTATATCTGCACCACAGTCGATGCTTTCAGATACTTTGATATTAAAATCATATATATTTGTTTGTTGTGGTTTTACTTCTAAACCTAGATTTAGTATCTCTATGGAACTAAAAGGGTAAAGATTATGAACAGCTCTTGTTAGTATAGCTGGTGTTGGTATCCCCTCAGCTGTTTTGGCTAAATCTTTTAATGAAAATATCTTCTCATTTGTTATGTACTCTGCATCTAATGTTGGAGTGAGTGGTATTTGACCAGATATACCAGCTTGTGTTATACCATCTATTTCGCAAGTTTTTGTAACACTAGAAGCCAGTAAAAAATCAGCTCGACCATCTAGTAAGAAATCATTTTTATCTGTAAAAATATTTTTAGTAATCATCTTTTATAGTACTTTTTTATTAAATTATCAACATTATACAAAAATTTATTAAATATATTTGGTGGCTTGTCGATATACCTTACAAGATATGAAAAAGCAAAGGATATGATATGTATGGAAATCAAGCTCATGCTATTTACGCACAGAACAATGTAGGTATAGAATCTCCAGAGAGACTTATAGAGATGTTGTATGAGGGTGTCCTTCGTTTTAATGCTCAAACAAAAAAAGCTATAAAAGATGGTGATGTAGAGAAAAAACTTTATTGGTCAAATAGATCTATAGATATAATAACTGAACTTTTAATTGTTTTAGATATAGAAGCTGGTGGAGATATAGCACTATATCTAAATGGATTATACAACTATCAGATTAAATTATTATCTCAAGCAGTTATATATGATGATATTGAAAAAATTGATGAGTGTAGTAATGTTTTTAAAGGTCTTTTAGAGGCTTGGAGAGATGAGACTCGCTAGTTTTTGATGGAGATATTTAACGATAATCTACACACTTTAGTTTTAAGTGATGATGGTTCATATACAGCTTATTCAAAAGAGTATGATGAACATTACCATTCTACAAAAGATGGTGCTTTGCATGAGTCTTTTACTAAACATATCATCCCAGCTTTTAGTGTTAAGCAGAATCAAAATGATATAAATATCTTAGATATATGTTTTGGTTTAGGCTTTAATACATTGGCAACTTTACTTTTTTATAAACAAAACAATTTAACATCAAAGTTAAATATCTACTCTCCAGAATTAGATAAATCTTTAGTAAAATCACTTGTAAATTTTTCTTATCCTAAAGAGTTTGATGAGTTTAAGCATATTATAAATTCTATAGTAGATAATGGTTTTTATAAAGATGATAAAATTTATATAGAGGTTTTTTTAGGGGATGCAAGAGAGTATATAAAAAAGTTTAACAACAAGTTTGACATCGTATATCAAGATGCTTTTAGTCCATCTACCAACCCTATACTTTGGACAAAAGAGTATTTTAGTGATATATCAAAAGCTATTAAAGATGATGGTATATTAACAAGTTACTCAACAGCTTTAAAAACAAGACTAGCACTTTATGAAAATGGTTTTAATATCTATCTAAATAAAGGTGATGATTTTAGAAATGCAACAGTAGCTTCTAAAACTGTAGTGGATAGTTTTGAATTAGTAGATATGAAACATAAAATCTCTTGCAATCCTGATGTAGAACCGTTAAAAGATTAGTTTATAACTTCCAAAAACTCTTCTCCAAATTGTTCGTATTTTTTTTCACCTACTCCATTTACCTTTAACATTGAAACCTTATCATAAGGTTTATCATTTGCTAAATGTTTTAGAGTTTTATCGCTAAATATAAGATAAGCTGGTACTCCCATCTCAGATGCCAACTCACTTCTTTTCTCTCGTAATGCTTCAAATAACTCCTCATCATAATCAAATTCGGTAACTTGTTTTACTTTTTTCTCTTTAATAGAGATTTGAAGTCTTGAAGCTCTTATATCTACAAGTTTTTTACCTTTGAGTATATCTACTGCATCATTTGTTAGTTTTAAAACACTAAAATCCCCTAAAGTTAAGATATTTAGCTCCATAACCCTCTCAAGTATAACAAACCACTCTTTTTTACTTATGTGAGTACCAATGCCATAGACTGAAAGTTTATCAGCTTCATTTGCTAGTATTTTTTGCTCTTTTGAGCCTCTTAAAACATCTATGATATAGTTTTTTCCAAAACTTTGGTTTGTTTTATAGATGGTGCTTAAAAGCATCTGCACCTCTTTAGTTATATCTTGCTTTTTTGCATCTCCATCTAGGCAGTTATCGCATCTATCTTTACACGGCTCTAATGTATCGTTAAAATACTCGGCTAATTGTTTGTGAAAACATATCTCACTTGTAGCAAATTTATATATGTTGTTGATTTTTGAGAGTTGGTTTTCTTTGTACTCGGAGTTTTGAACTTCATCTAAAAACCGTTTGTGCTGGGCAATATCACCTGCATTAAAAAGTAGTAAAACTTCACTATCTTCCCCATCTCTTCCAGCTCGTCCTATCTCTTGGTAGTAGTTTTCTTGTGTTTTAGGTAATGACATATGCACAACAAATCTTATATCGCTTTTATCTATCCCCATACCAAAAGCGATAGTTGCTACCATAATGTTTGCTTTGTCATTTACAAAATCTTTAAAGTTTTCCTCTCTTGTTTTTTGTGAAAGTCCTGCATGGTAAGGTAGGGCTTTGTAGCCATTATCTACTAAGTATTCACAAAGGGCTTCAACTTTTTTTCTACTACTTGCATAGATGATGCCACTCTCATTTTTATGTCTTGATAAAAAGTCTTCTAGTTGAGCATAACCGTTTTGAAGTCGTCTTTGGGCTGAGATGAAGATATTTTTACGAAAAATTTTACCTTTTAGTAAAACTGGGTTTTGTAGGTTTAAGTTATTTATGATGTCGTATTTTACATGTTCGGTACTTGTTGCAGTAAATGCACAGATACTAGTGTGTGGAAAATGCTTTTTTAAGTTACTCAAAGCTCTATAATCATCTCGAAACTCATGCCCCCACTGAGATATACAGTGAGCCTCATCTATAACAAAAAAGTTTATATTTAATGACTTTAAAAACTCTAAAGTCCATTCAGTGTTTAGCCTCTCAGGTGAAAGATATAAAAACTTTAACTCACCCCGTCTAGCTTTTGATAAAACTTCACTAACCTCCGTAGAACTTTGAGCAGAACTTATCATATCGGCACTAAGATTTTGAGCTTTTAGAGATGCTACTTGATCTTGCATAAGTGCGATAAGTGGAGATATAACGATGCTTATGCCATTTTTAAGTAGAGTTGGGAGTTGATAAACAAGAGATTTTCCACCACCAGTTGGTAGTATCATAAGAAGGTCTTGATTTTGCATAATTGCATCAACACCTTCTTCTTGAAGTTCACGAAAAGAGTTATGTCCAAATATATCTTTTAGTAGTTTGTATTTTATATCTGACATTAGTATTGAGCCGTTATAGCTTCTACATCATCCCATGAAAGATTAGATTTACTTTGATGGTTGATTATGTGTGAAACATATCTTGCAAACATATCTGTCTCAACATTTACTTTTGAGCTTTTTTTATAGTTTCTAAACAGAGTCTCTTTCATTGTATGTGGTATGATTGTTAGTCTAAAAGTATCATCTTTTACATCATTTACAGTTAAACTAACTCCATCTATAGTGATAGAACCTTTTGGAACTATATATGGGATAAATTTTTTATCTACAGATATAAAAACATCAAAAGAGTTACCATTGTTTTTTATCTCTTTTATCTCCCCTATAGCATCGATATGTCCCTGAACTATATGACCTTCAAACCTATCGCCCATCATCATCGCTGGTTCAATATGTACTTCATCTTTGTAGTTTTGTATAGCTAAAAGTTTTTGACTCTCAGGAGATAACTCAACACAAAAACCATCATCTAATACTTTTACTACAGTTAAACAAGCACCATTTATAGCGATGCTATCGCCTAGTTTTGCTTTGTGTTTTGCTTGTATGCTTAATCTACTTCCTACAAAGCTTTTAACACGAGCTACTTCCCTTATAAGTCCTGTAAACATTATAGATTTTCACTTCTGATATTTCTTCTAAAAGTTGTTTGATTTCCCTTAGCTTTAGCTTTGGCTTTTCTCATCTTTTCAAGTAGCATAGCTTTTTCATCTAGTCTATTTTCCCTTATCTTATGCTCATCACCACCATCAACTTCTTCTTCATACTCTATAATCTCTGGTTTATAATCTTTAAATAAATCTTTACTTGACATTTCACAATCCAAATATATTATTTTTGCTTGATTATATCAAAAACAATCTAATAATGCTATAATACGACCGTTACAAATGGTAAAACTCTATGGCTTGATGGGAAGTGGTGTGCTTGAAAATCGGGATAGGTGGGAAACCCCAAAAAAGGAGCTTACCATGAAGTTAATTCTTATAGTAATCACTATCTTAATTATCCTAGCCGAGAACTTAAGATAGAGAGTGAGGGGAAACCCTTACTCAATGATTACTATAATTGTAACAAAAAAAATTAAATATTAAATAATTTAACTCTCTTTTTTTCTTAAAAAGTTTACTTTTTATAGCTTTAGGGGGTTGTAGGGACATTTGTCCCTGCTAGTATAATGGACTTTGTTCATTATGCTATATTAAATAAATAAAAATCGAGAAAATTTATGAATTATGAAATAATAGTAGTAGGTGGTGGTCATGCTGGTGTTGAAGCATCGTTGGCATCTGCTAGAATGGGTAAAAAAACACTTTTAATCTCTATGCTTGCAGAAAATGTTGGTGCAACATCATGTAATCCTGCTATAGGTGGACTAGCAAAAGGACATCTTGTACGAGAGATAGATGCACTAGGTGGTGAGATGGGGCTTATAACTGATGAAGCAGGGATACAGTTTCGCATACTTAACCAGACAAAAGGTCCAGCAGTTCGTGGTAGTCGTGCTCAAATAGATATGGATAAATACCGTGTAATAGCTAGAAATACGATTTTAAACACTAAAAATCTAGATTTAGCTCAAGAAACAGCAACAAAACTGATACTAGAAGATGGTGTAGTTGTAGGTGTCAAAACTGACCTTTTAAATGAATACAGAGCAAAAAAAGTTATCATTACAAGTGGTACATTTTTAAAAGGGATTATCCATATAGGTGAGGTTCAGCAAGTTGGTGGTAGATTTGGAGAACAAACAAGTATAGATTTGAGTGATTCTTTAAGAGATGATTGTAAACTTGATATGGCAAGATTAAAAACAGGTACTTGCGCAAGGATAGATAGTTCAACTATAGATTTTTCAGTTATGCAAGAGCAAGGTGGAGATGAACTACCAAACCCTTTTAGTTTTAGAACTAACCGTGAAGAGTTTCGCAAAACTAAAAAACAACTACCGTGCTATATAGCTTATACAAATGAAACAACTCATAATATCATCTCATCTAACTTTTACAGAGCTCCACTTTTTACGGGTCAGATAGAGGGTAAAAGTCCAAGATATTGCCCATCTATAGAGGATAAAATAAGCAAGTTTGCAGATAAAGATAAACATCATCTTTTTATAGAACCACAAACTATGGACAATACAGAGTGTTATATAAATGGTTTAAGTACATCTTTACCGCCAGAAGTTCAAAGACAGATGGTAGCATCTGTAAAAGGGATGGAAAATGCAAAAATTGTAAGATATGGTTATGCTATAGAGTATGATTATGTTGATCCTCGTGAATTAAAACATTCTCTTGAAACTAAAAAAGTAAAAGGTCTTTACTTGGCTGGTCAGATAAATGGTACAACTGGTTATGAAGAAGCAGCTGCTCAAGGTTTGATGGCTGGTATAAATGCATCTCTTAGTTTAGATAACAAAGAACCTTTGATTTTAAGAAGAGATGAGGCATATATAGGTGTTCTTATAGATGATTTGGTAACAAAAGGTACAAAAGAGCCTTACCGTATGTTTACATCTCGTGCTGAGTATAGACTTCTTTTACGAGAAGAAAGTGCAGATACTAGACTTTCACATTATGGTTATGAGTTGGGACTTATAGATAAAGAGACTTATGAGAAAGCAAAACTAAAAGATGAACAGATAAAAGCGGGTGCAAAACTTTTAGAAGATACAAAATTTACACCAAACAAAGAGTTTAATGCACTTTTAGTATCTATAGATGAACAACCTCTAAAGGATGTATCAACTGCACAACAACTTGTAGCTAGAAAAACATTTGATGTTGAAAAGATGTTAAAAATCTGTCCAGAGTTAGAAAAATATAATGATTATATAAAAGATGAAATCTTAGTTGAGGGTAAATATGCTCGTTATATAGATAAGCAAAGTGAAGAGATACGACGGATGAAAAAGTATCTAAAAGTTGCTATCCCTGATGGGTTTGATTTTAAAAGTGTAAGTGGACTTAGTGCAGAGGTTGTTGAAAAACTAGAAGCTTTTAATCCACCAACACTTCAATCAGCTATGAATATAAGTGGTATAACTCCAGCAGCAGTTGAGATTTTACATATATATATAAGAATGGCAAAGAAAAAGGAACAGCAATGAAAACATACTACTATGTTCATACAGGGCATCGCATCGGGTTAGATAGATTTAGAAGAGCTACTACGATACTTAGAGCTTTAAAAGATGAAGATATAACACTTCTTTGTTCAGATTTTCGTATCGCTCAAATAGCACGAGACTTTGGGATTGATGATTGTGTTGGTGTTGATGTTGTAAGAAATATCCCTTATATAGCTCATCATGGAGATAAACTTATATTTGATTCTGATGAAGCAAATCCAATAATGCTTGAAGATATGAAAAACTTTTTTTCAACTTTTGTCCATATAAAAACTAATGAAATTGTAGTAGATGAAAAGTATTTTGAAAAAAAAGAAAAAACTATCCCTTTGGCTTTTTTCTTTGGTGATGATGACTATGAAAAAGATATGCAAGAGTTTATACCACTTTTACAAGAGTTGGATGCTTGTGTTCTTCTTGGATTTTATTATTTTTTAGATTATGAGGATTTTATAAAAGAAAATATTAACAATACTTATGAATTTGAAGATTATGATGAGGTTATAACGAAATCAGAAGTTCTTATAACTGCTTCACCTCAAGCTACTTTAGAGTGTTTGGCATCTGGTGGAAAACCAATTTTTATACAAAGAGATGATTATCCTACAGAGTTTAATGAGATATTTGAAAAATTAAATATTCCTATTGTTTATATAAGTGATAAAAAACTATTAAAAGAGCAAATTAGTATAATAAATGCTAATAATTATAACAACATAGATATAAATAGTAACAAAATTGTAGAAATTATAAAAGAAAGCTTAACTTTATAAATATTTAAAACAAATTTAGTATATAATAAGGCTGTAAAAATTCACAAAAAAGTGAGCGAATATGAAAAATAATAGCCGTAGAGGTTTTATGGGTAAAGCATTTGGTGCCGTAGCCGGTATAGGTGCGATAGGTTCATTATATGCAATGAAAAAATCTTGGGATCCACTTCCAAGTGTAAAAGCAGCTGGTTTTACAACTCTTAATATGGATGATTATAAAGAGAATGAACTAGTTACTGAAAAATGGAGAGGTAAGCCAATCTTCGTTTTAAAACAAACTAAAGAGATGATGGAAAAAGCAAAAGCTAATCCTAAAGATATGGATAGACTTATCCAAATCGGTGATAGTCACTTTATGGTTTGTGTAGGTCTTTGTACTCACTTAGGTTGTATCCCTGGTTATAACCCTGCTGAAGAGAGTTTCTTATGTGCTTGTCATGGTGGTATGTATGATTTTACAGCAGAAGTAACAAAAGCTCCACCTCCTCGTGGTCTTGATATCCCTCCGTTTAAGATAGATGGTAATAAACTGGTTTTAGGTGAAGAAGGACCTGAGTATAAAAAGATGCTAGAAGCTGGCATAACTCTTAAAGTATAGGTAAAGGAAAAAAATGGCACATTTTACAAAAGCGACAAGTGTTAAAGATTGGTTCGACCAAAGATTAGCAATTGATAAAGTTGAAAAGGTAATGATGTCGGAATATTGGATTCCAAAAAACATCAACTTTTTATGGGCTATGGGTATGGTACTTGTTGTAACATTTACTTTACTTCTAGTTTCAGGTATATTTTTACTTATGTATTATCAACCAAATGTAGCTACTGCATTTGATAGTGTAAACTACACTATTATGAGAGAGGTTGATTTTGGTTGGTTATGGAGACATGTTCATGGTGTTGCTGCATCTGTTGTTTTCTTAATTATCTATATACATATGTTTACAGGTATCTACTACGGTTCTTATAAAAAGGGTCGTGAGATGATTTGGATCTCAGGTATGCTTCTTTTTGTTGCATTTTCAGCTGAGGCTTTCTCTGGTTATATGCTTCCATGGGGACAAATGAGTTACTGGGCTGGTATGGTTATTACTAACCTTTTTGCTGGTGGTTCATTACATGCTGATGGTCTTGTTGAGTGGATTCGTGGGGATTATGTTCCTGCTCAAGCATTCCTTAACCGTTTCTTTATGCTTCATGTACTTCTTATTCCTTTAGCTATTATGGGACTTATCGGTCTTCACTTTGCAGCTTTAAGAATCCCACATGTTAATAACCAAGATGGTGAAGAGATTGATTTTGATGCTGAATCTAAAAAATATTTAGCTGGTGATAAAGCTGGTTCTAAAGTTATGAGATTTGCTAATGACTTTATGGCAAAAGATATGATGGTTGTAGGTATCTACTTAATCTTCTTCTTTTACTTAGTATTTTTCCATTATGATTTTGCAATGGATCCTGTTAACTTTGATCCTGCTGATGGTCTTAAGACTCCTGCTCATATCTATCCTGAGTGGTATTTCTTATGGTCTTATGAGATTCTTCGTCCGTTCTCAACTAATATTGGTCTGATTGCATTCGCATTTGCTCAAGTTATTTTTGTTCTTTTACCGTTCTTAGATAGAAGTCCAAATACAACACCAGCATCTCGTCGTGGTCTGTTTAAAATTTGGTTCTGGGCAATGTTAGTAGATATGATAGTTCTAACTGCAATGGGTAAATTACCACCTGAAGGTATCTTTAGTACTATAGGTTTAGTTGCAGCACTTACTTTTATTGGTTTATGGATAGTACTTCCATTTATCACTAAAATGGAAAAAAAGGCATAGGGAGAAAAAATGAAACAAAATAAAGAACCATTAATATTAGCTATCGTAGTATTTTTTACGATAGTTACATACTACCTAGTTGAGCCTTTTGCTCATAGTCAAATGCATAAACATGTTGAGAGTGAAGGTTTTGAATATAAAGATTTACCTGAACTTACAAAAAAAGGTGATGCTACTCGTGGTAAAGATTTAGTTATGGGAGCTGGTGGTTGTACTGGTTGTCATGCTATCACTAAAGCTGGTATGCCAGCACCTATGGATGCTGTAACTGCAGCTGCTAGTTATGGTGTTAACCCACCAGATTTAAGTAATGCTGGTTCAGTATATTCTGCTAAATTCTTAGCAAGTCTTATCAAAAATCCAGCTCATGCTTTAATGGTAGAACATAAATTTGATGCAAGTAAAGGTCAAATGCACCCAATGGTACCTTTTTATGGTGCAGGTGGAGATATGGATCAAGAAGTTGCAGATATGGTTGCTTACTTAGAATCAATCGCTCCTAAGGGTGAAGAGTTAACTCCAGCTATGGCATATGAGACTGCTTGTGGTAGATGTCATGCTAATCATTATGAAAAATGGACTCAAATAGGTACTAAACCAACATTTAAGAAAAAACAAGATGAGTTAGCATTTGATACTAAAGTGTTAGATTATCAAGATAGTTTAAAAGCTTATATGGGTAAATTACCACCAGATTTAAGTATCTATATCCGTTCTCGTGGTGAGCACTACATTAAAACTTTTGTAGAAAATCCTCAAAACTACCTAAAAGGTACTGCAATGCCAAGAGTTGGTGTAAATGCAGAAGCTGCTGATAAAGTGATTGAGTATCTTGAAGATTCAGGTGATACAAAAAGACACGAAAGAGAAGCAGTTGGTATGAATGTTATGATTTATATCATTATTTTTGCAATTTTTGCTATTCTTTGGAAAAAACAGGTGTGGAGAGATTTACACTAATTCCTATTAAAATAGAAGGGTTTCCCCTTCTATTTACTTCTTCTAAATTCTTTTTATTTTTTTATTGTATAATTTCATAATCAATCAAATGTAGGTAATTATGAGATTTAGAGACTTAAAAAAGAAAAAACAACTTCAAGATAAAAAATCAAAAGATGAACTCTCAAATGTTCATTATGCCAGATATACAGATCGTATAAAAGCATTTATAACAGATATGTTTATGATATATGCCCCTATACTATACATTATAACTTATGTATTTTTAGATGGTAAAGAAGATTTTCAGTCATCCCAAATAGCACCTTTAATAGGGGTTTCTTTATATGGGATTATATATGCTATTTTGTTGAGTAAATTAGCACAAACACCAGGTAAAAAAGCATATATTATAAAAGTAGTAGATGATAAAACACATAAAAAAATCTCTTTTTTTAGAGCTTTTTGGAGGTTTGTAGCCTTTTTATTTTCTGCAACTACATTACTTGGTCTTCTTGTTCCATTTTATAGAAAAGACAATAAAGCTTTACATGATATTTTAGCTTCTACTGTAGTTATTAGTGATGAAAATTAATTGTAAATATCTTTTTATATATTTCGTATAATTTTCAAAAATTAACAAATAGTAAACAATCTATAAGCAAAGAGTTCTTTTTAAACTACCTTTAAATTTATATGCTATACAATACGGGGTCTCAGATGCTTTATTTGGCTTTTTAAAAAGGCTTTTTAAAACACTTAAAAAAAATAGGAGAAAAATATGAAAAAAACAATGGTTTCTTTAGCGGCAGTTGCTGCATTAACAACAGGTGCAATGGCTGCAGATAGAGGTATTGATATCGTAACTACTGGTCAAGCTGTACTTTATTATCAAACTGCTGATGTAGATGTTGCTGGTGATGATGGTTTCTTTGATTCAAGTAACTCAAGAGCAAATGTTGGTTTACAATTAAACTTAAATGCTGACCTTAAAAATAACTTCACTTTTGGTTCTCAATTAAGTTATTTAGGAACTGCAGGTTTAGAAAATAATCTAGTTGATAGTGTAATGCAACAAAATAATTCATCTCTTATCAACTCTGATTCATCAAATGATATTATGCTTACAAAAATCTTTGTAGCTAAGAAAATTGGTAATACTACTGTTAAAATTGGTCGTCAAGAACTTCCTAAGTCTCTTTCTCCATTAGCATTTAGTGAAGGCTGGAATGTATTTAAAAATACTTTTGATGCAATCTTAGCTGTAAACACTGATTTACCAAACACAACTTTAGTTGGTGCTTATGTAAGTAAATCTAACAAAAATGGTTTTGCTGCTGATATATCTGATTTTAGTGATTTAACAGTTGATGGTTTACCTATTGGTAAGGGTGCATATTTATTAACTGCACAAACTACTGCTATTCCAATGACTACTTTTACTGCTAGTTACTATACACTTCACAATGTAGGAGATCACTCTCCACTTGGTTCAGGGGCAAATACTCCTTCAATATCTGCAGATGCTTATTGGTTAGATGCTAAGATAGCTGATAAATCTTTACCAATGGGACTTAGTTTAGGTATTCAATATGGTAATGTTGATCCAGATACACTAGAAGACACAACTGCTTATGGTGTTAAAATTGGTGCTAAGCCAATGCCAGCTTTAACTTTATGTGCTGCATATACTGATGTAGATGATGGTGCTGTTAGTGTTAGCAATGTTGGAACAGGTGTAAAAACTCCACTTTATACTCAAATGATTGCTAATCAAAATGCTATCAAATTAGATTCTGAAACTTATATGGTAAAAGCTGCTTATAGCTTAGGTGATATGGGTACAGTTATCGCTCAATATGCTGATACAGATGCTGGTAAAGCTAACAGAAATGGTGATAATAATGACTACAATGAATTTGATTTTATTTATAAATTAAAAGCTGGTGGTGTTGATTATTTAGCTGCTTATGTTATGACTGACTATGATAATGATTCAGCTCTTAGCAGTACACATGATACTGATATCATCCGTTTCTGGGCTAGATATAACTTCTAATAAGTATTTTACTTAGAAAAATATCTGTTGCTAAAGATATACTCTATCATATCTCTTTTTGAGATATGATAGTCTTTTTATATTCTCCTCCATTTAAAAAAAATCTCATTATTCGTACTCATATAATTAACTTTTTAGATTTAGTTGTTTTTATCTAACATTAACAACAAATACTATAAAATTAGGTATGCAAAATTTTGAACAGTTCTTATTAGATAATTTACCAAAATCAAAGTCTATCCATCCCCATTATGAAGAAGCTCTACAAGAGATGCTTTTAGCTGGTGGAAAAAGATTTCGTCCTGCTTTACTACTAGGTGTAGTTTCAGCTTATAACCCTTTGATGTTAGAATCTGCTATGTATGCAGCTTATGCAGTTGAACTTTTACATACATATTCTCTTATACATGATGATTTACCAGCTATGGATAACTCTCCCCTTCGCCGCGGTAAGCCAACACTTCATACTGTTTATGATGAAGTAACAGCTATACTAGTTGGAGATGCACTAAATACATACTCTTTTGAAGTTCTTTCAAATGCTCCATTTTCAGACTATACAAAAGTGAAACTTATACAAGAGTTATCTCACAATGGTGGTCTAAATGGTATGGTATTAGGTCAAGCTATAGATTGTTACTTTGAAAATAGACCACTAGATATAGAAAATGTAGAGTTTTTACATAAACATAAAACAGCAAAACTTATAGCAGCATCATTAAAGATGGGTGCTATTATAGTTGGTCAAGAAGAGTTAGCAGATAGATTATATGACTTTGGTATAGATTTGGGTATATTATTTCAAATACAAGATGATATACTTGATGTTACACAAAGTTCAGAAGAAGCTGGTAAACTAACAAATAATGATGAAGATAAAAATAGTTTCGTAACTCTTTTAGGTTTGAAAGAGAGTATAGTAGAAGCAGATATTTTAGCTGATAAGCTTACAAAAGAATTAAATAATTTTGATGAAAAACTAAAAAAATCTCTCTCAGAACTACTAACAACATATATAAACAGACATAGAGGGTAACTCCTTTATGTTCTTATCTCATTCTCATAATTTTGTAAACAAGAAAACTT
>Ga0256837_1000491_pt1 | contig 32768 bp, 32 predicted proteins | sample 4562384metaG_FD_185976 | JGI IMG/M metagenome (GOLD analysis project Ga0256837, IMG submission 185976) | Hydrothermal vent microbial communities from Guaymas Basin, Mexico - 4561-384 | ecosystem: Environmental > Aquatic > Marine > Hydrothermal vents | place: Mexico: Guaymas Basin | collected... | reverse complement strand
TTACCTTTGAAAATCTAAATCAAAATTTAGGTAGAAAATTTTATCTTTATGAAAAAAGCACTCATTTATTCTTTTCAATCATAAAAGTTTTTAAGTATCTTTATAATAAAAACAGAAGTTTTTTAGAAAAACCCTCTTTTTCAAATTTTACTTTTTTTCAAAATATAGATGAGCTTAATTTAGATATAAAAATTTATAGCGAGGATGGGAAATTACCTTTAAAAAATAATCTTTTCTTTTTAAATGCTTTTCAGAATCTTTTAAATAATTTAAATATAGAAGATGAAAATAATTTTTTAGAAAAAATAAAAAGCGGAGAAATTAATTTAAATAAGATAAAAACAATTTTAGAATTAAAAAAAATTTTAAAAGTATATTTTCCTAAGGACTATGAAAAAATAATAAAATATATTACCTTATATGGAGATAAAGTAAATATAAATACAGCTCCTTTTTTAGTTTTACTTTCTTTAGATAATAGAATAACAAAAGATGAGGTTATAAATATTATAAAAGCAAGGCCTATAAGCAATGTTTTAAATCTTCAAAATTATCTACCTTCAGATATTTTTTGGAAGATTTACCCTTATATAAAAATAAAACCTTCTTATTTTTTACTTAAGATAAATATATATGACTTAGAAAATACCTATAATCTAACAGGTAAAATATATTTTCAAAAATCTACTCCTCTTTTTTATTACTACAAAGATAGCTGGGATAGAAAATGGCTTTTGGAATTTTTAAAGGAGTAAAGTGTAATGTTTTTTAAAAAAAAATCTTTAGATATTGGAAGTAATTTAACAAAAACTTATGATAAAAAGATTTTTTCTACCTTGGATTTTTTTAAAAATAAAAATATTAAAGATATTTTAAAATCTTATGACATAATAGCATTATCTAGTAAATACGTAATTTATTTTAAAAGGAAATATCCATATAAAGATATAAAAAAAATAAAAAAGTTAATTTTTACAGAAATAAAAACTAAATTTGAAGTTTTAGATTTTATTGTTTTTATTTATAGAGAAAAAGAAGATAAACTTTTTACTTATCATATATTTTTTATAGATAAAAGTCTTTTGGATGACAATTTAAAAAATTTAATAGAAGAGGAAAAAGTTTTTCTTGATATCCTAGGTGTTATAAACGGATTTTCCAAAATTATAAAAAATTACAAAAAAAGTAGTTTTATTTTAGGTGATTTAGGAAATTCTAAACTTAATATATTTAAAGTTGAGAATGGAAGGCTTGTAGATTTTAAAAAATATTTACTTTTAAATAAATCTAAAGACGATATTTTAGAAATTCTAAAAAAAGAAAATGTGGAATTTTTAATAGGTGGAAAAGCTAAGGATTTTAACTTTAAAGACATAAAAGTTTTAAAAGATCCCTTATTTTTTATTGTGAACAATTTGAAGGAGAATAAAAACTTTTTTAAATTATCTTTAATCCAAAAAAGAAATATTTTTGAGGAATATTTAGTTAAATTTTCTTTTTTATTTTTATCTTTTAGTATTATCTTTTTTAGCTTTGGATATATTTATAAACTTGCGAGCTTAGATAATACTTCTCTTTTACATAAACAATTTAGAGCTCTTTTTAATAAACCTTTCCAAGAAGTTTTCTTTTTAACAGAAAAAAGTAAAATAAATTATTACTCTCAAGCTGTAAGGTATGTTTTAAACGATACTACCTTGGAAAATTACAATAAATTTATTGATTTTTTAAATAAAAACAATATAAACTTTACAGAGGTTAATATAGATAAAAATAAAATTTATATAAAGTTTTATGTGGAAAAAGATAAACTAAAAATTATTAACAAATTTATCAAAATTCTTAAAGAGCAGGAAGATAAAGATAAACTTTATATAGAAGGTATCTTAAAGTAAGTTAAATAGGGGGGGAATTTTCCCCCCTATAATTATTCTTGAGAGATTGCGTTTGCTGGGCAAACTTCCACACAAGCTCCACAATCTATACATTCACTTTCATTAATAGTATATTTTCCGTCGTCGGTTGGAACAATTGCATTTGTAGGACATACAGATGCGCAAGCTCCACATCCAATACAAAGCTCTAAATTAATTTTGTGAGCCATAATTTACCTCCTAAGTAAGTTTACAATAATTTTACAATTTTGATTTTCTATTATAACATAGCAATTTTTTTATAAATTTATAAAGATAAAATTTCCTCTTCTTTAGCCTTTAAAAGCTCATCAACTTCCTTTACATATTTTTGAGTAAGTTTATCTATATGCTCTTTTGCTCTTTTAATTTCATCTTCAGATACACCTTCTTTTTTAAGTTTATCAAGTTCTTTTAAAGCCTCGTGTCTAATATTTCTTATAGCAATTCTTGCTTGCTCAGCTAGTTTTCCAGCTTTTTTTACAAGTTCTTTTCTTCTTTCTTGGGTTAAAGGAGGAAGGGTAATTCTTATTACATTTCCATCTGTTTGAGGTTGAGCTCCAAGTTCAGCCTCTCTTAATGCTTTTTCGATATTTGGAACCGCACTATTATCCCAAACCTGAAGCATAATTTGATTTGGTTCTGGAATAGAAATTTGAGCTAGTTGTTTTAATTTCATCTTAGAGCCATAATAATCTACTACTATATCTTCAACGAGAGCTGTTGTTGCTCTTGAAGTCCTAAGTCCTCTAAACTCTTCCTCTAAAAGTTTTACACTTTTTTTCATTTTGCTTTCCGCATCTTTGTAAATTTTATCTATATCCATGTTAACAACCTCCCTTAAGGTTTTTGAAAGTATTTTTTAATTTAGGAAATTCTTTATAAGCAAAGAAAATTATAACAACTTCCATTTTTTAAAAAAAAGAAATATAATTTGAAAAAATTTAGGCTGAAGGTTTCAAAAGTGAAAAAATATAAAAAACTTTCTATTATTGTTCCTATTTTTAATGAAGAAGAGAATATTAAAATTTTGTATGAAAGATTAAAAAAGGTTTTAGAAAACTTAAAAAATTATGACTATGAAGTTATTTTTGTGGACGATGGTAGTACAGATAATTCTTATAAAATATTATCGGAAATTGCTGCAAAGGATAAAAAAGTAAAAGTTATAAAGTTTTTTAGAAATTATGGTCAAACTCCAGCTTTAATGGCAGGCATAGATTATGCCCAAGGGGATATTATTATTACCTTAGATGGAGATTTGCAAAATCCACCTGAAGAAATTCCTAAACTTTTAAAAGAAGTAGAAAAAGGATATTATCTTGTTAGTGGTTGGAGAAAAAATAGAAAAGATGACTTTTTTAGAAGTTTCTTAAGTAAAATAGCTAACTTCCTTATTAGAAAGTTAACTAAAGTAAACCTTCATGATTATGGATGCACTTTAAAAGCTTATAAAGCGGAAGTTATAAAAAAACTTCGGCTTTATGGAGAAATGCATAGGTTTATCCCAGCTTTAGCTTCTTTAGTTATTCCTCCAGAAAAAATAAAGGAAATTCCCGTAAAGCATTCTCCAAGACTTTATGGAAAATCCAAATATGGTTTTTCCCGAACTTTTAAAGTTTTGGTTGATTTACTTTTTATTTTATTTTTACAAAAATTTTTACAAAAGCCTCTTCATTTTTTTGGAATTTTAGGCTTAGTGTTATTTTTAGTAGGTTTTCTACTATTTTTATATCTTATCTTTATAAAGATTTTTCTTTCTCAAAATATTGGAAATCGACCTCTTCTTATAATTAGCGTTATGTTTGTTCTGGCTGGTCTTCAAATGATAAGTACAGGTATTCTTGGAGAAATTTTAGTAAGAATATATTTTGAAGCTCAAGATAAAAAGAATTATGTTATAGAAAAAACTTTAAATATTGAAAAAAAAGAGCAACTTTAAAAGAGGATTTTCTTGAAAATCCTAAAAATTTTTATAGCTCTTTTTATATTTTTTATTTTCTTTTATATTATCTATAAGGAAAATATTTTTTTTATATTTTTAATAAAAGTAAAGTCAGCTAACTATTTGTATTTATTTTTTGCTTTTTCCCTATATATATTTGTTTTTGTTCTAAGAAGCTTAAGAATAAAAATTTTAGAGAAAGATAAGGATTTTTTATCTTTATTTAGCATTATAGGTATAAATACTTTCTTGAACAACATTTTGCCAGCCCGACTTGGAGAATTGAGTCTTCCAATTTTATTAAAAAAAATATATAATTTTGGATATTTAAAAGGAAGTTTATATTTAATTCTATTAAGAATTTTTGATTTTTTATCTTTATTCTTTATTTTTACTTTATCATTTTTATATTTTTTCTATAAGCGAAAACTAAGCCTTTCTTTTATTTATAAACATTCTTTTATTTTAGGTTTAGTGTTAATTTTCCTTTCTATTTTTTTACTTTTTTCGAGATATTTTATGAAAAAATATAAAAACAAATTTGAAGATATAGAAAATATTTTATTTAATTTAAATAGAAAAACTTTAATTTTTTTATTTACTATTAGCTTATTAATTTGGAGTTTTAAATTTTTTACTTTTTTTCTTATATTTCGTGCCTTAAAATATAACTTTTCCTACCTTGAGACAATTTTTATAGTTAGCTTTGCAGAAATAACTACAATTTTACCTATTCATAGTTTAGGAGGATTTGGAAGTTTTGAACTTGGAATTATTCAAGGAGCATATCTTTTAAATATATCTTTAAAAAAAGGATTAGAAATAGGTTTTTCTCTACATATATTTTTACTTATATTTTCTTTTCTTGTGTTTTTGGTGTCTCTTTATATCTACACAAAAAAAAGCAAAATTTAAAGTTCTAGTTTTTCTTATTTTCTTCAACTTCCAAAAGATATAAATAATCTCTACCAAAATACTCTTTTCCATATATTATTTTTCTTATATTTAAATTCACAAAGTGTTTTAATTTGTCATAGCCAGTAAAGTTTGTAATTATAAAAATGTCTTTTTTTAATGTTTTATTTAATTTATCTAAGTTTATATTTTTTATCTGTTTTCTATCTGAATAGAATATTATTTCCGGAGAAAAGTAATTAAAAAAGTAAACAGGTTTTGTTTTTAATTTTTCTTTAATATAAAAAGCTATTTTTTCTTTTATTCTATAATCATTTAAAAGAGGTAAATATATGTATTTTATAGAAACAAATAAAATTAAGGTAAAGTGAGCTAAGCCTAAAAGATTTCTAAAGTAGAAAAGAGATAAAAGAAAATAAAAAAGATATATTAAAAGGGGAATAAAAGAAAATAAGGAACCGGTAATCATAAAGGTATAAAGACTAACTCCTATGAAGGTAAGAAATACAAGAACATAACTTAAATCTACTAAGATTTCTTTTAAAAAGTTTGGTAAAGATAAGTAAGTATAGGTAGATAAAATACTTAAAAATGGAAAGCTTGGTAGAATGTAGTGAATAAGTTTAGTTTTTGCTTTTTGAAAAAAAGATATAATTATAAAGCTATTTACAAAAGAGTATGAAAAAAGTTTATCTTTTAAAATTTTCAAAATATAAAAAATACTTACAAAAGCAAAAAAAGTATAAGGAAAGTATGCCCAGAGGAAATTTATAAGATAATAATAAGAACTACTTGGATGTCCAGGAATTTTTCCTAAAAATCTTTTTACATTGTGAAAAATAAAAAATTTATCTATAAATTCCTTTCCAGCTGTTTTATAAGCTAAGATATACCAAGGAAGAGTAATTAAAAGAAAAATAAATGTAAAAGAAAAAATTGGAAATTTTTTTAGAGTTTCTTTTAATTTTCCTTCTAAAATAAGATACATTAAAAAACCTAAGGCGGGTAAAGCTAAGGCTACAGGGCCTTTTGTTAGGGTTCCGAGTCCTATTAAAATGGAAGCAAGATAATAATATATATTTTTATTTTCCTTATAACCTTCAAAAAGAAATACAAAAGATGAAAAGATAAAGAAAAGAAGTGGGGTATCTGGCATAGCTAAAGAAGACATAATTACAAATTCTAAGGTAGTTAAAAGGGTTAAAGAAACTAGAAATGCAAAATTTTTGCTTTTATATTTTGAAAGCCACAAGTATAAAAGTAAAATAGTTAACACTCCAAATAAAGAAGGGAAAAATCTACCACTAAAGGTATCAATATTATGAAAAAGTTTATATCCAAGTAATATAAGATAATATATTAAAATAGGTTTATCAAAACGAATTTCTCCATTAAAGTAAGGTAAAATGTAGTTTTTATCTTTTAACATATATTTTGCTGCATGTAAATACTTTGGCTCATCTTTATCAAAAGCGTAAAAAAGACCATTTGGTAAGGTTAAAAGTAAAAAAGAAATTAAAAATAAATATAGAAATCTTAAGTTAAAAATATTTTTAAACATTTATATCTTTCACCCAATCCCAATTTTTATAAAACCACTCTACGGTGTGTTTTATGCCTTCTTCTAAAGAGGTTTTTGGTTCCCAATTTAAAAGTTTTTTAGCTTTTTCTATATTTGCCCAGGTAGCTTTCATATCTGCTTTATGAAAATCTTTATATTTTATTTTTGCTTTTTTCCCAGTATACTTTTCTATTAAACTTATGACTTCTTTTAAAGTATGGGGACTATCCGAACCTAAATTTATTATTTCATAACCTAGGCTTTTTATTCCAAGGATAGTTCCTCTTGCTATATCATCAATATAAGTAAAATCTCTACTTTGAGAACCATCTCCATAAACTTCTATTTCTTCATTTTTTAAAATTTTATATATAAATCTAAATATACTCATATCTGGGCGACCAGCAGGACCATAAACTGTAAAATATCTAAATATAGTTACATCTATGTCATAAAGATAATGATAAGTATAAGCTAGACTTTCAGCTGCTTTTTTAGAAGCTGCATAGGGAGATATTGGAGTATTTACAGGTAAATCCTCGGTAAAAGGCATTTTTAAACCGGCATATAAGGAGGAAGTTGAAGCTAAAATGAATTTTTCAATATTATACTTTACCATTAGCTCAAGTAAATTTAAAGTTCCAATGGCATTTGTAGTCATATAAATATATGGATTTTCTATAGAAGCTCTTACCCCAGCTCTTGCAGCTTCATTTATTACAACATCTATCTTATGGTTTTTAAAAATCTTTTCTAAAAATTCTTTATTTTCTATATCTCCTTCATAAAAAGCAAAATTATCATAAGTTTTTAAATTGTTTACTCTAAATTTTTTTAATCTTACGTCATAATAGTTATTCATATTATCTATTCCAATTACAAAGTGATTTTCCTTTAATAGATTCTCTGCAACTTTAGAACCAATAAAACCAGCGCAGCCTGTAACAAGAATATTCATGTCTAATTACCCTCAATTTTAAATATAAGATAAATATGTAAAATTTTATAAATTATACTATAATCTAAGTTTACAAAATCAAGATAGCTTTAAGAGGTATTTATCTATGCATCCAATACTTTTTAAACTTGGTCCAATTGTTATATATTCTTATGGTTTTTTTGTAGCTCTTGGGGTTTTAAGTGCCTTATATGTTGGAAAATATTTAGCCAAAAAAGAAGATATTCCTCCTGAAATTTTTGAAAAAATATTCATTTTTGCAATTATTTCTGGAGTTATAGGTGCAAGATTATTTTTCTTTATTTATAATCCAGAGTTTTTAAAAAGTTTAAAAAATGTTCTTTTTATATGGCACGGAGGGCTTGTTTGGTATGGAGGTTTAATTTTTGGGACTTTAACTGTGCTTTATTTATTAAAAAAATATGATTTAAAAGATAAAATTTGGAAAATTGCAGATATCGCAGGAACTATAATTCCTTTAGGTTTAGGATTTGGAAGAATAGGTTGTACTATGGCAGGATGTTGCTATGGAATTCCTTATCATGGTCCTTTTGCTATAAAATTTACAGATCCTCATTCTTTAGCTCCTAAAGGAGTATATCTTTTCCCTTCTCAACCAGTTTCTTCTTTAGCAAATTTCTTAATATTTTTCTTACTTTTTATTTTATATAGAAGAAAAAAATTTGATGGAGAAATTTTTTCCTTATTTTTAATTCTTTATGGAACTTTTAGGTTTTTTATAGAATTTATGAGAGCTACTCCAAAAATATATTTTGGGCTTTCTCAAAATCAAATAATAAGTTTAATTTTCATTATAGTAGGTATTTTTATTTATCTTCTTAGAAAAAAACAAACTTCTAACAAAAGCAAAATTTAATTCGTTGCAAGTTTTATAAGTTCATCCTTTGTCATTTTACTTTTATCTTCCAAAAGTTTAAAAAATTCTTCTTCGCTTAATATTTTTACACCATATTTTTTTGCTTTATCTAGTTTAGAACCTGGATTTTCCCCTACGACTAAATAAGAAGTAGAACGACTTAAAGAGCTTGGGGCTTTTCCTCCAAGTTTTTCAACAAGTTTTTGAGCATTTTTTCTTTTTAAAGATTTTAGCTCTCCAGTAAATACAAAAGATAGCCCTTTTAAAACATCTGAAATTTTCTCTTTTTTTTCTTCTTCCTTTTTAAAGTAGAAACCTAAATTTTCAAGTTCTTTAATTGTTTCTAAGTTTTCTTTTGTAAAGAATTTCTTTATAGACTCTGCTGTAAGAGGACCTATTCCATAAATAGATGCAAGTTTTGCCATAGGAGCATTTATAATTTCATGAATATCTTTAAAGTATTTTGAAAGTATTTTTGCAGTCTTTTCTCCTACTTGAGGAATTCCAAGGGCTGTAATTTTTTTATAAAAAGGAGCTTTTTTACTTTTTTCTATTTCATCTAAAAATTTTCTTATTTTTAAAGAAGCCCAACCGGGAAGTTTTAAAAGCTCGGCAGGTTTAAGTTTATATAAATCACTTATTTTTTTTACAAGGCCCTTATTTACCAAACTTTCTGCGGTCATTTCTCCTAAACCTTTAATATCTAAAGTTTTCCCCCAATATACAAGATGAGCTTTAAGTTGGGCCGGGCAGTTTATGTTCTCACATCTTATATGTAAATCGTTTTCTTTTACAAGTTCAGAACCACATTCGGGACAGTATTTTGGTTCTTTTATTTCCTTTTCTTCTCCGGTTCGTTTTTCCTTTATGGGTCCTATTACATAAGGAATAGTTTGACCAGCTCGAGTTACCCTAACGTAATCTCCTATTTTTAAATCTTTCTTTCTTATTTCATCCAAATTAAAAAGAGATGCTCTTTTTACTATTACCCCTCCTATTTCGCAAGGTTCTAAAATAGCAACTGGTGTTAAGATTCCAGTTCTTCCTACTTGCCAAACTACATCTATAAGTCGAGTTATAGCTTCTTTGGGGGGAAATTTATAGGCTACTGCATATCTTGGATGACGCTCGGTAGTTCCAAGTTTTTTCCACAAAACAAAATCATTTACTTTTATAACTACTCCATCACATTCAAATTCCCAATTTTCTACTTCATCTTGAAGTTTTAGAACAAACTTTATAAGTTCATCTATTTCCTTACTTGAAAACTTTTTATATATATGTGGAGCTTTTAAACCCAAAAGTTTAATTAGATTTAAAGCTTGATAATGAGTTCTTATACATTTACAAAAGCTTAAAATTTCCCTTGCTTCTTCTAAAGAATTTGGCTTTTCAAAATTTGGATATTTTTCTTTTATTTCTTTTAAAGAAGGAATATTTTCAAGTTCTTTTTCTGAAAGTAAATAAGCGACCTTTATGGGTAAGCTGAATAAAATATCATATACATAAATATCTAAATGTCTTTTTGCTACTTCCTTTGGACTTTTTAAACGAATAGTTCCAGCAGCAGCATTTCTTGGATTTGCAAGAGGTGGAAGACCTTCTTCTATTCTTTCTTTGTTAATTTTCTCAAAATTTCTTTTATTTAAAATAATCTCTCCCCTAAAGGAGACTACTTTTAGATCTATTTTACTTAAAGGAATTTTTAAAGGAATACTTTTTATAACCTTTACATTTATAGTAACATCTTCTCCGATATATCCATCTCCTCGAGTTACGCCTCTTTTCAAAATATCATTTTCATAAACAAGCTCAATAGAAACTCCATCATATTTTGGTTCTACTACAAATTCTGTATCTTCTCCACATTGAGAAATTATTTTTAAACACCACTCTTTAAGTTCTTCTGGAAGATAAGTATTTTCCAAGGAAAGCATAGGTGCAAGATGCTTTACTTTTTCAAATTCTCCAGTAAAATCTGCTCCCACTCTTTGGGTAGGAGAAGTTTTTTCTTTGAGATCTGGGTATTTTTCTTCAAGTTTTTTTAAAAAATCAAAAAGTCTATCGTAATCATAGTCTGAAATTACTGGATTTGCTTGAACGTAGTATTTGTAATCATGGTAATTTATAACTTCTATTAAATCTTTTATAAGTTTTTTTGCTTCTTCCTTTGAAATCTTATCTAAAGATACTCCTTTTTTTATATAGTTATTTAAAATTTCGTAAGTTTTTTCTAAAAGATATTTTTCTTCGTTTGGAGAATACATAACGATTTTCCTCTTATTTTTTTAAGATTTATAACTAGATATAGTTATATCTAAATCCCCTTTTCTATAAAAAGCTTTAAAAAGTATAAATTCTTTATCTCTTTCAAATTCTTTTCTTTTTTCACATATCTCTATAAATTGGGGAGAGGCATACATTGCTCTAATTTCTCCGTAGGTATTATCTTTTCCAGCTATAGCAATTCCTCGAAGTTCTCCCATTATATATATATTTTTATTAGAAATTACTTTTGCTCCAAAATTCACATCTCCTAAAATAACTAAACTATTTTCACTTTCTATTATATCTCCAGCTCTTAAATTTCTTTCAATAATAGTTACATCTTCCCCAAAAATTTCTGTTGATTTTTGATCTAAATCTTTTTTGGGATCCTCCGGATTTTCGTTTTTTTGATTTTCTATTAAAGGAAAGTATGCTAAATTTAAACTTTTTGCAAGTGAAGAAATGTTTTCATTTCCTTTTAGACCAACAATATTAAGTTTTAAAGAATTTTTTAAATAATCTATAAAATTTATAAATTCTTTTTCATTTTCTAGAAAATCTAATTTGAAAACTATGGGTGAGGATTGAAAAAAATTTTTTTGAAATTTGAAATACTCTTTTAATTTTTCAAAATTAAAGTTTTCCAGTGAAATTTCAAAACCCAAGAAAGAAGCACCTTTTACTTTAACCATTTTTTTAAAAACTCTCCAAATTCTTTATTTAAATTTTTTTCTTCAAAAAATTTTGTTAAAGCTTCAATTCTTTTTAAAGTTTCATTTGATAAAAAATGTTCTAAATTGCAAAGTTCATCTTCTCTATTTTCTTCTTGAAGAACTTTTTTATAAAATTCTTCTAAAATTTTATGTTTTTTTATAATATTTTCAGCATAATTTTTGCCTTTTTCTGTTAAAGTAATTGAGCTGTAGGGTTTATAGTTAATAAATCCTTTTATAGAAAGTTGTTTTAAGGCTTCTGTAATAGTACTTTTTTTTACATTTCTAATTTTAGCAATGTCAGTAACTCTAGCATTACCTTTTTCCTTTAGTAATATATATATAGTTTCTAAATAATCTTCAAGTCTTAAAGGTAATTTTTCCATATTATATGTGCCTCTATATTTTTATTTAAAGATTTTATATGGGAATTTTTTAGAAAGCAAGTTTTTAAAAATAATATTAGATTTTTAATAAACAGTTTAGGAAAAGTAGAAAAATCCAAAAATTAAAAATTTAAATTTTTATAAGCAAAATAAAATCTTTGAAAAGCTGTTAAATTTGTGAAAATCGCTAAAATAAAAATTAAAAATTTAAATAAATCGTAGCTATACAAGAGTGTAAAAAAAGCTAAAATAAGAAAAATTATTCTTTCGGGTCTTTCAAAAAATCCTACTTTCATTTTTAATCCAAGGGATTCTGCTCTTGCCTTCGCATAGGAAGTTGCAAAAGCCCCAACTAAAGCTAAAGCAGAAGAAATAAATAGGAAAAAATCTTTCTTTTTAAAGGCTAGAATCATAATACTGAGAAAAATAAAAAAATCTGCATATCTATCTAGAAAGGAATCTAAAAAAGCGCCAAATTTACTTTCTATTTTATACAAGCGAGCTAAGCTTCCATCTAACATATCACAAATACCGGAAAAAATAAGGAAAAGTAAAGCTAAAATTATTTTATCTAAATAAGTAAAAACGCATACAAAAGCGGAAAAAATTAATCCCAGAAAAGAAATCAAATTAGGAGTTATTTTTAAAGAAATCAAAATTTCACAAAGTGGTTTTAATATATTTTGCGCAAAACTTCTTACCTGTTTGCTTTCACTAAGCATATTTAAATTAGTTCCTTTAACAAAGAATTAGTAGTTCCAGTTATAGTTTAATTATATCATTAAAATAGAGAAATTAAAAAGGGGCTAAGAAGCCCCCCTATATTAAACATCATAGTAAAGGAGAACTTCCATTGGAGTGGTTCTAAGTCTAACTTCATCCCATTCGTTTTTAAGTTTGTATTCAATATAATCTTGAATCATGTTTTCAGTAAATACCCCTCCTTTCATTAAAAAGTCAGCATCTTTTTGAAGAGCATCAAGAGCTTCTTTTAAGGATCCAGGAACAGTTGGAATATCTTTAAGTTCTTCTGGTGGTAAAGAGTAAAGATCTTTTTCTATAGCTTCACCTGGATCAATTTTATTTTGAATTCCATCAAGTCCCGCCATTAAAAGTGCTGCAAAAGCTAAATATGGAGCTCCGGAAGGGTCTGGAAATCTAACTTCTACTCTTCTAGCTTTTTCAGAAGAAGTTACTGGAATTCTAATAGCTGCTGAACGGTTTCTTGCAGAATAGCAAAGATTTACAGGAGCCTCAAATCCAGGAACAAGTCTTCTATAAGAGTTTACAGTTGGGTTAGTAAATGCACACACGGCTTTTGCATGTTTAATAATTCCCCCAATAAAGTAAAGAGCAAGTTCAGAAAGTCCAAAATATTCATCTCCCGCAAATAGATTTTTTCCTTCTTTCCAAAGGGACATATGGGTATGCATACCAGAACCATTATCTCCTACAAGAGGTTTAGGCATGAATGTAACTGTTTTTCCAAAAAGTTGAGCTACATTTTTAATGATATATTTAACCCATTGAACGTTATCTGCTGCAGAGATAATATCTCCAAATCTAAAATCTATTTCACATTGACCACCTGTAGCAACTTCATGGTGAAGACATTCTACTGGAATTCCAACTTCTTCAATTTTTTGAGCCATTACCTTTCTAATTTCATCTAATTTATCTACAGGTGGAACTGGGAAATATCCACCTTTATATTTAATTTTGTGCCCTAAGTTTGGGTTTTCTTCTTTGCCTACTCTCCACCACCCTTCTTCACTATCAAAGAAATAGTATCCATAGTTTACACCTACGTCAGCTCTAACATCGTCGAAAATAAAAAACTCTAACTCTGGACCACAGTAAAAGGTATCTGCAATTCCAGTTTCTTTCATATATTTAATAGCTTTTTTTGCAATTTGTCTTGGATCTTTTTCATAAGGAGCTTTGGTTATGGGATCAACGATATCTGCAATAACTACAAGGGTAGGAATTTCGCTAATAGGATCAATTACAGCTGTAGTTGGATCAAGTTTAAACATCATATCCGAAGCGTTAATAGGTTGCCACTGACGAATAGAAGAACCATCAAAGAAAAGACCTTCTTCAAAAGTTTCTTCAGAAATCTCATGAGCTGGATAAGTAATATGGTGCCAAGTTCCAAACATATCTGTAAATCTTAGATCAACAAACTTAATATTATTGTTTTGAATCATTTCTACAACTTCTTTTCCATTTCTAGGCCTCATTTTAACCTCCAAGATTATGTTTTTAGAAATTTTTAATTATAAACTATTTATAAACTATTAAAGTTATTAGAACTATAATCTACTTATTGTTAAATTATAATTTAAAAACTCTATGCTTCTATAAAGAATATTTTAAATTTTCAATATATTTTGTTAAGGTTTCCTTTAAGTGTCTTCTATCTACAACTTCATCTATAAGACCGTGTTTTAATAAAAACTCTGCTGTTTGAAAACCTTCCGGGAGTTTTTGTCTGATAGTTTGCTCGATAACTCTTGGTCCTGCAAATCCTATTAGAGCTCCAGGTTCAGCTAAAATTACATCTCCCAAAAATGCAATCGAAGCTGAAACTCCACCCATGGTTGGATGAGTAAGAACTGCAATATAGGGTGTTTGAGCATCCTCCAATTTTGTTAAAGCTGCACTTACCTTTGCCATTTGCATTAAGGAAAGCATTCCTTCTTGCATACGGGCTCCACCTGAGGCACATATACAAATAAATGGAATTTTATCTTTAGCTGCTCTTTCTATATTTCTTGTAAGTTTTTCTCCTACGACGCTTCCCATACTTCCGCCCATGAAATCAAAGTTAAAACACGATAGATAAACCTTATTTCCGTTTATATATCCAACTGCATTTATAATAGCTTCATTAAAAGAGGTTTTCTTTTTTGCTTCTTCAAGTCTTTGTTTATAAGGTTTAGTATCTACAAAATTTAAAGGATCTACAGAAACTAAATTTTCATCTAAAAGCTCATATTCATGATTATCGAAAAGATGATATAAACGCTCTTTAACACTTATTTTGAAGTGATAAGAACATTTAGGACACACCCACATATTTTTTTCAAGTTCACCTTTAAAAAGTAAAGATTTACATTTTTCACATTTTAGCCATAAAGGTGAATTCACTTCCTCTTTTTTTCTTCTTAAAAAAGAAAACATTTATCTTATCCTCTCTTTATTTGTTTTTTAAAAACTTATTTTAAACTTTTTTCTCGGTTTAATTTAATAAGTTTGGGACTTCGATTTAAAAATACAGTATCTCTATAAAAAATACTTTTTTTATCTTTTTTTAAACTTTCTAAGAGCTCTAAATCTGCTTTTGATAAGTTATCCTTTTTTGCTTCTAAACCTGGGTGTCTTTCAAATATTTCAAAAATTGCTTTTAAGGGGTTTTTTTTATACTTTTCTGGAACTGAAAATTCTAAATTGAGTTCATAAATCAGTTTTTTTAAATTTTCTTTAAAGTACGTTTCTGTTATTCTATTTAGTTTTAAAGAAAAACCAAGTTCTAAGAGAGCTCTTTTTATAGGCTTAGCACAAGCATAAGTAAAAATTTTTCCTTTATTTTTTAAAAAATTTTTTTCATACAGAAAAACTTCATAACTCCAAGCTTCTGGATTTTTTAAAAACGAAAATGCATCATGAAAAATATAATCAAATTTTATATTTAATTTTTTAAATCTTAAAAAAACTTTTCGTAAATCTTCAAAAATAAGATTTATTTCTAATTTTTCATTAAGATATAAGGCACTTGGAAATCCTAAAAAATAAATTTTTTCTTTAGTTTTTTTCAAAGTTTCTAGAATATAAGAAAACATTTTTAGTTTATCTGGAAGATTTTCCCAATTTAAAATATCTACTAAGTTTTTATCTTTTTCTAAAGATATAATTTCAAGTCTTATAAAAGGGAAATATTTTTTCCAAAGATATATTAAAGATAAGATATTGTATCCAAGTCCAAATCCGATATCTAAAACTTTTATACTTTTTATTTTATTTTTTTCTATTTTATTTTTAAGATCTTTATAAAGTGGTAAAGAAAATTTAAAAAAGCTTTCTAAAATTGCTCCTCCTTTAACTGAATGATAACACTCATCGTATTCCGGAGAGAAAAAAGTATAACTTCCATCACTTGTTTTTACAGGTTTTAAATTTTGTTTCATGGTGAACTTAAACCCTTTATTTTTTATCCCAAGGTAAAATGACTCCGCCACCTGGTAAAACTTTAATAGGCGAGGTTGAGTAATTATTTTTTTGGGAATTTATTTTCTTTTTTTCTTTTAAAGGGTAAAGAACTGAATTTACATACGCCTTTCCTTTAATGATTTCTCCAATAGAATACTTTGGATAAGTTTCTTTAATTTTTATAATTCCAATTTTCTCCATTTCATAATCTATAAATTCTTTTGTATACGGATCATATAAGGGTTTATTAATTTTATAAACTATGAATTTTTGACCTGGTTTTAAAATTTTGTTTCCATAATTTATTATTACCTTATTTTTTTTGGTATCGACATAAATTACTTTTGGGGGAAAAATACTATAAAGAATATCCTTTTCTATTTTTTGAGCTATATCTTTAAAAAATAAACTTAAATCTCTATAATTTAAATCTGAATGAGATAAATGTTTTTGAATATGTAAAACATTACTATATTTTATTTGACCCGTTGGTACAGATATAATTTTGTAAGATACGTCACAAGATAATTTTGTTTCTTCACTATACCATCCTAGTTTTTTACTACCTTTTATATCTTTATAACTATTTAAATTAAGAATTTCACCAACCAAGATATAATCCGCTACAAGTTGTTTTCCAAGTTTCAAAATCTCCTTTTTATCTGTTAAAGGAGAGGAAGTTCTAATAAGTTCTTTTAAAATTTCCTTTTCTTTATCTCTATTTAAAACCGCAAATTTTCTGGAACCTGTAAAGTATGAAACAAGTTCATCATAAAATATTTTTTCTAAATTTTCCTTGGAATCTAAATTTATATTCATATTTTTTATAGGAAATGGATAAATTACTATTTTTCTCCTTAATTTTGGCTTTATGCCAGGTTCTTCGTAAATTTTCAGAGTTACTTTTAACTTCGCAATGTAATAACTAGTTCCATTTTCATTTTCTCGGGTCAAATTTAATATTTCGTATTTATCTATAAAACCCTTATATTTTTCCTGTATTTTTTTTGTGATTTTTGAATAAAAATAAAATTGATCGTTATCTGAATTTTTAAAAGTCTCATTATACTTTGTATAGCTTTCAACCGTTCCTTCTAATGTAAGACCATATGTTGATTTAATAGCCTCTTCAAGTGCATCTTCTATGGCTTCCCTTGGACTACTTCCAAATCCAGTTACAATTTTTTCCACTTCTTTATAAAAGGCTAAGCTTTGAGTTGATAAAATGAATAAAAAGCTAAAAATTATCAAAAAAAAGTACTTTAAAAATGCTTTAGATATTTTCATCCTTTAATATCCTCTTTTTTTATTTTTAAATAAAATTTACCAGTCAGATATATCCACATTTGAAGGCCCTTCTAAGGACTCTTCAATATAAGGTGATGTATTTATTTTTTTCTTAACTTCTTTATTTTTATCACTTTTATTTTCTTGGAATTTTTGAGTTTCTTTTTTAGAATTTAAGTAATTATTTACTTTTATTACATTTTGGGGAGATAGTAGTTTAACAACAATATAAGTGCAAGCAGGGTAGTTTCCTATTTTATAACAAATTCTTTTTCTTTTTAAAGTTGTTAGACCTACTATATGTGCTTTTGAGAGAGTTTTTGTCTTTTCGTAAAAATCTTCAATTATTTTATCTATATCTTCTATTCTTTTCATATTTATATCAAGAACTTCATTTTCCTTTTCTTCCATGCCGGTTCTAGAGATCTCTCTTGCTAAAACATCCATATTTATAAACTGAGTAATATAAGCTTCTGCTAAAGAATTTGCCTGTCTTTCTGCAATCATATCTTTTCTTCTCAAAACATATTTAGGTCCTACTAAAGGGTACCCCCATTGACCATAGGAAATTAAAGCTGGGTATCCTTTATTGTCCCATATAACTTGAACTCCCCAAGCTTCTAGCCACTCTTTTTTTGTTTTTGGAAGATATGCTTCTATAGGTTTTGCCTTATTTGGATTTCTGTAAGGCGGGATTTGATTTTTTGCAAAAGCATCTGCTAAATTTTGTAATTTTTTACTATTAAAAAGAATAACTCCAACTGCACAATTTCCGTCTTTGTCAATTTCTTCAAATGTTTTATATACTAAAGTCCCTCTTAAATTCGCTAAAGTCTCAGTAACTATTTTTTTCTCGAGTTTATCTAAAAATAAATTTCTTTTTTGTTCCAAACTTAATTTTCCTATTTTTTCAGGTGAAACCCCTAATTTTTCTAAAAGTTTATTTAAAGTAGCATCTGTTAAAACTAACATTTTTCTTTTTAAAACTTCTAGGTTAGATACATTTCCAAAATCTTCTTCAGGTGTAACACTTTTTAATTCTCTAATAGTTTCTGTAGTTATTTTAGTAGAAATTGTTTTAGCCATTTCCTTCATAGCATCCATATAGGCTTTTTCAAAAGCAACAACTTTCCTTCTTTCATAGCCTTCTTTATCAATTGAAAAACTATAAATTCCATATGTAAAGAATCTATTTCCTTGTGGAATACCAAAATTAATATTATGGGTTTTTGCAAAATTTTCTATTCTTTCTCTGACTTTATCTTCAGCTGTTCCAGCGGGATTATTTTCATTTAGAAAAACAAAGTTACTGCTTTCTTTTTTTGTATCTAAAGTTTGAGCAAAGCTGGAGCTAACAAGAATGAAAAATATAAATATAAAATTTTTTAAAATATTCTTACCAAGTAGATACATTTTTTCCTCCCAGTTTGCCAATGACTTTTTTTCCTTCCCATACCACGAGACCTGTTCTTGTATCAATAAGTTTTAGTATAAAGTAATATTCTACTTTCTTTTTGTTACCTAGATAATAGGTTCTTTGAATAATTTTTCCAGATAAAAGAAAATCTGGGGCTATAAGTTGTCCTTGTCCAGGTAAAGTTTTTTGATTAAATTCTTTATTCCCTCTAAGTTTTCTTATTTCATAAAGCATTTCATCTTTATCAGTTGTACTTACAGCTCCGGATATAACAACTTTTCCACTTTTAAGCAAAGTGGACTTTATATCTGATAGTAATTGATCTACATCAATATTTTGTGTAGTATCGTTTTTTATAGTGGCAACTGCAATAACATATCTTCCACCTTGAGGATGATCTAATATCCCTGATTCTAAAAGTTCTTTTACTAATTCATCTGCCGCAGCTTTAAAATCTTTGTATTCTAAAGCCAATGACATGGGTTGAGAGGTCTGTGGATTAACATAAGTCACGGGTGCTTGATTACTTGTAGAGGTACAAGCTGAAAAAATAAAAGGTATTGTAAAAGCTAGTAGTTTAACTTTATTTTTTTTTAGTATCATTTTTACCTCCCTTTAAAAAGTTTAATTTATGCGGGAAAAAGGTTGTAGGTAAATTGTAATTTCGGAAAGTTGATATTCAGGTTTTGGAATTATTATATCCAAATATTTTTCCTCGTATGGATCTAAGGTAAAGTAAGAAGCATCAAGATAAGGCAAATCTATTTTTTTTCCATTTTTTGTAAAAACAATAACTTTTCTAAGAATATTTAAAACTTTATCGGTTTTGTTTTTTATTACTATATTTATATACGTATTTTTATTATCCGAAGATAACCTAATATCTTTTACTGAAATTTTATCTTTAAGTTCGGGAGATACTTTTACATTAACTGCTTCTAACTTTTGAGGATGTATAGGATAAATATAAGTTTGATAGTTTTCATTATTTGCACAGCTACTAAATATTATTAATCCAAAAAAAATTAGTGTATTAAGGTAAATTAGCCTCATAATAAATCACCTCATCTTTAGGATAAAAACTTCTTACAAATATTATTTTAGATTGGTCTGAGTTTGTTTCGTTAAAATTTAAAGTATATTTTCTATGGTTAGGTACATAAATAGTTATTTTTCCTTTTTTTGGAATTTTTATTATATTGATCTGAATTTCTTTTGGTAACCAAATCCATTGGCGAGTATCAGCTTTGCTTGTTGTTTTTGTATAAATAGTTGATACTAGATTTCCAAAAAAGCCAAAATGTTTTTTTGATTCAGCTTGAATTAAGGCTTTTACGGCAGCTCTTAAAATTTCTTTTGGAACTATATATTTCATTCTTTGTCTGAATTCAAATGCTACTAAGTTATCAACATTTACAAATCTTTTTGTAGAGTAAACTTTCTTTGAAGTTGTGTTTTCTACAACAATATATAAAGTATCACTTCCTTTTTTTCTTTCTTTTAAAGTGGGTAAAGCAACTGAAATTAATATTACTCCATTATGAGTATAAATAGGAATTTCAAATTTTTTTTCTACTTTTTTGAAGGAAAGACCATTTAAATATATTACCCAAAGATATCCTCTCTTTTCATTGCTTTTTGCAAGTTCCCAAGCCTTTGAAATAATATCAGTCGCTGGTTCTCTATCTTTTATAAGTCCATATACAGTTTTAAACATATCCATTGAATTTAACCTTTCTCCGTCGTAAAGATAATATATACCTTTTAAATAATATACATATGGATTTTCAAAATCTTGATAAGGTTTATATAAGTCTAAGCTTGAGTATTCTTTTTCTATAGGAGAGAGACTTTCTTTTTTTATTTTAAATTTTTGTTTTTTTGTTTCTTTTTCTTTATATAAGCTTATTTCTTTTTCAAATATGGTGTGAGCGTATTTTAATCTTTCTATAGCTCGATTTAGATTTATATTGAAATTATTAAAATTATTTTTTAAAAGATCTATATGAGACATATATACATTTACAAAAACTCTTTCATAGATAGGAGGAGTATAATCTTTTATTAGATCATTCACGAAAATAGATGCAAGATTTTCTCCTAATTTTTGAGAAAGTAATTTTTGTTCATATAAGTTAATTTTTGTATCTGCGTAGTCAAAAAGATTATAACTTAAATTGTAATTTTTTGCAAAGTAACATATAGATGCCGAGTTTTCATACCAATCTAAAGATTTAAGATTTTTATCCTTATCCAAAATCGAAGGATTTTTCTTTATTTCATTTTCAATTTCCTGAGATTTCTTTTTAAAAAATTTTTGATTTAAATTCATTTTGGATGGATTTACATAGACTGGAGTTTGCGTACAGCCATATAAACTTATGAAAGTGGTGTTTACGATTAGGAATAAGGATAAATTAATATATTTTTTTATCTTCATCCCTACCCTCAAGAAAACCTTAGCTTTAATGTCTAATAATTTAAAAATTATTGATGGATAAATAAAAATATTATAACATCAAAAAAACTAGCTAAAAGATTTCCTTTTCAGTTAAAATTTTATTTTTTAATTCTTCTATCGTAAATTCTAAGGCTTTTAAAGCTTCTTTTCTAAATGGGGAAGCTATAGCTACGAACATAATAGGTTCTTTAATTTTTCTTTCACCTTTAAATATTTTTATATGTATTTTTAAATTTGGAAAAAGTTCATTTAATTTTTCTTTTAAATCTTCCAAATCTTTTTTTTTATAATCTACAAATAAAGCTTTTACTTTTTTATTTTTCTCCCTTTTAGAAAATTTTCTGACAATACCTGTGTGAGTTAAAATCATGCCATATTTTTCTATGTTATCTAGAGATTTTAAAAAATTTATGTACTCTTCTACTACTCTTTTATCCATTTTCTTTTCTCCTTAAACTTTTTTCTAAAAGGAAAAGGGAATATGTAAGTGAAAACAAAAATATAATGCTGCTGTTTACATCTAAAAAGGAAATGTTAAATAAGAGACTAAAAATTTTGTTAATAAAAATAAAAAAGTTATAAAAAATATCTAAGGGATATTTTAAAATTTCTAAATTAAAAAATATAAAAAGTAAAAGAAATAAAAATAAAATACTAAATATGGGTGTTAAAAAGAAAGAAATAAAAAAATTTAAGCTTTGAAATTTTTTAAAAATTAGGGAAGTTACACTTAAATTTAAAATATTAACATTTAATATTATTTTTTTTGTAGAAGGTAAAGATATTAAAATTCCAAATGTTCCTAAAAAAGAAAGTAAAAAGCTTAAAGATAAGTTAAAAAATATAAGATAAACTATAGCTGTTAAAAATAAAATTTCAAGTGAAGTTAATTTATTTCTAAATATGTGTAAAAAAAGTAAAAAGAGAAAAGCTCTAACTGCAGAGGGAGAAAAATTTGTTAAAAAAATGTATAGTCCAAGAAAAGAAAATATAAATACTAAAAAATATTTTGAGTATTTTTTAGAAAACCTAGAAAAGAAAAAATATAAAAATGAGAAAATTAGACCTATGTGAAAACCTGAAATAGCTAAAAGATGTAAGTTTCCAGTTTTAAAAAAATCTTTTTTTATTTCTTTTAAATTTTCACTATCCTCTCCAAGTAAAATTTTTCTAAAAAAGTTAGCTTCTTGAAACTCAAAGTTTTCCAAAAGTCTTTTAACTATATTTGTTTTATATTTCTCAAAAATATTTGCGTTTTTTTCTATATTTCCTTCAAATAATAAATCCCCATAAGATATCTTTTTCTCTAAAAAATCTTCTATACTCATTTTATATCTCGAAACTGAGTTATATATATAAACATCTTTTTTTGAAAAATCTAATTTTTGAATTTTATAGGGATTTAAAAAGAAAGAGTAAAAATTTTGACTTTTTAAAATTCCTAAAGGAATAGAAAATAAAAATATTATACCTAAAATTTTCAAAAAATTTATTTTTTCTTTTTCCAAAAAGAAAAGAATAAAGAAAAATAAGGTAGATAATAAGAAAACAAAAAGATTTTTTTTCTCATAATTTGTTAAAAAAATCAAAATTCCAAAAAGAAGTAAAGCTTTGATATTATATCTTTTTAAAGTTATATCTATATTCAATAAAACTATATACCTCTTAAAAGTTTGCTATATTCCTTAATGTGTTTTACAGCTTTTTTAACTTTTTCCTCGGGAGTGTTTGGAAGAATACCATGTCCTAAATTAAATATATGTCCTTTTGCAATAAGACCTTTTTGAATAATTTTTTCTATTTCCCTTTTTAAATCTTCCCAAGGAGCAAAAAGCATAATATTTTCTAAATTTCCTTGAATGGCCATTTTATTTTCAAGACCAATTATCCATTTATTTAAACCTACCAAGTGATCTGCTCCTAAGACATCTGCTTGTAAATCTTTTAAAATAGGTAAAAGATGATAGGTGTTATATCCAAAATGAATAATAGGAATATTTTTATATTTCTTTTTTAAATTCTTTATTATTTGTTGAGTATAAGGAAAAACATATTTTTTATATTCCTCCTCAGAAAGAATACCGGCCCAGCTATCAAAGATTTGAACCAGATGAACTCCAGCTTTTATTTGATTTTCTAAGTATTTTTCTACAGTTTTTGAAAGAATATCCATAATATAGTTAAAATCTTTTTTGTGAGTATGCATAAAAATTCTTACTTTTTCATATTTTTTTGAACTTCCTCCCTCAATTAAATAAAGAGCTAAAGTGAAGGGAGCTCCGGAAAATCCTATTAAAGGTCTATCATGAAGTTTATTTAGTATAGCTATAATGGTTTCATAAACATAATCCAAAGAAGTTTCTACATCATAAGGTTTTAAAATCTCTTTAATTTTTTCACTTTCTAGATTAAAAAGACAAGGCTCTATTTTTATTCCATTTTTAAATTCTATTTTAAACCCAAAAGGTTCTAAAACCGTTAATATATCTGAAAATAAAATAGCAGCATCAAAATCAAATTCTTTAATTGGAAGCAGGGTTACTTCAGCAGCTAATTTTGGATTTTTTACAAGTTCCCAAAAAGAAGAAACTTTACTTCTTATTTCTCTATAAGATTTTTGATATCTTCCAGCTTGTCTCATAAACCAAACTGGAGTATAGGGTGCTTTATCACCTTTTCCCTTAGCCATAAGAATTATAGGATGATCATTTAGCATAGCTTTCTCCTTTTAATAAAAAAATCCTTATTTTTAATAGTTTTTCAAAATAATTATATTAAAATTAAAAAATAAAATAAGCAATTAAAAGACCTGTTGCATCAGCTATAACATCTTTCATATCACAGCTTCTATATGGAATAAAATACTGAATAAATTCTATAAATATTCCAAATAGAAGCCCTATAAGAAAAATTTTTTTCTTATTTAAATTAAAAAAAAGACTATATAAAAGAAAAAATATAAAAAAAGCAAAGGCGTGTTTAAGTTTATCTGATATATCTTGAGCTGGATCGTATTTTCCAGGTATGATAGATAAAATGAAAATAGTTAAGGTATATAAAATTGGTAAAAACTTTAAAAGTTTATACTTTTTTATATATTTTAAAAAATTATTCAAATTTAACTCCACAATTCTAAATATTATATTTTACTATTTTTCAGTACTTGAAAAACTTAGGTAAATAATTATAATATAAATAGCAAATTTAGGTGCGTCCGTAGCTCAACTGGATAGAGCGCGGGACTACGGATCCCGAGGTTGCGGGTTCGACTCCCGCCGGACGCACCATTTAATGGAAAAATAAATATATCCAAGGACTTACAAACAAAAGGCTGTCTAATCTATCTAAAATTCCTCCATGCCCAGGAATAATATTAGAAAAATCTTTTATGTTAAAAATTCTTTTTATATAACTTGCAAATAAATCTCCAATTTGGGAAAGAATAGAGAAAATAATCCCTATAAGAAAAGTATTTTCTAAAGATATATTGTTTATACCGTTTGAAAATAAAATAAAGAAAATTAAACTTGAAATTAAAGCTCCAAAAATTACTCCTCCTATAGCACCTTCCCAGGTTTTTTTTGGACTTATGGGAGTTAATTTATGTTTTCCAAAATATTTACCGATAAGATAAGCAAAGCTATCTGTGCTCCAGACAATACTTAAAAGATATATTATTTCTTTTTGATTTAGATTTACAAAAAACGTTAAAAAGGAAATGTATAAAGAAAATAGTAAAATTTTTAAAAATAAATCTTTGTCTATCTTACTTTTTACAATAAGGTATGTAAAGTTAAAAGTTAAAAATATATAAAATAAAAATGGTACTTTCTTTTCATATGAAAAGAAAAAATATAACATGAAGTTTCCGTAAAATAGAAAGAAGGGTTTATAGTTTTGAAAAAGCTCAATAAAAATACCTAAAAATATAGGAATACTTAGAATCAATTTTAAAAATAAAACATTTGATACTAAAATAAATGAAAGAAAATAAAAAAATACAATTAAACTTCCCAAGATCCTATCTTTGGGAATCATTATTTGACCTTTTTTCGAAGAAAATTTCTACGCTTTTTCCTTGAGTATCTTTAAGAGAATCTAAAAATGTAGTTAATAGATTATAAAAAAGATTTTCAACAAAAGGTTTTAACTTTATTTCCTTTAAATCTATAAAAATTTTTAATCTGTAACTTTCTAATTTTTCTTTTAAAAATTCATAAATTTTTTCTACATCTTTGAAAAAGAAGACAGGAGTTTTTGGAAAATACTGTTCTAATTTTTCTAAAAGTTCCTTTTGTTTTTCTTCATTTGCCAAGTTTTCATTTATAACAAAAGCTAGGCGATTAACTAAATTAAAATTTATATCTGAAACATCTTTAATAACTTCAAGTTTAGGAAGCTCTGTATTTTTAAATCCCTCTAAAATTACCCAATCGTATGAAAAGAAATATTTAAAGATAATATATCTAATTCCTTGAGTTTCAGAAAATTTTTTTATAACATTTTTTCTCTTTTCTATGAAAATTTCTTCAGGAGTTATTAAAGCTGTATCGGCACCCATTTGAGAAAACTTGGAGGTGTCTTTAGTTATATCACTACTAAGAATATTTTTATGATGAGTAGATTTTATAACTGCAAAAGTCTCTTTTTTCTTTTTTAAAAATTCTAAAAACTTTAATATAAATGACGTTTTACCAACATTATGATATCCAGATACACAAAAAAACTTCATTTTTTCCCTCAAGAATTTTTGTAAATTTTTTCTAAAATTTCCTTTCCACCTTTATCTAAAAGAATTTTCGCAAGTTTTTTTCCTAAATTTTGAGCTTCATCTAAAGTTCCTTCTATACTTTCTTTTAGAAAAACTTTTCCTTCTAAATCAGCTATGAAAGCTTTCGCTTTTATCTTTTTGCTTTCTAAATTCGCTTTAGCATGACATCCAAGGGGTACCTGACATCCACCTTCAACTTCCTTTAAAAAAGCTCTTTCTAAAAGGCTTTCATAATAAGCTTTTTTTGAATTTATATGTTTTATATATTTTAAAGTTTCTGTGTCTTTAATTCTTGTTTCTATTCCTAAGATACCTTGACAAATAGCAGGTATAAATAAATCTTCAGGAAGATAAGCTGTAATTTTATTTTCAAATCCAAGTCTCTTTAAACCTGCGCTTGCAAGAATAATAGCATCATATTTTCCCTCTTCTAATTTTTTTAGTCTTGTATCTACATTTCCTCTTAAATCCTCAATTATAAGATCTGGTCGATATTTTTTTAAAAGAGCTTTTCTTCTTAAAGAGGATGTTCCTACCTTTGCATTTTTAGGTAAAAGATCTAAGGGATTTTTTATTTTATTTATATCTACTTGTTTTTTTATATTTTCTAAAATATCTTTTTTAATAATAAGAGCATCTCGCGGATCTTCTCTATCTGAAACAATTGAAATTTCCAGTCCTTTTGGAAGTTCAGTAGGTACATCTTTCATTGAATGAACAGCTAAATCTGCTTCACCTTTTAAAAGCGCATCTTCTATTTCCTTTGTAAAAAGACCCTTCCCTCCAATTTTTGCTAAGGGAACATCTAAAATTTTATCGCCTTTTGTAACTACTTTTATTAGCTCTATATTTATTTCAGGATATTTTTCTTTTATTTTTTTTGCTACGTAATTTGCTTGCCATAAAGCAAGTTTACTTTTTCTTGTTGCAATTTTTAAAGTTTTCATAAAAAATATCCTCCTAGTCTTTTAAATTTTTTTCAATAAATGTAATTTTTTCATTTTCATTTATTAATGTATGCTTTTCATATTCTTTTTTTGCCTTAGGATAATCTACTCTATAATGGGCTCCTCTAGACTCTTTTCTATATAAGGCCGCTTTGGTTATTAATTTTGCAAGTTTAAATAAACGTTTTTTATAAATATTTTTGTAAACTTTTTCCTGATTTTCAAAATATTTATATGCTTCCTTTAGATCCTTCTCATTTCTTTTTATACCTACAAAATTCCAAAGATAGTTTTTTATATCTTTAATATCTTCTATGCAAAAACTCTCTAAGAGTTTTTTATTTTCTTTTATATTTAAATTTTGAAAGTTTAAGTTTTTTAAAAGATAGTTTTCCTTAAAATAGAGTTTATAGGCTACTCGATTTGCAAATACTAAACATTCCAAAAGAGAATTGGAAGCAAGTCGATTTGCTCCATGAACCCCAGTACAAGCTGCTTCTCCACATACAAAAAGATTTTTTATTTTTGTTTCTCCAAAAGAATTTGTTAAAAGTCCCCCCATAGTATAATGAGCAAGGGGAGAAACTGGAATAAGGTCTTTTTTTGGATCTAAATTAAAATTTTTTAATTTTTTACAAATAAAGGGAAATCTCTTTTCTATATCTATACCCTTTTTTTGTAAAGGAGAAAAATCTAAAAATACTTTATGTCCTTCCTTATATTTTTTAAAAATGGCTCTTGAAACGACATCTCGTGGCGCAAGTTCATTTACAAATCTTTTTCTATTTTCGTCTACTAAGTATGCTCCTTCACCTCTAACAGATTCGGATATTAAAAATTCTACTTTATTTTCTTTTTCATTGTAAAAACCAGTAGGATGAAATTGAATGAACTCTAGATCTAAAAAAGGAGTTCCAAGCTCAAAAGCACTTATATTAACATAACCGTTATTTAAAGGAGGATTTGAGGAATATTTATATAAAGATGCATAGCCTCCACTTGCTAAAACAATGTACTTTGAAATAACCTTTATAAAAGTTTCCCCATTTTCTAGAAAATAGGCACCAAATAAAAAATTATTTTTTTTATCAAAAATAAAATCTATAAAAAAAGTATTTTCTAAAAATTCAATATCTAAAGATTTAGCGTAATTAAATAAACTTTCCCAAATAGCCTTTCCAGTTTCATCTTTTACATACCAAATACGTCTTTTACTATGAGCACCTTCCTGGGTTACTCCTTCAAAAGGAACTTTTAATTTAAATAAATCTATAACTCTTTTTGGTCCTTCTGTAACTAAAATTTCTGTATTCCAAGGAGAACATAAATTATGGCCTGCTCTTAAAGTGTCTTTAAAATGAATATAAGGGGAATCATCTTCTAAGAGAGCTGCGGCTATTCCACCTTGGGCATAGTAAGAGCTGTTTTCATTTAATTTAGTTCCAGAAACAACTAAGATTTTTTCTATACCCAAATTTTTAAGCTTAGAAGCTGTATAAAGTGCACTTGCTCCACTTCCAATTATCAAAACATCTGTTTGTATGGTTTTCATCTTTCCCCCTATAAATTTAGCTTGACATAATTATAGATTAAAAAACAAAGTTTAACTTATATCCACAATTTGGACAAATATTATCTGAAATTAGAACTTCAACTTGATATCCAATTCGTTTTATAAGAAGAGCACCGCAATTTGGACAATAAGTACTGTTAAACCTTTCATCTGGAACATTTCCAAGATAAACATATTCTAAATATTCTTTTGATACTTCATAAGCCATATACATTACTTCTAAAGGAGTTGGGGGAGTATTTAAAAGTTTATAAGCTGGAAAGAAGCGAGATAGATGAAAAGGTGTATCTTTTCCTAAATTTTCTGCTATCCATTTTGCAAATCTTTCAAAATATTTTTCATTAAATTCATCAAAACCTGGAACTATAAGTTTTGTAATTTCTACATGAACACCATTTTCTTTTAAAAGAATTAGATTATCCCAGACATTTGGATTTGGCATAGCGGAAAATTTTAAATAGTATTCTTTATCCATACCTTTAAGATCTATATTAGCTGCATCTATAAAAGGTAAAATTTCTTTAAGAGCATTTGAATTTATAATTCCATTTGAAACAAGAACAACATCTTTCCCTTCTTCTTTTACTATTGGAGCTGTATCTTTTATATATTCAAACCATATGGAAGGTTCATTATAGGTATAACATAAACCTATAGAATCGTATCTATTTATAACTTCTCTTATAGCTTCTTTTGGAAGATATTCTCTTGGAGTAATTTGCCTAGCTATTTGCCAATTTTGACAACTTTTGCAATCTAAGTTACACCCATTTGTTCCAATAGAAAGAATATAACTTCCGGGTTTAAAGTGATAAAGAGGTTTTTTCTCTATAGGATCAATTGCTATAGATGTAATTTCTTCGTATATACTTGTAAAAAGCTTTCCATTTTTATTAAATCTAACTAAACAAAATCCTTTTTGATTTTCATTTAAAACACAATTTCTAGGACATAAAGTGCATTTAACTTTACCATTATCTAATTTCTCATAATAAGAAGCTTCTATAACTGGCATGATATCACCTCAAAAAATCTTTTTCTTTTAAATTTATGGAAAAATTTTTTCAAAGCCAACCTTTTCTTCTAAAATACAAAAGTCCTAAAGTAAAACTACTAAGAATTATAAGCATAACAATTAAAAAATCGTATTTAGTATTTGCAAAAGGTAGATGGGAAAGATTCATTCCGTATATACTTGAAATTAAAGTGGCAGGAGCAAGTAAACTCATAAATAAAGTTAAAGTTTTCATCATATCGTTTAATTTAAAAGATACCATTGTTTCAAAAATATTAATAACATTATTAACAAAATCATGAAGGCCTTCTACTTTATCAAAAAGATTTATACTTTCATCGTATAAATCTCTAAAGTAGTGGATATTTCTTTTTTTTATAAATCTTTCATCTAAATGTAAAATGGTTCCTAAGGTTCCACGAAGCTGTTTTAAAAGACGACGAAGATTTATAACGTCTGAAGAGATATCTGAAATGTCTTCAAGTAAGTTCATGTCTTGAATTTTAAATATTTTTTCTTCAATATCTTCAAGTTCATCTTCTAAAATTTCTACAATTTCTTCATAATTTTTTAAAATATTTTCTAAAAGATTCCAAATAAAAAGTTCCATATTTTTAAAAGGTTCTTTAAAAAGTAAAAATTCTTTTCTTGCATTTTCAAAAAGTTGCCGACTTCCAAAAACTATTATTGTATTAGGAAACCAAATAATACCTATTTTTCTTTTTCTATCTATAGTTTTCTTTAAATCCAAAAATAAAAGGAAAGTATAGTTTCCTAAAAGTTCTATTTTATTTCTTTCCTCGTCTTCAAAATCTTCAAATATGTTTGGATTTACCTTGAAAAAATCTATTAAAAAATCTATGATTTGGGAATTAAGTTGGCGAATAAAAAGAATATTTTTTTTTGAGGTGTTTAGTATATTTTTGAGCTCTTTTAAAGAATTTATACCTTTATACTCACTTTTATTATCCTTTTCAAAAAGAAGATAGTATTTAAACATATATTCCTCTTAAGGTTTTTGTCTAAAGGTATTTTAACTCAAGAAAGTTTAGGAAGGGAAATTTTATATTAAAGTATTAATATAGATAAAGTTGATAGAAGGGAAAAATGGTCGGGGCGGCCCGATTTGAACGGGCGACCTCGTGCTCCCAAGGCACGCGCTCTAACCAGGCTGAGCTACGCCCCGTTTATGTATGCGAAGTTTATTATAAATAAAATAATCTTTTTGTCAATTAAATGGCTCCCCGGGAGGGCTTCGAACCCCCGACCTGGCGGTTAACAGCCGCCCGCTCTACCCGCTGAGCTACCGGGGAACCATCTGCAATAATAATTATAATTATTTTTTATTTTTAGTCAAGTTTTTGTTGTTTAGCTTGCCATTTTAAATAGCTTTCTATAAATAGATCAATTTCCCCATCTAAAACAGCTTGAGCATTGGAAGTTTCCACATTTGTTCTGTGATCTTTTACAAGTTTATAAGGATGCAGTATATAAGAGCGAATTTGATTTCCCCAAGCAAAATCTTTATGTTCTCCCTTTAGTTTCTTTTTTTCTTCTTCTTGACGTTTCCTTTCAAGTTCTAAAAGCTTAGCCTTTAATATTTTCAAGGCCTTTATTTTATTCATAAGTTGGGAGCGTTCTGAGGAGCAGGTAACTACTATGTTTGTAGGCTTATGTAGAATTCTTACTGCAGTTTCATTTTTATTTGCGTGTTGTCCTCCGGGTCCTCCGGCTCTGAAAGTTTCTATTTCTAAGTCTTCTTCTTTTATCTCTATATTTACACTGTCATCTACTTCTGGAATAACCTCTACTCCGCAAAAAGAAGTATGTCTTCGCGCATTTGAATCAAACGGAGAAATTCTAACGAGTCTATGAGTTCCATGTTCACTTTTTAAAAGACCATATGCATAAGGTCCTTTTATAAGCATACTTACATACTTAATTCCAGCTACATCTCCCTCAAGCAAATCTAAAATTTCCACTTCAAATCCTTTTTTTTCAGCCCATCTTGTAAGCATTCTCATTATCATTTGAGCCCAATCACAACTTTCAGTTCCACCGGCTCCTGGAGAGATACTTACAATTGCATTATTTTTGTCGTATTTATCTGAAAGTAAAATTTTTATCTCCCAATCCTTAATTTCTTTTTTTATTTTTTCTATATTTTCAAAAAATTCATTTAAAAGATCCTTTTCTTGACTTTCCTCATAGAGCTCTTTTAAAGTTTCTGTATCTTCTATTAAGTTTTTTAAAGCTTTAAAACTTTCAATTTCTTTAGATAAATATTCCCTTTTTTTCAAAACCTCTTTTGCTTTTTCAGGATTGTCCCACAAATTGTTTTGATTTATTGTTTTGTCTAAATTTTTAAGTTCTTCTAGTTTGTTATCTGGAGAAAATAAAATTTCTATCTCCCTATATTTTTCTTTTAAATTTTCAAACTCTTTTAAAGTTTCTTGATATTTATCTATCATCCTTACTTCTTTATCTTTTATTTTTCAGTTTTATTCGTTTTATAAAATTAATCCAGAACCGCTGCCACCTTGATTTTGACCTTTTAATTTTTTCTCAAGTTCTTTTAATTCTAAGGGATTTGCTTTTGGAAGTTCAATTCCACTTGCTGCAGCTTTGAATTGGTCGTGGATTTCTTTAAGTCTAGATTTTTCAGTTACTGGAACAATATAAACAATTTGCTTTTTAGAAATATAAGCTTCGCATACATCTCCTGCAGTTGGATCCAAGGGTAAAATAGTAGCTTGAGCTCCTTGAGGAGTTGGTAAAAGAGCAAAAACTCCAGCGTCTTTCACTTTAATGTACTCTGGGGTATCTTCTTCTAGAATCCCTAAGATACCGCTTGTTGGAATTGTGCTTTCTTGATTTGCAGTTTGAATAAAAACAAGTTTTCCTACTAAATCCTTCACTTTAAAACCTCCTAATAAATTGTTTCAATTTTAAACTTAATATAATCCTATGGAACTTAAAGTCAAGAAATGCTTTATTTTCGAGATTAAACTTAAAAATTTTGAAAACTTATTTAAATTAATTTAATTTCCTTTTGAGTAAAGATATTAGAATGGAAAAATTAGCTTTCTTAAGTGTCCATTATTATTAAAGTATCTTAAAAAAATCTAAGCGTCTAATGTTTATATATTATTTCTCATATTTACTTTCCTTTAATGAAAGTAAGTAGCGGGAAACTCCTTGTAATAAAACGCTTTAAAGAATATAAAAAAATTTAAAAAATTTTTGCCAAAAATACTTGACATATTATTTTTTCATCCTATAATTTATCTCGCAAGGTTGATGAAAGGTCTATGAAAGGTAAGAATAAGGGGGCAAGGAGGGGAGGAAAAAGCGGTAGCTGAGAGCCTCATCCAGTATTGAGGTTGTGGCTACCGCAGGTTAGTCCCCAAAAAAAGGCTACCTTAAATCTTTTGTACACGGAAATATAAGAAAGCTTTAAAATAAACTCTTACTTCGCCGGAGAGTTTGATCCTGGCTCAGCACGAACGTTGTCGGCGTGCCTAACACATGCAAGCCATGGGGCCCACC
>Ga0256837_1000489_pt1 | contig 32918 bp, 33 predicted proteins | sample 4562384metaG_FD_185976 | JGI IMG/M metagenome (GOLD analysis project Ga0256837, IMG submission 185976) | Hydrothermal vent microbial communities from Guaymas Basin, Mexico - 4561-384 | ecosystem: Environmental > Aquatic > Marine > Hydrothermal vents | place: Mexico: Guaymas Basin | collected... | reverse complement strand
AAAAGAAGTTGGTTATCGTCTTACTTACTTAGTTTTCAATGATCTCAAACGTTTATAAAGAAACAAACTCTGTCTCTCCGTTTGTGGATGGGAATTATAAGAAAATGTTGCTTAAAAGAAGATTAAATAGTTTAAAGTTCTTAAACTTCTTTTTTAGTTGCTGAAATCCATCCTCCACCAATAAGTTTATCTTCATCATAAAATACTGCTGCTTGACCAACTGCTACGCCATAAACATCATCTTCTAATTCTAAAAATGCTTTATTATCTTTAATAGATACTTGACACTTTACTGCTCTTGTTCTATATCTTAGTTTTACAGTTGTACTAAACTCTGCCTTATCTATAAACATATTTAAGTTTTCCAATTCAACATAACGACATGCTAAATCTTCTCTTTTTCCCACAACAATTTGATTTGTATTTGGTTTAATTTCTAAAACAAAATGTGGATCATGTGCACCATGAACACTAAAACCTCTACGTTTACCTATTGTATAATGCATGTACCCTTTATGTTTACCAACTACATTACCATCTTTATCTAAAACCTCACCCTCTTTATCAACCTCTACATAATCTTTTAAAAAATCAGTATATGTTGTTGGAACAAAACATATTTCACTTGATTCTGATTGTGTTGCAAACTCTTCCAAACCTTTTATAGTTGCAGCAAACGCTTTAATATCACTTTTTTTTCTCTCACCTAAAGGAAAGAGTAATCTTTTTAAGATAGATTTTTCAACATAAAATAAAAAATAGCTTTGATCTTTTGTATCATCACTTGCTTGATAAAAAAATGCACCATCTGTTTTAATATAATGTCCTGTTGCTATAAAATCTGCATTTATACTATCTGCAAACTCTACCATTTTCCCAAATTTCAATTCTCTATTACATAAAGCACAAGGATTAGGAGTCTCACCTCTTTCGTATGTTTTAATAAAAGGTTGAAAAACATTTTTTTCAAATTCATCTTGTAAATCTAAAACATGAAGCTTCATTCCTACAAAATCTGCTGCTTTTTGTGCACGTTTTAAATGTATTTCGTGATAACCAGGATTATTATGCAACTTCATATACAACCCCTCAACATCATATCCATCTTGTTTTAATAAGAGTGCAGCAATAGTAGAGTCTATTCCTCCACTCATTCCAACTAAAACTTTTTTTGACATATGCTACTCATTTTCTAAACTAGATAAAGATTTAAAATAACTGCTATTTTCAAGACCTGCTTCTTTTAAAAGTCTTAACTGTTCCTGTAATGAAATTTCTATCTCTTTTACAACACAACCTAAATCATCTGTTAAACGAATAATTTCTAAATCTTCTTTATCTATCATACCTTGTGCTACTAATTTTGTTTCTAAAAATTCTAATAAAGGCTTATAAAATTCTGTTCCTATAACAAAAATTTTCACTCCTGTTACTTTTCTTGTCTGTACCAATGTTAAAGACTCAAACAACTCATCAAGTGTTCCAAAGCCTCCAGGAAAAATTACATACGCCATAGAATATTTAACAAGCATAACTTTTCTTGAAAAGAAATACTCAAAGCAAAGCTGTTTTGTAGAATATGGGTTTGGAATTTGCTCAAATGGCAAATCTATATTCAAACCTATTGATTCTACCTTTTTCCCATCAAGCACAGCCCCTTTATTTGCAGCCTCCATAATCCCTGGTCCACCACCAGTCATAATATTAAAACCTTTCTTTGAAAGCATAGATGCAAGTTCTACTGCTTGTTTATAATATTTATCCTCTTTATTTGTTCTTGCACTTCCAAAAATTGTTACAGTTGGACCTAAATCTCCTAGTTCATCAAAACCTTTTACAAAATCTGCAATAATTTTAAATACACTCCATGTATCTGCTGATTTAATATCTTTAATATATTTATTTGTTACACTTGTATTTTCTTTCATTTTATCCTCTTAACTGATTAAGTCTTTCACGTTTTGTTCCAATAGAAGTAATTTGAACACCAAAATTTCCATCTACAATAACAACTTCACCTTCTGCTATTACATTATTATCCACTAAAATTTCTAAAGGATCATTCGCCAATTGATTCAATTCAATAACTGAACCAATATCCATATTTAAAACATCTTTTAAAAGCATCTTTTTCTTTCCTATACGAACACGTACAGGAAGTTTAACATCCATAATAAGCCGAATATTTTTAAGTTCTTCAGGTGTTAATGATGTAGAAGAATTTTCCTGAGCTACACCACTAGAGGAAGCTTCCTCTTCCAATGCAATTTCAGGTTCATTTGATCCAAAAATTTTCTTTACTATCGTATCATCTATAATAAACATTAAAAGAGAATTAACCGTATCTACAGATGTTTTATATATAAACATCTTACTAAAATCTTCTAAACTCACTTCCCCTTGATCATGTAAAAACTCTATACTATCTATTGTAAAAGAGAGTTTTGGTAATTCATTTTGCGCTGAGAGTTGAGTTGATATTGCACCAAAAATATTAGAAACAATCTCTTTTGCTGCATCTAAATCATCATCTGTAACATCTTCTCTATCACTTAGTTCCTCCCCCATCATCATGTCAGAAAGAGAAGTTGCTAAATTTGGTGGAAATGCTACCATTGCCTTAGCATTTAAATCACCAGAAACACTTAATTTAACAAGCACAATAGGAGGAATAATTGTAGAAATAATACTTAGTTCTTGTTCCTCTTGAAGTTCTAAAGATGGAGCTACCCCTATTAAGGCCTCAATAGTACCAACAACTTCTTGTTCAAACAATTTTATAAAATCACTCATCTTCATCCTCCAAAGAATCTAGGTCTTGTTTACCCTCTTCATTATTTATAATATCTTTTACACCAGAAATTTTTTCATGTCTCATCATTTCAAGCTGTTCAAGTGCACGTTTTACTGCATCCTTTTCTGTTTCTATAATTTCAGTTATTTTAATAGATTTTCTATATCTACGCAAACCTATTTCTCCTCGAAATCGCTCTTTACCATCAACTGCTACCGTTACAATATCATCCGCTGCATTTGACAGCCTTAAAATATCTCCAACCTCTAAATCTAAAATATTTTCTAAAGATAAATCTGCTTCACCCAAGTTTGCTTCTAATGTCACTTTAGCTCCACCAAGTAAAACTTGCAACTCTGCATTTCTACTTTTTTTCGAACTTGTTTCATTAAGCATTAAATCTCTACTCGCAAGTTTTGGTAAAATTGGTTCAAGAGAAATTACAGGATAACAAATATTCATCATTCCTGAACTGTGTCCAATAATAATTTCCATTACAACCATTACCACAATTTCATTTTGAGCAACAATTTGAACAACATTTGGACTTGACTCTTTTGACTCCACTGTAGGGTATATCTCCATTACAGGTCCCCATGCTTCTTTTAGAGTGCTCATCATTACACGTAAAATTGTTTCAAATAATGAGAGCTCAATATCTGAAAATTCACGTGAAGCATCAAAAGGTTCCCCTTTCCCACCTAAAAGTCTATCTAACATTGGAAATGCAATAGATGGATTGATCTCTATAACACCACTCCCCTCTAAAGGTTTTACAGAAAAAACATTAAAACTTGTAGGATTTGGTAAAGACATAAGAAACTCACCATATGTCATTTGATCAACTGAATGGAGTTGAATTTCAACAATAGAACGCATAATGGAAGATATTTGAGAAGCTAATGAACGAGCCATTTTATCATGCACTCCACGAAATGCACGCAATTGCTCCTTAGATACTCTATTTGGTCTTTTAAAGTCATAAAGTGTAACTTGACGCTGAGGAAGCAGATGTTCTTCTGCTTCCTCAAGTATATCATCACCCTCATCTTCAACAACGTCTAAGAGGGCATCAATTTCCTCCTGGGAAAGTATATCTGCCATAAACTATCCTTCTATACTTTCTCTAATTTTTTTAATTACTGCTTTATGTATTTGTGAAATTCTAGATTCTGTAATGTTTAACACCTCACTAATCTCTTTTAATGTGAGTTCTTCAAAATAGTAAAGTTGAATAATAAGTTGCTCTCTTTCTTTATATGATGATAACACTTTTTTAATAACCTGAACAAGTTCCTCTTTTTCAATTGCAGCTAATGCAGCACCCTCATCACCAACTTGTAACTGATCATGCAAAGGCATTACTGTATAAATATTTGCTGCAATCCTTGCTTCTTTTATTTTTTCTATATTTTCATCTAAAATTGTAGCAAGCTCTTCATCACTTGGTTCTTCATCATGTGTTAAACAATACTCCTCAATCGCACTATCTATTTGTTTGATTAATTTACGATTTGCACGACTTACAATGTCTAAACTTCTTAGATAATCAAGCATTGCCCCATAAACTCTTTTTTTTGCATACCCCCAAAAGTTATCATTTAGAGTTGCATCATAACGTCTTGCAAGTTTTATTAATTCTTCAGTGCCTATTGCAGAAAGATCTAGGAAATCAACAGAACTAGGCAACCTCTCTTTTAAACGAAAAGCCATAGCTTTTACGGCTGGGAGATACTGTATAGCTAATTCATCCTCTTTATGTTTTAGATCTTGCAAATATGCATTTATCATTACTTACTCTTTTTCAAAGATTCTTCATAATTCATTTTAATCATCATATCTGTCATTTGTGTTGCGGCATCTACAATTTTTTCACGTTTGTTAATCTCTTTTATAAAATAGTCAAGATCTTTTTCATGTGTTTCTTTTGGAAAATAGTGTGCTTTTACTGTAATAGTTTTAAAATAAAGAGCTACGACAATATGGGAAAAAAGATAAAAAAATGTCGTTATGAAAAATGTATATAAAAAAAGACCTTCTGCATCAAATGATTTTAAAACACCAAATACAATCCCTACAAAAAAGCCTTGAACCGTAAAAAAATATACAAAATTTTCAGCAAACATTCTCTATCTCCAAAATTGTTTCATTAAAAGTGTTTCATTAACCTTTTAAAGAGTCCACTCAATCCACTTTCGTCTGAAGAAACTAGCACATTTTGTTCCAAATTACCCATAATTTTATCTGCTATCATCTCTATATCTTTTGCTGGCTGAGACATAGAAGCAGTTACTGTAAACAAGGTTCTTTGCTTCACAGCATTAGCTACTTTTGGATCACTATTTATTTTACCAATAAGCTTTAATTTTAATTTAGAACCAATATTTTTATGTGCAACTTGATTTATTTTATTAAAAATCGCTTCTGCCTCTTTTGCACTTTTTACCTGATTCATAATTACATTAATATCATCACGAATTGTTGCTATTGTTTTAATTGTTGCATAAGCATCAGTAATAGCAGCAGGATCAGGAACTGTTACAACCATCACATCATCAGCTGCTTTTAAAAACATTTGAATATGCTCTCCAATTCCTGCTCCAGTATCTATAATCATAACATCAAGTTTGTCCAATACTTGAGCCTCTTGCATAAAACGCTCAAATAGTGCAGCATCAGAATATTTTAAAATTTCATCTCCACTCTCACCAGGAATTAAAATAAGATTTCTTGTAATTGGTATTAAAATATCTGAAACACTTGCTTCACCTTTTAAAACATGTAAAATATTTTTCTTAATAGTTACATTAAACATAATATCTAGGTTTGCTAAACCAATATCTGCATCAAAAATACCTACATTAAGTCCCTTTTGTGCAAGAGTGTATGCTAAATTAGAGCTAATTGTACTTTTCCCAACACCACCTTTACCACTCGTTACAGCAATAAAACGCGTATTTTTAGATGTTTTTTTGCTATTTGATGCTACTAAAGTTTCTAGTTTATCTGCTTGATGTTTTTTCATGATATTTTGCTCCGATTAAAACCATTTAACAAACATTCTACAAGAAAATCACTACTTGCACACACCAAATCTTCAGGAACCTCCTGACCAATGGAGAGATAGTTAATTGGTTTTTTTGTTTCATATGCTAATGAAAAAACATTTCCAAAACCCATCGTCTCATCCAATTTTGTAAACATCATAGTATCAATTCCCAATGCCTCAAAATTTTCATATGTCACCTTTAAATCTTCATATTTTATAGATGTTGGCAATACCAATGTTACATCTATTTGATACTCTGTATTATTACTATTTAAGCACTCATAAATCTGCTCTATTTTAGTTTTATCATAAGGGCTTGAACCCATTGTATCTACTAAAATATAATCACAATGACTAAGCGCATTTAATGCACTACTAAACTCAGGTGGATCAACCACTGTTTCTATACTGAGTTTCATCATACGCGCATACTGCATTAACTGCTCTACCGCACCGATTTTGTAAGTATCTAAAACAACTAAACCAACTTTATATTTTCTATGCATTAAGTAAGAATAACGCGCAGCTAATTTTGCGATAGAAGTTGTTTTTCCAACACCAGTTGGACCAACAAACATCATCACTTTTTTTGAACCTGGCATTAATGGATTTTCTACCCGTATCGGTATCATTTTTCTTAAAATTGTTTTAAAATAGCGTTTAACAGTAGTTGAATTTTCTTTCATTTTTAATGGCATATGCTCTAACGTTACACGCATAAGCTCATTAAGATGCTCCATTTTCATTCCACTTCTTGAAGCAAGCCTATAAATTTCAGCAAACTCTGGAGGTAATGGGATGTCTAATTCAGGTGATTTTTCATCCCACAACATATTTTGCATAAGTTTTACATTATCGCTAAGTTTATGAATCTCTTTTTTTATCTCTTTTAACTCTTTTGGCTCCGATGGAGGGGGAGATTTTGGTTCCTCCGAAGAGAGTTTATACTGCTGATACACATCTTGTGCACCTTTATTTACTACTCTTGAAACCCTATCTATCTCTTTAGCAGCTTTAGAAACATCTAATAAAACATCTTCACTCTCTTGTATAATACTACGCTGTTGAGCTAAAGTTTTTTTAATTATCTGCTCTTTTGTTGGAGTTGTTTTTTCCTTTTTTGCAACAACAGAAGCATCCACTCCAACCACAAGCTCATAAAGCCCCTCTCTACTTAAATCTTTTTTACGTAAAGTTCTTGTTTCAACAATAAATAAATCATCACTACCAATAGCCTCTTTTGCATTTTTTAATGCCTCAGAAGGTGAATTCCCTTGGAAAGTTAATAATTTCATATTGCTTTTCATTTTATACCTCTTAATGGTATCATCACACTCTCTCGCTCTTTATAATGTTTATGTGGAACAATTAAATCAGGTTTATCTATAATACGATTATCAAAAAATATAATATCCAAATCTAAAGTCCTTGGAGCATTTACAAAACTTCTTTTTCTTCCAAATCTTTTTTCAACTTTTAAAATATACCGTAAAAATTCAAATGGCCCCATAGAAGTTTCTAAAACTATAATTGAATTAAAAAAATCTTCCTGTTTTTCATAACCAAACGGAGGATTTTTCAAAATCAACCCTGTTTTTTTTAACTTTACTTTTTTTTCACGCTTAAAAAAGAAAAAAAGATGTTCAAAACGACGTTTTACATCACCTATATTTCCACCAATTCCTAAAGTTACATCATAACGTAACTTTCTCTTTGATGAGAATGAACAAGGAAAATGTACACCACTAAAAGTTGTTAAACTTTTAGAAATTTTTTTCTGAATATACATCTTCCTTAAATCCTCTTTACTATTTTTGTTGTGCTAAAGCAGCCTCTTGAGCAGCTTTGAGTTCATTCATAATTTGAATAATACCAACCATAGCTAAATGGTATCCAAAAGGACCAAATCCAACAATAGATGAAGCACACACAGGTGCAATCATATTTGTTTTTCTAAACTCTTCACGACGATGAATATTTGAAATATGCACCTCAATAGTTGGAATACTTACAGCAGAGATTGCATCACGAATTGCAATAGAAGTATGAGTATATGCTGCTGGATTAATAATAATTCCCTGGGCTTCCCCATAACACTCTTGAATTTTATCTACAATTTCACCCTCTAAATTACTTTGAAAAAACTCAATCTCAATCCCATTTTGGTCTGCAAACTCTTTCATTTGTGCATGAATTTGCTCTAATTTCATTGGACCATAAATTTGTTGTTCTCTTACACCTAACATATTGAGGTTTGGACCTTGAATAACCACTACTTTCATTCATTTACCTTTTTAGTTTATTATTTGAAAAATTAGTCTTCCTATTTTATCTAAATAAACCATAAAAAAGAATGAACAATGAAAATATTAGTACCAAACTTTATACTTTTACCCACAAAAGTTGTCTCTAACCTCGCTATTGCCTTTGATAAAAAAATTGAAAAAATAGCACCACTTAGTGAGTTACAAACACTTTATCCCAATGCAAAAATAACTCAACTTCCAACAAATTCTCTTCTTATGCCAGGACTTATCAATGCACATGTCCATTTAGAATTTTCAGCCAATGAAACAGAATTACAATATGGTAGTTTTTTACCATGGCTTTACAGTGTTATACAAAAGCGTGAAGATTTAATTAATGGTTGCCAAAGCCAATGTATTGAAAATGCAATAGATATGATGCTGCAAAATGGTATCACATCTTTTGGGGCTATAAGTTCTCATGCAGCAGACTTAGAAGCATGTGCAAATGCACCCCAAAATGTTGTGTTTTTTAATGAACTTATAGGTTCACAAGCAGCTATGGCAGATGCACTTTTTGGTGACTTTCTATCAAGGCTCGATGCTTCAAAAGAGGTAAAAAAAGAGAACTTTTATCCTGCTGTTGCTATCCATTCTCCTTACTCTGTACACCCAATTTTAATAAAAAAAGCTCTTCAAATTGTAAAAGATGAAAACCTAAAACTCACAGCCCACCTTTTAGAGAGTCCAGCAGAAAAAGAGTGGCTGGAAAATAATTCTGGAGAGTTTGCAGAATTTTTTGAAAAGTTTCTACAACAAAAAAATGCCGTTACTTCTATTGAAGAGTTTTTAGAACACTTTAGTTCTACACAAACACTCTTTACACATGTTATTCAAACAACACAAAAAGAGTTACAAATACTAAAAGAAAACAACCATACAGTTATTCACTGCCCTATCTCAAACAGACTTCTAGGTAATGGAAAACTTAACATTAAAGAGCTTCAAAAACAAAATATCCGCTGGATTATAGCTTCCGATGGTTTAAGTTCAAACTACACACTTAATCTCTTTGAGGAGATGAAGATTGCTCTTTTTATGCAAGAAGATTTACCACTCAATGAATTTGCAAAACAACTTCTTAACTCTGCTACAAAAGATGCAGCAAATGCATTAGGTCTCAATAGTGGAGAGATTGCACAAACAAAAAATGCCGATATGTTAGTATTGCAACTAAATGGTGAACCAACACAAGATATTGCTCTACATCTTATTTTACAAAACTACCCAATTACACAAGTTTACATTCAAGGTGAACTAAAAAAGGATAACCTCTAATGGAATTTATTAAAAAATTATTTTTACCTATTACACTTCCAATACGCTTTATTCAAAACAATTTTAAAGCGATGTTTTTTTTACTTTTAGTAGTTGTACTATTTGCACCAACACAAGAGAGTGAATTTAAAAAAAACAACCTCCAAGAGATAAAACTCACAGGTCCAATCATGGATGTAACTTCTATTTTGGAACAAATCCAAAAAGCTCAAAAAAACAAAAATATTAAAGGTGTTTTACTTAATGTAAACTCTCCTGGTGGGAGCGTAGCACCATCTATTGAAATAGCTTATGCCATCAAAAGACTCAATAGCGTAAAACCTGTTGTTGTATATGCAAGTGGTACAATCGCTAGTGGAAGTTATTATGCTTCTATTTGGGCAGATAAAATTTTTGCAAATCCAGGGAGTATGGTTGGAAGTATCGGAGTTATTATGGAGGGAGCAAATCTTAGTGGTCTTATGAAAAAACTTGGTGTTGAGTCTCAAGTGATTCAAGCTGGAAAATATAAAACTGTAGGAACTCCAACAAGAAAATGGAAAAGTTATGAAGTTGCAGAACTAAACAAAGTGATACAATCTACATACGATATGTTTACACAAGATGTCGCAGATGCAAGAAAACTAGATATTAAAAAGCGTGATAGCTTTGCAAATGCACATATTTTTACAGCATCACAAGCAAAAGAGGTCGGACTTATAGATGAGATAGGTGTTAGTTATGATGCTAAATTATATCTTGCACAAAAAGCAGGTGTTAAAAAACCTATATGGAATAAAGAGGATAAGCTAGAGAAGTTACTTAAAAACCTCTCTGCATCAGCGTTTATAACACTCTATACATACTTTCCAGAGATTACAATAAAGTAGATTAAAAACGGTAACGTAAAAAGAATTCACTGAGACTATCTATATCAGAAGAAGCAAAATAGGTAGCTCCTAGCTCAAAACTATTCCATCTAAATCCTGCATCTAAACCATAAATTGCAGTATTTAGTAAGTTAGTTTTCTCCATTGTTTTTAAATATCCAATATTTACTCCTACAAAGAAAAAACTATTTGGCCATTTCCCAATTCTACGTAAATAATCTACATTGAATCTAGCTTCTAAAAGATCACCAAAAGAGAAGCTCATATCGTAACGGTATTTAGGTTTTTCAAACCCCATCGTTATACTAAATGCACCATAGTTATAATCCTCTATTTCACTTTTATATCCATTGTAACTCATACCAAATGCTAAAAAATGGCCATAATCTACTGTTTTTTTATACGGAACAAACTTTTTAGGTAAAACCTGTTTTTGCTTTTGAATTTTTTGTTTTTTCTTTGCTAATAAAGCTCTCTTTTTTTGTTGCTGTTTCACAAGCTTATCATGACGAGGATAAAGATTTGTAATTTTTGACTTTACCTTCTTTGCAGAAACTTTTCTTGCCTTAGGATATACCTTTTTTACCCTTTCTAACACTGCTTGAGGATCATCTAAATTCACTAAAAACACTAAATAATGAGGCTTTTTTGTATTTGGTGTTTCATATATAGCTACATCTAAAGGATAAAAGTTTTTTGAAAACTTACTCGCCTCCTTCAAACTATCTACAACACTTAAAGCAACAGCCCCTTTTGTTGGATCAATATTATTTCCAAAAAGAGTTATTACGAAAAAAAACAATAAAAATAGTATTTTTCTCAAAATCGTATCCTTACACTTACTGAACCTTTGTAAGATTTAAAATTATTAGACTTTTCTAAAGAAGCATCTAAACGATACTCCAATAATTTATCTGGTGTCATCATATGGATCCCCCCTTGTGCTTCAAAAGCATAATCATCTAATTCAATACCATAAGCATGAAAGGTATCACTAGATCCCTCAAAACTTGCAGTTGACTGCATTGCTTGTTGCTTAAGCACTTTTTTATACCCTAGAGATATATTTGGCATAACACTAAAACCATCTTGAAGATAAAATCTATACCCAATATCTGAACCAACTTTAGCACTCAGTTCAAAAACATCTCTATTTGAAACCTCTAAATCTACCATTCCTGCACCTGTTTCAGTATAGGTGTCAGTCGATAACACCCCTCCAAAAAGAGATCCAAAAGGTGTAAACTCAAAATGCTTAGAACCAAATTTATGACCATATACCATTTTAGCACCCATATAACCACTACCATAAGAGCTAGATGCTTCACGTGAAGCATCATCTAACCAAATTATTCTTTGCTGATTGATTTGATTAAAACTTTTTGTTAAATACCCTTCTAAAAAGCTAGATCCAAAATATTTTGAGAAATAAAGTGTAATAGCTCTTGAAGCAGTATCACTTTGAGAAAGTGTACCTGTTATATGACTTGTCCCAAAACTAAGTGCTACTCCATAAAGCATAGAACTACTTAAAAGTTTATCTACACCAACAACAAGACCACTACCATATGCACTATATCCACTAGCTGTTCCAACCTGATTTTGTATATCATGTGTAACAAAAGGTTTAATCCAAACATTTGCCCCAACAAACTCTTTTGGTAACGGTACTTGGTTAAAGTCTCGAATTTTATAAAGATGGTTTCCAATATTTGATAAAACACTTTCATTTAGCATAGATGTTGAAATATAATTTCCAGAAAGTTCAGGTGACATCGATCTAAATGCTTTTAAAAATTCATCTTTTGTTAAATTATAATTTAAAGTATCGTACAATACTGGGTCATTTCTTTTATCTTGGTTTAACATCTCCCCTAGTTGTTCATATTTCTTTTTCTCTTCCCCAACAAAACCATAAACAGAAGGATCTACAACATCTTTATAAACTTTTAGATAACTTGAAGTTTCTTCACTACTAAACAATGTAATATTCCCTGGATCTGGAACAATTAAAGTTGTATATTCCAATGATGCATAATTAGAACTAAATAAAGCATATACAAAATTTTGATCTTCAACAATTTTAATTGTATCTATAGTGACACTATTATCACTTTTTACATACCCTTCATCTGTTACAATTAAAGAGTTAATATCTATTTTAGATCTTCCAGACGCAACTACATAAGCTCCACTATATAAAGAAAGAGTTTTTGTTACGTTAATATCTATATCTGAATAAGCATTTTTATTATCTACATAAATTCCACTATCTTTTGAGTAAAAGTAGTTATCCCCCTCTAAAAGGATATCTCCACTCCCACTACCATAAATAATACTACCATTTTCCAAGTAGCTATCACCTTTAATATCTAAAAGCCCATCTTGAACTGAAATTTTTGCATTATCTTTTAAAAAAACATTTTCTAATTCTATAGTGGCATTGGCACTAGAGAGAGAACTATTATCACTCATACTTAAATCACCACTAAGTGTTACACGTGAACTCTCTGAGTAGATCTTACTATCATCACTCATTGTTACTTTTGCAAGGGTTACACTTTTACTCTCATCACCCAATCCATAAAGTGCTGCGTTATTGCTAAGTGTTGTTTCTCCACTTATACTTAAATTACTTTGGTTTGATTCTACGTACGTATCATCTTTTAAAACTGCATCTGTCTCAATTGTGACATCTGCATTTGCAAATACATAAGAGCTATTACTTAAATCTACGCTATTGAGTTTTATACTATTTTCACCTTTAGTGTAGATACTTGCATTACTATCAAGTGTTACATCATTTGCTACTATATCTCCACTACTTGATGTTATATAGGCGTTATCTGTGGCTGTGATATTACTAAAAATTAAATCTGCGCTATTGGAAGTAACTTTAGTATTATCACTCATACTTAAATCACCACTAAGTGTTACACGTGAACTCTCTGAGTAGATCTTACTATCATCACTCATTGTTACTTTTGCAAGGGTTACACTTTTACTCTCATCACCCAATCCATAAAGTGCTGCGTTATTGCTAAGTGTTGTTTCTCCACTTATACTTAAATTACTTTGGTTTGATTCTACGTACGTATCATCTTTTAAAACTGCATCTGTCTCAATTGTGACATCTGCATTTGCAAATACATAAGAGCTATTACTTAAATCTACGCTATTGAGTTTTATACTATTTTCACCTTTAGTGTAGATACTTGCATTACTATCAAGTGTTACATCATTTGCTACTATATCTCCACTACTTGATGTTATATAGGCGTTATCTGTGGCTGTGATATTGGAAAAATTTAACTGAGCATCACTCGAAGAGATAATACTATCATCATTTAATGTAACATCTGCCTCAAACACAACATCTGAATCTTTTGAATAAATTTGAGTTCTTGTATTAAGAGTAACATCATCCTTAAATGTTAAACTTCCCCCATCCCCATAAGAAAGAATGGTACTATTTTCATCTAAAGTTACTTTATCCCTTACAATCAATACACTATCATCATCAACCATTTTAACAGTAGCATTTTTATCTAAATTAAGATTTTTTGCAATATCTAAAGTAGAAGAATCAACTAAAATATAGCTGTAATCTGTTAAGTCGACATCATTGTCGCCTGTAGTAAATGTTCCATTATTAATATTTACATAACTATCATCATTTAAATTAAGCTGTCCATTCATTGTAAATGTTGAATGATCAACATCTATATAAGAGCTATTATGCAATTCTACTTTATTATCTTTTGTAGTAAATGTTGCATCACTAATAGCACGAAGAGAAGAGGTATCATAAAGTGTTACAGCACCTTCAATATTTACAGAGCCACCTTGAGATAAAATATATCCATCATCTTGTATCTCAACATCGCTCTTTGCATTTAAACTGGCTCCATCTTGAAACTTCATATACCCTGTTCTAGTATCATTTGGTGCAACAATTTTAATTGTATTTGTTACATTAAGCTCTGCCCCATCAGTTACCAAGGCATAATAATCTTTATCATCATCTGCACTTGTATTATTAATATCTACACTATCATATTCTGTATCACCATCAATCGTCACTTGCTGATTTTGTGAATCATCGTTAATAACCAAATCATTAGCTCCACCCATGGCTGCTAATAACAATGTTGCAGGTAAAGAGAGAGTTATTAATAATATTTTTTTCATAATTTATACGATGCACCCACTGCTACTACACTTGTTAATATCTCATTAGAAAGATATTCATCACTTTTTATTTGACTATATGAAATATTCAACATAAAGTTTTCATCTAAATGGTAGCCAAGATATACAGAAAAAGAGTTTTTTAAAATATCTTTAGAGTTATAAACTACCATTCCACCATCCCTTATTCCTGTTTGCATCTTACCAAAAAACCCTTTTAAAGCAAACTCAGCATCACCAATGTAAAGCTTATTTGACACCTCAAATGATGTATAAGACTCCTCATAAACTTCTATAGATTCATAATTGATTTTAATTGCAAAAAGATTAGAAAATGATTGAAAAGGGGCGTAATAACTTACATATCCAGAGAGTTCATTCACAATAATTGAATTTTTTTGGAAATTTAAGTCTATTGCATTAGCATAGGTACTATAATAATAATCTAACCCATAGCTCAACTTTGAATATCCAAAATAGTTCCAAGCTCCAATACCTAAAATAGCAGTTGTACCATTTTCCAAATCTGTATCGGTTGTTGAGTTCATATGTAAACCAAATTTATAACTATAGCCTACAAAATATCGATTATATACAAATGTAAACTCATCTTGAGAGAGAGTTTGTACTGTATTATTATAAGTCATATCAGTTCTACTATAGGCAAATTCTGTTAAATAAGAAAGAGTACCAGTACTTATATAAGCACTAGAAGAAGTTGCGCTACTCTTCTTAGCATCACTATAATTTAAAAAAGCGATATTTGTAGCAACAGTTGTTACCTCAGCGAATAAAGATGTCCCTAACATAAACATCCCAGCTACAACTCTTTTTTTCATCCCTCTTCCTTTCTTTGCAAAAGAGTATCCCCAAACCTAATTGATACAAACCCTTTTTTATACATATCAAACTCAACTTTCCCAAATAGCGAACTTACACTCTTTTCATCTAGTTTATACTCTACCCTTTTCATGTATATATCTGGATAAAATGCTGCTAAAAACTGTAAAATAACTTTTTGCATGGTAGAGCTAATAAGCTCTGGTGCTATATAATCGACATAAGTTACATTAGCTTGAATAAGTGGAACCTTTGGTAAAATAGTATATAGATTATTAAGGTAACTCTTTTGAGAACCAAAATATTTGTAAAAATAAAACTGCTCAACAGCAGGATAAAAGTAAAGCTTATTAAACTCTTTATCTTCAAAGTAAAATTCACCAAAATCATTCATTTTAACTTTGATACTAAATTCACCACTAACTACACCATTTTGAATAACATCAAAACTATATACCTCATCTAAAGAGAAAGAGAGCTTTTCTGCAAAATGTTTATTGACAACCATATTTTTAATATCTTTTCCAAGTGCTGGAACATCATTAAAAATAACTTTATCCTCTTTAACATATTCTGTAAAATAAAAGGGGATTGTTTCACTTCCAAGTGTGGCAAATTTTTGCACCTGAATATGAATATGAGGCTGTGGAGAGTAACCACTATTTCCACATTTTGCAATCACCTGCCCAACACTCACTCTATATCCAATATCAACAAGTAATGAAAGTTGCATCAAATGGCTTATCTCTACATTTACGCCAGTATCTGAGCGAATAATTATATAGTTTCCCCAATTATTTACTTTATCTACCTTACCAATTGGATTATCTTCCAAATCGTGGCGACATGCAACAACATATCCACTTACAGGTGAAAGTACAGCCTCTCCAAAACAATAATAATCATTTACATAATGCCCCTCATTTGCATATGTTTTACCATCTTTTTTTATCACAAAATCGTATGCATATCTCCAAGCACCCTTATGTGTCCACTCTCCATTAAACCCTTGGTAAACATTCCACACTCCACTAAAAGGGAGTGCTATTTTAATTTTATTTGCTCCAAAACGGTAGATGCTACTAAGGTAGTTAGATAAAGATTCTTCTGGAGTATGAAAAGGTCTATAGTTATACCCTTTGTATCCAATAAGATAGAGCATAAAAATAAACACACTAACTGTTAAGTTAAATGGAATAGTAAAAACGGTAATTCCATAGTAACTAAAAAAGACACTCATAGCATCAGACATAATAACAGTTACAAGCACAGCACTCATGCCAATAAGGAAATTTTGAATAGTAGGTAGTAAAAAAACTCCACAAAGAGCAATTGCCGTAATAATATAGTTAAAAGCATAAACATCTGTTAACGCAGCATCTAATGAACCTATAAAAATACTATGAGCAAAAACCCCCACATAAAAACCAATAATAGAAACCAAAAAAATCATTCGAGAATGAAATAACAAGATAAAAAATATCACAATCCCTGCAATATTATTTGGAAGAAAAAAAATAGTTCCATAACTTTTAAAAAGAGCACTCAAAAGTAAAGGTAATTGAATATCAAATATTGCTCCTTTATCCATAGAGGAGGAAAAAAGCATTGAATATTTATCTACTGCTAAATAAGAAAAAATTGTTACAATGGAAAATGGAAGAGAAAGGATAGGAATACCGTAAACACTCATTAATCTGTTTAACATAAATGAAAGTAAAAAAGTAAAAACAGATAAAATAACTACAAGCAATAAGCTTAAAATAGTAGGGGTAAATAAATACCCTATCCCCATCCCAACTAAAAGGGAGTTGTAAACATAAAACCCACGAAACAAAAACTCTTCACGTACATGGATAAAATGTGCAAAACCCATTGCTGCTACAATGGCAACAATACCACTAATAGCAACAGAGTAGTTCAAAAATGAAACAGCTACCAAGATAGCACCTGCATAGACGCTATCTAAGAATATTAAGGACGAATATGCCCGAAGTATAACTTTTAACATTATTTTAAATAATCTGGAACAACCTCTCCATAATTAACTGCATCTAAATTATCTGCAGCTTTAAGAAGGTGTGCCTCTCCTTTTAAGTCTATAAGTACTGTTGCAGGTCTATAACGAATAAATTGCATCGCTTGTGTATTGTTATATGCACCAACTGGACCAAGTGTTAAAATTGTTCCTCTATCAAGTGCAGGAAGTTGAATATTTTCTTCAATAATATCAATATTCATACAAAGTGGCCCATTTAACATTGAAGGTTCATTAAGCCCTTCATAATGTTTATCTAACTCAACAACAAAGTTATACCATGTAGATGTATAAAGTAAGTTTACACCTGCATCTAAGATATACCCTTTTTTCCCATCAGGGAAACGTTTATACCCTGAAACAGTTGAGAGTAAATATCCCGCTTCATCGACCATATAACGTCCAGTTTCAAGGTAAAGTTTTGGTAATTTTTGCGATTTATTATACTCATAAATTGTATTTGTAATTGCCTCTGCATAATCATCTACAGTTGGAACTACAACTTCAGGAGATTGGTAGATTCCCTTTAGATGAGATTTTGACGCAAACCCTCCACCTAAGTCAATATACTCAATGTTACAACCAAAATCCTCTTCCACTTTTGCTTTTAAAAGCATAATTTTTGTTGTTGCCATTCTATAAGCATTTGCTTCAAGCATAAATGTACCAATATGTGCATGAATACCAGTTAATTCTAACTTTCCACCATCATAAATTCTTTTTACTGCATTGTAAGCATCACCATTTTCGTAGTTAAACCCAAAACGTGACCATTGAGGATAAATTCCTGTGTCCATATTGATGCGAATTGCAACTGGAATTTTTTTACCAAGCTCATCTGCAATTTTTTCTAAATCGTTAAGCTCAAAAAGGTGATCAATATGAATTTTTGCATCCTCTTTGGCTGCAATTTTTAGATGCTCATACGGTTTATAAGGACCATTAAAGATAATATCTTTTCCATCAATTCCCAAAGCTCTTGCTTTTTGGTACTCAAACTCACTTACAACCTCTGCACATGAGCCAAGTTTGTGCATAACTTGGCAAATTCCATTAAGGTAGTTTGTTTTATAGCTCCAACCAAACTGCACATCAGGGTATCGTGAAGCAAAAGCATCATAGAGTTTGTTGTATTGCTCTTCAATTTTACGTTGACTAAAAACAAATAGTGGTGAGCCATATTTTTTTGTTAAATCATGCACACTATTGCCATCAATTTCTGAGCGAATTTTTTGTGATTTAAGTGGACTTCCATATTTAGAAGCCATTGCAAAATCTACTTTGTTTATCGTTGGTTTTTGGTATGGTTTTTTACTCATTTTTTATCCTTAAAGCTCTTTTTTTGTCATAAGTTTTGAAAACTCACTAAAATCTGTTATGAGTTCATCTGTAAAACGTACATACATCTTACCTGTTGGATAAGTTTGCATTTGTGGTGTTTTACCATTAGCGATATCTACAAGTTGCTTTGGTAAATTTACCCCAACACCTGTTGCAAAATAGACCCATGCAGGAAAACGTGGATTAATTTCAATAAGATAAACCTCTTCATTATTTACAATACACTCAAGCTCAAATGGTCCACTCCACTTTGTTTGTGCAATAAACTTTTTAGCTACTTCTAAAAGTGGGTCGTGAGATATTGTAATTCCACTCCAAATTTTTCCAATATCAGTAGTTGTAAGTTTTTTAATCGTTACCTCACCAGTTAAATTTCCTTGACCATCACCAACACCAACAAGATTAAGCTCCTCTCCACTTACAACCTCTTGTACCAAAATAGGAAAGCCCCATTCATTTGATATTTTGTAAAAATACTCAATAGCACTCTCTAAGTTATAAGCCATATAAGCTTTATAGTAATTCCCCTTTATCATTACAGGAAACTCTAAATCCTCTTTTGTAATATCTTCTAACTCCTTAATAGAGCTAATCTCAAATGTTTGAGGATAGGTAATGCCCAACTCTTTTGAGAGATCATTAAGACGATTTTTATTACGTAACTCAAAATTTTCTTGAGAAGGAACAACAATTTTAACTCCAAGAGCTTCTATCTCTTTTTTATACTTAATATAAAGAGGAAGTTCTGCATCAAGAGATGGGATTATCATAGCAATATCCTCTTTTTGTTTTATCTCTTGAAGTCTTGCATAAAGTTCTTCAAATCCTAAACTAGGATAAGGCATAAGATAAGTTTTTGAAATAACATCTAAATAGTTTCCAGGCTCATTAGGATCGTAACTAAGTCCTATAATCTCATATTCAGATGCTAAACTTTTTGCTATTGGGATACCTGGTGCTGGATTATCTGTAGCATTTAAACCACTAATTGCTATCTTTTGCATTAGAGTAATCCGTAAGTTTTTACTTTTGTTAAAAAGTCGTGTAAATCTATATATAAATCCTCTTTAGAAACATCATACTCATTTTGTAATATCTCTAAAATTTCATCTTCACTTTTAAACTGTTTTAAAAGATTTAAAATCAAAGCTCCAATCTCATTAAGTTGAAAACTATTTCCAGTTGCAGGATGAAAAGCCATATTATTTTCATCTAATACCAATTGATTTATATTACTCATTTTTACAACCTATTTCTAATAATTTCAGGAACATATTGTAACAAGTTTTATTTGATTTAATATAAATAATTAAAAATCTATAACTCCTTTTGAAAAATTTGAAGTGTTTTATGAACTTTTATAAATCCTTTTATATTACCAGATATATCAGCATGACCTAAAAAGAGATATCCCCCAGGTCTAATAATTGTAGAGAGTTGTTCTAAAGCTTTGATTTTATCATCGTTATTAAAATAAATTAACATATTTCTAGAAAACACAACATCAAAAAATCCTAAATCATTTAAATTATCAAAAATATTTTTATATTGAAACTGAGCTTTATTTTTTATTTTTTGTATTATTTTATATTTAGCTGCTTCTACTGTAAAATACTTTTTTCTAATCTCTATAGGAATTTTTGAAACTGATCGAAAAGAGTAAACCCCATCAACAGCCTTTTGTAAAGCTTCAGTATTAATATCTATACCAATAACTTTCCCTTGTAACTGAGATTGTTCCAAAAATAATAAAATAGTATAAACCTCTTCACCACTAGAACAAGGAGCAGACAAAATATTATAAATAGCTTCTTTCTTCATTAATTCCACTAAATACTCTATTTGTGCTAATTCTCTAAAAAAATATGTTTCATTAACTGTTAATAAATTAATTAGCATTTCTAAAAGTTGCTTATCTTCTACTAAACTCTTTTGTAACTGACTAAAACTATGGATATTGTGCATTTTTGCAAAGGACTCTATTTTATTTAAAGTAATAAACTCTTGTTTATGATAATCAAGACCAAACCTTGTTTGCAGATCCATCAATATTTCTTGTGCCTCACTATTTATAAAATAATCCTCTTGTTGTTTTTCTTGAACAAAATCTTGTTTCGTATTTTTAAAAAAAGAAAACATTACACAATCCTTAATATCTCATCAATAATTTCATCTATACTTTTTACCTCATCTATACACCCTTCTTCATAAGCAGCTCTAGGCATTCCATAAACAGCAGAACTGTTTTGGTCTTGTGCTATTCTTCTCGTAGCACAATGTTCTACTAACTTTAAAGCATCAACACCATCTCTACCTATACCTGTTAAAATATAAAAATAAAGTTCTTCTGATTTTAAAATTTTTGCTGAAGAAAATAAAATATCTATACTTGGATGATAAAAAGCATCCTCTTTAACCATATCTAAATACGCACGATTCTTCTCTTGTATCACTTGAGCACTATCATATAAAATATATACTTTTGAAGATTCCAATACTGTTTTTTTATCTACTAAAATAACATCTATCTTCGAAATTCTATCTAAACGTTTGGCAAAAGATACAAGAGGAACTCTTTGCATATGTTGTGCTAAAACAATTGTTGCATTTACTCTAGTTGGTAAAGATGCAACAATTTTTTCAAGCAGTGAAGGCCCTCCTGTTGAAGAGCCTATAAAAATAAATTTATGATTTAAATTGTTCAAGTTTTGCTCTTAATTCTTCTGTAAGATTAGCTAAATGTTCAGCAGCACCTGCAATCTCTTCAACACTTCTTGCATTCGCCATAGAATCTTCTGTAATTCCATTCATATGCTGTACTACTTCTTGCATATCATCTGCTATTTTATTGGCACCTTCTGAAGAAACTTTTGAAATACTATCTGCTTCTGTTAGAACACCACTTACAATATCTAAACGATGTTCAATTGTATCTGCTTGTTCAACAGCATCTCTAAATTTTAAAGTACTATCTTTTAACTCACCACTAATATCATTTATACTTTGAATAACTAAATTAATTGTAGCTGTTATCTCTGAAAGTGACTGCTGTGTTCTTTCTGCAAGTTTACGCACCTCATCTGCAACAACAGCAAATCCTCTTCCATGTTCTCCTGCACGCGCAGCTTCTATTGCTGCATTTAATGCCAATAAATTAGTTTGGTCTGCAATATCTCCTATAAGATCTAAAACAGATTTTACATCTGTTGCTTCACCTTGCAATGTAGATATATTATGAGCTAGTTCTGCCTCTTTTTCTGCTGTTTGAGAAACAGTAATCAATAATTTTCTAATATCTTTTTCTGCTACATCTAAACTTTCTTTAGCATTAGATACGATCTCTTTATTATGATTAATTCTTCCAACAATTTCACGTAAATGTTCAAATGATTGTTGTGCTAAGTCAACTGTACTACTTACATCTCTTGCACTCTCTTCTGCCCTATAACCTATCTCTAATGTTGTAGCAGAAAGTTCAGCAGATACAGATGAGTTTTCACTTCCATTTGTCTTTATATCATTTACCATCTTTCGCACTTTATCTATAAAATGATTTAATTCTATAGAAATAGCAGCTATCTCATTTCTTCCTTCAACTGGTAAATGTTTTGTTAAATCACCATCACTACCAGCTAAATCTGAAGCAGCTTCTTTAATGATCTCGAATTGTTTATCTAAAGATTTTATAAAAAATACAAGGAAAATAAGACTTAAAATAACACCACTTAAAGAGACTGTAAAAAGGGTCATTTTATTTTGAAATACATTCTCTTCAAGAAGAGTTAAATGTTGTTTTTGCATCGATAAATAATCATTATGGAGTGTATGTAAACTATCTAATACTTTAGCTTCAATAAGAGAGAGACTTTTTTTATTATTAGTTCCCATATTAACTAATACACTATATTGTTTTAAAGATTTTTCAATATCTAAAAAAAGATCTTTCTCTTCACTACTTTTTATATTTTGAAGTTCTAAAAATATCTTTTTTACTTGCTTCTTATAATCCTCTAATATTGTTTCATCTTCTACAAGAAAGTATTTGTTAGCTAAAACAACACTTCCTAAAACATCTTTTTCTAAAGTAGTAATAACCTCAATTTGAGAAGCAATCTTTTCTGTGCCTTGAATTTTCACTAATGTTTTATCGAGATATTCCATACCTAAAAAGGTATTAACAATCGACAATAACGTTACAATGCCAAAAAATAAAAGCAATAACTTTTTTAAACTTATATTATTCATAATTTTTTCCTTTATTTATTATAGTTTAATGCATCATTTAACTTCTTAACAAGAAGCTCCTCTATTGTATGTGGTTTACTTAACAAATACCCTTGAGCATATGTAAAATCCATCTCTTTTAATCTATCTAACACATCTTGGGTTTCTACATACTCTGCAACACTACATAAGTTCAATTCTTTAGAAAGTGTAGAAATAACTTGCATAATTTTTGTTGTAGATTTTTTACTATCTATAGTTTGGACAATTTCTCCATCCATCTTTAAAACTTGTAAAATATTCTTATCACTTAAATCTGCAACTGTTTTTAAAGAGGAGTATCCAGTTCCAAAATCATCTACAGCAAACTTAATCCCATACAGTTTATTTAGCTCTTGAATTGTATCAATATTTTCCACTAAACGTTGCTCTGTTAACTCAAAGATTACTGAGTAGCCTTTAAAAACTTTTAAAAATTTATTAAATGAATCTCTATACTTTTTATCAAATAAAGATTTATAACTTACATTAACAAACAATGTAGATGCCACTTGTACAATAAACTCTTTTTTTTCTATTAAACGCTCTAATACTATTTGATCTAACACTTCAACTTTATCCATTTCATACAAAGTATCTATAAATACTCCTGCAGAAATAAGTTTATTTTTCTCTTTAATCCGTGCTAATGCTTCAATAACTTTTATCTTTCCCGTTTGTACATCATATAAAGGTTGAAATACTACATCTATCTCCTTTTTTTGTAATTTTTGAGAAAGATAATTCATATCTTTATAGGAAGCATCTAGCCATTGATTTAACTCTTGTATCTCTGTAGGTAAATGGATATAAGAACTATGGTCATCATGTTTATGTTTAGCCTTTAAATGGAGTATCATTTTTGTTAGATCATCTCTTTTTTTCTCTACAAAACCATTTAAAGATAAAGTAACAATTGTTGTTTGTAACTCAATTTCTTTATTATTGAACTCAAATGTATTATTAGTAAGGGTATAAAGCTGTTGGTTTAATTTTTCAATTTTATTGGCTGAGACATCTACACTTAACATATAATAATTTGCTGTTGTTCCTTTAATAAGAAGAGTATTTTTTTCATGATAATGAACCTGCTCTTGTATTTGAGTATCAATATGATGTAAAAGTTTATTCACTGTAGTTTGACCATATGTTGCATTTAATGACCGAACTTTATGAAAATCAATAATAGTTAAAAATAGAGGTATTTTTTGATACAATAATAATTCTATTAATTTATAAAAATTTTCCTCTAAATTATTATATACCAAAAAATAAAGTTCTGTTACAACTTTTTTAAAACTTGTAACATGACCAATAAAATTTTGCAATGCCATATATGCTTGATAATATTGCCCTTGTGTATAAAAAAGATACAGTGTATTTGTATTTTTATGAAGTGTTCTATGCAAATCATGTAGCACTACACATAAGTTTGCATCCATGCAAATCATTAAAGATTCAGGATAGTCCAAATAGTTTGAAAACTCACAACCCTCCTCATCCCCCAATGGAAAATTTTCCATCTTATCTTCTTTAATTGCATCTACTATATTCTTAATCCACGCAACATGTGAACGAAAAAGAAGATACTCTTCAAATTTAGAAGAATATACATGAGAAAGTTTATATATATCCTTTTTTATATACACTTTAGAAACAAGATTAATTAAATTTTCTATAAAATGTTCAATCTCTAAAATTTCATCATTATTTTTAATTTCAAGTGTATTAATAACATGAGCTATAACTCGTAATTTTAAATTAGTCAATGTTTTATAAATCACTGCAAAGGGGATATCTACATCTTTATAAAAACTTAAACAAATATTTTCAAGTTCCTCTTTTCCTTCTTCAAAAGCTTCTTGTTTTAAATAAGTACTAAAAATAGACTCTAACAAAGCTCTTTGATTCTCTATAGATGAAGTAACCTTTTGAATATCTACAACTTCATTTAATAACGGATCTTTTATAACGTCCTCAATCAAATGTTGTAAAATATTTGGCAACTCCTCATTTATAATTTTTACTAACATAATTTCATACCTTTCAATATTTCTATATACATAGTAACACTATAGAATTAAAATAATATAAAGGTAAAAAAGTAGAAAGTTTAGTAGACCCCCCCCCCTCTCATCCTATATTGGGGAGGAAAAGTTTTTTTGTAAGTTTTTTGCAATATTTTACAACAAGGAGAGAGTGTAACAAAAAGTAACTCTCTTGAAGTAAAGTTTACTGAATTACAAACTCAGTAAAATAGATACCTTTGATTTGACCATCACTAATCATAGAGTTTAAAGTATCCATAATTTGTTGAGAAACTTTTGCTTTCCCTTTTTTAGAAGAGATCTCCTCTAAAGTTTTTGAAGATAAAATACGAATAATTCTATCACGAAGAACAGCTGCTTTTGCATCAAGTTCCATACTTAGTTCCTCACCACTTAACTCTAAAGACATTGTACATTTTAAGTAACGTCTTCCTGAATCACTTTTTAAATTTACTGTAAAAGTATCAAGTGGATATAATACACCTATTTCATCCAGTTTTCTTGTATTGTTTAAAAAACTAGAAGAGGTTGTTCTTCTTTGTTTTTTCTCAACTTTTTGTTCTATAGGAGCTGGTTGTTGTGTTTGTGGCATCTGTTCATCATCTGAACTTAAAAGTAAAAATGCAACTACACCACCTACAATAATTAATAAAACAAGAACAACAATGATAATAATCATTAACATATTATTAGATGATTTTGGTTTCTCTGTCGATTCCTCTTGTTCTGGCTTATTTTCCTCTTCTGCCATCTAAACTCCTTTTAGTCATGCTTTGTTATATTTTCTAATGGCATAAACTGATACGTCTCTGCATCGTAATATTCAATTTTACCTGTTTCCATATCGTAATGCCATCCATGAATAGAAAGTTTTCCAGATTCAAAACGTTTTGCAACACTAGGGTAAGTTAAAATATTTTCAATTTGATTAATAACTGAAAGTTTTTCTGTTAAACGTAAAAGATCCTCTTTAGGTGCTTGTACCCCAAGTGCTAAAATAGCAGATTTTTTTGCACTCTCACCCAATTCTAACCATTTTTTTGTATGCACTAAAGAATCATTCTCTATTGTTGCATAAAGATGATTACACGCACCACAATGAGTATGCCCACAAATAATAATATCTTCAACTTCCAAAACACTCACAGCATACTCGATGCCTGAAGCAGTTGCATGAAAATCTTCATCTGGTTTAAAAGGTGGTACAAAATTTCCAACATTACGAATTACAAATAAATCCCCAGGATTTGATTGAACAATCAAATCGGGAATTACACGTGAATCTGAGCACCCAATAAATAAAGCTTTTGGCTCTTGCCCTTCATGAACAAGCTTTAAAAGAGATTCTTTATTTTTTTTAAAATAGTTTCTAAAAAGTTCATTCCCTTTTGCATACTCTTCTAAATTCATAAGAACCTCTTTTTAGTTACACTCGTGAATTTGAAGCTCTTTTAAAATCTCTTCAAAAATAGCACCAGATTCTCTATCTAAATCATCATGGTACTCAACAACTACTACAGTTTTTCCACTAGAAGATGCCGTTGTATGGATATTTGGCTCAATTGTATATTTGGCAACAATTGTATTGATACAATTATTTACTTGCTCTTTTTCACTTGCATCATACGCTATTGATAATCTTGAATATCTCTCTTCACTTCTTACTTCTGCATCCATCATTTATAAGCCTTTCTTTTTTTGCATCATTATACAATGAAACAATCTAAAATAAAATAGTTTGTTGTTTATTTTACTGAAGTTTTGTTACAATTGTGAGAAAAAGGGGAGCGAAGTGAAAAGAATTAACTGTAGAAGATGCATTTACTACTTTGTAACATGGGAAGCTTCAAGACCACACGGCTGTAAAGCGTACGGTTTTAAATCCCCTTCACTTCCATCGATGGTTGTTTTTCAAAGTAGCCAGCAACCTTGCTCTATGTTTATGCAAAAACCTATGGCCAAATAAGTTTTTTACCAAACCCTAAACGATTATCTGTAAATTTCATATAAGTAAGCTCTATTTGCCATAAAGTTGGATTTAATGCCAATGCATATGGAAAAGCCTTAAAATACTCTTTTTTTAACTCTTGTTGCTCTAACTTTTTAAACTCTCCACGAAACTGTAAGCCTTGAATTTTTCCAACCTCTTTTGTTTCTAAAACAACACTTCCAGCAACTGCACTGTTTTGTAAAATATTTTGAATATGAAGCGTATCTTCACTACTAGCAACAATAAAAGATTTTTCTTGAGGAATATAAACATAAAAAAGATTACAACAATTAAGTAAATCTTGCGAAGTTGTTGCAAGTGTCAAAACATGATGCTGTTGTAAAAAAGAGGCTATTTTTTGAAATGTTTTCATATTTTAAAAATATAATGTTCTAAATCTTCAGGTTCATTAATAGAACGTTTTTGGAGCATCATCTCCCCTATTGGATCCTCTTTTAAACCATTAAAAATTTCCACAGCATTAACAGTATTATAATAACTCTTAATAAAACCCAAAAGATTTAAAAAATTATCGTCTCTATGGCTATGCTTTTTATACTCTTTAAATTCATCCCAATTAATTCTTAACATCTCTACCCTTTTTTAGAAATTTTTAAAACTGTTATATCATCCTCATAACTATTTTGCATAAGTGTTTCATAAGCTCTTTGAAATAATCTATCAGACTTTAAAATATCTACTGGATTAAACTCACTAAGCTCCTCCCCAATCTCTTCAACCAATCCATCTGTATATAAAATAAGAGATTTCCACTCATTCATAGCCTGTGTCGTAATTTTTGGCGTAGGGGAAAAATTCATAAATGGTAAATTATTACTTTTTATTCTTAAAATTTCTTCTTCTGTTTTTACTAAAAATGGATAAAGTCCCCCAGAAGTATAAGAAAACTCTTTATAATCTGCAGAGATATTTAAAAGTAAAAAAGAAAGCTGTTCAATTTCTCCTAAAAAATGTTTCACCTTAGGAAATAGCTTATCAATAAGCTCATCAAAGTTCTCTATAGCAGTTACCAATCCTGCTATAGTTGAAGAAACAGAAAAGATAGTTAAAGCAGAAGAAAAACCATGACCTTGACCATCTAAAAGATATACCAATAACGAACCATCTTTTAAATGTAATAAAGAGTAAAAATCACCACTTAGTACATCAGCTGGTTTATAAATAATATCAACTTTACACTTTGTACTATCATAATCATTCACTATAATAGATTCTAATTTCTCTTTTGCTATATGTTGTTGTTCTAAATTATAATTATGAAGTTTAGAGAGTTCATCTTTTTGCTGAAGGATTTTATCATTTAATTCAGCAAGCTGTCTTTGTTGCCTATCTGTTTGCTTAAAAATTTTATCTCTTCTTTTTAACTCTTTTTCATACATGTTACAAAAATGCATAAAATGCTCTTGTAGTAAAGGGTCAGGGGGAAGAAGCTGTTGTAGTTTTGTAAGAGTTTTTTCTGTAGAATCTACCAAGTTATATACCTAAAAAAAAATTTCAAGATGAGATTATACCTCATCTTGAAAAATTATGGTAGGGTTTATTCAATTTCTGCGTCGATTACATCATCGTCATCTTTTTTCTTAGATGCATCTGCACCACCTGCAGCTCCAGCTTGTTCTTGTTTATACATTTGCTCTGCCATTTTGTGGCTTGCTTCTGTTAAAGCTTTTACTTTCTCTTCAATTTGCTCTTTAGTAGCATTTTCATCTTTTAGAGTCTCTTTAAGATCATTGATAGCAGCTTCGATTTTAGATTTTTCACCAGCATCTAGTTTATCACCCATATCTGTCATAGATTTTTCAGTTTGAGCAATAAGTGCATCTGCTTGGTTACGAAGTTCTACCATCGCTTTTCTAGCTTCATCTTCAGCTTTATGCGCTTCTGCATCTTGTACCATTTTTTCGATCTCTTCTTCACTAAGTCCTGAAGAACCGCTAATTGTAATTTTTTGCTCTTTACCAGTACCTTTATCTACCGCACTTACAGTTAAGATACCATTTGCATCAATATCAAATGTTACTTCAATTTGAGGTACACCTCTTGGTGCTGCTGGGATATCTGTAAGTTCAAACAGACCTAAAGATTTATTATCTTTAGCAAACTCACGCTCACCTTGTACAACGTTGATGCTTACTGCTGGTTGGTTATCTTCCGCAGTTGAGAAAATTTGAGATTTTTTCACTGGGATAGTTGTACCTTTTTCGATAATTTTAGTAGCAACACCACCTAAAGTCTCAATACCAAGTGAAAGTGGAGTAACATCTAGTAAAAGAACATCTTTTACATCACCACGTAATACACCACCTTGAATAGCAGCACCCGCAGCAACAACTTCATCTGGGTTTACACCTTTGTTAAGCTCTTTACCATCAAAGTATTTAGAAACCGCTTCTTGAACAGCTGGTACACGAGTAGAACCACCAACCATAATGATCTCTTTAATCTCATCTTTGCTTAAGTCAGCTTCATTAAGAGCAGTTTTAATATGACTCATTGTTTCATCAATTAAGTCTGCAATCATACCTTCAAATTTAGCACGAGTAAGTTTTACAACTAAGTGTTGTGGACCCGCTTCTGTCATAGTAATGAATGGTAGGTTAATCTCTGTTTCAGTTGCACTTGAAAGCTCTTTTTTAGCATTTTCAGCTGCATCTTTTAAACGTTGTAGAGCCATTTTATCATTTTTAAGCTCAATTCCGTGACTTGATTTAAACTCATCATTTAAGAAATCAATAATTCTGTTATCGAAGTCATCTCCACCTAAGAATGCATTACCATCAGTTGAAAGAACTTCAAATGTACCATCTGAAATTTCAAGTGTAGTAACATCAAATGTACCACCACCAAGGTCATATACAAGTACATTTTCATCATTTTTGCTATCAAGACCATATGCAAGTGCAGATGCTGTTGGCTCATTAATAATTCTTAGTACATTTAAACCAGCGATTGTTCCTGCATCTTTTGTTGCCTTTCTTTGTGCATCATTGAAGTATGCTGGAACTGTAATTACTGCATCTGTTACAGTCTCACCAAGGTAAGCTTCTGCATCCTCTTTTAATTTCATAAGAATTTTTGCAGAGATCTCTTGTGGAGTGTAAACTTTACCAGCTACATCAACACACGCTGCACCATCTTTATCTACAATTTTATAAGTTACTTTATCGTGCGCAGCTTTTGCGTTTTCTTCATTCATCATAAGACCCATAATTCTCTTAATAGAAGAGATTGTTTTTTCTGGGTTTGTGATAGCTTGACGTTTTGCAGGATCACCTACTAAAACTTCACCTTTATCTGTAAACGCTACAACTGAAGGAGTTGTATTTTTTCCCTCTTTATTAGGGATGATTTTAGCTTCACCACCTTCATAAACTGCCACACATGAGTTTGTTGTTCCTAAGTCAATACCAATTACTTTGCTCATATCATATCTCCTGTTTTTTTAAATTTTATTTTTTTATCTATTTTGTATCTGTTTTTTTAAATACGGCGAAATTATAAGATAATCTCATTTTTTGTTCTGCCACCTAAGTGGCAAAACTCTATTTTTTTATTTTTTTAGTTTGCAACCACAACCATCGCTTCGCGAAGTGGTCTCTCTTTATATTTGTATCCAGTTTGGAAAGTTTGTACAATTTGACCACTCTCCACTTCATCACTATCTACACTTTGTACTGCATTGTGAATATTTGGATCAAACGGCTCATCGTGTGCAACCATAGTTACACCATGTTTTTCAAGAGCATTTAAAAGCTGCTTATATGTAAGCTCAATACCCTCTTTTAGTTTATCAAACAACTCCTCTTTAGAAGCATCCGACTCTACAGAGTTTAATGCCCCTTGGAGTGAATCAAGTACAGGGATCATATCTTTTGCAAATTTCTCATTTGCATATTCAACCGCTGTATGTTTTTCACGCTCTAAACGTTTTTTAATATTATCAAAATCTGCATGAACACGTGCATATTTATCTTTTAACTCTTTTAATTCATTTTGAAGTAAATCAAATTCATTTTCAACAGCTTCAGCCTCAGCTTGTGCTTCATCTACTGCTTCTTGAATCTCTTCTTGTTCATTTTGAGAGTTTACTTTTGTATCTTCTTGTGGGTTAGACATTGTTTCTCATCCCTCCTTTTCTAAAAAAGATGGCATAATTATACACATTGAGTGTAACAATGTCAAGAGCATATTGAATTATTTCTGTAACAAAAGTTGAGTCTGTTAATATCAACACTAATTTTTAATTTACTTCGCTATAATAATTAAAAAAAAGGTACTTTTATAATGAAATATATTATTTATCCTATTATTATTTTCTCTTTAATTCTCTCTGCTTTTTATACATTCTTGTTTTCTAACTATGCAAACGATATTGCAAAAGCAGTTATTGCCCAAAAATTACAAAGTAAAATTCACCATAATGTAGAAGTTACTCAACTTTTAGTGCACTCCTTATCAGATATAGATCTTATTTGTACTATTGCAAACAGCAACACTCTAAAAGTTCATACAGAGATACATTATCTTTCTCAAAGTATTGATGCGAAGTATCATCTAAATATTACAAACCCCCAAACTTTTCATATAGATGCACAACCATTTTTTGTTAAAGGGGATCTTAATGCTACTCTAGCAAAAATCAATATTAAAGGAGTTTCAAACATCTACAATGCTACAACAAATTTTTATGCAACACTTTTTGAGCCATCATTTAACAACTTCAATATAAACAAGCTTAATGCAAATATAGACTCTGCCATTGCACAAGGGGAACTCAAAGCAAATTTGGCACAAACAAACCTCAAAATTAACTTTAATAAACTTCAAGCAAAAGAGATTTTAAAACTTATTCACTATCCTCAATTTATGAAAGGGGATCTAACTGGAGAAGCAACATACTCACTTCTAACACAAAAAGGGGTCATAAATGCAAATATAGAGCAAGGATATTTTGTACAAAATAAAATTTTTAATGCTGTAAAACTTTTTGGATTTGTAAACCTTTACAAAGAAAGTTTCAATGGGGATGTTCACGCAACACTTAACAAAAGCATAGCCAATGCAAATTTTAAACTCCACTCAAAAAGTGCACAACTGACATCTAAAGATACACAACTTGATATTTTTACACAACAAATCGATAGCAAAATGGTGGTAACAGTAGAGGGAGATCCTATTCAAACACACCTTTATGGCAATATAAACAAACCACTCATTAGTGTAAACTTAGAACAATTTTTAAACTCTAAAGTTGCTAAAAAAATACAAAAAGAAGCTCTACATTTTTTAGACACTCTCTTTCATTAAGTTGTGGTATAATTTTTTTTAATTTTACAGTGAAAGGATAAAAATGCTTAAAATTTTTCTTTTATTACTTCTTGCTAGTGTAACTTTTGCACTCAATTTACAAACTGCTTCAAAAAAGGAGCTTATGGTTATTAAAGGTATAGGACCTAAAAAAGCTAAGGCTATTATAGACTATAGAAAAACACATACAATTAGTTCTGCAAAAGACCTCTTAAACATTAAAGGTTTTGGAAAAAAAATAGTTGCTAATGTTCAAAATAATGTAAAGAAAAAGAAGTTTGCTAAAACATCTACAAAACAAACAACTGCAACATCAAAAAGTTCTTCAAAAAAAAGTTTAAAAACAAAAGAGTTAAAAAAATCTAAAAAACTTCACAAAAAAGAGTACAAACAAAAAAAGAAACGTAAAAAAGAGAAAAAGAAAAAAAATATCAACTAGTAAATAAAAGGCTTCATTATGCAAAAACTCCCAGTAGGAATCCAAACATTTTCAAAAATAAGAGAGGGTGGTTATCTCTATATAGATAAAACAGAACTTGCATTAGATTTAATTACAAACTATCAATACTCCTTTTTATCTCGT